>ERZ827469.3158-NODE-3158-length-11226-cov-3.953988_pt1 | contig 11226 bp, 8 predicted proteins | sample MGYA00519917_ERZ827469 | MGnify/ENA primary metagenome ERZ827469 (study PRJEB31778, sample SAMEA3449314) | human gut metagenome | biome: human gut; feature: human-associated habitat; material: faeces | place: United Kingdom | collected 2010/2012 ... | reverse complement strand
AGAATGGTACGCACATTTCATGTTGCAGCAATCATCTGATCCGACGATGACGCTGGCGGACTTTTGGGAGATTTATAAGGCAGGAAGGAAAAAGAGATGTTGGTACAAATTGGTAATTGGCTATATCAAAATGCAATGGCTATTTTCATTTCTGCGATTGCATCGTTGTTAATATCGAAAAGATATTATGACAAAGCAAATCGAGAAAGTGTATTGATGATGGTGATATTTCCAATCGTTAAATTATTGAATGAAAAATATTATACGCGTAATGATTATGAAGCACTTTTTGAAATCAATTCTTCTTATGCGGTTAAATATCTTAGAAAAAAGGAAAGAAATAAGTTGCTTGAATTATTAAGTGCTTATAGAGATGTATGTAAATATAGTAAAGAGAATGCAGATACAAGTTGTATTATGGCATATTATAACTATAAGTTGAAAGAAAATGGCATTAATCCTAAACCTTGTGCAATAACAGATGATGATGGAGAAGTGGTAGCAGACGATTTTCCACCAGATTATAATTATTTGCAGGATTATGTGTATAAAATAGTTTCTTCATTTGATTTTATAGAGTCACCAGAAGAATGCACAATAAAAATTGCAGATGCGTTTAAATGCTATACAGAAAAGTATTATACGGGTGAAGAAATAATTTATTTTGAAGATTATTCTGTCGAGAAAGTGATAGAATTGTCTGAAATTTCTAAAAAGTGGAATGACAAATTCAAGCGAGCAGATAAGTGTAAAGAAGAATTTTTAAATTTACCTATTTGTAAAAAAGTAAAAAATATTATTGATGAATTAAGCATCAATGAATATGTTAAAAATAAGGGAATTGTTAAGAAGCATAAGGAGAAATTCACAGATAAGTTTAAAGAGGAAATAAATTCATTAAAGAATACAAAATATTCAAGTATTTATGTTGTAGTTTGTCTTATCGAACAAGCAGTTTTCTTAGAATTGTTAAAAGACCTTACACAATTGATGTCGAATGATAACAATAACGGAATCTGTATCAGGTTCATACATACCAAACAGGTAACTAGGGTTATTTTGTTTCATCTGTATATAACAAAGTGAATATGTATGGTGCTACATTAAGAATGCCAACATTAAAAAACGGTACTTATAAATTTGCTTTAAAACCGAATAAGAATTTTACAATCAATACCGCTAAATTACAGCAGACTTATGGAAACACAGCAAGAAATGTAAATATTAAGAATGCAAAGAAAGTTAAGATAACGAAGGATGCGTATTTCATGTTTATGATGAAATACAAAAACATGGACATTGTGAATGTATGTTTCCAAGGATAAGAATCACAGATACCTGATACAAGAAAAGATAAATCATATAATTTTTTCAGAAACAACAATTTAAACATCATTTCTGGTTCCTTTGCCGGGCGACCGAAATTTTCACAAAAAAGCCCAATTCTTTTTTAGAATCAGACTTTTTCAGTGCCCTTTTAAATATGGTTTTGATTTGGTTTTGTAGCATAAAAAAATCTCCTTGTAGTTGTATTTGCATCGTGCAGATGCTTCTTTAACTACAAGGGCCGCTCTCACTACTTCTAAAAACCAATCAGTAGTGAGAGCGGCCGCACATTTGAGTTGAAGTGTCAACCCCTATTTAGGGAAAAACTAAAAAAGAGGTTAGACCTCATGTATAAGATCTAACCTTGAAAATTAACTAAATGACATTGACCAGTGAACAGTAACAAAATAACCTTACATAAAACAACAGTATATACACCCAAAAACAGCAGGTTCCGGATCACTCCGAAAACCTGCTGTCCTGATTCGCTGACTATTATTATTTTACGATAAAAGATTTTCTCTTACTAACAACATCAAAGATAACTGCTGCCAGCAGAACCAGACCTTTAACAACCTTCTGCAGGTTCTGGTCAATACCCATGATACTCATACCAAGATTCAGAACACCCATCAGAAGTGCACCAATGATAACACCAGGAACTGTACCGGTACCACCATAAGCAGAAGCACCACCAATAAAACAAGCACCGATAGCATCCATCTCAAAGTTTGTACCTGCCTGAGGATTAGCAGAATTCAGACGGGCCATAGTAACCATACCTGCAATAGCAGCCAGAAGACCCATATTCAGATAAGCAAGGAAATAAACCTTATTTGTATTAATACCGGAAAGCTTTGTAGCCTTCTCATTACCGCCAACTGCATAGAAATAACGTCCTGTAGTTGTCTTGGAAGCAATATATGTATAGATTGCAATAATCACAGCTACCCAGATCAGAGAATTCGGAATACCTTTATACTGAGCCAGACGGAACATAAAAGCAATAACAACTGCACAAATCAGAATCATCTTAACTGCAACGCCACCAAAAGCATCTACACTGTACCCTTTCTTCACACGATCTGCACGATTCTTCAGAACAAGCAACACATATACAATACAGACAATAATACCAACTACAAAACAGATAAGATTAAATCCCTCTTTCCCAAATGGATCCGGAATATAATTGTTAAACAGTGCCAGGTAAGAATCAGGCATTGGTGCCAGTGTCTGTCCCTGTAAAACTACGTTTGAAAGACCACGGAACGCAAGCATACCAGCCAGAGTTACAATAAACGGTGGGATTCTTACATATGCAATCCAGAATCCCTGCCATGCACCGATGGCAATACCTGTAAGCAACATAACCAGCATTGTAAGATATGGGTTCATACTGTTGAGAACCATCATCTTACCGCCAACTGCTGCTACAAAACATACAACAGAACCAACAGAAAGGTCAATATTACCACCAGTCAGAATACAGAACAACATACCTGTTGCAAGGATAAATACATACGCATTCTGGGCTACAAGGTTATTCACATTCTGAGGAAGAAGCATAACCCCCTTTGTGTTTACAGCAAACATGATAACTACCAGAACAAGAACAAGCACCATGGTATATTTCTTTAATATCTCTGAAAAACTAATCTTTTTTTCCATCTTTATTACGCTCCTTTTCCTGATTTTACGATCTTGGACATGATCAGTTCTGATGTGGCCTCTTCTTTGCCGACCTCACCTACGAACTTGCCCTCATTCATGATATAGATTCTATCTGACATTCCAAGTACTTCCGGAAGTTCAGAAGAAATCATGATAACAGATTTTCCTGCTGCTACCAGATCGTTAATAATACAGTAAATTTCGTATTTCGCACCTACGTCAATACCACGGGTAGGCTCATCAAGGATCAGAATATCCGGTTCTGTAAACATCCATTTTGCAAGAAGGACTTTCTGCTGGTTACCACCACTTAAGTTGCCTACATTCTGCTCGACAGACGGACATTTTGTTTTCAACTTCTTTCTGTAATCCTCTGCCACCGCATATTCTTTATCTGCGTCAATAACCTTTCCATTACTGACTCCCTTCATATTTGCAAGAGAAGTATTCATCTTAATGGATTTGGAAAGGATCAGACCATTTCCTTTTCTGTCCTCTGTGACATAAGCAAGCTTGTTATCGATTGCTTCCTGTACAGTATTCAGCTTTACTTCTTTTCCGTTCATAAATACCTGACCGGAAATCTTAGTTCCATAACTTTTTCCAAAAATACTCATTGCAAGCTCTGTACGTCCTGCACCCATAAGTCCGGAGATACCTACTACTTCGCCCTTATGCACCTTAAATGATACATTATCTACTACTTTTCGCTCTGAGTACAGCGGATGATAGACATTCCAGTTCTTAACTTCCATGGAAACATCCCCGATCTTTACATCCGGACGTTTCGGGAATCGATCTGTCATCTCACGACCTACCATACCCTGAATAATACGCTGCTCGGAAAAGTCATCTTTTTTCTTATCCAGAGTCTCGATAGTAGAACCATCACGGATAACTGTAATCTTATCCGCAACATAAGAAATTTCATTTAATTTATGGGAAATGATAATAGATGTCATTCCCTGTTTTTTGAACTTCAGAAGCAATTCCAGCAGAGCCTGAGAATCATCCTCATTTAAAGATGCTGTCGGCTCGTCCAGGATCAGAAGCTTGGCATTTTTTGCCAGTGCCTTGGCGATTTCTACCAGCTGCTGTTTACCTACACCAATATCCTTGATTAAAGTTCTGGAGGATTCTTCAAGTCCTACTATTTTCAGATATTTATCTGCTTCTCCGTAGGTTTCATTCCAGTTAATAGATAATGAACTTCCTCTTTCATTGCCCAGATACATATTTTCACCGATCGTCATATATGGGATCAGCGCCAGTTCCTGGTGAATGATTACAATTCCTTTTTCTTCACTGTCTTTAATTGTATTGAATTTACAGATTTCACCGTTATAAATAATATTACCATCGTATGTTCCATACGGATAAATACCACTTAATACATTCATCAGGGTAGATTTACCGGCTCCATTTTCACCGACCAGAGCATGGATCTCGCCCTCTTCCACCTGAAGATTAACGTTATCCAGTGCTTTTACACCTGGGAAAGTTTTGGTAATATTTTTCATTTCCAGAAGTATCTTAGCCAATTTTGTTTCCCTCCCTTTTATAAATCATGCCTGCGACGGGCAGCCCTATAGCAATCCCAGGAAATACTGAATTACATTATTTTCTGGGATTGCTATAGATTAACACAGGCGGGTGGTATTCCCGCCTGTATGATCAATTTTTATTACTTAATCTGATCTTCTGTATAGTATCCGGAATCGATCAGGATTTCTTTGTAATTGTCAACCGTGACAACAACCGGATCGCAAAGGTATGTCGGGATAACACCTGTGCCATTATCATAGGATTCTGTATCATTAATTTCCGGTTCTTCACCTTTCATGATGGAATCAACCATTCCAACAACTGCTGTTGCAAGAGCACGTGTATCCTTGAATACGGACATAGCCTGTTTTCCTGCTACAAGGTTCTTAACATTTGGTGTATCACAGTCCTGACCTGTGATGATCGGATATTCTCCTGTGTAGGAAGCTGCAAGAGCATTTTCTACGCCAAGTGCTGTAGAGTCATTGGAGCAGAGAACTGCGTCAAGGTTGGAGCCGTCTGAGTAGTTACCTGCGATAATTGTATCCATTCTGTCCTGAGCCTTTGCACTGTCCCAGTTAGCAGTTGCAACCTGCTCAAATTCTGTCTGTCCGGATTTAACTACCAGCTTACCTTCGTCAATATATTTCTGAAGTACATCCATTGCTCCGCCGAAGAAGAAGTTACAGTTATTGTCACCAGGATCACCTGTGAACAGCTCAATATTAAACGGTCCGTCCTGATTGTCGAGATCAAGTGCATCTACTAAATATTCGCCCTGTTTCTGACCTACCTTGTAATTATCAAATGTTGCATAATAAGTAACTGCATCTGAGTTCATAAGCAGACGGTCATAGGAAATAACCGGGATTCCTGCTTCTTTAGCCTGTTTCAGCGGCTCACCAAGACTGCTTCCGTCGATAGATGCCACAACCAGAAGATCACATCCGTTTGCAACCTGATTCTCAAGCTGTGAAACCTGTGTGCTTACATCGTTGGATGCATACTGAAGGTCTACTTCATAGCCGGCTGCTTCCAGCTCTTTCTTCATGTTCTCGCCATCCTGATTCCATCTCTGAAGATCTTTTGTAGGCATTGTAACACCGATCAGTTTCTTGTCATCCGCTTTAACAGCTACTCCCGGGATAACTACCATTCCAGCTACCATTGATGCACAAAGAATTGCAGATACGACTTTCTTTCTCATTGTAAAAATCCTCCATTTCTTTTTACGTTTCTCACGTTTTCTTGATAACGTTACTATAGCACAGGGCAATCTGGACATGGTTGGCAAGAAACAAGACATTTTAAGAAAAACAAAAAATGCCCTGCACAGGACAGGACATTTTTGTTGCAAGATAATGCTATATACTGATTTACTCTTACCTCTGCAAAAGCAGCCGGATAATCTCTGAATATTTTATTTAACTGTAATCCGCATTCAGATAAACTTCATCTCTGCGGTGGAAACCTCCTTCAATGATCACCTTATCTATATTCTCTTTTGTCACTGCAGTTGGTTCAAGGATGCAGGAAGGAATCTCATAAGTTCCGTCATTTACTGTTTCTGTCACATCTTCCAGTTCTGCAACTCCCTTTCCACTACCCATTTCCACTGCATATTTCGCTGCTTTTCTTGCCAGATCTTCAATTGGTTTAAAAGCAGTCATATACTGTGTTCCTTCTACTATTCTCTGACAGGCTGCAAGATCTCCATCCTGACCTACGACAACCACATTTCCGGCAAGCTGATTCTCTGCCAGTACCTGTACGACCTGACTGGCAATGTCATCATTTCCGCACATAATTCCCTTAACATGAGGATATTTTTCCAGGGCTTCCTCCACATATCCGGCAGCCAGTTCTGCTGTCCAGCCATCACAGTTAGCTTCATAAACCACATGCAGATCTGTGTCTGCAAGCATATCATCAAACCCCTGTTTCACCATCTGGACATTATTATCTGAAGAGGATCCCTGTATCATAAAGACATCTCCTCCCTGAGGAAGTGCATTGACAAGTGCCTGTGCCATGATCTCACCCACCTTACGGTTATCAAAGGAAATGTACAAATCTGTATTGGCATTATTGACCATTCTGTCATAGGAAATAACCGGAATTCCCGCACTCTGTGCCTTCTGTATGGCATCTGAAAGTGCTCCACAGTCTCTTGCGATCACAACGATCACATCCACCTGCTTATTTATAAAGTATTCAATCTGACTGATCTGCTCTTTGACATCTGCACCTGCATCCTGCACATTTACCTCTGCTCCCAGTTCTCTGGCAGTCGCCACAAATACATCTCTGTCGCGGATCCATCTTTCTATAACAAAAGAATCCACTGTAAGTCCGATCTGAACCTTATCCTCTTCCTTATTCTCTTCTGCTGTTTCTTCATTCTTATTCTGTTTTTGTTCTGAAGAGGAACCACATCCTGTCAGCAGTATCATCCCTGTACAAAATGCCAGTATTCCAAGCAGCAGCTTTCCGCAATTCTTTTTTGTCTTATATAATTTCATCAGCCTAACCTCTCTCTGAACTCACTAGGCGTAACTCCTTCATACTTCTTGAAAATCCTGCTGAAGTAATTGGGATCACTGTATCCTGACTGTGCACATATTTCCTTAATGGAAAGTCTGGAATCCTGCAGAAGTTCTCTGGCATTTTTCAGACGTATTTCTGTAAGATATTCAATAAAGTTCTTACCTGTTTCCTGTTTAAAAAGTTTACTGAAATAATACGGACTGATATCTACCTCTCTTGAAACATCATCCAGAGAAATATCCCTGCGGAAATTTTCATTGATATATTCCTTTGCTCTGTCAATAATACTGCCAGCTTCTTTTTCCTTGGAATTCTCCAGTTTCGTACAGATTTCTCTCGTCTTATCCAGAAACCACTTCTTCAGATTTTCTATATCCGTACAGGACTGAAGCTCCCGGATATAGCTTCTCCTGCTGTTAACATTATATTTCAAAGTTCCTGCAAAGAATGCCCTGCGTTCCGCATTCATCACCATCTCCAGGATTTTAATCTCAATGTCTTCTCTTGTGACGGCCTGCTGACTGTGCATCCATTCAAAAAATCCCTCTGCGCAGTTCATCGCTCCCGCAGCATCCTTCTCAAGGATCCTCTTCTGATATCTGATTTCCAGGTCTCTTGGATATTCCCCGTCATATTTCTGTGCCGCCGGTACATCCTCGATATGCACTACATGACTGATGCTCTCTCTCAGTGCGACCACCGCTTCCTTAAAAGATTCCTTCACGCTTCCAAGTTCTTTGACTCTTCCGATTCCACAGCGGAACATACTGTCGATCCGGTTTTCAAATTTATGTACCATATTTCTGGCTCTTGTGACAATTGCAACTCTGTCTTCGTAATCTTCTTTCGCATTTTCATAAGGAACAAGCAGTACGATCCTGTTTCCCATAATAGGACCTACAAGGCATTCAAAGAATCCCTGTGCGATTTCACGAAAAGTAGAATAAAATTTGTTTGCCTTTACACTTGCACCTACTGCATTACTGAGCACCCCATTTTCCATAGAATCTCCAAATTCTATGACCATCATATAACCGTATTTCTGACGGATATCAAGAAGCTGTGTATAATTATCCTGATAAGTAACAAAATCATCCTGCAGAAGAATATTATTGATATATCCACTCTCAATCATAGGTACCACTGTCTCCAGTTTCTCTCTGATCAGGAGATCATCGCTTCTCTTCTGCCGTATCTGATCTACCTTTGTCATCATCTTCGCGCAGGTTTCCAGAATTACTTTCTTATTTACAGGCTTTGTGAGAAACTCCTGAACTCCCAGGTTCACTGCTTCTTTTGCATAATTAAACTTATCATATGCAGTTATGATCACAAAAACTGCTGAGCTGTTAAATTTCTGAATTTCCCTGATTGCCTGGATTCCGCTTATTCCCGGCATCTGGATATCCATAAAACAGATATCCGGCGGATATGCCTGTGCCATCTCCACCACAACTCTGCCTGACTTTGCACAGTGGATTTCACATTCATTTCCATATTCAGTTTCAATAATTTTCTTTAATGATTCCAGCATGATACCTTCATCATCTGCCAGCAAAATTCTATACATCTTCTCTCACTCCCATAATACTTCTCTTAGTTTTCATGCACAGGTATATAGATTACTGCTTCTGTGCCTTTTCCTTCACCTTCACTGTTAATCTCCATAAGCCCTGATTCCTCATAATAAAGTTCCAGACGACTGATCACATTATTCATACCGATTCCTGTAGAATCACCTTCTTCATTTCTGCGCTCTCTGTTTCCTGACAGAACACCCTCTATCTGTTCCTGCGTCATTCCCTTTCCATTATCTTTCACGCTGATACGTATATAATCTGCATCTCCTGTAACTGTGAGATGTATTTTTCCTTCCCATTCAATGTCACGTATTCCATGATTGACTGCATTTTCCACAACCGGCTGCAAGATCATACTTGGCATACGCACATTCTCCAGTGATTCATCCACCTCCTTGCTGAAATGGATATCTCCGGCGAACCGGACATTCAGAATATAAATATAGTTATCAACAGCCTCCAGTTCTTCTCCCAATGTGGCGTCTTCCTGTCCTTTTTTTACATTATAGCGAAAAAAATCCGCCATTTTCTCTACAAAAATCCCGGTCTGCTCTGCATCCTCCATCATTGCAAGCTGTGCTCCTGCATTCAGGGAATTAAACAGAAAGTGCGGATTGATCTGTGACTGAAGATATTTCAGCTGTGCTTCTTTCAGATGATTTTCCATAAGAAGCTCCCTCTCCATCATCTGCTGCTCTTTCTCCATACTTGCTTTCGTCCTTGCCATATACAGATCAAGATTCTCTACCATTGTATTAAACGCTCTGGTTACTGTTCCCAGTTCATCCTGTGCATCTGTATCGTGCATCTTTACATGGAAATTTCCCTGACCTACCAGTTGTGCTGTCTCTGCCATATTGGAAAGGGGAACAAACATATTTCTGGTGGCCTGGATGAGCAGAAGCATTCCACCGGCTACAATTATGATCATAATAACTGAATTGCTTATCTCCAGATATCTCATCACTGCACGAAGTACTGCATAAGTACTGGAGTTCTCCTGAAACATCAGGTTATTCAGTTCGTCAATAGATGACTGGATATATCTGTAAAGCTTTGTTGCATCATCATATTTACGCTTATACTGCTCAACGTTCCTTCCTCGTTTGGCAGCTACCGTTTCCGCAGTACAGTCCAGATATGTTTCCGACATTTTCCGGATATTCCGTTCCAGAAGCTTTACGGGATCATTGATATTATCTTCATTAAGTTTCTCAAGTTCATTTCTGTATTTTGCCTCATTCTGATAATAATCAAGAAGTGTCTGAGAACTCTTAACCTTAAGATACTTATACATATTATCCTGTACTTTCTCAAATACCTGTGAAAGTTCGGTAAGCTCTGCATTACTGGCATAAACATTATCCATCTTTTGCATGGAATTATTGATCCGCACATAAAAAAGCATATTCATGGCAAAAAGAAGGACAGCGATCATACCCACCTCTATAACGATTTTACTGACCAGTGAAAAATCTTTCCAGCGCAGCTGCTTCATCCGGACACCCCCTTCCTTCTCATTTCCCGTACTGCATTTTTGTCCAGGAAATTAATATCTACATTATAATAGGAATTGGTCCTTCCATCCTTCTGATATGCTGTCAGAGCTTCTATACAGTATCTGCCAAGCTGCTCTGTATCCACATCACAGGTAACAGAGATTACTCCCTTTTCCACTGCTGTAAGAATATCTTCGGAACTGTAATATCCTATGATTGTAACCTTTCCTGCAAGATTAAAGTCCAGCACTGCCTGACGTGCACATTCTGTAGTCTCTTCATCCATACACACAAGAATATCGGGTACTTTATCTCTCTGCTGAAAAATATCTGTTACCGCTTCTTCTGTCTCAAAGGTTCCGGTTAAGCGAAGATTTTTTCCTGTTATCTGGATATTTTGCGAAGGACCCGCCTTTGCCTGGACTGCGTTGCTAATCTGTGTATATATCTGGCTCTGGTTCATATCATCAATATTTTTCTTCAACAGAATAAGAATACTTTCCGTATCCTCAGTCACATATTCCGCTACCTTTTCGCCATAGACACTTCCAAGCTGATAATCACTGACACCCACGAAACTCTGACGCTTGCTGTGAACTGCATCTCCCATTACAGTAACAACCGGAATTCCTTTCTGAACAGCCTCATTTATCTTCGCTTCCAGTCCCTGCTCCCCACTGTACTGCAGGATAATCCCATCTGAATTTGAAGCAATACTCATATTCATATAATCAAGCTTACTGTAATCGCTCTCTCTTCCACTGCCTCTCAGTTCAAGAATTGCATCATTCTTCTGCGCCCATTCCTGTGCACAATCATAAACCGCTTGCCAGAAAGAAGAATTCGGACTGTCTACGATCATATCGTATTTATATTTACACATCACCTCATTCTTCTCTTCCAGACTACTCCCCCCGGACAGTCCCTCACAATAAGACTCTCCTATCATATAAAAAAGCACTAAAATTCCTGCCAGTGCAAAGAAAACCAGCAGTTTTGTCAATGTCATTAACTTTAGCAAAAAGCAGAAATCGTAAGTATTTATAAAACTATGA
>ERZ827469.3156-NODE-3156-length-11237-cov-3.575926_pt1 | contig 11237 bp, 8 predicted proteins | sample MGYA00519917_ERZ827469 | MGnify/ENA primary metagenome ERZ827469 (study PRJEB31778, sample SAMEA3449314) | human gut metagenome | biome: human gut; feature: human-associated habitat; material: faeces | place: United Kingdom | collected 2010/2012 ... | reverse complement strand
GGGGGGGAGGCGCCCCGCCCCCCCGTCTCCCCCCGGCCGCGACCGGATCAACTATTGTAAAGCAGTATAGGAACCTCCCTTCACCTGCGACAGCGTGACGTCGCGAACCAGGTAGTGGAAGTAAACCTCGATGTTGGAATAGAGCTTCTGCGGGTCGAGCGTCGTGGCCACAGCGTCGGAAGCGTCCTTCGGGTCGAGTCCGAGCAGTTCCTCGTAGTAATCGGGAATGCCGTCGCCGTCGGTATCCACCGCGGCCCGCGCGATCTGGTCGGCGGTCGCCGTGAGTTCGGGCCAGCCTCCCACGGCCGCCTGCGAGTCGATCAGGCCGCCCGTCGAGCCGTTGCCGCCGTCGGGGAAGGTCGCCTTGCCGCTGCGGGCGTCGGTCTCGGCCCGCTTGTCGACGGCATCGCGGCAGAGCGAAGCCCCGGCGTAGGACAGCACGGCGTCGAACGCCCCGGCCGCCGTGTGCGTCGTGGTGTGGCACACCGTCGCGTCGCCGGCTTTGATCGAAAGCGGCGCGGAGAGATGTCCGTCCGTGGTCGAGGGGTCATTGCCCTGCGGATGGTAGTAAACGCCGCTCCACTGATCGCCGTTGATCGAGGAGGCATAACTGCCGGCATGGTAGTTACCCGACATATAGAGCCGGGGATAGGCCGAACCCACGTTCGAAGAGGAGTTGTACCAGTAGGCGTCGACGAAATATTTTTTCTCCTTCGATGCCGGGCCGGGCTTGTAGTAGTTGTTCACGATGTTGAACGAGCCGTCCTCGCCGCCATAGGTCGTATTGCTGCCCCAGTTGTAGATCACGTTGTTGCGGTAATCGACATTGCCGCGGTGCGTCGAGAGGTAACTGCCGTAGATGCCCGGATGGTCGATGCGGGCGTTGCGGCTGTCGTGGTTGGCCAGCAGGTTGTGGTGGAACGAGGCGTTCCTGCCGCCCCAGATACCGCCGTAGCCGTGGTCGCCCTTACCGTGGGCCGATTTGCGCAGGCTCTCGGTCAAGAGACACCACTGCATCGTGAAATTCTGATTGGCGTAGAACGAGGCGCACTCGTCGATGGACCACGACATCGAACAATGGTCGAGGATGATGTCCTTGTGGTAACGGCCCCAGATGGTGTCCGAACCGTCGGAGAGATTGCCGCCCGTATTGAGGTCGCCCAGGCGGAAACGCATATAGCGGATGATCACGTTGTCGGCGTCGACCACGACCGTGCCGCCGGCGATGCAGACGCCGCCGCCCGGGGCGGTCTGCCCCGCAACGGTGAGGTTGCCGTTCCGGATGCGCAGGTCGCTCGTCAGGTGGACCGTGCCGGCCACGTCGAAGACCACGATGCGTTTGCCCGAAGCCTCAGCGGCGGCGCGGAACGAACCGGCGCCCGAGTCGTTGAGGTTGGTGACGTGGTAGACCTTGCCCCCGCGGCCGCCCGTCGTGTACATGCCGCCGCCCTCGGCGCCGGGGAAGGCGCGCAGCACGCCGTCGTTCTCGTCGGCCAGGGGAAGCCCCAGGTCGACGCCGGGATCGACGGACGAACGGTCGGTGGTGAAGGCTACCGGCTCGGAGTAGGACGAGTCGTCAGCCTCCTCCTCCGCAACCGCTTTCACGCGGAAACGGTAGGCCGTATTGGCCGAAAGGCCCGTCAGTTCAACGGTCGTCCGGATCGTCGCGGCGGCCCGGCAGGGAGCCGCATCGTCCCCTTCGTAAAGCTCGTAGGCGTATTCCGCCGCCCCGGCGACCGTCGTCCAGGAGAGCGTGGCCGAATCGTCCGACTTCTCGACGAGCCGCGCCGCGGGAGTGCCGAGCATGTCGCCCGAGAAAACCACGAAATCGGAGAACTCCGAGTCCTGCCATTCGGCGGAACCGAGCGGAGCCGCGGCAAGCACGCGGAAACGATAGGAAACACCCGTCTCCATTTCGAAACGCTGCGACCCGAGGCGCGTCGTGGCCGATTGCAGGGGCGCCGCGGCGTCGCCGGCATAGAGTTCGAAGGTGAAGCGCACGGCCTCGACCGGCTCGGAGATGCTCCAGCGCACGGTGGCCGTCTGGTCCGAAACCGAGACGGTGACATCGGGCACGGGAAGGATTTTCACGTCGGGAGCCGCCGCCGTGGAGTCGTCGCCGCAACCGACGGCAAGGGCCAGCATCGCGGACAACAGTAAAATATCGGTACGAATCATCGCGGATCGGTTTATTTGATTGCTACATACTGGGCCGCACCCTTCGGCAGCGAAGCGTTGGCCCCGGTGATCTGCGGCGAGGAGACCTCGATCGAGCGGTTGCGGCTTCCCGTCACGACGAGCGCGCGCTCCAGCCCTTCGGGGCAGACGAAGCCCTCGGCCGAAAGATTCTTCACGTTGTTGAGCATCAGCGCAGGACCCTGCTCGGGGACGATCTGCACGTCGCGCAGCACGACATCCGAAGACTCGTTGATCTGCGCGCCCGTCGCGGCGTAAATCTGCGTGTTCTCGACCGTGACGCGCTCGACGTTCATCTCCGGAAGTCCGTTGAAATACATCGCGCGCCGCGCGCCGCGGCACCACACATTTCGGATATGGATGTCCCGGAAGGCCGGCGTGGTCTCATCGACGGGTTTCGGGGCGAGGTCCGCAGCCTCGGCCCCGCCGTTCTCGGCAAGCGCCTCGGAAGCCGACTTGCCGCCGTAGAAAAGATCGAACAGCAGCGGTTCCTGAAGGATGTCGTTCATGGCGATGTCCTCGATCCAGATGTTCTCGACCACCCCGCCGCGGCCGCGCGCCGACTTGAAACGCAGCCCCACGTCGGTCCCCGAGAAGGTGCAGTTCGAAACCTTGACGTTCCTGACGCCGCCCGACATCTCGCTGCCGACGACGAACCCGCCGTGGCCGTGGAAGACGATGCAGTTGTCGACGAGGATATTCTCGCACGGAATGCCGCGGTCGCGGCCCGCCTTGTCCTTGCCGCTCTTGATGCAGATGCCGTCGTCGCCCACGTCGAAGCGCGAGTTGGTCAGCACGACGTTGCGGCACGACTCGATGTCGATGCCGTCGCCGTTCTGCGCATAATCGGGGCACCGGACCGTGATGTCGTTGACGATCAGGTTGGTGCACATGGCCGGATGGATGTTCCAGCAGGGCGAATTCTGGAAGGTGACGCCCTCCAGCAGGACGTTCTCGCAATGGTGGACGGCGATCATCACCGGACGCAGGAAGTCGTGCATGCGCTCGAAATCGGCGCGGGTTTTCGCCCACGTCGAAACGTTCTGGTCGGCGCCCGACGTGGCCCCGAACTTATAGCTTTCCGAAGGATACCACGTCTTGCCGTCGTCGGAGAGCACGCCGCCGCTTTTGACCAATGTCTTCCACTGGCGGGGATTGAGTTTGTCCTGCTTCACGGCGCGCCACGCATCGCCGTTGCCGTCGATCACGCCGCGGCCCGTGATGGCCACGTTTTTCACGCCCCGCGCCGAGATCGGCGACTGGCAGCGCAGCGTATTGAGACCCTCGAACGTGGTCTCGACAAGCGGATAGAGCGTCTTGTCGTCGCTGAAAACGATGACGGCGTTCTGTTCGAGATGCAGTTCGGTATTGTCTTTCAGTTCGATAGGCCCGGTAAACCAAACGCCTTCGGGAACGACCACACGACCGCCTCCCCGGGCGGCCAAGGCGGCAATGGCGTCGGCGAAGGCCGCCGTATTGAGCGTATGGCCGTCGCCCGAACCGCCGAAATCGGCGACGCTGACCGTATTCGAAGGAATCGCAGGCCGGGCGACCTGCGGCATCTCGAACGGGAGGTTGCAGGCCGGGGCGTGTACGCGGCATCCTGCGGCGGCTGCCAGGAGTGCCGCGGCTGCGCAAATCGTCACTTGTCTGAAGTTCATAAGAGAGGTAGTTTTATTCGTATACGTAAAATTTTCACAATTTCAGGTATACAAAAGTACACTGCCCCAGCTTATCGAACAGGGATTTTTTGACGCAAACGATGCATTTTTTTTCAAAACTACCTGATCCGCGAAACGACGACCGGGGTCCGGGCCGCGCCCACCGACTCCATCAGCCCCAGGACGCATTCGGTGTCGCTGCGGTCCTTGAGCCATTCGCTCTTGCGCCAGATCATTTCGAACACGTAGTCGATGCGTCCCCGGGCGTCGGGCGTAAGCTGGAAAAGGTAGCTGGTCCTGTCGTCGGTCTGCGAGGCGATCTGCCTCTGCGGCACGGCGACGGCCAGCCCGACGCTCTCGCGCTCCCACTTCACGGTGTCGTTCTCGGGGAAGTCGCGCCCGAAGGCGGCGATCACGTTATCGTTCTTATAGACCTTGTTCTCGGCCATCTTCATCACGCCGGTCGTGAAGACCAGCCCCTTGAAGTCACCCTCGATACGGTTCTCCACCTGCACGTCGCCATGCCCGGCGTAGAGGATGTAGCGCGAGGTCATCGAGATCTCGCGCCCTCCGTAGCGCCACCCCTCAACCTGCATTTCGACCACCGTGCGGATGGGTCCGTTGGCCAGGATGCGGGCTTCGCGACGTTTGAAATCGGCGATGTGGACCATTTTTCTCTTTTCGGCGTCCCAGCCTTTGAGCGACCCCACGCCCACCGACCCGAAGACGCGCAGGTTGTCGTGACCGTAACCGCGGGAGAGCTGCTCGTCCGAAGGATACCACATCGTCTCGGCCAGCTCGAGCTGCGGACGCTTCTTGCCGTAGGTGTCGATGGTCTGCTTGTTGTCGAAATAGATGCGGTAGGCGGCATACTCCGACTCGAAGGCCGGACCGTGATGGTGCAGTTTATGGTACATGTCATTCTTCTCCGAGGAGGCGCGGTCGACGGCACGCAGGGTCTTGTCGGGGTTCTTGAGCCACATCTGGGCATGCACGCGCGTGCTGAAGACCCGTTTGTCGGGACTCGACGAATAAACGACCCGGAAATCCCGACTGCCGGAAATGTCGTAAACGAAAACCAGCTCGCCCAGGTCTCTGTCCAGCTGGGAGGGAATCTGGTGAAGACCCTCTATCGACACGACGGCGCTCTGCGCCCACTCGGGCACGTCGCGGATCACGACCGGACATTCGGGACGGTTGCCCGTGACCGTCACGCGGTAGAGGCATTTCTGGGTCTTGGCATTCAGGCTGCAAACGGCCCCGAGGGCCAGCAAAAACAAGAGAATCCGTTTCATGGCTATTTCAGTTTTTCGATGATTCGTTCCAGTTGTGCGCGGCTCCGGAGGGCTGTCGGGGGCAGTTCGCCCGGAAAAGCGCACAGCGCGGCTTCGGGCAGAACCTCCACCCTGCTTTCGTCGGCCTGCGAGACGTCGAGGCCCAGCGTTTCGGCGAAAAAGGCGTAGACCGCGCGGCGCTTGTTCGCACCGTAATCGTGCCGTTCGCCGGGAAGATGGACGTTGCAGACCTGCGCTCCGGCGTCGTAGAAATCCCAGATTCGCCGCAGGAAGGGATATTCCAGCGCCGGCCAGCTCGCCGTCCAGTCGCCGCCGTCGCTGACCGCCAGCACCGGCCGGGGAGCCATCGCCGCGGCGAGGATTTCCGGCATGCAGCTGCCCCCGGCGGCCAGCGTCACCGGGCGGCCGCTCTCGCAGGGACATCCCCCGTCGAAATGCGACACCAGATGCACGACGGGAGCCAAAGCGGCGAAGCGTCCGTCGGTCACGGCCAGCAGCAGGGCGTGCGTAGCCCCGCCCGAACCGCCCGTCGCGGCCATGCGGGCGGTGTCCACGTCACGGCGCGACGCCGCGATCCAGTCGGTGACGGCCTTCGACCAGAGGGCCTGCACCTGCATCGAGTAAGGGGCCGTGTGTGCCTCGCGCCCGACCTGCCGTTCCGATTCGCCCCAACCGAAGATGTCCATATCGACGGCCACGGCCCCCATGCGGGCGAACGTCGCCATGCGCAGCTGCTGGTCGGCGCGGTAGCGGCCGCCCGGCCAGTGCCCCGCCGGCGAAACGATCAGCGGCCGACGCACCGGGCCATGCGTTCCGGGGCCCCGGAAAATCATCCGGCGCTCCGGAAGCGGCGGCACGGCGGGAGCATAGACCGTCCCGCAGACATAGAGTCCGGGCAGGGTTTCGAGGGCGTAATTCTGCGTCGTATAGCCGTCGTGACCGATCTCCGGACCGAGCAGGACATCGGGATCGGCCGCCAGCCCCCGGAGAAACGGAGCGAGGTTCAGGGCGTCGCGGACGCCTTCGAGCAGCCGTTCCCGGCGCCGCTCCCACGCCTCCCGGCCGGCATATTGCGCCGAGAGCCATGCCAGCAGTCTTTCGCCGTCGGCAGGCGTGCGGCGGTAGTATTCGTAAGGCTGCACGGTGATCTTCTCCGTCCCGTTCCACACCAGCCCGAGCGGATGCAGCAGCCCGTCCAGCGTCTCCGGAAGCGAATAGGGACGCACCCGGAAGGCGGCATAGGCGACCCGCACCGTGTCGGGGTCGAAACGCTTGCAGACGATACGCACGCCGAAGCGCTCCCCGGCCTGCCGCAGGACCTCGCCGAGCGGCTGCGCGAAACGGTTTTCAAAGGCGGGCTGCGCGGCGGAGAATGCCGCCACAAGACAGCACACCATATATAATATGCAACGGATGCGTTTCAAACCGAGGGTGTGAGGATTTATGCAAAAATACAAATTTTGACCGCATTTCTTTGTATTTCCCCAAAAAGATTCTATATTTGCACACCCTTTCGGAGTTAACAGCCGGAAGGCGTGTCCGGAGAGGTGGGTGAGTGGCTGAAACCACCGGTTTGCTAAACCGACGTACGGGGCAACCTGTACCACGAGTTCGAATCTCGTCCTCTCCGCAAAGCCGGCGCGCAAAGCGGCTATCAAATAGAAAATCCTGCAAGTCGTTGATCTTGCAGGATTTTGTTTTTCCGGACGGCGATTGCCGTCGTCGTTGAAAACCGGGCTGTGCACGGCAAACGGCTTTTGCCTCCGTGCGACATGGCTCCGCCCGGAGTGCGGAAGGTTTGGAACAGTTGTTGCTGATTTCTGCCGGCAACACAAAGTTCCGAGCCTCAAGATGCTGAAAGAAGGTTTCCTTTTCACGTTCATATCCGCCTTCATGGCGCTGTTCCCGGTGGCGAACCCGGTGGGGGCCGGATTTCTGGTCAACGGGCTGCTGTCGGGATTGAGCGACGAGGACCGCAGGTCGATCATCCGCAGAATCGTCACCGACTACCTGCTCGTCGGACTGGGCAGCCTGGCCGTGGGACATTTCGTGCTGTCGCTTTTCGGGCTTTCGCTCCCGGTCATCCAGCTGGGCGGAGGACTGCTGATCTGCCGCACCGCCCTGCAATGGCTCGGCGATTCGGACTCCTCGGTGGGACGGACGCAGGGCAAGGACGTCAACCCCATTCACAAATCGGCCATCGAGTCGCAGATCTTCTACCCGATCACTTTCCCCATCAGCATCGGCCCGGGCAGCGTCTCGGTCATCCTGACGCTGATGGCCTCGGTCAGCATGAAGGACGGCTGGGCCAAGGGCCTGCTCTCCTACGCCATCATCGCGCTGGTCATCTTACTGATGTGTCTGATCCTCTATCTGTTCCTGTCGCAGGGCGAACGGATCATCCGGAAAATCGGCAACAGCGGCAGCATCGTCATCAACAAGATGGTCGCCTTCTTCACTTTCTGCGTCGGCGTCCAGATCGTCGTGACGGGCATCGCCAAACTGTTCCACCTGCATGTCTGACCGAAAACCCTCTTCTCTATGGATTCGCAAATACTTATCAACGACGTTGAGATTTTCAACGGAAAAGAGCCGCAGACCCTCCGGGGAAACGTGCTGATCAGAAACAACCGGATCGAGAGAATCTCCCGGGAACCCATCCCCGCAGACCCCGCAGCCGGAGTCCGGGCGCTCGACGGAAAGGGCCGGTTCCTGATGCCCGGCCTGATCGACGCGCACTGGCACGCCTATCTCTGCAGCAACACCATGCAGGACCTGCTGATGTCGGACCCTTCGTATATGCACCTGGCGGCGGGACGCGAGGCCGGAGCTACCCTGCTGCGGGGTTTCACGACCATCCGCGACGCCGGAGGACCCGTCTTCGGACTGAAGCGGGCCATCGACACCGGGTTGCTGCCCGGGCCGCGCATCTACCCCAGCGGCGCCATGATCTCACAGACCTCGGGGCACGGCGATTTCCGGATGATCTACGACCATTTCCACGGCGGCTGCGGGTGCGAGGCCGCGCACATCGAACAGCTCGGAGCCTCGCGCATCGTCGACGGGACCGACGCCGTGACGGCCGCCACGCGCGAGAACCTGCGGCAGGGCGCCTCGCAAATCAAGCTGATGACCGGAGGCGGCGCCGCATCGCTCTACGATCCGCTGGACGTGACCGAATTTTTCGAGGAAGAGATTCGCGCCGCAGTCCGCGCGGCGGAAGACTGGGGCACGTATGTCATGGTGCACGTCTACAATCCGCGGGGCATTGCGCGGGCCATAGCGGCCGGCGTCAGAAGCATCGAACACGGCCACCTGATCGACGAGCCGACAATGGAGTTGCTTGCGGCAAACGATGTCTGGCTCAGCATGCAGGCATTCGCCGTCGAGGACAACAGCTACCCTTCGCCCGTACAGCAGGCCAAGCACATCGAGATCACCCAAGGAACGGACCGCACCTACAACCTCGCGAAAAAATACCGGGTGAAACTGGCATGGGGAACCGACCTGCTGTTCAATCCTGCCAACACGAAAAACCAGAACCACGGCATCGTCAAACTGCAAAAATGGTTCACGCCGTTCGAAATCCTGAAAATGGTGACGTTCGACAACGCGCAGCTGCTAGCCATGTCCGGGCCGCGGAATCCCTATCCGGGCCGGCTCGGCGTCGTCGAAGAGGGTGCGCTGGCCGACCTGCTGCTGATCGAGGGAAATCCCCTGCAAGAGATCGGTGTGTTGGAAAACCCCGCGGAAAAATTCGCGCTGATCGTCAAAGACGGCGTCATCTGCAAAAACAACCTCTGAATCCGCCCCGGACAGTCACTCCATCTCGGTCAGGTGCTTCCAGTAACGGCGGGGCATCATGCGGCGCTGCTGGCGCTCGTTGACGCGCTGGGGAATCGCCAGCGCCCGGAAATAGTTTTTCCACAGCAGCTGGAACTCGCGCTCGTCTTCGGCGAGCCATTCGTCGGCGAGCTTGTCGGCGATCATTCCCCGGTCGTCCTCCAGCGTGACGCGCCGCGCCGTATGCCCGTCATAATAGTAGCCGTAGTCGCGACGCCGGTCGTAGATCAGCCACCGCTGGTCGGCGAAACGGTCGGTGAAATAGTCCAGCCCCAGCGGCAGGGCGTTGTGCTCGGGCGTGACGGCCGCGAAATAGGTTCCGTCGGCGGCTTTCTGGAGGCGGACGAACTGTTTGAGGCGTTCCCGCTCGTGGGAGACCTTGAGCGCCAGCTGGAAAAGCGACTTCATGTCGGGATCGGCCTGGTCGGCCACGACGCCCCCGCCCTCGTCGAAGACGCGGCGCAGGCAGCGCAGCATCAGCAGGTCGCCCTGCGGCTGCTCCCCGTGCCAGGCGTAGACGAACATCGAACGGATGCGGGCGGTCAGCCGCCGCTCCAGGCCCCGCCACACGCGGTCGGCATGCGCCCCGTCGGTGGCGACCTCGTGGACGCGCTCGGTGAAGAGCGGTTCAGGCTCCCCGGGACCGATCAGCGCCTCGGGAAACGCCCGCAGCGAATAGGCGTCGAACAGGGCAGACAGCAGCCCGTCGAAGGATTTGTCGTATCGGAAAACCAGCATCGCATCAGAAAAGGGTCAGTTGGCCTTCGTTCCGGTCCTGCTTTCGCCGCTGCGGGGCGGTCAGCAGGCGGCGCACCTGCTCGGGGCGGAGTTCGTTGACACCCTGCCCCGTAGTCAGTTCGCGGCAGCAGATGAAATACTGCGCCTTCTTCATCACCACGCCGATCTGCCGCAGCGACTGCTGCGTCAGCGTCCGGTAGCGGCGCGAGGCGACGATCAGCCGGGCCGACTTGACCCCGATGCCCGGCACGCGCAGCAGGGCTTCGTAATCGGCACGGTTGACATCGACGGGGAAAAACGCGGGGTTCCGCAAGGCCCAGGCCAGCTTGGGGTCGATTTCGAGGTCCAGCCGGGACGTCTGCTCATCGGCGATCTCCTCGGCGCGGAATCCGTAGAAACGCATCAGCCAGTCGGCCTGGTAGAGCCGGTTCTCACGCACGAGCGGCGCCTTGTCGAGCGCCGGCAGCCGCTTGTCGTAGGGATTGACAGGAATGAAGCCCGAATAGTAGACCCGCTTCATCGTGGGTCGCCCGTAGAGGGCCGACGAGAGCAGCAGGATGTCGCGGTCGCTCTCGTCCGTGGCCCCGACGATCATCTGCGTGCTCTGTCCGGCCGGGGCGAAGCGCGGCGCATGGCGGAAGCGCGTGCGCTCCTCGGCGCTCTGGAGCACCCCCTGCTGGATGTAGCTCATCGGGCGGTAGATGCTTTCGTAATTCTTGTCGGGGGCCAGCAGCTGCAGGTTGCGTTCGGTCGGGATTTCGATGTTGACGCTCATGCGGTCGGCATAGCGTCCGGCCTCGGCCACCAGTTCGCGGCTGGCGCCGGGAATGCTTTTCAGGTGGATGTAGCCGTTGAAACGGTGCACCGTGCGCAGGTCGCGGGCCACGCGGACCATGCGTTCCATCGTATAGTCGGGGTCGCGGATGACGCCCGACGAGAGGAAAAGCCCCTCGATGTAGTTGCGGCGGTAGAACTCGATGGTCAGTTCGGCCAGTTCGCCGGGCGTGAAGGCCGCGCGCGGGATGTCGTTGCTGCGCCGGTTGATGCAGTAGGCGCAGTCGTAGATGCAGACGTTGGTGAGCATGATCTTCAGCAGCGAAACGCAGCGGCCGTCGGCCGTGAAGGTATGGCAGATGCCCCACCCCGCGGCGCTGCCCACCCCGCCCGCGCGATGCTTGCGCGTTACGCCGCTCGAAGCGCACGAAACGTCGTATTTGGCCGACTCGGCCAGCACCTTGAGTTTTTCGAGCACCGTCTCCTTCATGGCGGCAAGTTATCGCTTTTTTCGGGAAAAACAGAGGTTCCGCAGGTAATTTTTCGCTCTTTTTCCCGATGTCGCTGGGCGTGTGGAAAATAAGGAAAAATAAAAAACGGGACGGTAAAAACCGCCCCGCTCCGTATGGTATGGGGAGAAATGCTCTCCCGGAGATCCTCGCTGAAATAAATCCGGAATTAGTACCGGTTGCGACCGTAACCGCCGCCGTTGCCGCCGTAGCCACCGCCA
>ERZ827469.3154-NODE-3154-length-11243-cov-4.743922_pt1 | contig 11243 bp, 7 predicted proteins | sample MGYA00519917_ERZ827469 | MGnify/ENA primary metagenome ERZ827469 (study PRJEB31778, sample SAMEA3449314) | human gut metagenome | biome: human gut; feature: human-associated habitat; material: faeces | place: United Kingdom | collected 2010/2012 ... | reverse complement strand
GTGACCTTCGCTCACAAAAAACACCTCGCGGGATATTACCAGTGAACAGTAACCCTGATATCTCTTTATAAAACCATGTACTGTTGTTTTTCCTGCTTTCTCAGATCGCCCAGAATGCAATATTCACATTCTTTCCTGCATTCTGCAGATGCTCCACAAGTTCTTCTGCTGCCTGTTCTTTCCTTTTTTCTGTGATTCCCAGTTCCACGTTACTCTTATTGATAGCACCACCGAAGTAGAAATTAATATCCGTTGCCTGCTCAAACAGCATCACACCAAGCAATGCTGCCGCATCTTTTTTTCGTTTCAGCCTGTTAAAGGACAGCCTGTCCTCCATCCATTCTTCACAATATTCAAGCAAATGCTCAATCGTAAGAAATCCCTCTGTCACCAGCTCTGTACCTTCCAGCTTATAATAGGCAGGAACGTCTCCGCAGGCAGTTTCACTAAGAGAGATCAGCTCTTTATCCAGATATCTGGCAGCACACTGTGCAGTAGTTCCGCCGCAGATTACATGATATCCCTCTGAATCGAAAAAGGACTTCAGATATCGCTCATCATGCTCCTCCTTACTTGGCGGACCGATCATAAGGTTTACCACCTGTTTATGCCGCATCCGCAGGACAATGGCTGTAATATCATCATCCGTTTCATTCAGATTCAGATCCAGGCTGGCCTCTGCCAGATAGCCTGCCATCTCCTGTGCGCTCATCCCTTTATGGTACTTTGCCCTGCAGAAAGCCATTACATCATCTCTTCCCCAGCCGCCGTTGGTAGTTTTTCCCATTCCCGCATTGGTGACACCGTCGGACATAATGATCAGCATATCCTCATCTTTCAGTTCAAAACAGCTTTTATGGATTTCCTTCTCTTCGATCATACTTGTCTCCACCGGATAATCAAAGAGCTCGCCATCCCGGATCAGAATTGCATCCGGATTATCAAACTGATAAAGGCTTACCTGTTTCCCCTGAAAATTCAGCACTGTAAAGGTGGCATATGCCAGATTTCTCACACTGCACACAGGAAGCGTTTTTGCCACTGCACGCACTGCCTCATCCAGTTCCACCTGATTAATGATCATGGTACTGAGCATGGTCGCAGTCAGCGTGGAAAGGATATTCGCCTTTACTCCGCTCCCAAGTCCGTCAGAAAGCACCAGAACATGGTCTTCATCATTTTCTTCAATCTTATAGCAGTCCCCACAGAGAAATTCTTTCTTTTTATTCAGGCTCACATGACCAAAATCCATGCATAAGCCGTCAAATTCCACATTCAGTCCATGATGCTTATTTCTTTTCATTCTCTTCTTCACTCTCCAGAAGTATGGTATTTTTCAGTTTTTCTACTGCCACTTTGGTGTCCGCAGCAGTTTCTCCAAGAAGTCCGGCGATCTGCTGCACGATCTTCAGCTGTTCTTCTACCAGCTTATCTGCCATACGCGCAGCTTCAATCTGGGCATTATGAATCTGATCTTTATGCTTCCGCTCCTTTGTAATATCCTTCATAATGCAGAGAATCATTTTATTTTCTTTATCATTCGTCATTACGCGATCCAGATAACATTTCTGATCCTCCAGATAAATCTCATCCTGCATCAGATTCCGTTCAAAAGCCAGTATACTCGCCAGACTGTAATCATCCATGATCTCCGATACCTGTTTCCCGATCAGGCGCCGCTTTTTCGGCATATTGAACAATTTGGACGCCGCCTCATTCATCTGAATGATCTTCAGATTATAATCCACAGTTACCAGAAGTCCGGGCATGGCATTAAAGACTTTATTGGAGTAACTTTCCTGTTTTGCCCGCATATATGGAATGCACATGGCAACCTCAGCTTTATTCTGGATAATGGCAATTGCCTTTTCCCTGCATGTGTTGTACCCGCAGGCACCGCAGTTTAATTCATCCTTTGGAGAAAATTTTCCCATTTCCGCCAGAGCATCCCTGATTTCTTCCTCTGAGACCTCTTCCTGTTCCTGTGCAGAACAGTAACCGAAATTCTTTCTCAGCTCAAATCCCGGAAGTTCATAGTCTCCCTGCTCTCTGTGAAAATCTTTTCCAAAGGCTGCATTCTTCACTGCCAGAACATCTGCCAGATAATGTCCCTTCTTCATCTGGAAAGAAGGACCTGCCACACAGCCGCCGCTGCATGCATACATCTCAAGAAAGCAATTTTCAAAATCCTCCGGATGAAGTTCTTCCAGAACCTCCCTGCACTGCTCCATCCCACTTACAGAAAGCCTGCGGATTCCCTTTACAGCCCCAAGCAGGTCTGTTAAACCGTCCGCAATGGCGATTTCTCTGGAACGGTAGGCAATCTGCTCAGGTTCTTTCTCAGTTATGGAAATCCCTTCTTTTTTCATCCATTGCACCAGCTCTTCCAATGTAATCACATAATCCACTTCATTTCCTGAGTCTCTCAACTCTGACATAGCTGAAATACAGGGACTTACATAGACAATCTCTGCCTTCGGATATTTTTTTTTCAGATAACTGGCATGAAACTGCATCATAGAGGCAGACTGTACCAGATTTCCCAGAAGATGCGGATAGTGTTTCTTGACAAGCTGTACGATTACAGGGCAGGCAGAAGAGATCATTATTCCCGGCTCTTTCTGTTCCGCAAAAAGTGCTCTGTACTGCGAAATCATCAGGCTTGCACCTTCTGCTGCATCCGCTGCATCTGCAAATCCCAGCTTCTTCATCGCTTCCCTTATTCCATTGATACCGGTTACCCCAAAACGTGCCAGATATGCCGGATGAAGAGAGGCTATAACCTGCGTCTTATTCTCCATTGCATTGCAGATTGCAGGAATCATATTCTGCTCTTCCTTGGCATCCTGCGGGCAGACAAGGATACACTTCTCACAGTAAATACACTGACTTTCTATGATCCTGGCCTGATGATCATGAACACGTATCGCCTTAACCGGGCAGTTCCGGACACATTTGTAACAATTTTTACAACTGACTTTTTTAAACTGAAGGATTGACTGAAATCTCTGCATGCCTCGTACTCCTTATTATGTAACACTATATTTTTCACAAAAAATTATCTGTAACCGTTCCGTATTTTCACAGAATGATGTACTGCCGAATGATTATTTTTGCCTTTCCATAAAGGAATATGGAGCTGCCGCAAGGACAGCAGATCCATGTGCGACAGCCCCATATAATATTTACGATATCAGATCCGGAACTTTGTCTCCGATATTGTTTTATGCTTTCTCAATCTTAATTGCGCATACCTTATATTCAGGAATTCTTGCGTATTTGTCAAGTGCGGCGTTGGTCAGCCAGTTTGCATTTCCATCCGGGAAGTGGAATGGCATCCAGCTCTCACCCGGTGAGGTCTTTGTACCTACACGAGCGGTAGATTCAATGGATCCTCGTCTGGAAGAAACTCTGACTTTATCACCGTTTTTGATACCCAGCTTATCGGCATCTACGATGTTCATTTCGATAAATGACTTACCTTCGATCTCCATAAGCTCAGGTGTCTTTCCCGTCATGGCTCTTGTTGTGTAATGATACAGAATACGTCCTGTCATGAGGATGATTGGATATTCCTCATCCGGAAGCTCTGCTGACGGTACATATTTTGCAGGATAGAACCAGCCAAGACCGCGGGAGAATTTACCAACATGCATGATCGGTGTTCCCGGATGATCCTTGGAGGTACATGGCCACTGAAGTCCCTGTCCATGAACTTCTTCACTGTCAAGACGTTCATGGCTGATACCTGCGAAGCTCGGTGTCAGGGATGCGATCTCATCCATGATCTGAGCAGAAGTCAGATGTGGCTGCGGATATCCCATGCGGTTCATCAGATCAATAATAATATCTGTATCCAGTCTCATTTCGCCAGGTACTGTGACAGCCTTGCGGACTCTCTGTACGCGGCGCTCTGTATTGGTAAATGTACCCTCTTTCTCTGCATAGCTTACACCAGGAAGGATAACATCTGCATACTGAGCTGTCTCTGTCATGAAAAGTTCCTGAAGCACAAAGAAATCAAGACTCTTTAATGCTTTGATAATGTGTGTGGTATCCGGATCAGTAACTACCGGGTCCTCACCATAGATATACAGACCTTTGATCTCGCCTGTGATTGCTTTCGGGAATACATCAGTTGCATGAGTTCCTATATTCGGATCAAGTTTTACACCCCATGCTTTCTCAAATTTCTCACGAACTGCAGGATCAGTAACCTTCTGATATCCTGGATATACATTCGGCTGAGCGCCCATATCGCAGGCACCCTGTACGTTATTCTGTCCACGAAGCGGGTTAACACCACAGCCTTCACGTCCAAGCTTACCAACCATCATTGCCATATTGGACATGGACATAACGCCCTCTGTACCTGTGGAATGTTCGGTTACACCAAGACAGTAGATGATTGGAGCGCGGTCAGCTTTTGCATACATGATCGCTGCTTTTCTCAGATCGTCTGCGTCAATGTGGCAGATTTCAGCTACCTTCTCAGGTGTGTAATCTTTTACGATTTCCTTTAATTCTTCAAAACCTTCGGTACGCTCTGCAATGAACTTGTCATCCTGAAGACCTTCAGAAAGGATCACATTCATGATGCCGTTTGCAAAAGCAACATTTGTACCAGGTTTCAGTTTCAGATGGATATCTGCTTTCTTAGCCAGACCGATATCACGAGGATCAACTACGATCAGCTTGCAGCCTCTCTTGATGGCCTGACGGATCTGCATGCCGACTACAGGATGTGCTTCCTCAGGGTTGGAACCAACCAGCATGATCAGATCTGCATTCTTTGTGATATCCTCAATTGGGTTTGTCATGGCACCTGAGCCAAGAGTCATCGCAAGACCTGCTACAGATGCGGAATGACATACACGTGCACAGTTATCTGTATTGTTGGTGCCGAAGCAGCAGCGAACCATCTTCTGTACCATGTAAATATCTTCATTGGGTGATCTGGAACATGCAAAGCCTGCAAGAGAATCAGAGCCGTACTGTTTCTTGATCTCCATAAATTTGGAAGCAACAAGATCCAGCGCCTCATCCCATGTTGCACGTTCGAATTCACCTGTCTCTTTATTCTTGATCAGCGGATATTTAATACGCTCCGGTGACTGTACGAAATCGAAACATCCGCTGCGTCCCTTAACACAGAGCAGCCCTTTGTTGGACGGTCCGTTTACAGCTTCTGTATCTACGATCTTTCCGTCTTTTACAAGGAGATAATACTGGCAGCCTGTTGCACAGTGAGGACAGGTAGTCAGAACCTTCTTGTCAATCTGGTACGGACGGTATTTCTTTCTGCGCTTCATGGTCAGTGCACCTGTCGGACAGGCCTGTACACAGTTACCGCAGGATTCACAGATACCTTCGTTCCATTTATGTTTGTAATGTGCACCGATCACTGACTGGAAACCACGATTCATAGTGTCGATGGCACCTCTTCCCACAATCTCCTTACATGTATTCACGCAGCGATGGCAGAGAATACACAGGCTTGGATCATAGGTAAAGAATTTATTGGTATCATCTATCGGCATATCCTTCATTTCACCAGGATAGCTTGTCTCAGTCACACCATATTCAAAACAGTAGTCCTGTAATTTACAGTCACCGTTTGCCTCACAGGAGAAGCAGTGTACACGATGGTCAGAAAGAAGGAGGTCAAGGGTATCTTTACGATATGCAACTACTTTCTCTGACATTGTCTGTACTTCATCACCCTCTGAGCAGCGAAGTGTACATGCCGTATCAAATTTGGTTCTTCCATTGTTTGTTACTTCTACCACGCACAAACGACAGGAACCATCCGGCAATACATCTTCCAGATAGCAGAGTGTAGGAATCTCCACTCCGATCTGTCTGGCAGCCTGCAGAATGGTCGTACCTTTTTCCACTTCTACAGGAATTCCATCTATTGTCAAATGAATCATCTTTTCACCCTCCTTAATTCACAGAAATTGCGCCGAATACACAATTTTCCAGACATGTTCCGCACTTAATACACTTGGAGGTATCAATGCTGTGAGGCTCTTTCTTATTGCCTGTGATCGCACCAACCGGACAGTTTCTCGCACACTTGGTACATCCTTTACATTTCTCAGGATCGATCACATAAGAACGCATTGCCTTACATACATGAGCCGCGCACTTTTTATCAACAATATGCTCTACATATTCATCTCTGAAGTTTCTTAATGTGGAAAGTACAGGAAGCGGTGCACTCTTTCCAAGTCCGCAGAGCGAACGGTCCTTGATGAAGTTTCCAAGATGCTCCAGTTTATCCAGATCCTCTACTTCACCCTTTCCGTCTACGATCCTCTCAAGGATTTCAAGCATACGCTTGGTGCCGATACGGCAGGGACCACATTTACCGCAGGATTCTCTCTGGGTGAAGCCCATAAAGAAACGTGCAACCTCTACCATACAGGTATGTTCATCCATAACTACCAGACCACCGGAACCAACGATCGCACCGTATTTCTTAACAGAGTCGAAATCAAGAGGTACATCCAGATGTTCTTCTGTCAGACATCCACCGGATGGTCCACCGATCTGAACAGCCTTAAACGCAGCACCGGATTTCAGTCCTCCGCCGATATCAAAAATGATTTCTCTTAAGGTTGTTCCCATCGGGACCTCGATCAGACCTGTATTCTCAATAGAACCTGTCAGTGAGAAAGTTTTTGTTCCAGGTGATCCCTCTGTACCGATACTTCTGTACCAGTCTGCACCTTTGAGAATGATCTCCGGAATATTTGCATAAGTTTCTACGTTATTCAGAACAGTAGGTTTCGCCCATAATCCCTGTTCAACTGTACGGGGCGGTTTTACACGGGGCATACCTCTGTTTCCTTCGATAGATGCAGTCAGGGCAGAACCTTCACCACATACGAAAGCACCTGCACCACGGTTGATATGCATATGGAAGGAGAATCCTGTTCCAAGGATGTCATCACCTAACAGTCCCACTTCTTCCAGAACTGCGATAGCGTGTTTCAGTCGTGCTACAGACTGAGGATACTCCGCACGTACATAAATATAACCATGCTGTGCTCTTACTGCGTAAGCTGCAAGCATCATACCCTCGATCAGACGGTAAGGATCACCTTCCATTACGGAACCATCCATAAATGCTCCCGGGTCACCCTCATCACCGTTACAAACCACATAATGAACAGGATCAGCCTGGCGTGCTACCTGAATCCATTTCTTACCTGCCGGGAAGCCGCCGCCACCACGTCCGCGGATACCGGATTTATCAACCTGATCAATAACCAGATCCGGATCCATCTCAAACATTGCTTTCTCCAGAGCCTGGAAACCGCCGCTTGCTATGTACTCATTCAGAGATTCTGCATCAAACTTACCACAGTTCTTCAAAACAATACGGGTCTGTTTCGCGATAAACGGAATATCTTCCGGTCCGCGGCTTACTTTACCGCCTTTCTGATAAAGCAGTCTCTCGATAGTCTCATTACCCTGAACACTCTTCTCAAAAATCTCCTGGCAGTCTTCAATCTGAACCTTCGTATACTGGATCACATCGTCGCCTTTCTGGATACGAACAAGTGGTCCAAGCTCACAGACACCCTGACATCCTGTTTTCTTTACACCTACATGTGCATCTTTGTCATGAGGTCCAAACTCAATGGTAACTCCCGGAGCATCTTTGGTAATCTCCATGAATTTCTCATAGATTTTCTGAGAACCGGTTGCCACACATCCGGTACCTGAACAGACAAGAATACGACAGTCATAAGAATTAAGTTCTTTCACAGCTTCTTCTCTGATCTGCTCCAATACTTCCTTATTCTGGATCATCCCTGTTCGCCCCCTCTCAGTTTATCAATCAGCTCATCTGCCTTCTCCGGAGTCATTCTCGGATATACCTCTTCATTGACCATCATAGTCGGTGCAAGTCCGCAGGCACCAAGACAGGAAACTGTTTCCACAGTAAACATCATATCGTCTGTCGTCTTCTTTGTCTTTGACAGCCCCAGTTTCTTATAAAGTTCCTCCAGAACCGGTATTGATTTTCTTACATGACAGGCTGTTCCGTCACAGACCTTGATCACATATTTACCTTTCGCATCAAATGAGAAATTCTCATAAAATGTGGCAACACTGAACGCTTTCGCTTCTGTTACGCCGATCTGCTCCGCAACATATGTAAGCAATTCTTCCGGGAGATATCTGTACACCCCCTGGATATCCTGCATGATTGGAATCAGTGATGCCGGCTTTTTACCATAGAAAGCAATGATCTCATCCGCTTTCTGATAAAATGACTGATCTAGCATTTCGCACCCTCCTTATACCTGTTTTTTCTCTTTTTATTGCACTCTTTACATATTGTAACGTTAATTATATGCCTTTTTCGTCATTTTCACAAGCGCATTTATAGAAATTTTCTAATTTTTTATCATTTTCCTCTATAGATGTTTGTTTTGTTTGTCTAATTTTTATCAGCTTTGTTCAATACTAAACCATCTCAGATGTAAACCAAACTAAACTGAATCAAACTGAATAATTGTTACTGTTTACGCACCACTATCCCGAGACATACAAGCCAAAATTCCATTGCCGCAGACAATTTGGAATGAATTTTGGCTACGTTACTGAGAACGGAGTAAACAGTAATGTACGTGGTGTGTGTACAATGTCAGGAATATTATGATTGTGCTATGATTCTGCCTGTGCTACACTGTCCATATGATATCAGCGACAAAAGATAAGTGTTCCGTTCTCACTGAAAATATCCGGATAAAGGAGGAGGTAAGTATGTTTTCTTTGAAAGAAAAAGAAGTGAATACAGGACGGCAGAGGGAACTTGATCTGGTAAAGGGTTTCCTGTTGATCATGATAGTATTTATACATTCATTTCAGACAATAGGTGGTGTCGCAGCAGCCGAATCAAATGTACATAAGATTCTGTTTGCGCTCTTCATGCCGACAGGTGCCTGCCTGTATCTGTTTACCATGGGATTCGGAAGTGCTTTCACACGCCATTCCCAGCCCAAAGATATGGTTAAAAACGGCATAAAGCTGTTATTCTATCAGGGATTAAGCAATTTATGCTATGCAGCTGTAATGACAATCAGTTTTAATATAAGAAATTCCATTACAGTTGAAGCTGCAGGCAGCAGAGAATTATATGACGCAAATCTTTATTCCATGCTTACATTCGTAAATATATTCTTTATAGCCGGTATGTGCTATCTGGTGCTTGCGGTCTACAGGAAATTAAATGTAAGCTTAAGGGGATATGTCATAAGTGCTGTAATAGTCGGAATCATATCACCATTTACAAAGTTGCTGGTTTCTGATGATCCGGCAATTAACTGGATCCTGGATATGACTTTCGGTGGAAAAGGTGAAACCAGCTTCTGCTTCTTCCCATATTTGAGTTATGTATTTCTTGGATATGTTTTTGGAAAAGTGCTCAGAAGAATCCCTGAAGATGAAAAAGGAAACTTTTATAAAGAAAGCGGGATCATATGTGGGATTACTGCGGCGGTATGGTTTATATGCTGCATTGTACTACATCCGGGCATTGAGGGATTCTTTAATTATATGATCGAACAATACAGAATCCCGGGGCTTGCAAAGGTACTCGGAAGTTTCTGCAGTATCATATTTGTGTTTGCAGCTGCATTTCGTATCATGCCAATGATGGAAAAATGGAAATTCGGATATAATAAACTGTGTTATTACTCAAAACAGATTTCAAAGATGTATGCCGTACATATCGGAGTTTACTGGACACTTGCCGGTTTTGCTGCTTTTTACGAATTTGGGGTAAAAGAATGCCTGATATTGTCAGTGGCAGCACTGATCGTGACTGATCTTCTTGTACATGGATACATCATAATTACAGATAAAATAAAAAACAGAAAATAGCAGAATGCTTTTTATCTGCACAAAAAAACAGACCGCATTTTATGATCTTTGTTTCATAAAATGCGATCTGTCTGTTTCACACGTTCTTTTTATTGAGCCTGGAAATAATATCCGACACCCCATTTGGTGTGTACATATTTCGGTTCACTTGGATTGGTTTCAATCTTCTCACGGAGACGGCGGATATGTACATCCACAGTACGTACATCACCCGGATACTCATATCCCCATACAATGTTCAGCAGGTTCTCACGACTGTAAACCTTATTCGGATTAAATACCAGAAGCTCCAGTACATCAAATTCCTTTGCTGTCAGATTAATCTCTTTACCTGCAATAAATACACGTCTGCCTTCACAGTCCATACGAAGATCGCCCACCTGAATGCTCTTTGCCTTTTCTTTCTCCTCGTGGTCGCTTCCCGCACGGCGCATGATCGCTTTGATACGTGCCTTAACTTCCAGGATATTGAACGGTTTGGTGATATAATCATCCGCACCTTTCTCGAATCCGCTCATCTGGTCTGCCACGGCAGACCTTGCAGACAAAATAATAACCGGAACCTCCGATATTTTCCTGATCTCTTTCAATACGGTATATCCGGAAATATCCGGCAGCATAAGATCCAGAAGGATCAGATCCGGGTGAAAAATATGGAACTGCTTCAGGGCTTCCTCGCCGTCATTTACGATCTTAGTCTCAAAGCATTCTTTTGTGAGATAGAGAGCAACCAGCTCTGCAATGTTGTTGTCATCGTCAACAATGAGGATTTTCTGTTTTGTAGCCATGGCTTCAGCTCCTTTTTATTTCTTGAATTCTACAATGGTCACGCCGGCATCGCCTTCTCCGAATTCGCCGAGACGGAAGGAAGCTACGTGCTTTTGGCGCTTCAGGTAATTGTGGACACCTTTGCGGAGGGCACCGGTACCTTTTCCGTGAACGATACGGACGGATTTCATGTGTGCGATATAGGCGTCATCCAGATATTTATCCAGCTCTGCAACTGCCTCATCTACGGTTTTTCCCAGAAGATTGATCTCTGTGGAAATGCTGGCTGCCTTGGACATACGGATCTTTCCGGCGCCGGTACGCTGCATGGACGGAGTGGTGATCACCGGCTCGTCCACAAGCTCCAGATCGGAGATATGAACCTTGGAACGGATGATACCCATCTGCACAAAGAGATATCCTCTGGAATCCGGATGACTGGAAACTGTTCCTTTCAGATTCAGGCTGAGCACCTTTACGGTATCGCCAAGAGAAAGATCGGATGGCTTCAGCTGTTTCTTTGGCTTTTGCTTCTGCTGCCTGGAAGACATTCCGTTTTCGGCTTTTGACAT
>ERZ827469.3144-NODE-3144-length-11267-cov-3.367463_pt1 | contig 11267 bp, 13 predicted proteins | sample MGYA00519917_ERZ827469 | MGnify/ENA primary metagenome ERZ827469 (study PRJEB31778, sample SAMEA3449314) | human gut metagenome | biome: human gut; feature: human-associated habitat; material: faeces | place: United Kingdom | collected 2010/2012 ... | reverse complement strand
CCTCGATGATGCCGGGGATATCGGCCATGACGAACGACACGCCGTCGGCGACGTAGATCACGCCGAGGTTCGGATAGAGTGTGGTAAAGTGGTAATTTGCAATTTTGGGGTGCGCGTTGGACGTAACGGACAAGAGTGTTGATTTTCCGACATTCGGGAAGCCGACAAGGCCGACATCGGCCAGCAACTTGAGTTCCAGAATGACGTCGTGCTCCTCGCCCGGGAGGCCCGCCTTAGCAAAGCGCGGCACCTGACGGGTGGGCGTGGCAAAGTGTTGGTTGCCCCAGCCGCCTCTGCCGCCCTTGCAGAGGACGAAATCATCGGAATCGGACATATCCTTGATAATCTCATTCGTGGCCAGATCGCGCACGACGGTGCCTCTGGGCACCTTGATGATCAGATTTTCGCCGTTCTTTCCGCGGCAGCGCTTTCCCTGCCCGTTTTCGCCGTTCGGCGCACTATACTTACGCTTATAGCGGAAATCCATCAGCGTGGACAGGTTATCGTCAACGTGCAGAACAATCGAACCGCCGTTGCCGCCGTCTCCGCCATCCGGCCCGCCTGCCGCAACATATTTTTCCCGGTGGAAGGCCACCGCGCCGTTGCCGCCCGCGCCAGCTTTGACCGAGATTCTGACTTTGTCAATAAACATATGCTTCGTCTCCTTTCAGATGAAGTTCGTAAAACGCTGCATCAAACGTTTCACTGCCGTCAAGGCGGCTGTATTGTCCGTAATGTGTCAGCTGAAAGCCGCACTTGCGTGCAACGTTTCCGGATGCCGTATTTAAAACTGCGTGAGACAGTGTGAAATCCCGCACGCCGAGGCTGTGATACGCCCACGCAAGCATCGCCTGCGCCGCCTCTGTCGCATACCCCTGTCCCCATGCGTCGTGCCGGAGGTTGTAGCCCAGCACATGCACGCCGTCTTCGTTTTTGCCCACGCCGCCTGTGCCGATCAGCTGTCCGTTGTCCTTGCGGTAAAACCCGAATTCCAGCATATCCGGTGTGATTGACGCGATCCACGCGCGCGTATCCTCGATGCTTTTATGCAGCGGATAGGGCATATACCGATTTACCTCCGGGTCGCTGGCCCAGACAAAGACCGCCGACGCGTCTTCCAGTGTGATTGGCTTTAGGATCAGCCGCTGTGTTTCAATTCTCCGGTTTTCCATGAAAGATCACTTCCTCCAGCGTATGTTCCCAGATTTCCGGATAGTTCTCCCGATAATAACGCGCGCAGTCGGAATCCGGGGCTTTCCAGATTGCTTTCTTCCGAATCTCTTCGGAAATGGCTTTTTCCAGCCAGGCGCGCTTCTTTGCAAATTTTTCCGGGTCAGATGCGAAATGCGCGTAATCCAGCAGCAGGATATTGCCCGCCTCCTGCTCGTGCAGGAACGCTTCATAGGCGTCCGGGATATATTCCGCGTCAAGAACGCGGACGGGCTGCGATGAAACGAACTCGTTCGGAATTTCCGTTTTTTCATAGTTCCCTTCTTCGCAGGTATAGAGCCAGCCGGATTTTCCGGCGTAGAGTTTTTTCAGCGCGTCCGGAAAGGGCTCGTCAAAATACAGCTTCCCCTGTCGGGTATAGCCGTATGCGTATTCATAGTTCCGAATGAGGTAGAACAGCGCCATGGCGCGCAGAGACGTCAGGCAGACCTGCGTGGGCTTGTCAAAATACGGGGACTTTCTCAGTTCGAGAACTTGCAGGCCGCCTGCCGGAGAAGCGTGATAGTATGTCATGCCGCACCTCCCTAAGAAAAAACCCCGAACGGGACTCGTTCGGGGTTTTTACAACAAATTACTGTTCTGCGTAGACAGAGCACATCTTGCGATCCTTGCCCATACGCTCGAACTTGACCTTGCCGTCGATCAGAGCGAACAGCGTATCGTCCTTGCCGATACCGACGTTGTTGCCCGGATGAATGTGCGTGCCTCTCTGACGAACGAGGATGTTGCCCGCCAGAACGAACTGACCGTCCGCGCGCTTGGCGCCGAGTCTCTTCGATTCAGAATCACGGCCGTTCTTGGTGGAGCCGCCGCCTTTCTTATGTGCGAAGAACTGGAAACTCATATTAAGCATCGTTTTGCACCTCCAAAACTTCGATATAATCAGGATAGTCATCCCGCAGAGAGCACAATGTCAGCATCATGCCGGAGAGAACTGCCTGTACAGCCTCTTCACTTTCACACGCTGCAGGAAGGGTCAGGGTGATTCGGGCCTCGTCCTCGTTGACCTTGCATTTGGCATGCTCACCGAGTACATCATTGATCGTGCACTCTGTAAGCTTGACAGCTGTAGAAACGGCTGCGCACACAATGTCGCTCTCCGCCTCTGCATAGCCGCTGTGGCCCGAACAGCAGAATCCGCTGATTCTGCCCTCGTGATCGAAAAATTCGACGCGCGTCATAAATTACAGCGCGATCTTTTCGATCTGCACCTTGGTGTACGGCTGTCTGTGGCCCTGGAGGGACTTGGAGTCCTTCTTGGAACGGTACTTGAAGACGCGAATCTTCTTGCCCTTGCCATTCTTCAGAACCTTAGCCTCAACCTTAGCACCTGCAACTGTGGGGGTACCGAACTTGGAGTCAGCACCATCTACAACTGCCAGAACCTGATCGAAGGTAACGGTAGATTCAGCCTCCGCCGCGAGTTTCTCGATGTAGATCACATCGCCCTCCTTGACGTTGTACTGCTTACCGCCGGTAACGATAATAGCCTGCATATTCGTTTGCACCTACCTTTTCTTTCGTAGACTCGCTCTTGAGGTGTGCCGAAGCAGCTTCTGACCTCTTTAATGCGGCTTATGGATTATAGCAGAGATTTTTCTCCGTGTCAAATACTTTTTGCAATAAATCGCTTATTTTTCCGCTGCTTTGATCTTTTCCTCCGTATCCTCGCGGACAGCCTCGCGCAGCTTCGTCAGATAGGGAGAAAACGCAACAGCGTCATAGGCGTATGTCCGGTTGAGATCATACTCCAGCGGCTCCCACGATCGGATATCAGACTCGTTATGCTGGATGACAGCCTCAAGCTTGTCCAGCGCCTTATAAAGTTTCGCTTCGTCCGTCTGTCGCGCACTCATCTCGGTATAGAGCGCAGCCAGTTCCGTATCATAAGGGAGCGGAAGCGACGCAACCCAGTCAAAAAGCGCAGTATTCTCCTTCTTTTCGTCACTTGCGGACTTCATAAATGTCGGGATATCGCCGGTAAAGCACTCGCCGAGATCGTGGATCAGGCACATTTTAATGACCTTATCCATATTGAGCGTCGGGAACTCGTCTTTCATAAAAAATGCCATCAGCGCAAGCCGCCAACTGTGTTCGGCAACGCTCTCACGTCGGCCCTTGCTTGTCTCGCAGTGGCGCAGTTCGTCCTTAAGGCGCTCAGCAATATGCAGCACATTTAGTAATTCACGCACTTCCATATCTATTCTCCTTTTCTGATTTAAGACAGAACCAGTTCGATTGCTTCGCGGATGTTGCGCACACGCAGCAGTTCCATGCCGTCGGGCGCTGTAAGATTGCCGGTACCGTGGCGCGGGATAATGCAGGTCTTAAAGCCTGTACGGGACGCCTCGGACAGGCGCTGCTGCAATCCTGTCACGGCGCGAATCTCACCTGTCAGACCGACCTCGCCGATGGCCGCGGTCGCCGGGTCGATGGGCTTGTCACGGAAGCTAGACGCGGCTGCAAGCACGAGGGCAAGGTCAGCAGCAGGCTCGTCCAACTGCAATCCGCCGATGACGTTTACATACGCATCCGACATTCCGAGATTGATGCCGCCGCGCTTTTCAAGCACTGCCAGCATCAGATTCGCCCGGTTAAAATCAAAGCCGTCCGCCGTTCGGCGGGGCACGTTGAAGTTCGTCCGCGCGACAAGCGCCTGAATTTCAGCAAGAACCGGACGCGTGCCTTCCATCACGCAAGCCACGCAGGTTCCGGGTGCGTTCAGTGGCCGCCCGGCAAGCAGCATTTCCGAGGGGTTCGGAACCTCGAGCAGTCCTCTGCCCTCCATCTCGAACACGCCGATCTCGTTTGTCGAGCCAAAGCGGTTTTTAGCCGCGCGCAGAATGCGGTAGCTGCTGGCGTGCTCGCCCTCAAAAAAAAGTTCACAGTCAACCATGTGTTCGAGCACCTTCGGGCCAGCGATCGCCCCCTCCTTATTGACATGGCCGACGACGAAGACGGTCACGCCGCTGCTCTTGGCCAGCTGCATGAGCGCCATCGTGCAGTCCTTGACCTGTGAAATGCTGCCAGGGGCAGAGGTATTTTCCGGGCTGTAGAGCGTCTGGATGGAGTCGGCAATGAGAATATCCGGCTGCACCTCGTCAACGGCGCTCAAAATCTCGGAAAGATCCGTCTCCGAGAGGATATATAATTCGTCCGACGCGACCTGCAGCCGGTCGGCACGCATTTTGATCTGTTTTTCCGATTCCTCGCCGGAGACATAGAGGATGCGGAGCGTTTTTCCAAGATAGGCACAAATTTGCAGCAGAAGCGTCGATTTGCCGATGCCGGGCGCACCGCCCACCAGAATCAGCGACCCGCGCACGCCGCCGCCGCCCAGAACGCGGTCAAGCTCCTGCATGCCGGTGGAGAAGCGGATCTCCTGCTCCCCTGTCACCTCTTTGAGCTTTTTCGGGACGGCGCGCGCGATGCCTGCCCGGCCTGCCGCCTTCGCGGCAGGCGCTTTTTTGTCCTCAAACTCCACGATGGAGTTCCATGCCCCGCAGGCGGGGCACTGGCCCTGCCAGCGCGGCGTTTCGTTGCCGCATTGCTTGCAGACAAAAACGGATTTAGATTTCATTCGGATGCTCCTCTGACAGCCACACGGACAGCGTTCCCGCGATCACGGCGGCCAGCTTTTTCTGATACTCCGGCTGCAAGAGCCGCTGTTCTTCCGCGTAATTGGATAAAAATCCGCATTCGACCAGCACGCCGGTGCAGCCGATATGCTCCATGAGATACACGCCGTCCGATTTTTTACACTGACGGCGGTTGCCCGGCTCGAGGCCCAGCGCAAGATTGGCCTGCAGCTGCTCGGCCAGCGCCTGACTGCCGGGCGTTTTCGCGTAGAAGACCTGTGCGCCGTGGTACTTGCCCTCGGTGAAGAAGTTCTGGTGCACGCTCAGAAGCAGTGCATTTTCCGTCTGGTTCACCGTCTCGGTGCGGTTTTTGATGTCCGAGACCTTTTTCTCCGAGATCGTGCGGCAGCCGTCTGAATAGACAGCCGTATCAGTCTCGCGGATCATGCTGACCCGCACGCCGCACAGGCGCAGAAGGTCGCGCAGGCGCAGCGAAATATCCAGATTCAGTGCCGCCTCCGACGTGCCGGAAACGCCGGTCGCGCCGCCGTCCTCCCCGCCGTGCCCCGCGTCGAGCACAACGGTCGTGCTGCCGGGCTGCATGGCCGCCGTCTGCGCGCTCCGATGGGTCAGAACAGCGAACACGCAGAAATACAGAACGGTCGTAAACAGCATGACCGGCATCATGATCTCTACCCATTTTTTCATACGATCACCCCATACAAGCGTATGAGGGACAAGAAAAGTATAGCATGGATTTTTCGGTTTGAAAAGGTCGATTATGCGTCCTGAAATATGAGCCGCATATCCTCGCCCCAAAGCTGCGCCGCGGCTGTCTCCACAAAGCCGCGTTCCTCCCGCGAAAACGGTCGGAACTGCGTGACGAACAGACGCTTTCCGCTGCGCTTCCAGCGGCCCGCTACGTTGCCGTGCAGCAGCACCGGCGGCATGACGATGCCGGACAGACTGAAAATGCCGCGCAGATACTCCTGCGGAAGAAATATACTCTGCTTTTTCTCATAGCCCAGCACCAGCGGGTCGAAGCCTGCCAGCAGCAAGCAGTCCGGAATCGCCTGCTCCGGCATTCTGCCGGAATGCAGGCTGAAAAGCCGCTGTCCCTCGCATTCGGCTACTTCCACGGGAAGCCGGGCCAGCCGCTTTTTGATCTCCGCCTGCGAGGAACCGAAATAATAGGCTGCGTCCCGGATGGAGGCCGGGCCATAATTCGTGAAATACCGGCGCGTCTGTTCCAGCAGTGCGTCCTGCTCCTCCATCGGTGTGAATGCCGGACAAAGGCGGAACGCCTTTTCCTCGCTGACCGTGCCGCAGAGAAAGCCGCGCTCGCAGAGCTCGCGTATGCCGCCGCCCCAGGGATGGAATATGCTGCCCTCCTCCGCCTGCGTCATTCCGGCAGCGCGGCAGCGGTCTTTCAGCGACTCCCGTGTCAGCGGCCCCTGTGCGAGCGCATCGACAATCAGGTCTGAAAAATATGCTTGCCGCTGCGGCGTAAGTGCCCAATCCGGGCGCTGGTTCCAGAAGGATGGGAGCGTCCAATCCCGGCTCCGATACTGGCAGCCGCTGTGCAGGAACAGCGGAAGGTCGGCTTCGGCAAAGATGTGCATTGTGCCGCGAAGTGTCCAGCCTTTCACGAGGCCGTCAGCCGCATGCGCATTGTCATACGCTGCGCAGCGCAGCCGCATGGCGTGCAGTGCGTTGGAAAGGAACTGCGCCTGAAAGCCATTCATGGCGCGAAGCACTCTCATCCGCTCCCCCGCATGCAACAGATACTGATTAGACAGGCGCAGAAGCACCAATTCATTTCGCTCCATACATTCTCCTTTTGATATGCGCAGCCCCCGGCGCTTTTTTAGCAGACCGGGGGCCGGTATGTCATGATTTGATCGTCAGATGATGCGCCGCCCGCACAGGAAGCGGGTCTTGTAATACGATTCGTCAAGCGAATTGACGCGGACGCCCGTGGACGGCGTAGAAGCGTGAACGAAGTTGCCGCCGCCGATATACATGCCGACGTGGTTCGCATAACCACTGTAGCCGAAGAAGACGAGGTCGCCGACCTGCAGGTCGCTGCGGGAAACATAAGTACCCTGCGTCATCTGGTCGTTGGCAACGCGCTTCATGGAGTATCCGTACTGCGTCAGGACATAGTACATGAGGCCGGAGCAGTCAAAGCCGGTCGACGGGCTTGAGCCGCCCCAGACGTAGCTGTAGCCGACGAAGCCCATGGCGAAGTTCGCGATCTCGCTGGCTGTGCCGGAGCCGGAGACGGTCCCGCCACTGCCGGAGCCGGAGCCGCCGCCCGGCGTGACGGTGCTGTCCTTCTTATCGGCGAGCAGGTCTGCGCGGACATAGGCCGTAATGCCGTTATATTTGATGCGGTACCACTGGTGGCCGTCGGAGGTCGTAGTCGTGATGCCGGTGACGGTGACGGCGGCGTTGTAGCTCAGCTCGCCGACCTTCGTGCTGCCGGTCGTCCAGGAATCGCGGACGTTGATATATCCTGTCTGGCAGACATACATGGTTTTGTTGATGCTTGTAACGGTAACATTCAGGTTGATCTGATCGACAACGACCGTCGCGCTTTTGACATTCTCATCATAGAACCACTGGATAGTCTTATAGCAGCGCAGAAACATCGTCATGGCTTCCTGCCGACTGGCGTTGCTCTTAGGGTTCAGATAAGTACCATTTCCAAGCTTTGTGCCCTGTACATAGGAATAGCTTACGCAGATCTGCGCAGCTTCCTTTGCCCATGCAGAAATCGAACCAGCATCAGCAAATCCGCTCAGTGCACCGTCGGTCGCCTTGGGAGAAAATGCCGCAGCCGTGCAGAAGTTCTCGATGAGTTTGAAAAACTCCTGCCGCGTCAGAAGCTGATTTGGGCGGAACGAGCCGTCCTCATAGCCGTTGACAATGCCGTACAGATGCGCCTTAATGATGTTTTGGTCCGACGTATCCGTAAAGCCGCTGAAGGTTTCGTTTGACATATCGATGTCGTTGCCGGTGGCCTTTTCAAACGCATAAACGGCCAGTTCACACATCTCGCCGCGTGTGATGTTCTTTGTCAAGTCAAGACCATTGAACGACTCCGGCATCAGACCAAGCTTGTTGATCTCATCATAGTTTGTTTGGAACCAGCTGCTGTATTTGTTGTTCGCACCAAGCGCAGCAGCGCTCATGGACAGAAGCAGCACGGCACACAGCAGCAGGCACAGAAATTTTCTTCCCTTTCGCATGGTTTTACAGACTCCTTTTTCGCGTTCTCTGACTGGAACGGTGTGTTTTCAAAACAATTCGACAGCATTATATCAGATTATGACAACCAATACAAGTACAATTTTGTAAATCTTTCGTAACCAGTTGAGTTTTGCGAAAAAATATGATATAAGTGTGACATGAAATTACGAGTAATGATCGCAGTGCTTGCTTGCAAGCTCTGCCGGGCCCTGATCCGCTTGCTGGGCAGAGGCGGCACGGATTTTCCCGGGCGTGTGGCGCTCAAACTCTGCCCAAACCTGCTGGGTGAACTTGCAAAGAACGTGACGACTGTGATCGTCACGGGCACCAACGGAAAAACCACGACCTCGCGTATGATCGAGCAGTCATGGCAGGACGCTGGAATCTCTTACTTTGCAAACAAATCCGGCGCGAACCTCCTGTCCGGCGTCACGGCGGAATTCGCCGTCCACTCCACGCTCACAGGCCGCTGCAAATATTCGCATGCGCTCATCGAGGCGGACGAAGCGGCGCTGAAATTCATCAGCAAGTACGTTGATGCAAAGGTGATCGTATACACGAACATCTTCCGCGACCAGCTTGACCGCTACGGCGAGGTCACGCATACGCTCGGAAAGCTGCGCATCGGCGCGCAGAACAGCCCGAACGCCGTTTTGTGTCTGAATGCAGACGATTCGCTCATTACGAGTCTTCACAACGACGTGCCAAACCACGTTATTTTCTATGGTATCAACACGCCGCTCTATGAAACGCAGGTTTCGGAACTTTCCGACGCGCCATACTGCATCAAATGCAAGAGCGAATACGAATACGACTTCGTGACCTACGGCCATCTGGGCGGTTATCGCTGCCCACGCTGCGGCTACGCCCGTCCGAGGCCGGATATTTGCGTCAGCAAGGTTGTTCTGAGCGACGAGGAGCACTCTGAGGTTGTCTTCCGCGACGGCGAAACAGAGATTCCCGCGACAGTCAATCTCCCGGGCGGATACAATATCTATAATGCCTGTGCGGCTATGGCGGCGGCTAAAGCCATGGGGCTGGATCTTTCAAGAGCGGCGCAGTCGCTGTCACGCTTTGCCTGTGGTTTCGGGCGCATGGAGAAGTTTGAGATTGGCGGCACAGACGTGCGCATGATCCTGATCAAAAATCCGGCAGGCTGCAACCAGGTGCTGAGTTTCCTGACGCAGCGCAGGGCGCCGTTCGTCTTTGCCGCATGTCTCAACGACCGGACGCAAGATGGCCGCGATGTCAGTTGGATCTGGGACGTGGCTTTTGAGCGCCTGACCGAGATGGGCGATACGCTTGCAGAGGTTTATCTGTCCGGCACGCGAGCAGAGGATATGGCACTGCGCTTCCTCTACGCCGGATTCCCGAAGGAGAAGCTGCATGTGCAGAAGGACTACGGAAAGCTGATGGAAGAGGCGACGGCGCACAAGCTGCCGGTCTTCGTCATGCCGACGTACACGGCCATGCTGGCTCTGCGCGGCACGATCAGCAAAACGTATGGCTACAAGCAATTCTGGGAGTAAGCTATGGAACTGAACATCTATCATTTATATCCCGACGTTCTGAATCTCTACGGCGACCGTGGAAACGTTCTTTGTATGCAGCGGCGGCTGGAATGGCGCGGCATGCAGGCTAATGTTTTCCCTGTTCCTATCGGGACGAAATTCATTGCAAAGGACTGCGACCTGATTTTTATCGGCGGCGGGCAAGACTTTGAGCAGGAGATTCTGATGCACGATCTCAAGGGCGAGAAGACCGCCGAACTTAAGGCCGCCATCGAAGACGGCATCCCTGTGCTCGCTATCTGCGGCGGATATCAGATGCTGGGCCAGTACTATAAAACATGGGACGGCAAACAGTGTGACTTTACCGGCGCGCTTGATCTTTACACCGTCGGCTCCGAGCAGCGCATGATCGGCAATTATATGTTCACCTGTGAAGAAGCAGACTGCAAAATCGTCGGCTTTGAAAACCACTCCGGCAAGACGTATCTCGGTTCCGGTGTAAAGCCGCTCGGCAAAATACTCGAAGGCTATGGCAACAACGGAGAGGACGGAACGGAAGGTGCACACTACAAAAACGTTTTTGCATCCTATTCCCACGGCTGTCTGCTGCCCAAAAACCCGAAGCTGGCCGATCTGATCCTCAAGCTTGCGCTCGAACGCAAATATGGCAAAGTGGAGCTTCCGCCCCTTACCGACGAATTTGAAACTGCTGCGCACAACTATATGGAAGCCCGACTGAGCCGGAAATAAATGCTCCGGGCCGCTGCGAATCCGCAGCGGCCCGGTTTTTTATGTGTTCTCTCTGACCCAGTGGACTGCGAAGTCCGCGAAGCGGGTGGCGGCAGGGGCATCGGTCGCAGCGGCAAGAGCAATGGTGCGGCTGGCGGGCGGGTCGATGGGGCGGATCTCCACGCCGTCTGTGTTGCCGCGCAGCAGCAGGGACGGCATGATGCTCACGCCCAGTCCCTGCCGGACCATGGCGATAACGGCATAATCATCCTTCGTCTCAAAGCGGATGTTTGGCCGGGCCTTGACTGCATGAAACGCACGGCGCACGTCATGATTGGAGGATTCCAGGAGCGAAATAAACGGCTCCTTTGCCAGCTCCTCGACCCGGCAGACCGGACTTTGCCCCAATGGGTGCCCCTTCGGCAGCCAGCGCATCCTCGTACAGCGGTGTGCAGCGGCAGCCAGGACGGGCGGGAAGCGTTGTAAACGCAAGATCGACGCTGCCGTCGCCGAGCCAGGTGTCGATATCATGATAGTCGCCGTTGAAAAGCTGGAAATCCACCTGCGGGTGCTCCTTCTGGAACTGCATCATCATGGCGGGCAGCCAGTGCGTGGCGACGCTGGTGAACGTGCCGATGCGGATCTTGCCGGTAACGAGCGTATGCAGGCGTTCCGCCGCCTGCCGCAGCAGCCTTTCCTGCCGCACGATCTCGTGAATATAGGGCATCATCTGCTCGCCCTCCGGCGTGAGGCGTGCGCCGGTGCGCGTGCGCTTCAAAAGCGGCAGCTGAAGCTCCGCCTCGATGGCGGAGAGCATATGGCTGACGCCGGATTGCGTAAGGCCCAGCTCCTGCGCGGCCTTTGTCAGAGACTGCAGCTCCACTGTTTTTTCAAAAGCCTCATATTTTTTCGTATCCATACTGAAAAACCTCTTGCTTTTTTCACTTTAACGTGTTATCATACG
>ERZ827469.3143-NODE-3143-length-11270-cov-4.497102_pt1 | contig 11270 bp, 8 predicted proteins | sample MGYA00519917_ERZ827469 | MGnify/ENA primary metagenome ERZ827469 (study PRJEB31778, sample SAMEA3449314) | human gut metagenome | biome: human gut; feature: human-associated habitat; material: faeces | place: United Kingdom | collected 2010/2012 ... | reverse complement strand
CACGCCGCCAGCGTTCGTCCTGAGCCAGGATCAAACTCTCAATAAAATGGTATCTTAAAGCCGAAGCTCTAAAATCAATTTCATTCTTCGTTCGCTCTTAGCTTAACTCAAGAATTTTCGTTGGCTATTCAAAGAATCTCATTTCTGACATTCACTGAACAACTCTTTTGGTTCTTTTTCAGAACCTTAATTGTCCAAGGTGTTTGTTCATGTTTCTCGTTGTTTAATTTACAAGGTGCACTCCGCAGTTTCGCGGGCTTTTATTGTATCACATCAAGTTTCATTTGTCAAGAACTTTTTCAAATTCTTTTGAACTTTTTGTGATTCGTTCGTCGCATCGCGGTCTTTCGCTCAGCAGCGAACTCATTTAGTTTAGCACATCTTCATCCGTTTGTCAAGAACTTTTTTCGATCTTCCCAATCTTTTTTCTTGGCTTCGTCCGATTTGCTGCGCTCCCTCAGAACGCTCGGCTATGATACCATCGAAACCATGGTTTGTCAACCCCCTTTTTCATTATTTTTCACTCTTTTTTATATTTACTATCACTTGTGTTAATATCGGCACCAGACCCCAAAATACAGCCGCTCCCACAGCCCAGACCCACATTGGAACCGCATATGCAAAGAAACTTCCCCCGAACGCTAGCAGACAAAACATGCCGCTTTCGTTTTCTCCAATCCGTTTTCCTCTGACTGCCGCCGCCATTTTTCCTGCTGCGCACGCCAGCATTGTCAGCAGTGCAAACAGACCCAGCAGCTGCGCGACCGACAGCAACAGTTCAAACCGCTGCATGACCGACATCACAGAAAGACTTTTTGTCAGCGTGAGAAACGGCAGCGGCTCCTGCCGCGCCAGTTCCGGCGACAGGCAGGCCGCCGTCAGAAACGCCGGAACTGCCGGCAGAAGCGCAGATACCGCCGCAGTCCCAATCGAATTGCGCGGCATTTCCTCTTTTGCTGCGATAAATGCCAGACACGCGGGTGCCAGACACAGACAGAGTGCCAGTGCTGCATCTGCCGGCACCCCTTCCGGCCGGCACCAAGCTGCCTGCACATGACGCAGGGATGCCGCGGTAATGATCGCATACAATCCCGCAAGGCATAAAGCCAGCGCCCCGCAGACACGCCCGACGGCCAATCTCCCCTTTTGCCCAGCCAGCGCTGCCAGCAGCAGCGGAATTGCAGACAGGAACGGCCCCAGATCATCCTCAAACGCAATCTGGCTGGCCGCAGCTGCGCCGGAGGCTGCAAACAGCAGCCACAAAAGTTCTGCCGCTGCCGCAACCCGTCCGCCGCCTGTTCCGAATGCCTGGTCAAACGCCTCCCGCATACAAAGTCCAGAACGCCGCTGCATTACCTGCAGGCAGACTGTGAGCACGCAGGCAAGCACGCTCCCGCCCAGCACCCAGAGCCAGCCGCTGCCCGGCAGCGCCATCGCCGCCGGAACGCTCAGCGCGCACAGGCTCCATGCGCGCATCTGCCGCGGCGTCAGCTTATCCCGCAAGAATAATCCCTCCGTTTTCTCCCGGCAGCAGAACCGCCGGGCTGAGCGTTTCGCCGCGCAGGAGCGCGGCGTGCGCATCCGCCAGCGTCACGCTGCCGGGGTGCGCCTGCAAAAAATCCACGCAGCTTTCTGCGTCCAGCGCGTCCATCCGCGCCAGATACAGCTTTGCCGCCGGGCGGAACTGCCGCTGCTGCACCACTGCAGGCAGAAGCGCCTGTGCGCTTTGCAGGAGAATAATATGCTCTGCCGTGTCCAGGAAGAGCGTGCCCTCTGCACCTTCCCGCATGGCCGCAAGCGCATCCGGGAGGGTCGCGCCGGAGCCGGACGCGCCGTTGTCGCTTTCCACGGTGATCCGCCCGTCCTTCTGCGCGATCATAAGCACCTGCGCGGGCAGGAGTTTCGCCGCATCCGTCCCGGTGCGCGGCAGCATGCACAGACTGACCACCGAAGTCGCAGCCAGCAGCACGATACTGATTTTATTTGCGATTTTCATCCTGCCCGTCCCCCTGATTCTTCAGATCCTGTGGGCGCAGCGTCGCATCGCGCCATTTCTGCCGCGCCAGAAGCGGACGCAGCACGGCGCGTCTTGCCCGTGCGTCGGAAAACGGCGCGAGATAGGATACGTCCAGGCTTGTCAGCCCCGACAGGTGGATCAGCAGCGCAATGCCGCCCGCCGTCAGCGCGAACAGGCCTCCCGCTCCCGCTAAAATTGCCAGTGCGAAGCGCCAGATACGAACGGCGTCTGATAAATCCCGGCTCGGAAGCGTAAAGCCGCAGATCCCGGCAGAGGCTGTGACGATCAGCGCGGCAGGCGAAACGAGATGCGCATCGACCGCCGTTGTGCCAACGACGAGACCACCGATGATGGAGACTGCCGTGCCGATGGCCTGCGGCAGATGAAGTCCCGCCTCCTGCAGAAGTTCAAACGTGGCAAGCAGGCCAATCACCTCGAAGACCGTGTCGAACGGCACCTCGCGCTTGGATTCGATGATCGCCAGCAGCAGCTTCGTCGGAATCATCTCCTGATGATACATTGCCATGGCGACATACAGCCCCGGCAGCAGCAGCGCTGCCAGCAGTGCCAGGTATCGCAGCACCCGCAAGCAAGACGCCGAGAGATAATCGACCGCGCGGTCCTCCGTCGATTTCATCAGAATGCCGAGATTGACCGGCGCCAGATATCCCAGCGGCAGCCCATCGACAAGCAGACCGACCTGTCCGTTCAGAAGCCCCTGACAGAAGGTGTCCGGACGTTCGGTATATTGTAATAGTGGAAATGCGGTTCTTCGTGAACCGGTGACGTATTCCTCAACGCTCGCGGGTGTGAGCATGCCGTCAATATCGATTGCCCCCAGCCGCTTTTCCATGCGCCGCACCAACTCCGGCGCGGTCAGATCCGCGAGATAGCAGACTGTGACGGCGGTTTTCGTGCGCAGACCGACGGTCTTCTGCAAAAAGCGCAGCTGCGCTGTGCGCAGATGGCGGCGCAGGAGGCTTGTATTGATGCGCATCGTCTCGGTAAACGCATCCTTCGCGCCCTTGACGGTGTTTTCCGACTCCGGCGCGGAAGGGCCGCGCCGCGCGCTTGTTTTCGTTTCAAAGCAGAGCGCCGTATCCGTTCCGTGGAAAAGCACAGCGCAGTAGCCGTGCAGCAGCTTGTCCGCCGTCTGCGCAGGGCTTTGCGTACGCTCGGCGACGGCACAGTAGACTCTCGCCCGCTCCGCCTGCGTCAGAACCTCCTGCATGCTTCCCGGCGTGACCGTCTCCATCAGCGGCTTTAAGACCTGCTCGGCGATATCTCCGCCCGAGGTCAGCCCATCCAGAAACAGAAGCCCCAGCGTCTGCCCGCCGACCGTGATCTGCCGGGTATTGAGATCCGCCGTATCGCCGAAGCACGCCTGCACGTCCTCCATGCCCCAATGCGTCATCGTTTTGCCTCCTGTGTGGATGATTCTTCTGTCATTTTTCCGCAAATGCAGAAAAGTATACCTGTTTTCCGCACCGCAGGTTTGCATATCCCGCCTGTTTGTGGTAGACTATAGCGAAAGCGATTTGAAATCACACATATATAATATGTATCTGGAGATGTACCGCCATGTATGAATTGATCACCGACAAGACGCTTGCAGAATACGAGGCGTTTTTACAGAGCCATCCGAAGGGCCATTTTGCGCAGAGCAGCCTCTGGGCCAAACAGAAGCCCATGTGGACGTGGGACGCCGTCGCTGTGCGCGGCGAGGACGGAAAAATCAAAGGCTCGCTGGCCCTGATGACCCGCAGAGTTCCCGGCATCGGCCGGACGCTGATGTACGGCTGCCGCGGCCCGGTCTGCGATCTGGACGACCGCGAGACGTTTGCCCAGCTGCTCGAGGGTGCGAAGGCACTGGCAAAAAAATATAAGTCCTATGTCATCAAGCTTGACCCGGATGTTCCGTCAAGCAACACCGCCTTTGCCGCGCTTATGCAGTCGTTCGGCTTCCGGTGCAAGGAGGGCGGCAAGAATTTTGAGGCAATCCAGCCGCGCTATGTCTTCCGCCTGAACGTCGAGGGTAAAACAGAGGAGGAACTCATGGCCTCCTTCCACCAGAAGTGGCGTTATAACATCCGGCTGGCCGAGCGCAAGGGCGTGACCGTACAGATCTGCGGCAAGGAAATGGTTCCGGCGTTCGCCGATCTCATGCTGACGACCGGCGTGCGCGACGGCTTCGTCACGCGCCAGCCCGAGTATTTTGCAAACATGCTCGACAATCTCGGTGAGCACGCGCGGCTCTACATGGCGTTCGACCCCGAGGGAACCCCCATCGCGGGCACGCTTGCCATTCACTACGGCGACAAGGTCTGGTATCTCTATGGCGCGTCCAGCAACGAGCACCGCAATCTGATGCCCAACTATCTGCTGCAGTGGCGCATGATCCAGTGGGCCGTGGAAACCGGCTGCCGCATCTACGATTTCCGCGGCGTATCCGGCAATGTGTCCGAGGATAACCCGCTCTACGGCCTGTTCCGCTTCAAGCAGGGCTTCGGCGGAGACTTCACCGAGTTTGTCGGCGAAGAGGATCTGGTGCTCTCGCCGGTCATTTACTGGGCTGTAGAGCACGGCACGTCGGTCTTCAAGGATGTGCGCAAGGCCGTCTATCTCATCAAAAACCGCGATAAGAAATAACGCAGGAGGCGCAGCATGAAAGCGTATGTCGTCGATTCCGCCGCCGTGCGGAGCAATCTGCAAATTTTAAAGGAGCGTGCAGGCAGCGCGGTTCTCTGGGCCGTTTTAAAGGGTGACGGCTACGGCCTCGGCCTTGTCCAGATGGCAGCAATCTGCCGGGAAGCCGGCGTCACGCACTTTGCCGTGACGGAGGTTTCCGAGGTCAGCCGCCTGCGCGCGGGCGGCTTTCAGGACTGTGACATTCTGATGCTCCGCCCGACCGCCGACGCGGACGAGTTGACGCAGCTGCTGAACCTCGGCGCGATTCTGACCGTTTCGAGCCAGAATGACGCGGCAGTCCTGAACGGCGTAGCAGAAAAACTTGGCATGCAGGCGCAGGTGCACATCAAGATCGACACCGGCATGGGCCGCTACGGCTTTCTGCCGGACGAATTGGATCAGCTGCTGTCGATCTTCAAATACATGCCTGGCCTGCATGTGACCGGCATCTATACCCATCTGCACTCTGCATTCTGCAATCAGAAAGCAACCATCGCGCAGGCCGAGGCGTTTCAGGGCGTTCTGGACAAGCTGCACGCCGAGGGCTGCGACACCGGCATGGCGCATATGCTGAACTCCGCCGGGCTTCTGAAATACCCCGAATACGCGATGGACGGCGTGCGCGTAGGCTCGGCCATCCTGGGGCGTGTGTCTGTGCGCGGAAATTGGGGTCTTGCCCGCATCGGCGAGTGTCAGGCAACGGTGGAAGAACTCCGTTGGCTTCCGAAGGGCCACAGCTGCGGCTACGGCGCGGGCTGGACAGCGAAAAAACCCACTCGCGTGGCCGTTTTTTCCGTGGGCTGGTACCACGGGTTCGGCGTGGAGATGGGAAACGATCTGTTCCGTTTCCGCGACTGTCTGCGCGGCATTCTGCGGAATCTGAAGCAGATGATTTTTAAGAAGCATCTTTATGTAACGGTAAACGGGAAAAAGTGCCGCGTACTGGGCCATATCGGCATGCTGCACACCTGTGTGGACGTGACGAAACTCCAATGCGCGGTCGGCGACACAGCGATCTTCGATATCAAGCCGCTGCTGCTCAAGGGTATTGAAGTCGTCTACCGGTAAGGAGGAACCATGTCTGATAAAATTGCCGCCATTGCCACGGGCCACGCCCGCACGGGCATCGGCGTTCTGCGTCTATCCGGCGACGGGTGCATTGAGGCCGCGGAACAGGTCTTCCGGCTGAACTCCGGCAGGCCGCTTTCTTCCCTCTCCGACCGCAAGCTTGCGCTCGGCACGCTCTTTGACGCACAGGGACGGCCCATCGACCACTGCATGGCATTCATCTCCCGCGCCCCGCATTCCTACACCGGCGAGGATACCGCCGAAATTCAGTGCCACGGCTCCCCCGCAGCACTGACCGCCGGGCTTGAAGCGCTGTTCGCCGCAGGTTTCCGGCAGGCGCGGCCCGGTGAATTCACGCGCCGCGCGTTTTTGAACGGCCAGATGGATTTGACGCAGGCCGAAGCCGTGATCGATCTCATCGACGCCGAGACAGCCGACGCGGCGGCAAACGCCGCCGGACAAGTTGCAGGTGCGATCCGCAAAAAGATCGACCCGATCTACGACGGCTGGGTCGATCTTTGCGCGCATTTCCACGCCGTGCTCGATTACCCCGACGAGGATATCGACCCCTTCATGCTCTCCGGCTATGAAGCGTCTCTGACAGAAAGCAGCCGTCAGCTTACCGCACTGCTTTCCTCCTGTCGTCGCGGCCGGATGGTGCAGTCCGGAATCAAGGCGGTCATTCTGGGCAGTCCAAACGCCGGAAAATCCAGCCTTCTTAACCGCCTGTCCGGCTTTGACCGCGTGATCGTCACCGACATTCCCGGCACGACGCGCGACACGGTCGAGCAGACCGTCACACTCGGGCGGCACCTTGTCCGTCTGGTTGATACCGCAGGCATCCGCGACACGCAGGATGTGATCGAAAAAATCGGCGTTGACCGCTCGATGGAAGCCGCGAAGGACTGCGATGTAGCGCTGTATGTCCTTGATGATTCCAAGCCTATGACGGAAGAGGATCGCCGCGCGATGGGCGCGGCGCTCGAAGCGCCGGAAGCCGTTGCGATTTTGAACAAACAGGATCTGGCTGCCGTGATCGAACCGTCCGATCTGCCGTTTGCGTACATTGTCCCCATCTCCTGCAAGGACGGCACGGGCTTTGATCTGCTGGAGCAGGCGTTTGATATGCTCTTCCCGGACGATACGCCGTGTGACGGTTCGCTTCTGACGAACGCGCGGCAGGCCGGCGCCATTCTGCGCGCAAAAAAATCCGTCGATTCCGCCGTGCAGAGCCTGCGTGCGGGTATGACGCCCGACGCGGTGCTGGTCGATCTGGAATCGGCGATGGATGCGCTCGGCGAGGTCACGGGCCGGACGATGCGCGAGGATATCACAAACCGCATTTTTGAGCGGTTCTGCGTTGGAAAATAAACCACAGAAATCAGGTTTTACTATGATCTATCTCGATAATTCCGCCACCACGCGCCCCTGTCCCGCCTGCGTGTGGGCCATGACAGAGGCGCTCACGGACTGCTGGGGCAATCCGTCGTCCGTCTACGCCCTCGGTATTGACGCCGCCCACCGTCTGCGGCAGGCGCGGCAGGCGGTCGCCGCCGCCCTCGGCGCGGAGCCGGACCGGGTGTTTTTCACCTCCGGCGGCACAGAGGCCGACAACTGGGCTATCCTTTCAGCCGCTGAACGTCTCGGCAAGCGCGGCCGCCACATCATCACGACCGCCGTGGAGCACCACGCTGTCCTGCACCCCATGCAGAAGCTGGAAGCAAAGGGCTTCGAGGTCACATATTTGCAGCCTGACCACGACGGCAATATTACAGTCGAGGAACTGAAAAAGGCCCTCCGCCCCGATACCATTCTCGTTTCCGTCATGATGGTCAACAACGAGACGGGCGCAGTCATGCCGATTGCCGACATGGTAAAGGCCACGCGCCGCGCCGCGCCGCTGGCGCTGTTCCATACCGACGCGGTACAGGGCTTTCTGAAGATCCCGTTTCGGGCAAAGGCGCTCGGAGCGGATATGATCTCCGTCTCCGCGCACAAAATTCATGCCGCAAAGGGCACGGGCGCGTTATATATCCGTCCCGGCCTTCCCCTCCCCGCCTTCTTAAACGGTGGCGGACAGGAGAGCAACTACCGCTCCGGCACGGAAAACATGCCCGGCATCTGCGGCTTCGGCGCAGCCTGTGCCGATACGGATGCGAAAGCAGACATCGCGCGCATGGCGCAGCTGCGCGATCTGGCCCGGGAAAAGCTGTCCGGCATCGACGGCCTTGTTCTGATCGGCAGCCAGACCGCGCCGCACATCGTCAATCTGTCCCTGCCCGGCCTTCGCTCACAGGGCATCATCAACTGCCTGCAGTCGGACGGCATTTATGTCTCAGCAGGCTCCGCCTGCTCCAAGGGCCACCGGAGCCATGTGCTTGAGGCCATGCACCTGTCCCCCGCCGTCATCGACGGCTCCATCCGCGTCTCGTTCTCCCGTGACAACACGGAAGCCGACGTTGACGCGCTCTATCACGCGCTGCTGCACGCAAAGCAGACGCTGAAGGGCTGAAAATGACACGAATCCCCGCTTGCTTTGCTGAAAACCCCAGTGAAGCAAGCGGGGATTTATTAAGTGTTGCCCCTACTCACAAAACAGAGAGCCTTCCGTAAAACAGCCGCCTCTGCTCAGTTCTTCAGGCTCTGCATCGGAGCCGGGATTCTCCCGCCGCGGGCGATAAAGTCCGCAGAGGATTCCGCGTGCACCGGCATGATGGGTGCCGCGCCGAGCAGGCCGCCGAAGGAGACTTCGTCTCCAACTGTCTTGCCCGGAGCCGGGATGAGGCGCACGGCGGTCGTCTTGGAATTGACCATGCCAACGGCGGCTTCGTCCGCGATGATGGCGGAGATCGTCTCCGCGCTCGTGTCGCCGGGAACGGCAATCATGTCAAGGCCCACCGAGCATACGCACGTCATGGCCTCCAGCTTGTCAAGCGTCAGAACGCCGCTTCTGGCCGCAGCAATCATCCCCTCGTCCTCAGACACCGGGATAAACGCACCGGACAGCCCGCCGACGGAACCGGAGGCCATCAGGCCGCCTTTTTTGACCGCATCATTTAAAAGCGCCAGAGCCGCCGTCGTTCCGTGCGTCCCGCACGTCTCAAGTCCCATTTCCTCCAGAATGCGCGCTACGCTGTCGCCCACAGCGGGCGTCGGCGCGAGGGACAAATCAACAACACCGAACGGCACGCCCAGCCGCCGGGACGCCTCCTGCGCCACCAGCTGGCCCATGCGCGTGATGCGGAAGGCCGTTTTTTTGATGCACTCGGCTACCTCGCCGAAGGGCCGGCCCTTCACACTCTGCAGCGCGTGGTACACTACGCCCGGCCCGGATACACCGACGCTTACAACTGCATCGGCCTCACCCACGCCGTGGAACGCGCCTGCCATAAACGGGTTATCCTCAACCGCGTTGCAGAATACGACAAGCTTCGCACAGCCAAGGCCATCGCGTTCCTTCGTCAGTTCAGCCGTCTTTTTGATTGCCTGTCCCATGAGCCGCACCGCGTCCATGTTAATACCCGCTTTCGTTGTGGCAACGTTGACACTCGAGCAGACAAGGTCTGTCTCGGCCAGCGCCTGCGGGATGGCAGCGATCAGCCGACGGTCGCCGGAGGCCATGCCCTTTTGCACAAGAGCGGAGAAGCCTCCGATGAAATCCACGCCGCAGGTCTTTGCGGCGCTGTCCATCGCCTTGGCAAACGGAACAAAATCCTCCGTCTCGCACGCACTTGCGACCAGCGCGATGGGCGTAACGGAAATGCGTTTATTGACGATGGGAATGCCGAGTTCCCGCTCGATCTGGCAGCCCGTCGTGACCAGATGCTCTGCTTGCCGGCAGATCTTGTCATGAATTTTCCGGGCGCAGGCCTCCGGGTTCGGGTCTGCACAGTCCAGAAGCGAAATGCCCATGGTAATGGTGCGGATGTCCAGATGCTGATGGTCGATCATATCGACCGTGGACATGATATCGGAATGGTTCAGCATGGTCTGTCCCCTCCGTCAGATGGTGTGCATGGCCGTGAAGATGTCCTGCCGCTGGATGCGGATGGACAGGCCCATCTGTTCGCCCTTTTCCGTGACGCGGGTCTGCACCGTGTCAAATTCCGGCGCGCCAGCCGTCCATTCGACCAGCATAATCATGGTAAACGTGCGCTGCATAATGGTCTGGCTGATTTCCACGACGCTGATGTGGAGTTCTGCCAGCAGCGTGCATACCTCTGCAATAATGCCGACCCGGTCAGGGCCGACGACGGTGATAATGGCTTTCATGTGTCGTTCCTCCTGTGCGCGGATATGGAAAAAGGGGCCGTGCGGCCCCCTTTTTATTTTTAGAATTTCGTATGCTCGGCCAGCCAGTTCTTCAGTTCGCTGATGGGAACGCGAACCTGCTCCATAGAGTCGCGTTCGCGGATGGTAACAGCGTTGTCCGCCGGGGTCTTGTCGTCGCCGACGGTCGCAAAATCGACCGTGATGCAGTACGGCGTGCCGATCTCGTCCTCGCGGCGATAGCGCTTGCCGATGGAGCCGGTGTCGTCGTAGTCGAGCATAAAGTCGCCGCACAGATCCTGATAGATCTTTCTTGCAGGCTCGGCCAATTTCTTGCTCAGCGGCAGAATCGCAGCCTTGTACGGGGCCAGCGCCGGATGCAGGTGCAGGACCACGCGTACGTCGTTCTTTGCCTCGTCGATGACCTCCTCGTCATACGCTTCGCACAGGAACGCCAGCGCCACGCGGTCGCAGCCGAGCGACGGCTCGATGACGTAGGGGATGTAATGCTCGTTTGCTTCCTGATCGAAATAGGTCAGATCCTTGCCGGATGCCTCCTGATGGCGCTTGAGGTCATAATCGGTGCGGTCGGCAATGCCCCAGAGTTCACCCCAGTCGGTGAACGGGAACGCATATTCAATGTCGGTCGTGGCTCTCGAGTAGAAAGCCAGTTCTGCGGGCTCATGGTCGCGCAGGCGCAGGTTTTCCTCGCGGATGCCGAGGCTCTTGAGCCAGTTCACGCAGTAGTCCTTCCAGTACGCGAACCATTCGAGGTCCGTGCCGGGCTTGCAGAAGAATTCGCATTCCATCTGCTCAAACTCGCGGGTACGGAAGGTGAAGTTGCCCGGGGTGATCTCGTTGCGGAACGCCTTGCCGACCTGGCAGACACCGAAGGGCAGCTTGCGGCGGGTCGTGCGCTGGATGTTCGCAAAGTTGACGAAGATGCCCTGCGCGGTCTCGGGGCGCAGATAGCAGGTGGAGGAGGAATCCTCAGTCACGCCGATGGCGGTCTTGAACATCAGGTTGAACTTGCGGATGGGGGTGAAGTCATGCTTGCCGCAGACGGGGCAGACGACCTCGGGGTGGGTGGCGATGAACTCGTCCATCTCGTCAAAGGTCATGGCATCGACGTCCACGCCCTTGCCCTGCTCACACTCGGAGATGAGCTTGTCCGCGCGGTGGCGGCTCTTGCAGGCGCGGCAGTCCAGCAGCGGGTCCGAGAAGCTGG
>ERZ827469.3141-NODE-3141-length-11276-cov-3.173336_pt1 | contig 11276 bp, 7 predicted proteins | sample MGYA00519917_ERZ827469 | MGnify/ENA primary metagenome ERZ827469 (study PRJEB31778, sample SAMEA3449314) | human gut metagenome | biome: human gut; feature: human-associated habitat; material: faeces | place: United Kingdom | collected 2010/2012 ... | reverse complement strand
GCTTTTGGAAGGTGACAAGATTACGGCAGGAAGGGAAACGTTTGTATTCCATGTGATGAATGATTCACAGGCAGCAGAGTAGAAATGATGTGAGAGTGGATTGGAGAGAGTTATGATGAAAGGATATGCATTTTGCCCCAATTGTTTTCAGACGGGTACTTACAATGGTTACATATGCAAAGCATGCGGGTACGTACAGGAGCAAAAAGATAAATATGCTCTGCCTCCGGGAACGCGCTTAAAAGAGCGGTATTTGCTCGGAAGAGTGCTGGGAGTCGGCGGTTTTGGTATCACCTATCTTGCTTTTGATCCTGCGTCCGGAAGAATGTGCGCCTTAAAAGAATACTTTCCGAGAGCATGGGCGGTAAGGGACAATGCGACAAACAGTCTTATGCCGACCACCGAGGGGCAGCAGGAAGTATACCGGCACGGACGCGATGTATTTATCAATGAAGCCAAGATATTGCAGGGGCTTTATGCCAATCCACACGTCGTTAATGTACTGGATTTCTTTTATGACAATAAGACGGCGTACATGGTGATGGAGTATATTCAGGGACAAACCATCAATGATTACATGAAAAAGAAGAAGCATACCGTGAGCATTCGGATGGCGAATCAGATGCTTCGGGAGATCGGAGAAGCGCTGGAGCAGATTCACCAAAACATGCTTCTGCACCGGGACATCAGCCCGGACAATATTATGATAACACCAAATGGGCAGTTCAAACTGATCGATTTTGGTGCGACGAGAACATATGCGTTGAGTAATCCGTTGAGCATGTCAATATTTGTCAAACCTGGATTCGCACCGATTGAGCAGTATTCGAGAACCGGCCATCAGGGACCATGGACCGATATTTACGCATTGTGCGCTACGTATTATTACATGGTGACGGGGGAGAAACCACCTTCTGCACCGGATCGGCAAAACGGAATCCGGCTCACTCCACTGGCATACAAAAACAGCAATGTATCCGCGTCGCTCAGTCGTGCAGTGGAACGTGGCATGCGTAAAAACTACAGAGAACGCCAGCAGACAGTAAGCCGGTTTCTGGAAGAAACAGGGATCAATAATACCAATACAGAAACCGTTACGCAAAATGGACAGGCATTTTTGTGTCTGCAGAACCAGCAAAACGCTGTCGTAGGAAAATGGCCGTTTTCCGGGATGCAGCTGACGATAGGAAGAAAAGACAGCGGTGTTCCGTGTGACATTTACCTGAATGACAGCCAGATCAGTTCTCGGCATTGTATGGTTACATATAATCCGGCAAACCGCCAGTTTAGTGTAACGAACTATTCCGGAAATCATACCTATGTGAGAGACCGAATATTGGAAAAAGGGCAGACTGCTTATCTGAAGCCGGGAGACTGGTTTTATATGCAGACAAAATTAGAACGATTTATCTTTTTTGTGGAGGTGCAATAAAAAATGTTTGGAAGAAAGAAAAAGAACAGGGAAATGGCGGCCGAGATGCCTCAGATGACAGAGCGGCCGAGGGTTGTGAGAACGGTTCCCGAACTGGCAACTTTTTCCTATACGGATCAGGGACGGCGTGAGTACCAGCAGGATGCGGTATACGTAACCCCGTCGAAAAAGTTTGCTGCCAATCGGAAAACACGTGTGATGGCAGTGGTGTGTGACGGTATGGGAGGTATGGCAGATGGAGGAAAAGCAAGCCGAACCGCCATACAGATGATGATAAATGGATTTCAAAATGTGCAGAACCAGCCACAGATGAACATCCCCGGATTTTTTCGAAGTGCGATCGTGACGATCGATAAGACGATTGCTTCGTTTCCGAAAGAAAATGGAAGGGGTTCCGGAACGACGATGGTAGCGGCGATCGCCGAAGAAAATAAATTGTACTGGGCATCGGTCGGTGACAGCCGGATTTACATCATTCGCGAAAACAACAATCAGACCGAGATGCGTCAGATCACAAGGGATCACAACTACTGGCTGCGTCTTCAGGAGATGGTCGCACAGGGAAAAATGACGCAGGAAGAGGCGATGGGAAAACGGCAGAAAGAAGCGTTGATCAGTTTCCTTGGAATCGGCAACGTAAGTTTGATGGACATAAGCACAGAACCGATTCCGATGCAGTATGGAGATATCGTTATGCTGTGCAGCGACGGAATCACAAAGACACTGCCGGATCACCAGATCAAAAGCATTATTCTCGATGACAAAAATCCAATCGAGCAAAAGGCGGTTCAATTAGTAGAAGCGGCAATTCATGGCAATACACATTCACAGGACAATACGTCCGTTGCCATTTTGCAATATAGAGAAAGTACCATAAATAAAGAAAGATAAAGCACCAGATGCTTTGCTGTATCAACAGATACAAGAAAGGAGATTATTATGAATTTAACAAGATGTGCACAGGGTCATTTTTACGATGGCGAGAAATATCCAAGCTGCCCACATTGTGCAGGAGCAGCAGGAATGGTCGATACGCCGACCGAAATGTTTACGGAAGGAGCCGAGATGGTAACAGAGGCAACTCCTCAGGCAGCACCACAGCCGGCGCCGCAGGCAGTACCGGTACAGGCATCGACAGTAGATTATCAGGCAGACGATACACTTCCACTTGGTGGTGTTTCAGCCGATTCGGTTACGGTTCCGTTTACAGATAATTCAAACATCGGAAAGACAGTTCCTTTGTATGAAACTCAGCCAGCTGGTGCGGATGACGATGACGACCATACATTGGCATATTTTGACTATGATGAGTCTACGTTTGCCGGGGGACAGGCGGCACAGCCAATGCAGGCACAGCCGGCAAGACCACAGAGCCAGCAGCAGTTTAGCGGTCCTTGTGTCGGATGGCTTGTAGCAATCGGCGGAAACCACATCGGCCAGGACTTCCACTTGAAAGTAGGAAAGAACTTTATCGGACGCGATGCAAACATGGACATCGCATTGACCGGTGACCGCAGTGTTTCCAGAGAAAAACAGGCAGTTATCATCTATGAGCCAAAACAGCATCTGTATCTGGTTCAGCCGGGAGAAGCAAGCAGCCTTGTTTACTGCAATAACGAAGTAGTATTGAATCCGGTAGAACTCAAAGCCTATGACATGATTACCGTAGGAGAAGTAAACCTTGTATTTATGCCATTGTGCGGACAGCAGTTTAACTGGAATGACATTCTTATCCACAAAAAAGACAATTAATAAAGTGAGGTTATTATGGATCGTTTGGCAAAAAGCATAAGAATCAGTTGTGGTATCGTGCTTTTGGCGAATCTCGCGGGATGGTTTTTACCCTGGGTTAGTATAACCCAGGAAAACTATCCGACATTGACTGCTTCGCCATGGAATTATATCAGCGCGATGTTCACAGGAAAAGGAGATGCGCTGACGATGACGGCAGCAAATGCCTTTAGTGCGACGCAGAAGATGCTGATCGTATTGTGTATGATCGTTTCTGCCTGTGTAGTGCTTCTTTTCGGCATTTGGGGCATCGTAGGAGGCCCCAAACAGATCATCACGGGAATTGGTTCCTTAGTGAATCTGACACTTCAGATGGTATTATTTTTCAACCGCAGTAAGATGTGGACGCTGACCGACAACCAGAGCGCAGCAATGCAGCTTGGAAATACGGTATTATTGGCGGTCGCCGCTCTCGCCGCGATACTTGGAATCGGAACCTTTATATTCCGTCCGCGGGTACGCCGTGCGACAGAGACTCCGGAAATTCCGAAACTGCAGGAGATAAAAGAGCAGCAGCTCCAGGCGAAATACAATGTAATACAGGAAGAAGCGGTACAGGAGCAGCCTGCCAATGTACCACATGGTACACTGGTTGGTGTAACCGGCTTGTATCAGGGAGCACAGATCACATTGAAAAACGGTGAGATGATACGGCTCGGAAGGAGTTCCGAAAATGATCTGATCTTTGCGGACCAGATGCACGTGAGCCGCCAGCACTGTCAGATTACCTGGGATGAGGCGAAGGGTCAGTACAAAATCTATGATACATCAAGTACAGGAAGTTATATGAATGGACAAGAAGAACCGTTGCCGCAAAACATGGAAGTGTGGCTGGGGACAGGAGTTACACTTGACATCGGGGATTCGACAAACAGATTTTCGTTAGAATAAGAGGAGTAATTATGGCAAGTGAATTATGTATGAATTGTTTTAGCGTAAAAGGACAGTACGAAGTATGTCCGTACTGCGGATACGTCGAGGGAACGCCACCGGAACACCCTCAATATCTTACCCCGGGAACTATCCTCGCAAATCATTTTATCGTCGGAACAGCGATCGACATGGGTGGTTTTGGTATTACCTACCGCTGCTACGATACGACACTTGGTATCGCCGTGGCTGTGAAAGAATTTTTCCCGGCAGGATTGGTCAATCGTGCACCGGGCGAAAGCGTGGTAGGACTGCTTTCCGGAGACAAACAACAGCAATACCGCGTAGAACTCAAACGTTTCCTCATGGAAGCACAGAGTATCGCACAATTTGGAAAGGCAAAAGATATCGTAAACGTATATGCCTTTTTTGAAGAAAATAATACGGCGTACATCATTATGGAATATATCGATGGCGTCCTTTTAAAAGATTATCTCGAAAAACAGGGAAAAATGGAACCGCAGGTAGCATTGCATATTATTGACCTTATCATCAATGCGGTTAAGAAAATACATAGTAAGGGAATCATTCATCGGGACATCAGCCCGGATAACATTTTTATTTCCAGCGAAGATGCGATCAAAGTCTTTGACTTTGGTGCGGCACAGTTGAATGACAGCACCGAAGGAAAAAATTGTGAAAAAGTCATCAAGGTTGGTTATTCGGCACCGGAGCAGTACCGTGACAAGAGCAATCAGGGATTTTATACAGACATCTATTCGGTAGGTGCGATCCTGTATCAGATGCTGACCGGGATCAAGCCGATGGAATCCACCGAACGTGAACATAAAGATACACTCAAATCGCCGCTTGAACTTGGCGTGAAAATCGAGCCAAATGTCGATCGTGCGATCATGGAGGCGATGGCAGTTCAGCCGGAACTTCGTTTCCAAAATATCCAGCAGTTTGAAGATGCTCTTCATAGCAAGCGAATTGCAGAATATCCAAACGTGAAATTAAAGAAAAAGAAACACCGCCGCAACTGGATCATCGGAGCCGTCGCTACGGCAGTGCTGGCACTCGGAGTCGGTTTTGGTCTGATGAATACGGTATTTAAGAGCGAAAATCCGGTGTTTGAATCCCAGCTCAGTGAAGGCAAGATCGAAGTCTGGGTGGACAATGCCAGCCAGAAAGATGCACTTACATATATTGTAAATGAAAGCTATCATCAAAAACCTGAGAAAGCAAGTGACAACAGCACTGCAAACTGGTTGAAAGAAAATAAAAAGATTGAAGTTGAAGTGGTGGATGTGTCCGAAGGTGCACCGGAAGGAACCGATACGGAAACGCTGATGCAGACTAAACTCGATCAGGCAAAAGAAGCCGGAACGATGCCGGATATGTTTATCACCGACAATGTCGAAGATCTGAGTAAATACGATCTTATGTCGTATGAAGATAATGTATACAAAGCCGTCGAAGATAAGATGGATGAATATCTGTATCTCTCAGATTACAAAGAATATTACAAGGACATGAATGAGATGCCGACGGGAATCGATTCCTTGTTTGTGTATGGATATAAACTGGACAATGCGGAGTCGAGCAGTCCTTATCTTGGTTCCGATGCAAAGAGTGTTTCCATGGAAGATCTCAAAAAAGAAAATGAAAACATGTACCTTATGGTTCCACCGGCAATCCTTGCACCGGCGGCTGTCTTACAGAATGAAGACTGCTTCGATGTGAAACAAGGTTTGATCCAGCCGGACGATACCATGGTTTCCAATCTTTACCAGCTTGTGGCAAAGAACGAGACCGCATCCGGGAAAAAGATTATGAAAAACAATGCCGGAGTGGATTACGGACTGTATGGAAATACGGCACTGGCAGACCGTAGTTTTTTTCAAAAGTTGATAAGCGCGACAAAAGCGGACAAAAATTCCATCAGTAAATATCCGTTAAAAGATTTCACAATGAAGGTAGCTACGGAGCAGGATCGCATGTTAATTCAGTATAAAAATGCGTATGCGATTTCTGCCGATAGTACAACCAATGAAAAAAATGCCTGTATGCGCCTTTTGTGGACAATTCTCGGAGCAAACGCTGAAATGATTTATAGAGGAGATGATAATGAGCCATTTCCAATTAACAAAAAGGCATTTATAGACTTTTTTGAAAGCAATTCTAAGATGACAGCATTTAAAGACATGGTATTGAATAAAGAACCATGCTTCATCGTGGGAAGAGGACAGAAGGCGTTACGCAGTTTCGGTATTCAACTGGAAAATTCCTTCCAGGGAGTGAAGACGCAGGAAGCTGTCAAAGCATACTGTCAAAACTGCAGCAGTCAGCAGGAAACACAGTAAGAGTTAAGGGTGATAAAAATGGATCAGATACAACCTACGATATACCAGGAAATGCCGACGGATCTGCGTCGTGCCAGTAAAGTGATCGTGCTCGCGGGGAACCAATTCCGGGAGTACGATCTGAATCAGTTTGGAAAAGACCGGATTTATTTTGGGCGCAATGAGGCACAAAATGATATCGTTATTCCAATCGGCACGGTATCCGGTTCGCACGGCAAGATTAAAATACAAAATGGCGACATCTATGTAGCAGATCTCGAAAGTTCCAACGGAACTTACTTTTTCGATGGAATCCAATATGTGAGGATGAAACCGAACAAGTATTACAAAAAGACGCGGAGCGACTGGATTTTCCGAATCGATTCCCAAAAGAAAAATTCCGATCATTCGGCAGTGGTAATATTTACCAATTCTGAGACGCAGGGGGCGTGGCAGTGTATGCCGCTTGATGAGGGATTATCGACGATCGGACGTGCTTCAGACAATACGATCGTAATGAAGCCGCCGAACTTTTCCAGACATCACGCTGGGATCTACCGCCGAGAAAACCATTATATGCTGGTCGATTACAACAGTATGAACGGCGTCTATGTCAATGGCGTGCGGATTCGCGGGCAGCAGGAAATTCATGAAAAAGATATGATACAGATCGCCGGTTCTCTGTTCCTTTTGAACAATGGAAAACTGATGTATCAGACGACGCTCAGCGGAGTTTCTCTGACACTGGAAAATATATGCAAGACTGTCGGACACGGCAGCAGCCGCAAACGAATTTTAAACAATGTCTCCTGTGAGATCGGCAACAATGAATTTGTCGCTATCATCGGAGGTTCCGGTGCCGGAAAGACGACAGTTATGAACGCAATGAGCGGATTTGATTCCGACATTTCCGGTAGGGTGTACTGCAATGGCATCGATCTGCGCCGCAACTTTAATACGTTGAAGAACATGATCGGATTTGTACCACAGCAGGATATCATTTATGAAAATCTTACCCTGCAGAGGATGTTGTATTACACTGCGAAAATGAAGATGCCTTCGGACACTTCCAAAGCAGAGATCCGGGCACGTATCCATAAAGTGCTGGAAATGGTAGATCTGGTTCAGCACGCAAAAACATATATCCGTAAATTATCGGGTGGACAGAAAAAGAGAGCCAGCATCGCGGTAGAAATGCTCGTCGATCCGGGATTGTTTTTCCTGGATGAACCGACATCCGGACTGGATCCGGACACCGAGCAGAGTTTGATGCACACACTGGCAAAACTTTCCAAGAGTGAAGGAAAGACGATTATCATGGTAACGCACACGATTCAGAGCATTGATCTGTGTGACAAAGTGATTTTCATGGGACCGGGCGGAAAAATCTGTTACTGCGGACCGCCATCCGAGATCACGAATTATTTCGGCAAAAAGTCACTGGTAGAAGTTTACAATGAACTCGCCGGAAATGTCGACAACTGGAACGGATATTTCCTGCAGAATTACTATATGGAAAAGCAGAATAATCCACCTTCTCAGGCTCCGCATCCAAATGCAGGACTGGAAAAGAAAGGAAAACAGGTTTCTTTGTTCAAACAATGTCTTGTGCTGATCGCGAGGTATTTTGAACTGATTTGGAATGACAAGCAGCGGCTTTTGCTGTTATTTATCCAACCGATCGCCATCGCTTTTCTTCTGGCAGTGGTTGCGGTGGATGATACATTTATCACGTATGAAGATACGCGGTCAATCATGTTTGCCCTATCGTGTTCAGGCATCTGGATCGGATTGTTTAATACGATTCAGGAAGTGTGTAAGGAACGCCCGATCCTCAAAAGGGAATACATGGGAAATCTCAGATTGTGGGGATATATCGTATCGAAATACGTAGTGCAGGGTGTGATCTGCTTTTTGCAGGCGACTTTGTTGGTAGCCATTTTCCTGCGGCTGATGAAACATTCGGCAGAAGCCGGATTATATTTTGCAAAACCGGGTATGGAAATATGGATTACCATGATCCTGACGATATTTGCTTCGGTGTCCATGGGTCTGATCGTTTCGTCGCTTATGAAAAACGGCGACCGCGCGATGGCTGTGGCACCATTTGTACTGATTATCCAGCTCTTATTTTCCGGTGTACTTTTTACACTGGATGGAATGGCGGAACACGTTTCCAAGATTACCGTCAGCCGCTGGGCGATGGAATGTCTCGGAAATATTACCAATCTCAATAAACTGACAAGTCGTCTGTCGCCGGGCGGAGTCCACGAAGTGGAAGACTATTACGTGCGTACGACGACCCACCTCGCCCATACATGGGAGGTGCTGATATTGGTTGCAGTTCTTTGTGGAATTATCAGTATCGTGGTACTCCGAAGTTTAAAGAAAGATCATAGATAATGACAATAAATGGAAAGAAAGGATGAAAAATTATGAAGATAAAAAGAAGAAAATTGTTATCGCTGGTGCTGGTATTGGCACTGGTGTTTGCCAATTTTAGTGGAATGGAAGTTAGGGCAGAGGGAACAGAAGGACATACTCACAATTGGAAGTATAGTATAAAGGAGAAGACTACAGATACCATTCTCGCAGTGTGCGAAAGCGCTTCTGTAGAAACTCCCAAAGTAGAGACCCCAACAGCAACGCCAACAGCAACGCCAACGCCAACAGCAACGCCAACAGCAACGCCAACAACGACACCAACAGCAACCCCAACAGCAACACCAACAGCAACACCAACAGCAGAACCAACACCAACACCTGGTGTGGCAAGCGGAAGTGCTGCGATTGTGGTAACAGCGACAGGAAGTGCGGCAGGACTTGATTTGGAAGAGGGAGATACTCTTGATTTAAATGCCAGTGTAAGCACTACTGGATGTGCGGTGACCGGTGATATTGCTTGGACAAGCTCCAATGAAGAGGTAGCAACGGTTAGTGCAAGTGGCACATCAGCAACAGTAACGGCGGTTGGAGAAGGAACGGCAACGATTAAAGCAACAATTACAACCGATACCGGAATTGTTACATATGGCAAATATGATGTTACGGTAGTCGCTTCTGACCTTGTTTTAGAAGGTAATGATTTAGGGGCAGGTGCATCTTATACGTATGTACCTAATGGATTTGCTCAGTATGCTTCTATGAGAATTTTTGAGATTGATAAGTCAAAATTGAGTAAAGAAGGAACAACTATTTCGATAAAGTACACAGCGATGGAAGGAGATACTGACGTAAAAGATACACAGGGATTTAACATTGGATTAAAGACCGGTGACAAATGGAATTCCCCGGCAATTAAAGATTACTATGGCAAGACAGGCGGCGAGGTAAATCTAACATTGACTGCTGATGACATGAAGAAAATCGGTGCGGATGATAAGGTTTATGTTCATGTAGGCACAGGAACTGCCGGATTTAAAGGAACATTTACGTATCTGTCGGTAACAGCAGGAGAAGATAGTCTTGTGTCGGAACTTCCAAAGGCTGTAAGTTATGTGGAAAGCGGACTGGCACAGTGGGCTCCAACAGCAAAAGTTATGCTTCCGAGTGATATTGATTTTAAGCAATATTCAAAATGCCAGATTGAATTTACAGCATCCGATCCGACTTTCGAATTCCACGGAATTGTTGGTCATAAAGTGAATGGTAAAGATGTAACAGATCCTAAGTATGGTGTTACATCAGAAGGATATTTTGAGGTAAATCTTTCCAATGTGAAAAAAGAAGAGGGTACAGAACCGTTTGTTGTAATCAATGCCGGAAAGGCAGGGTACGCAGGCTCTGTGACGATTACTAAGATAACATTTGTAAAATAGTATTTGCGATGAAAGAGACCTGCTCTTTTTGCAGGTCTCTTTCGTTATCAAAGGAAAGCGAGAGTATTAATGAGATTGAAAAAAATCATGAAATGGTCGGTGATTACGATGGCAATGATAGCGGGGATTTGTTTTGCACCGCAGTCGGGAAAAGCGGCGGAAAAATTGGAGGTTAAAATTCCTACCGAGCGCGCAATTTATCAAAGGAACAATAACAATTATGCCAACGTAAAGGTTTCTATTGAGTACAGTGGAACCGGGGAGGTGTCGGCAAAACTTTATGACGGAGATAAAGAATTAGGAAAAACGGCGGTTTTAACCAAAGGGGAAGGTAATACATATGAAGGAAGTATTGCAAATGTACCCGGAGGTGGCTGGTATACATTGATTGTAAATGCGGGAAGTGAGAGTAAAACAGTAGAAAAAGTCGGAGTCGGTGAAGTTTTTATTACCGGTGGACAGTCAAATTCCTGTAACTTTGGAGGCGAAAAAACAACTGCTCAATCAGATTTAGTATCAGCATATAATCCAAATACTAACGCGTGGCAGCATTGTGAGGACAGTCAGCCGAGTGAAAGTGGATTTAATACCGGTAATGGCGGTGGCTCCGCATGGCCTTCCATGGGAGACGCCCTGACACAGAAGACTGGTGTTCCGGTTGGCTTTGTATCAACGGGTGTTGGTTCTGCTAAAATTGAGGAACTTCGTACAAAACATTATTTTGCAATTAAAAATGCAATTAATGATTTGAAGCCATATGGGTATCGTGCTTTTTTGCTTCACCAGGGAGAGGCTGATACGGATGGAACAAATCGCGAAAAATATCTGACTTCTTTACAGCAGTTAATTGCACAGACAAGAGAAGATGCCGGATATAATTTGAATTGGTGCATTGCGCAGGTTTCCTATGCATGGAGCAATTACAATAATACGAAGAAAATGGAATCCATGAAAGAGACCCAGCGTGCGGCCTGCAACGATGAAACTATTTTTGTGGGACCAACGACCGATGATTTACAG
>ERZ827469.3139-NODE-3139-length-11282-cov-3.231317_pt1 | contig 11282 bp, 10 predicted proteins | sample MGYA00519917_ERZ827469 | MGnify/ENA primary metagenome ERZ827469 (study PRJEB31778, sample SAMEA3449314) | human gut metagenome | biome: human gut; feature: human-associated habitat; material: faeces | place: United Kingdom | collected 2010/2012 ... | reverse complement strand
TATACCTCGCAAAGTGCCTAAAACTAAGGATTTCTACGAATTCACCCGATGTAGACAACACACGACTTCCACATGCACCGTGTTCGGGAATAAATCCACACATGCAATCTTCTCTACCTTATATCCTCTTCCCTGGATCATCTCCAGGTCCCTTGCCAGGCTGGTCGGTTTACATGCGATATAGACAAGTCTGTCGACCCCGAAATTTAGTATCTTCATCAAGGCTTTTGGATTCACTCCGTCACGTGGCGGATCCAGCATGATAAGATCTGGTACTTCTCCAAGTTCATCGATGACTTTTAAGACATCTCCTGCCCAGAAAGTACAGTTGTCCAGTCCATTTAATTTTGCATTGACCTTAGCTGCCTCAACTGCTTCTTCAACAATTTCAACACCGACTACTTTCTTCGCTACCGGTGCCAGAATCTGTGCAATTGTTCCGGTTCCACTGTAAAGGTCATAGACTACCTTTCCGTTTCCTGCATCGGCAACATACTCCCGTGCCGTCTCATAGAGTACCTCCGCTCCAAGAGAGTTTGTCTGGAAAAATGAAAACGGCGAAATAGAAAAATGCAGTCCGAGCAGTTCCTCATCAAAATGATCCTGACCATATAAAAGTTCCGTGCGTTCATTAATCACGGCATCGGCCACACTGTCATTTTCCGTATGCAGGATTCCGACAACCGTTCCCTCTAAATCCAGGGAACAGATCATAGATACCATTTCTGATAACAGTTCTTTTGTATCAATACCCTCGATCATCTGCGTGGTCGTTACGAGGTCAATTAAAATCTCTCCGGTCTTGACGGCTTTTCGTACCAGCAGATGACGCAGATAACCCACATGACCCATTTTATGATAAAAAGGAACCTGACGCTCGGTAAAAAAGTCCAGTACACCTCTTAAAATTTTCGAATAATCCTCATCCACGATACGGCATCCGTCCACCGTTACAATATCATGAAAACTTCCGCGTTTATGCATTCCAAGACTGAGCGGGCCATCCTTGACTTCATCTCCAAAAGAAAACTCCATTTTATTGCGATAAGCAAGACTTCTCGGACTTTCTTTGACACCCTCGAAAATCTCATCTAACTCATAACCTGCATTCAAAAGCACCGGTGCTAACAGATTTTTTACCTGCGTTTCCTTGATCTTAAGCTGCTCTTGGTACGGTACTCCCTGATACATACAACCGCCGCATTTTCCGAAATAGGCACACTCTTCTTCTGTCTGAAGCGGGGACTTTTCTATGACCTCTAAGAGTCTTCCCTCTGCCTTGCCTTTTCTTTTTTTATTGATGGAAAAACGGATTTTTTGTCCTTCGATGGCATTTTTTACAATGACCTTCTGTTCTTCTCCTTCTACACTGACAATTCCCTTATTTGGAAACGCCACTCGTTCTACAATTCCTTCTAAAACCTGTCCTTTTTTCATACATACTCCTATACCTATACTCAACAAAAGTGTGCTTCGCACACTTCCACACTCTATTTTCATTCGTAACACAGCTTTTGTTCCGCGCGCGAGCGATGCTGCATAGCAGCTATTTACTCCTCCGCGAGCTGTGCATCTTCGCCCGAAGGGCTTTTTACTCTATAGGAAACACGACTTTTATGCTTTAACATAACATGGTATTTCCTATAGAGCAAAAAAAGGACTGCAATATGATTGCAGCCCTTTCGTATTATTCTTTCTTATTCTGAATCTGCATCGTCCTCAAATTCATTCTCATCTTCGTCAAAGAAGTCTTCGTCCATTTCATCGTCGAAGTCATCTTCAAAATCCTCTAAATAATCAGGTGCAAAGAAACGATATACAGCATATGCAATTCCTGCTACTGCTGCTACAATTCCTACCACTGCAAGTACTTTGAGAACCTTGTTATTTTCTTTCTCTTCTTCCTCTTTTTTCTTTAATAACTCGTTTAACATCTCTTCTACTCTGCTCATAGCCACGCTCCTCCATTTCCATATGCTGGTTACTGTTTGATTTTTTTCAGTATATCATATTTTTTCCTAATAGCCTATACATAATTCGTAAATTTTTAAAAATTTTATACTTTTTTTAGCTTTGCAAAAGAAGCAAACATTTTTTTCACACCGACCTTATCAAAGTCCACAGTTACCTCATAATCACGTCCGCCCTGCACGATATTCTGCACCGTTCCTTCGCCAAATTTCATGTGTCTGACGCGGTCTCCTTCCTGATAGCCGAGCGATGCCGGATTGCCCGGTGTTCCAAAGGATTTTTCCGGTTTTTGCGGCATACCGTATGGTTTTGCCCGGAAGATCTGCTTTGCCTGCTGATACGTTGCCGCTTTTGGCTCTTTATGCTCTTTTTCTTTACGGACAGCACCGCTTAACAGTTCTCTTGGGATTTCTTTTACAAATCGTGATACTTTATTATATTGTGTTTCTCCACGAACCATTCTCTGTTTTGCACAGGTAATGGCAAGATTCTGTTTTGCTCTTGTGATCCCCACATATGCCAGACGGCGTTCCTCTTCTAATTCCGCTGCCGCATCGTCTGCCACAATGCTCATATAACTTGGAAACAGTCCGTCCTCCATTCCTGCAAGATATACCTGCGGGAACTCTAACCCTTTGGCACTGTGAAGTGTCATCAGAATAACATAATCCTGATCTTCATCGAGACTGTCGATATCGGCAACTAATGCAACCTCTTCTAAAAATCCGCTCAGACTCGCAGGCTCTCCGTTTTCTTCACAGACATCCTCATAGGCTGCCGCCTTGCTGATCAACTCATCAATATTTTCAATCCTTGCCTTTGCTTCCTCCGTATCCTCGGCCTCTAATTCCGTCACATATCCGGTCTGCTCGATAATATCCCTTAACAGCTCTGATACGCCTAAAATTTCCGCTTTAGAACGCATGGATTGGATAAACATTACAAACGGTTTGATCTTTGAAGCGGCACGTCCTAATGTGGTGATCTCTTCTGCACCACGCAACGCATTGTAAAAGCTGATATCATGGGCATCTGCATATTCCTGCACACGGTTTAAGGTTGTCGCTCCGATCCCGCGTTTTGGCACGTTGATGATCCTCCGCACTGCTAAATCATCTCTGGCATTGTCGATCGTTTTTAAATAGCACAGTAAATCCTTGATTTCCTTTCGCGCATAGAAGTTGACTCCGCCAACAATCTTGTAAGGAATCCCGCTGATGACAAAACGCTCCTCAAAAAGACGTGACTGGGCATTCGTACGATACAAAATGGCACAGTCTTTATACTGATAATCACCGGCCTCTACTTTTTTTCTGATATCTTTTGCTATGTAGTCTGCCTCTTCATATGCCGTATCAAACTGTTCAAAATCAATCTTGTCTCCTGTGCCGTTTTCTGTCCAAAGTGCCTTTTCTTTTCGTCCTTCATTGTTTTTGATGACTCCGTTTGCAGCATCTAAGATGGTCTGTGTGGAACGATAGTTCTGCTCTAACTTGATCACTCTGGCATTTGGAAAATGTTTTTCAAAATTTAAAATATTATAGATATTCGCACCACGGAACTTGTAAATGGACTGGTCATCATCACCGACCACACAGAGGTTCTGATATTTGGACGCTAATGTCCGGATCAGTTCAAACTGTGCCGTATTGGTGTCCTGATACTCATCGACCATGATATAACGGAATCTTTCCTGATAATAGTCAAGCACCTCTGCATCTGCACGGAACAGCTCTACGGTTTTCATGATCAGATCGTCAAAATCCAATGCATTATTCTTTTTTAATGCTGCCTGATATTCCCGGTATACCTTTGCCTGACGCTGTCTGTTGTAATCTCCTGCTGCTGACAGTTCAAATGCTACAGGGTCCATCAGTTCGTCCTTTGCAGAAGAGATCGCATTTAAAAATGTCCGCTCTTTGTAAATTTTTGTATCAATCTCTAACCGTTTACAGATGTCCTTCATCAACGTCTTCTGGTCATCAGAATCATAGATCGTGAAATTGTTATCAAACCCCAGCCGGTCTATATGTCTGCGAAGAATCCGTACACAGGTGGAGTGAAAGGTGGATACCCAGATGCTCTCTGCCCCGTATCCGACCTGCTCACTGATACGCTCACGCATCTCGCCTGCAGCTTTATTCGTAAAAGTAATTGCCATGATATTGTAGGGATTGACTCCCTTTTCTTCTATTAAATAGCCCGTCCGGTAGGTCAGCACACGCGTTTTTCCTGAACCCGCTCCTGCTAAGATCAGTACCGGTCCCTCGGTCTGAAAGACGGCTTCTTTTTGCATATTATTTAACTTCTCGTACATAAAATTCCCCTTATCTTTCTTTTATCTCTGTTAAAGGCTAGCATTTTTCTGTTTCAGTGTCAATCTTTAAAAAATGGGTTTACGTCAAAACTTTAATATGCTAAAATTTTAAGTAAACAAAGGACTAATCAAAGGAGATTGATACTATGAGTAAAAATGTTCATACCGAGGCAGTGAATCATTTATTTGATGCAATTCTGTCTTTAGAAAATAAAGAAGAGTGTTACCGTTTTTTTGAAGATGTCTGTACCGTCAATGAGCTGCTCTCATTCTCGCAGCGTTATGAAGTAGCACGAATGCTGCGCGCACAGAAAACTTATCTGGATATTGCAGAAAAAACCGGAGCTTCTACTGCAACGATCAGCCGTGTCAACCGCTCGTTAAATTACGGAAATGACGGTTATGATATGGTATTTGAGCGGGTATCTGTAGATGATGATTCCGAATCCTAAGAAGAACCGATAACAGACCTGATCAATATATTCAAAATAACAGCCGGAGAAAACTAATAAAATACTACTAATACTAATAATACTGAAATTACACTAAAAATAATACCGGAATCATAGGTGAAACTTTGCCATGCCAATATGATGCACTGGCTCTGTCCCACTCATGATTCCGCTTTTGGATTCGTTAGATTATTTTATTCTTCTATACTTCTATTTCTTTGTCTTTTTCGCTTCTTTTTTAGCATCTTTTTTAGATTCTTTCTTATCCTCCTGCGGAAGGGAATCGATTATTTTTTCAATCAGCGTCTTTTTGATATACACATCAAAACTCAGTTCACAGATAAATGCAAATGTCTGTAAAAATTCCCTGTCTTTTTCTGAGAGATCCTCACAATCTAAAAAAGTCTTCTGGCTGATACTATACTTTCTCGCTAAATCCTTTAAAAGATTCTTTGTCTCCTCACTTTCTAAACTGAACACCTCACTGTAGATATCCGTCATACCCACGGAACTTTCCTTGTCTGTTCCAAAATACTTGTCCGTGATCGGGTTTAATATCCGCTGGATATCACTGATGCTCAAAATATTTTTAAAATAGTAAATAAAGATCAGACAGAGGATATGCTCTTTGGTATATTTCTTCTTCTCCGGTGGCGGGATCAGATTATTCTTCGCATAGTTGTTGATCATCGTCTTTGTCAGGATCTTGTCCTCAGGATAACGCTTCGATGCCTCTAACTGGGAATCCATAAACGTAGTGACCTGATCCATATATAAATCAATATTCGGCAGATCCTCCGGCTTTATATAGTCGATTCTATGCAGAACATCGGTCACTGCACTTAAGAAGTCTTTCATATCTATTGTCATAAATTCACCTCGAATTATATTATATAGTATTGAAAACTACTTGTAAAGACCTCGATGCTCTTTTTCATGTATGATCAGGGTGTTAAAAGGCGATTCCAAGTTTTTTGATTGGCAAATTGCACAAAGCCGGGACTGCTTTTGTGACTTTGGACGAAAGTTAGTAAATCTTAGTCTGGCTGTTCATGCATAGTGTTTTGCTGCCATGGACGGCAGCAAAAGTCTTAAGCCCCATGGACGGGGCGTTTAAGACGTACACGTCATTCCATCACAACCTAACTCAGGCAGACTTAGATTTTCTTATTTTCGTACAACGGAACAAAATAGCCCCGACTTTGTGCAGGTTGCCAATCAAAACACTTGAAACCGCCTTTTGATGCCCTAATCCTATAACGCAAAAAAGGACTGCCACACATTCATGTGACAGTCCCTCTAAGTCTTATATCATTCTGATTATTTATTTAACTCTGCTTTTAAAGCCTCTGTTAATGCTGGAACGATCTTGTTTAAGTCTCCAACGATACCGTAATCAGCTACATCAAAGATTGGAGCATCCTCATCTTTGTTGATTGCGATGATGATATCAGATTCTTCCATACCTGCAACGTGCTGGATTGCTCCGGAAATACCGATTGCGAAGTATAAGTTAGGACGTACAGTCTTACCTGTCTGACCTACCTGAACATCAACTGGTTTCCAGCCATTCTCTACTACTGCACGAGAGCAGCTAACCATTCCGCCAAGTACATCTGCTAAATCCTGAAGCATTTTGAAGTTCTCTGCAGAACCAACTCCACGACCACCGGATACTAAGATCTTAGCGTCCATGATGTTCTCTGCACTCTTAGCTTCTTTTACAACTTTTAAAATTTCAACATATTTGTTGTCAGGAGTAAATCCTGGGTTATACTCGATAACTTCTGCTTTAGCACCTTTTACAGGCTCTAATTTCTGCATAACGCCCGGACGTACTGTTGCCATCTGAGGACGTGTGTTAGGGCAAGCGATAGTAGCGATTGTGTTACCACCGAATGCAGGACGAGTCATTAATAACTGGTTTGCAACACCTTTGAACTCACCGATTTCAAGTACAGTACAATCTGCTGTTAAACCTGTTTTAACTCTTGCGGATACACGAGGTCCTAAATCTCTACCGATTGCTGTAGCACCTACTAACATGATCTCCGGTTTGTACTCTTTGATTACAGATGCAAGTGCATGAGCATATGGCTCTGTTCTGTAGTCTTTTAATTCAGAATCGTCTACAACGATAACTTTGTCAGCACCGTACTCTGCTAACTCGTCAGCAAGGCTCTTTACGTCGGAACCAATAAGTACAGCTGTAACATCAGTGTTTAAATCTTTTGCTAAGTCTTTACCCTTTCCAATTAACTCAAAAGCGATTGGGGTTAACTCATTGTCAACCTGCTGTGCAAAGACAAATACTCCTTTATATTCCTCTAAGTTCATTTTTTCCACTTTTATTCACCACTTTTCCTTATTCTTATTAGATTACATGTTTCTCTTTTAATTTACCCATGATGTAGTCAACAGACTCTGTTGCATCAAGAGTAACTTTTTCGCCTGCACCTTTACGAACTTTGTCAGATGCTTTTGCGATCTGTGTAGGAGAACCTTTTAATCCAAGGTCAGAATCATCTACGTCTTTTAAGTCAGCTCTGCCCCATACAGTAATCTCCTGATCATAAGCATCGAAGATTCCGCCCGGAGTCATGTAACGTGGCTGGTTTAACTCAGATAATGCTGTAATTAAGCAAGGCATTTTTGCTTTTAATTCATGGTATCTGTCTTCATACTGACGCTGTACGATAACAGAATCTCCATCAATCTTGATATCCTGTGCATAAGAGATTACAGGAAGATTTAAATGCTCTGCGATCTGTGGTCCAACCTGTGCAGTATCACCATCGATAGCCTGACGACCTGTAATGATTAAATCATAATCGATGTTTCTAAGAGCTCCTGCGATAGTTGTAGATGTAGCCCATGTATCAGCTCCACCTAATACTCTATCTGTTACAAGGATTCCCTTGTCAGCTCCCATTGCCATAGCTTCACGAAGAACTTCCTCTGCTTTTGGAAGACCCATTGTAAGTACAGTAACCTCTGCGCCGTACTCATCTTTAATTCTCAGTGCTGCCTCTAAACCAGCTTTATCGTCTGGGTTCATGATTGTAAGCATCGCACCTCTGTCTAATGTACCGTCCGGATTAAATTTAACTCCGCCTTTTGTATCCGGTACCTGTTTTACACATACAACTATTTTCACGGTAATTTCACTCCTTATGTTTGATTTAATGACTTCATTTTCAATCCGCTGGAATCGCGATTATTTTAATAAAGCACCAGAGATAACCATACGCTGAACTTCTGAAGTTCCTTCGTAAATCTCTGTGATCTTAGCATCACGCATCATACGCTCTACATCGTACTCTCTGATGTATCCGTATCCACCGAATAACTGAACGCATCTTGTTGTTACGTCCATAGCGGTCTCAGCTGCAAATAATTTTGCTTTAGCTGCTTCTACAGAATATACTTTCTGTGTTGCTTTTGCCATAGCTGCTCTATATACAAGGAATTTTGCTGCATCAATCTTTGCTGCCATATCAGCTAACTGGAACTGAGTGTTCTGCTGCTGAGCGATTGTACGACCGAACTGTTTTCTCTCTTTTACATATGCGATAGTTGCATCTAATGCACCTTCAGCAATACCAAGAGCCTGAGCAGCGATACCGATACGTCCACCGTCTAATGTATGCATTGCGATTGGGAAACCTTTTCCTTCAGGTCCTAATAAAGCATCTTTTGGAATTCTGCAATCCTCAAAGATTAACTCATATGTGGATGAACCACGGATACCCATCTTCTTCTCTTTTGTTCCGAAGGAGAATCCCGGAGCACCTTTTTCTACGATAAATGCGGAGAAGTTCTTTTTCTTTCTTCCTCTCTTATCCTCTGTTACGCTTGTGATAGCAATGATGATATATACGTCTGCAACTTCACCGTTTGTGATGAAACATTTAGATCCGTTTAATACCCACTCGTCACCATCTAAAACTGCTTTTGTCTGGCATCCCTGAGCATCTGTACCAGCACCCGGCTCTGTTAAACCGAAAGCACCAAGTTTTTCACCTTTTGCAAGTGGTGTTACATATTTTTTCTTCTGCTCTTCTGTACCATATGTCATGATCGGGTCGATGCAAAGAGATGTATGTGCAGATACGATAACGCCTGTTGTTGCACAAACTTTTGATAACTCTTCTACACACATGGTATATGTAAGAGGATCACATCCCTGTCCGCCGTACTCCTTTGGTACAGGAATTCCCATAAAGCCTGCTTTTGCCATTTTCTCAACAGTTCCTGCCGGGAAATGTTCTGTCTCGTCAACCTCCTGAGCGAGAGGTTTTACTTCTGTCTCAGCGAATTCTTTGAAAAGAGTTCTCGCCATTTCATGTTTTTTATCTAAACAAAAATCCATGATTTATATTCCTCCATTTACTTTATTTATTTTAAAACGAGCAAATTCCCCAAAATGCTTGTTTCATCTTGAGGTATTTCGCATACGGAACAGCGGGGAATGTTCCCCGTTATTCCTTCTGCTCATCTTATTATTTTGAATAGTCGTAGAATCCGATGCCTGTCTTACGTCCTAATTTGCCTGCGCGTACCATTTTCTTAAGTAATGGATGTGGGCGGTATTTAGGATCACCTGTCTCATCATATAATACGTTCATGATAGCAAGGCAGATATCTAATCCGATTAAGTCGCCTAACTCTAATGGTCCCATTGGATGGTTTGCACCTAATTTCATAGCTGTGTCGATTCCCTCTACAGAAGCAACGCCATCAGCAAGGATGCCAACACCTTCGTTTACATATGGGATTAAGATTCTGTTTACAACGAAACCAGCAGCTTCGTTTACTTCTACAGGAGTCTTACCGATCTCTTTAGAAATAGCAACGATCTTGTCTTTTAACTCGTCCGGTGTATTCTCGCCTTTGATAACCTCGATCAGTTTCATAACAGGAGCCGGGTTGAAGAAATGCATACCGATTACCGGTCTGTCAATTCCTGCACCGATTTCTGTGATAGAAAGGGAAGATGTATTTGTAGCGAAGATACAATCTTTCTTTACGATATCCTGTAACTCTTTGAATGTCTGTTTTTTAACATCCATTACCTCAAGAGCTGCCTCAACGATTAAGTCACAATCTGTACAAATTTCTTTTGTACCTGTAACGATTTTGTTTAAGATAGCATCTGCAGCTGCCTGCTCCATTTTGCCTTTTGCAACTCTCTTCTCAAATCCTTTTGCAATTTTAGCTTTTCCGTTTGCTGCAAATTCGTCATTAATATCACATAAGCATACTTCATATCCTTCTGTCTGTGCAAATGCCTGTGCAATACCGGAACCCATGGTTCCTGCTCCAATAATACCAACTTTCATGTCAGTTCCTCCTTATGGAATTTTATTAACTTTTGATGCCGGTGTCATCAGACACCGGCTATTGATACCTGTTGTTGATTAGTCTCTCTCAACGATAGTAGAGCATCCCATTCCACCACCGATGCAAAGTGTTGCAAGACCTTTCTTAGCGTCTCTTCTCTGCATCTCGTGTAACAGTGTAACAAGGATACGGCATCCTGAAGCTCCTACCGGATGTCCAAGTGCGATCGCACCACCGTTTACGTTAACTTTGCTCATATCGAAGTTTAAGTCATGTGCTACTGCTAAGGACTGTGCTGCGAATGCTTCGTTAGCTTCTACTAAGTCCATATCATCAATTGTTAAGCCTGTCTTCTCGAATACTTTCTTTGTGGAAGCAACCGGTCCAACACCCATGATAGATGGGTCAACTCCGCCAAGTGCTCCTGCTACGAATGTAGCCATTGGTTTAACACCTAATTCTTTTGCTGCTTTCTCGCTCATAACAACAACTGCTGCTGCTCCGTCATTGATTCCGGAAGCGTTAGCTGCTGTAACAATTCCGTCTGGCTTGAATGCCGGGCGTAATTTGGAGATGCTCTCTTTTGTTGTTCCAGGACGTGGTCCTTCATCTGTATCTACGATAACAGTTTCTTTTTTCTTCTTAACTTCTACAGGAACGATCTCATCTTTGAATTTTCCAGCTTTCTGAGCTGCTTCGCATTTCTGCTGTGAAGTTGCTGCGAACTCGTCTAACTGCTCACGGGTTAAGCCCCACTGCTCTGCTACGTTCTCTGCTGTGATTCCCATGTGGTAGTTGTTGAATGCATCCCATAATGCATCGTTTACCATGGTATCTACTAAAGTAGCGTTGTTCATTCTGTGTCCGTAACGTCCGCTCATATCTGCGTATGGTGCCATAGACATATTTTCCATACCACCTGCTACTACGATGTCAGCATCTCCTGCTTTAATCATCTGTGCAGCCATGTTTACGCAGAACCACATACAACGTTTACTGTAACTGCCGGTGTCTCGATTGGTAATCCTGCTTTGATGGAAGCCTGACGTGCTACGTTCTGGCCTAATCCTGCCTGGATTACACATCCCATATATACGTGATCAACTTTTTCTGCTGGTACACCAGCTCTGTTTAATGCTTCTTTAATAACGATAGATCCTAAAACTGGAGCCGGAGTTGTGCTTAAAGCTCCTCCCATA
>ERZ827469.3131-NODE-3131-length-11300-cov-2.906269_pt1 | contig 11300 bp, 7 predicted proteins | sample MGYA00519917_ERZ827469 | MGnify/ENA primary metagenome ERZ827469 (study PRJEB31778, sample SAMEA3449314) | human gut metagenome | biome: human gut; feature: human-associated habitat; material: faeces | place: United Kingdom | collected 2010/2012 ... | reverse complement strand
AGGCACTTTCTGATCCTTTCGGAATACGCTGGATTCAAAAGTTGCAATCAACTCTCCGTCTTGGTTTGTTATATCTACCTGATAGCAACCTGTGCTTCGGCCGATATAGCGTTCGCGTGCTTCGGCAAAGAGAGTGTCTCCGGGGCCGCTGGCACGCAGAAAAGTAATAGTGGACGAGAGAGAGAAAGCTAGTGTGCCGTGCGAGTTGGCAGCTGCGGCAAGCGCAAGGTCTGCCAGCGTAAAGATGGCTCCTCCTTGTGTGCGGGCACCTGCATTAAGATGTTCGGCTTTTATTTCTAATTTGGCTTTACTGTAACCTTTGCGTACTTCCAGCAGCACTACGCCTGCATTTTCGGCAAACAGATCGTTCTTAAAAAACTCTTGTGCGGTCATGATATTATTTTTGAAGATTCTTTAATCGTTTCTTATTTTTTCAATGAATGGATATATACCTTATCTTTTTCAATTGAGTAGCTAAATTTATTTGTTTCAGACATAATATCCAATATTTTCTCCAAATTATTTGTTTCTATAATAAAACTTCCATGGAAAATCAAATTCTTGAGTTGCTCTGACTCAAATGCGAATGTCACATCAAACTGGCGCTCCAACTCTTTAGAAATGATCGACATAGGAACCTCATCCCAGAATACTTTGCAGTTGATCCACTGTTCTGCATAGTCAGCACTCTCGGTCAGCTTATAAGTTTGGTCAAGCTTATTAACTGTCATTGTTTGATTAGGCTTCATTATAAACTCTTGGTTGATGCACGATAAGACAATGGAACCTTCTAGGAGTGATACCTTTATATAATTCTCATCACCATAATTTTTAACGTTAAACTTAGTACCCAGTACCTTGATCTGTGCGGAGTCTGTTTGTATAACAAATGGATGCTCTCCATGCTCTACCTCAAAATACCCTTCGCCTTCCAGCCGGACATTGCGATTCTTTCGACTAAAACTCTCGGAGTAAGAAAGCTTGGAATCTGCGTTTAACCACACTATAGAACCGTCAGGAAGCTTCATTTTTAATTTCGATTTTCTTGGAGCGTATACTTCGGAAATCAAAGAATCATCAGGTGTTGTAAAATTATAAATTATAAAAGGAGTGGTAAACAGTAATATAATGATTGCCGCTGCGTAACCCGCATACCTCACAAATAAGTTTTTTCTTACCTTTCTTGTCCCGGCAATCTTATGTTTGCGGATTCGTTTCGCAAATCTGTTATAGGCTTGTTCTTCGTGTACAGATACATTTTTATACTCGGAAGCCAGATTCGTTTCTGCTGTTCAAAATATTTCTGATTCTCCGGATCGGAGTATATCCATTCGTTCAACTTATGTAAGTCCTCTTTAGCGATACTTCCCGAGAGGAAATCATATATCAGTTTATCAAATTCTTCTTTCATACCATCTTAAACTTAATATCTATTGAAAATCATATACCTGCGCTATCATCAGGACAGTTTGTCAATAGAAGAAGTATAGTGAATTACTTTGCTTTTTAATATTAATTAAATATATTCGTAATAAACATTACAATCAGGGCAAGATAAGATCTTGCTGCTTCCTTCAGTTTATCCAGTGCACTTCGCATGTGATATTTCACTGTATGAATAGTGATTCCCATGATTTCGGCAATTTCTTCTTGTCTTTTGTTCTCAAAACGACTCAATAAAAATACCTTCCGGGTTTCCGGAGATAAGCCGTCAATCGTCTTCTGAATAATAGAATGTAGCTCTTTACCCTCTAAATGCTCAACCGGATTTTCGCCCAAGGACCATAAATCGCTGTAAATGACCAGGTCTTCTGACGAGCAGGCCGTTTCCCTTCTCACATATTCAAGCTGAAGATAATTGATACACTTATTGGCTACACTTCTGAAAAGGTAGTTCTTCAATGAGGTGTTAATTGTTATTTTAGAGCGGTTTTCCCATAGACTATACACCAAATCTTCTACTATAGATTCTGATAGATAAGAGTCTGTCAAATACCCTCTCGCTATCCGGCAAAGATCTGTATAGTAAGTTTTATAGATGTATCGGAATGCCTCCTCTTTACCCGATTTCAGGGCCTCGATAATCTCTGTTTCCAGGTTTTTTTCCATTATGTCTTTCAGAAATCGTATATTTGATTTATTAGTTAATATATTAAGGTGAATACTCACAGGTTCTGTTTCTCCGATGGATAATTCGGGGGCAAGGTATTGAAAAAATGTAAGATGACCAAACTCACTAATAAAAAGATGAGTTGAAGGGCTGAACGAATAAAAAAATCATTTCTCACTATACTTTTTATTAATCTGGCTGTCATATTAATGAATAGGCCAATAAAGCATATTTTAACCTGAATCTCTATGAATGGTAAAAAGAAGGATTGTAAAAGAGCATAGCGCGACACTCTTTTTTAAGTTATAAGGTATACAAACAGCTGTTTTAGTTTAGTCATGCAGGATAAAGATTGTTTTCAGGAATAACAGAAAATAAGCTATTTCTTATTTAAATAATATTGTATGAAGAAACTACATTTTCTATTAAGCACATTCCTTGTGTTTATATTCACGTCATGCGGAGAAGATGAACTGAAAGGTGTTGTCTTATCCGAAGATCCGGGGTACGTAAAAGAACCATTGGTAGCCATACAGGCAGAAGATGGCACAGGGAACTGGATAAATGGTCTTATTGACCAGAACAGTAGGGTCATCGCCTTAGATTTTCGCATTTTGGACGACCAAAGTGCGGTGAATGTGAAACTCAAACTGGCGGATGAATGGGCAAAGCCCATTGATCCGCTCACTACTGATGCTGTACTGGACTTGAGCAGCGGTATCACCCGTATTAAAGTGAATGATGGAGCAGATGATATCGAATATACCATTTTCAGCACTTCTACTCAGCTACTTCGAGGCGTAACGGCTACTTGTAACACAGAGCAGGTTAGTGCTAACTTTATTAATGGCATCGCTTCGTTACGTTTCAAACAAAACACTGCATTTGCAAACGTTGTGTTGATGCCGACTTTGGCAGATAACGCAGAAATCATCTCTACGGATCCCGTCAGTCAAAAGGATGAAAACGGAAACCTGATTGTTGACCTAAGTAGCACACTTACTATTACTGTAAAAGACAATACGAACAACATGACTAAAAAATATCACTTGAGTGCTGTAAATGGAATTATTGACGCAGGGGTAAACTGGAAAAATATTACTGCTGATCTAAAAAGCCAACACAGTAGTATTTGTATTCCTGATTTCATGATTGTCTATGAAAATAAAAACTTGCATGGAAGGAGCGGTAATACGGGATGGTTGATAACTATTCCTGCCGGTAGAATAAATATGAAGGTTAGCTGGGATATGAATAAAGACAATGTAACATGGGCTGAACCCACTGCTCAACATCGTACAACAGCTATCATGAATGATAATATGGATTATTCATTGTTTGTTCCGGGATTGTCCGGGCAATTCTGGGTACCGATATTTTATAGCCTCGGGTGGAATGATAGTGGGCTGCTATCCGCACCGCGTCTCGGATATAACCTATCTACTTCTTTGAAGTATTGTCCGGGAACTCTGGGAATTACAGCTGATGGAAAAGCGGAGATTTCGTATGCAGAAGTGATAGATAATAACTTGTATAAGTTTACCAGCGGCGGAGCCGGCAAACAAGCTGCCAATGGAGTACAGTGGTCCCCAACCAGTGCTGTCAGTGGATATTCCTATCCGTTGCAAAAAGGGCAGATCATGATTGCCGGAGAAAATGCAGAACTTTACAAGACATTTGCCACTAATGAAGGAAGAAATACTTCGACCCGTAACAGAGGAATGGATGGAGCATTGTCAGGAAGTAATTCATGGGCTGCTAATCCGGTAAGCATTTGGACTTTTGATGGCAAGCCTGTAGGACGCCGGGCTGTCGGTATCACGGAAGAAGGAGACTTGGTCATTTTTGTAAGTAATCGTTTTACGAATTCTTATAACTCGGTAAAAGCAGCTTGGAATGTCTTTAGTGATGGTTCCTCTTTACGAGAAGTAGCGGTGGCGTTACAGGAAGTGGGTTGTACGGATGCCATTGTGTTTGGTGAGAACTACCATAGTCCTGTTGTCATTCGGGATGATAATAGAGGGATACCTTTAGGGAAAGTTGCCGGCAGATACGATTGGGAAACGAACGGCAATGTGAAAAATGCGGATAATGAAGCTAGTTCGCAATCCTGGATAATGTTTAAATAAGAACATTGTAAGACAATGAGTTAGTAACAAAAGATATACATATAAAAACTTAAATCAATGAGTAAAATCATCAAATGCATGTTCTTCGTGCTATTAGCTGCAGTTCTTCCACTGTCGGTTCATGCACAACAGGTGACCTTACATTTGCAAGACGTAACGGTGCGCAAAGCGTTCCGGGAGTTGGAGGTCAAAGGAAATGTATCCTTAGTATATGAGAAAAATGATGTGGACCTGACCCGTAAGGTAACTGTAAAGGTAGATAATCAACCGATAAGCAAGGCACTGGATCAGATTCTGAAAGGGCAGGAGTTGATTTATAAAATAAAAGATAATCATATTATTATCACCCGGCCTGTCGTTCAGAAATCGGATAAGAAACGGCGTATCAATGGTGTCATCAGCGATGAAAATGATGAATTGTTAATTGGAGTATCGGTATCAATTCCCGGTACTAATATTGGCACGGTGAGTAATATGGAAGGGAAATTTGAATTGGAAATACCGGAGGACGCTAAGAAATTGCAAGTGTCTTATATCGGTTTTGACACGCAGGAAATTTCATTGTCGCCCGGCAAGACGACATTCAACATTGTAATGGGAGAGAATGTGAAAATGCTTTCAGAAGTAGTAGTGGTTGGTTATGGCACGCAAAAGAAGGTGAACCTGACCGGTTCGGTTGCTACGGTAAATTTGGAAAAGGAATCACTTTCCCGTCCTTTGGTCAGTGCTTCGCAGGCGTTGAGCGGTATGACAGCCGGTTTGCAGGTGATGCAAAGCTCCGGGACTCCATATAATGAAGGCTTTTCTTTCAATATTCGGGGAGTAGGTACCCTGAACAGTTCTTCACCACTCGTGTTGGTGGATGGGATGGAGCAAAGTCTGAATAATGTAGATCCCAACGATATTGCTTCTATTTCCATCCTGAAAGATGCGGCCTCGTGTGCTATTTATGGTAACCGAGGGGCAAATGGGGTTATTCTGGTTACTACCAAAACCGGACAAACAGGAAAGGTCAGCGTGTCCTACAATGCTACTTTTTCACTGAATCAACCTACCAAACTGATAAAAACGGTATCTAACTACGCCAAGTATATGGAATTGATGAACGAAGCTGCTACTAATATAGGAGAATCTGCTCCTTTCAGCGACATTACCATCAATCAATGGCGTGAGGCGGAAAAAGATCCGAATGGCATTTCGGCTTCCGGCTATCCTAATTATGTAGCTTATCCTAATACAGATTGGTACGATGAGATATATAGTAACGACTGGATGATGAAACATTCGCTTTCCGTCACTGGACAGGAGGGACGTACCGGATATAATCTTTCTATATCTTATACTGACAATCCGGGATTAATCAAGGATACCGGATACCAACGCTATTTTTTGCGTGCCAATGTTTATTCGGATATTACTAAGTGGTTACGTATTGGTACTCGCGTATGGGGGTATCACACTGACCAGAAGAAAAGCGATACCGGTTCACTCACCAATATCAATACCCAAAAAATGATACCGGGCGTATATCCATATTATGACGGAAAATATGGTGCGCCGGAAGCGAACGAGGAAGATCCGCAATCTCACAATCCTCTGTGGGACATGGCGCAATCGGAAGGGCATATCAAGAACACGCAGTTCTTCACTACTTTCTATGCCAACGTGAAGTTTCTGAAACACTTCTCATACGATGTTAATCTGAACTATAAGGATTATCGTTATGAATCGATGTCCGTAAATACGGATTATGGGAAATATAGTTTTAGTACAGATCAGTGGATAGCTGCCCCCAAAGATCCTGCCGATTTGTATACCCGTATGGCGTATGTCCGTGAGAACCACTGGAAATTAACGCACTTGCTCAATTATAACCAGACTTTTTATAAGCATGATATTGGTATGTTATTGGGCTTTGAAGAAGAACGTTTTGTCAAACGGACTACCGACACTGCCAAACTTGGATTAATAGATTCGTCTGTGGGTGATTCAAGTTCTGCTACTACTCCTTCTTCCATAGGTGGTACAGGTGAGGAATTTACATCCCGTTCTTACTTCGGTCGTATTAACTATGCTTTCGACAGCCGTTATTTATTCGAGGTTAATATGCGTTATGACGGTTCCTCCCGTTTTGCTCCGGATAATCGCTGGGGGCTTTTTCCATCTTTCTCTGCCGGGTGGAGAATCTGTGAAGAGAGATTTATGAAAGGACTTCCTATCGACAATCTGAAATTACGTGCTTCGTGGGGTAAGTTAGGGAACAATGCGATTGGTAACTATGAATGGCAGGCTGTGTACAACTCGGCAAAGTACGCGTTTGGAGGTAGCCTTAATAATGGTTTGGCAATTACTTCTATTTCCAACAACCTGTTGGAGTGGGAAAGTACTGCCATTACGAATATTGGTATCGACTTTGCAACTTTAAGAAACCGTCTGACGTTTGAGGCTGAATTTTATAATAAAGTAACGGATGGAATCTTATATCGCCCTGATATGTATATGTCTCTCGGGACAGCCAGTGGCCCTCGTCAGAACATTGCGGAAGTGACTAACCGCGGTATTGAAATGACCCTGAATTGGCAAGACCATATCGGTAAAGTAGAATATCGTGTATCCGGTAACTTTGCCTATAACCAGAACAAGGTCAGTAAATACAAAGGAGAGTTGCAGCGTGGCTGGGTGACAGATGAAAACGGGAACCGTGTTTATCAAACCAATATCGGCGATGTCTCTACCGGAGGATCTACCCGTGTAATAGAGGGTAAAATGATTAATGAATACTATATGTTGCAACCATATAAGGGCAGTGGAAACGGTTTTAACGCAGATGGAACAGTCAATATCAACGGTGGTCCGAGAGACGGAATGATCCGTACAGTAGACGACATGAAATGGCTGAATGCTATGGTAGGGGCAGGGTATAAGTTCTATCCGCGTCAGAACGTCAGTAAGAGTGGCATTTGGTATGGTGATTACATCTATGCTGACTTATATGGCGACGGTGTATTTGGTAATGACGCTGATAATGAGTTTCAGGGATGCTCCAATGTGCCCAAGTATAACTTCGGTCTGCAGGCAAGCGCTAATTGGAAAGGCTTCGATTTCTCCATGAACTGGTCCGGTGCGGCAGGTTTCAAGATTTACTACTATCGTTTGGCATTGAACAGCAGTGCTACCATCAAAGGATATGCTATTGGGGAAGCAATAGCAAACGATCACTATTTCTTTGATCCCAAAAATCCCAATGATCCGCGCACGAACTTGAGTTCAAAGAATCCTCGCTTGACAAATAACTCCGGTAACGACCAAAGTGGTATGACACAGTCATCAGTACATTTGCAAAAAGGGGATTATATTAAACTGAAGAACCTGACTATCGGATATACATTGCCTGCTGTCCTGTCGAAAAAAGTATATGCACAGAATATCCGTTTCTTTGCTTCCGGTGAAAATTTATTTACCATTACCGGGTATGAAGGAATGGATCCGGAAATGCGTACCGCAGTGGGATATTCTACTATGAGACAATATGCATTCGGTGTAAATATCACTTTCTAAACTTACTCTAAAACGATTTTATGATGAAAAACAAAATAAAAATATTTCGGAAATTAGTAAGATGTGCATCTATTGCCTTGCTGTCTTTCTCTATGGCTGGATGCGGTGCGGACTTTTTAGATACTACTCCTACCAATAACATAAGCGGTAGTAGTATCTGGACGAAAGCAACTTTGGCCGAACAGGCTGTTATCGGCGTATATAATGTCTTTCTGGATCAATATTGTCCTAACTCCGGCATTTTGGATTCGCACCGGATTCCATGGGATGCTTATTCTTCTGTGATGGATACAGACAAGAACTGGATTAAGCGAATGCCTAATTGTACAGGAGCAGCTACTCCCTCAAGTGGCCTGTTCAGTGATATTTATAAACGTTTTTATACTTTTATCTATCGTGCTAATGATGTGATAGATAATATTGGTCAGGTTCCTGATATGTCGACCGGAGAGAAGCAACGGGCTATCGCCGAATGTAAATTCTTGCGTGCATTTGCTTATATGCGCTTGAATATCTTGTATAAAGGAGTGCCGTTATATATGAATGCAATCACGAGTCCTGAAAACGGTAACAAAGCCCGTTCTTCAGAAGCGGATGTTTGGGCGGCTATACTCCAGGATCTGACAGATTGTGTGAATGAACCCAATCTACCGGGTAAATATAATTCGGGTGACTCTAACTATGGACGGGTAACCAAAGGAGCTGCTTATGCATTACGCGGACAAGTATATATGTGGCAGAAGAATTGGGAGGCGGCGGTTGATGATTTTAATTCTGTGGCTGACTGTGGCTTCGGGTTATATACTAAGGCCGGTGCTACCAGTTATAAGCAGTTGTTGAAAATAGCAAATGAACAATGTGAAGAAATGATATTCTCTGTGCAATGCATCAAGCAATACGGCTACTCCAATACAAGGAACATCACTTACGGCAACCGTTGTACAGCAGGTTCTATGTGGAATAACTATTTGCCTAATCCGCATTTTGTAGAATCTTTTGAGACGGCGACCGGAGAAAAGTTTAATTGGGATAACTACTTGCCGGGCTATAGTGCGATGAAAGAAAAAGAACGTGTGGTGTTTTTTCTACGCGATGGACTGTCTGCGGCGGAAAAGGAACGTATGACTGCCTATGGGGCCGATATGAGCAAATATCTGGATAGTGGCAATGAAGCACGTATCAAAAAAGCTTACGAGAGCCGTGATCCACGTCTGCAAATGGCTGTCATTACCCCTTACGCACAATACAATGGTGCTTCTTCTGGAATAGCTCATACTTATACATTGCGTTGGCCTTATCGTGGCTCCGACAGTGCAGAGCCTTTTGATATCCGTACTGATACAAACGATAAGTTTTACTATCTATGGAGAAAGTTTGTACCTGAAGGTCTGGAACAGACAGAACGTGATACTTATGGATTGGATATTCCATTAATACGCTATGCGGAAGTATTGCTCCTGAAAGCAGAAGCGCTAAATGAATGGGGAAGTACCCATGAAAGCGAAGCAATCAGATGTGTTAATGAAGTAAGACGTCGTGCAGGGCATGTCGAATTGAATAATGCAACTTATCCTGCTACGAAAGTTAACGGGCAGAGTGATTTGCGTGAACGTATCCGGAATGAGTATTACTGGGAAATCGGTGGCGAAGATTCCATGTATTTCCATGAATTGCGTTGGGGAACGTGGAAAGATAAGAAGTTTGATAATAATCGTAACGGTCTGATGCAGATGTGGGGTGAAACGACTTATACCTGGTACTGGTTGGGAGATCAGTGCTGGAGCTGGCCTATTCCTGCTAAAGAAATGGAAATGAACTCGAATTTGGAACAGAATGAAGGTTGGATAAATTAATCTTAGTTTTAACTAATAAAGTATATATGAAAAAATTATCTTTTTTAATTGCAACAGCATTGTGTATCATGGCATGTTCCGGTGGCTCTGACGAACAACCGGATGGGCCGGGTAACGGTAATGGAAATGGGGGTGGGGGGAGTACGCCTAACCCTGTTTCATTCTCCAATCCTATAGTCGGCAAACAGTTGCCTGATCCGACAATAATTCATGCGGCAGACGGGAACTTTTATTTGTATGTTACCCAACAGGATAATATCTATATTCCGATTTACAAATCTACTAATATGACACAGTGGACTTATGCTGGGGCAGCCTTTCTGCAAAAACCGAACTGGCAGCCGGACACTCGCTTATGGGCTCCGGACATTAACTATATCAATGGCAAATATGTGCTCTATTATACTCTCGGGCACTGGGACTTGCCTAAGAATAGTTGTATCGGGGTGGCGGTCAGCGACTCTCCTGTAGGGCCTTTTACGGATCACGGAAAACTTCTTGACTACAATTCTGGTACTATGCAGTGCATCGACCCTTGTTATTTTGAAGATAATGGTAAGAAGTATCTTTTCTGGGGAAGTTATAATAGTACTTCTAAAGGCTATGAAGGAGGTATCCGTTATGTAGAGTTAAGTGCTGACGGTCTATCCATTAAAGGGGCTGTTTCCGAAAAGATAGCGGGTCCTTCAATAGAAGGCATCATGGTTCATAAACGCGGGAATTATTATTATCTATTTGGCTCTACGGGTAGTTGTTGTGAAGAGGAAAGAAGTACGTATCGTGTAGTGGTGGGGCGTTCTAAAAATATCGAAGGTCCTTATGTGGGTAAAAACGGTACTGTGATGAAAGAAAATAGTAGTTATAATGAAGTAATTCTACAGGGTAATAACCTGTTTGCCGGAACCGGACACAATTCCGAAATTATCACGGATGACGAGGGTAACGACTGGTTCTTCTATCATGCTTGGCAGAAAGCGAAAATAGATAATGGTCGTCAATTGATGTGTGACCGCATACAATGGAGCAGTGATGGCTGGCCTTATATTACTAATGGCACACCGGCATCCGTATCTCGTGCACCTGTATTTAAAAACGAAGAAGAAAAAGAGTAACTTATGAAACTATTCAACTATTTATTGGCCGGGATATTGTGTGCTTCTGTCACTTGTCTCCCGGCGCAGCATCGGGCTGATCCCCAGAAATTGGTCAATCCGGAATCCTTTTCTATGATTTTGCTCGGTGATCCACAGGGATATACCAAGTATGATATTAACCAGCCGCTTTTTGATCTTTGTACCGCATGGATTGCGGACAATATAGAGTCGCTTAAAATTAAAGCTGTCCTTTGTACAGGCGATTTGGTGGAGCAGAATGATAATAATGTATTAAACCGTAAGATGCTGAACCAGACCAGTCGTGAAATGTGGGAGGCAGCATCGCAGGCTTTGAAAAGACTGGATAACAAAGTACCTTATATTATTGCCGCAGGCAATCATGATTATGGATACAAAGCCGCAGAAAACGGTCGTACTTATTTTCCTGATTATATTCCTTTTGAACGAAATTCTACCTGGCGGAATATCTGTGTCAGTGAATTTCCTAATCGTGAAGGCAGGGCGTCTTTAGAGAATTCGGCTTTTGAGTTTGATG
>ERZ827469.3129-NODE-3129-length-11303-cov-3.911095_pt1 | contig 11303 bp, 10 predicted proteins | sample MGYA00519917_ERZ827469 | MGnify/ENA primary metagenome ERZ827469 (study PRJEB31778, sample SAMEA3449314) | human gut metagenome | biome: human gut; feature: human-associated habitat; material: faeces | place: United Kingdom | collected 2010/2012 ... | reverse complement strand
CAATCATCACGTAACGGGACAGAGATGCGATTCGTTCGCTTCTCATTGGATTTCTCTTATATGCCATTGCAGAAGATCCGATCTGTGTCTTTTCAAACGGCTCTTCCACTTCTTTCAGATGCTGGAGAAGACGGATGTCATTAGAGAATTTGTGTGCACTTGCTGCAATTCCGGCAAGAACATTCACAACTCTTGTATCCACTTTACGGGAATAGGTCTGTCCGGATACCGGATAGCAACCGGGGAAGCCTAATTTTTCAGCGATCATGGGATCGAGGCGGTCCACCTTTTCCTGATCTCCCGCAAACAATTCCAGGAAAGATGCCTGTGTACCGGTCGTACCCTTGGAACCAAGCAGACGCAGGGAATCCTTTACATAGTCCAGATCGCACAGATCCATGTAAAACTCCTGCAGCCACAGAGAGGCGCGTTTACCGACTGTCGTAGGCTGCGCGGGCTGGAAATGGGTAAATGCCAGTGTCGGCAGGTCCTTCTGCTTGTCTGCAAAATCTGCCAGCTCGCGGATGACATTTAACAGCTTTTTGCGAACCAGCTCGAGGGCCTTTGCCATAATAATAATATCGGTATTATCCCCTACATAGCAAGAGGTTGCTCCCAGATGGATAATGCCCTTCGCCTTCGGGCACTGTACACCGTAGGCATACACATGGCTCATAACGTCATGGCGCACTTCCTTCTCGCGCGCTTTTGCCACATCGTAGTTGATATCAGTCGCATGGCTTTTCAGCTCATCGATCTGCTCCTGTGTGATCGGAAGTCCGAGTTCCTTTTCTGTCTCTGCCAGCGCAATCCAGAGTCTTCTCCAGGTCTGGAACTTCATATCCTGAGAAAAAATGAACTGCATTTCGCGGCTTGCATACCGTTCCGATAACGGGCTTGTATATCTGTCTGTGCTCATCAAAAACAACCATCCTCTCCTGTGTATTGGGTTATTGAAAACAATTTCGACACCGAAAGTATACCGTAAAACCACAGGCGGTGCAACTGTTTTATGCATACTGCAGCTTTTCGCACCGACACGCGTGGTGATGCTTTTTTGATCCACACATATGCGGCACTGCAGGGGGCAGTTCTGTCACCTTGTTCCTGCGCGTATACTTTCAGTAAGGATTCCCGGGACGTTTTTTGCCATGTATAAAAATCATCTGTTGAAGGGCGCTCTTTTGCTGACTGCCGCCGGAGTTTTCAGCCGCATTATCGGCTTTTTTTACCGGATTTTCCTCTCCCGCACCTTCGGTGCGGAGCAAATGGGCATCTATGAGCTGATCAGTCCGGTGCTCGCTCTTTCCTTTGCGCTGTGTACCTCTGCCATCCAGAGTTCGATCTCCAAATTTACCGCCGCAGAACCGGAAGCAGCAATCTACGCCAAGCGCAGGATATTGCTTACCGGTCTGTCCGTCTCGTTCGTCCTTTCGTGCCTCTGCACGCTCTTTGTCTGGCGGGAGGCTGATTTTATTTCCGACTTTTTATTAAAAGAAACGCGCTGCGCGCCGCTTTTAAAAATCGCCGCGCTCTCCTTTCCCGCCGCCTGTATCCATTCGTGTATCAACGGCTATTATTACGGCATCCGAAAATCCTTCCTTCCGGCGTTCTGTCAGGTTTTTGAGCAGTGCTTCCGCGTCGGCAGTGTCCTGCTTTTTGGGCAGTATGCGGCGGCCCGCGGACTCTCCTGCACGATTCAGCTCGCTGCAGTCGGACTTGTCATCGGGGAATGCGCTTCCATGGCGGTTTCCGTTTTTGCCGCAAGAATCCATTTTTCCAAAAAACTCCCCGAAAGCCTTCCGCTAAAGCTTTCTCGGCCGGAGCTATTTTCCAGACTGTTTTCCTTTGCTGCACCCCTGTGCGCCACGCGGGTCTGCCTGCATCTGCTCGGAACAATCGAATCCTCCCGCATCCCGGTCAGCCTGCAGCTGTTTGGCTACTCCTCCCGTCAGGCGCTTTCTGCTTATGGCGTATACACCGGCATGGCGATGACCTGCATCCTGTTTCCCGGCGCGCTGACCAATTCGATTGCTGTCCTGCTCATGCCAACCATCTCCCGCGCAGACGCTTCGAATAACCAAAGCGCCATCTACAGTGCCATTTTCCAGTGCACCTGCTTCTGTCTTTTCATCGGCGTCGGCTGTACTGCTGTCTTTTCTCTGTGCGGAAACTTCATCGGCTCTACGCTGTTTGGAAACGTACTTGCCGGGCAGTTGATTCGGATGTTTTGTTTTCTCTGCCCGTTTCTGTACCTGAATACGACGCTGCTTTCGATTTTAAACGGGCTTGGAAAAACAGGCTGTACTTTTCTGTTCCAAATCCTGTCCCTCGCCGTGCGGCTGTTCTTCGTTTTTTTCATCCTGCCGCTCTCCGGCATTCCCGGACTGTTCCAGGGCATGCTCTTCGGGCAGATGCTCCTGACGATACTCTGCGCAGCAGCGCTGTTTTTTGTTTTGTCGCGGCGGCATGCGTGAATTGACTGTTTTTGCGCGTCAGTAACCAGTTTCCCGCGCCATTTGCACAGTTTCCCGCGCCATTCGCAATACAATAGAATGCACGCTCCGCGAACATTCTATTGTCATGAACCGCATCTTCGATGCTCTCCGCTGCTTTGCAGCTATTTTTGCTCATAAAGCGGCGCTCCCTCTGTAGCTTTCCGTAAGCAGATTTTCATACGAGCATGAAATCTGCCCATAAAAAAGCTACATGGAAACTGGTACGAAATAATAAAATTGGCTTGCGCCTGCGTTTTTCCTATACTATAATGAAAAACGCTTCCGTTCTGCATAAATATGCAGCCGGAAAGAGAATGGTGCTTCATCAGCACCGTCTGCGAAGGAGAAAAGTCATGAGTTTCGATTATATCAGAAAACTTCCTACTCCCGATGAAATCCGGGAGCAGTATCCGGTTCCGGATTCTCTGGTTCCGATCAAGCAGAAACGCGATGCCGAGATCCGCGATGTCCTCACCGGCAAAAGCGACAAGCTGCTGGTTATCATCGGTCCCTGCTCTGCAGATAACGAAGATGCGGTCTGCGATTATATCAACCGTCTTGCAAAGGTCAACGACAAGGTATCCGACCGCCTGATCCTGATTCCGAGAATCTACACCAATAAGCCCCGCACCACCGGCGACGGCTACAAGGGTATTGTCCATCAGCCCGACCCCGAAAAAAAAGAGGATTTCCTGCACGGTCTGATCGCAATGCGCCATATGCACATCCGCGCGCTGTCCGAAACCGGCCTCAGCGCTGCCGATGAAATGCTCTATCCCGAAAACTGGGGCTATGTATCCGATATCCTGTCCTATGTGGCAATCGGTGCCCGCAGCGTAGAGGATCAGCAGCACCGTCTGACGGTTAGCGGCTTTGATCTTCCGTCTGGCATGAAGAACCCCACCAGCGGTGACTTCTCCGTTATGCTGAACTCCGTTTATGCCGCACAGCATCCGCACAGATTCATCTACCGCGGCTATGAAGTGCAGACAAACGGCAACGACCTCGCCCACACCGTCCTGCGCGGCGCTACAAGCAAGCACGGACGCAACATTCCAAACTATCATTACGAGGATCTGCAGATCCTGCTCGGTCTTTATAACGAGCGTGATTTAAAAAACCCCGCCTGCATTATCGATTCCAACCATTCCAACTCCAACAAGCAGTTTGACCAGCAGGTTCGAATCGTCAAAGAGGTGATGCACAGCCGTCATTTAAGCCCCGACATCCACAACTTCGTCAAGGGCGTTATGATCGAGAGCTATATCGAAGAAGGCAACCAGAAGGTTGGCGGCGGCGTTTATGGAAAGTCCATCACAGACGCCTGCCTCGGCTGGGAAGCTTCCGAGCGTCTCATCTACGATCTGGCGGAGCTGAATTACTAAATATCACCTGTCTCCAAAACAGCGGCTTGCAGGCTCACCAGATATTCTGTCCGCAGAAGCAAAAATATACAGTCGTCTAAAAAGGCTCACCCTAACGGATGAGCCTTTTTTCTTCCCGGATTTGTTCCTGATTCACATTGATATAGATCTGCGTCGTGGAGATGTCGGCATGTCCGAGCATTTCCTGCACGCTCTGCAGGTTTGTGCCGTTTGCAACCAGATGTGCCGCAAAGCAGTGACGCAGAGTATGCGGCGTGACCTCTTCCGTGATTCCCGCGCGCTGCGCATAGCCTTTTAGCAGCTTCCAGAAACCCTGACGGCTCATCGGCTTTCCTGCGCAGTTGACAAACAGTGCCTGCTGCGTTTCCTCCGCTACCAGAGCCTGTCTGCCATGCTGCAGATACGCTTCCAGCGCTGCTTTCGCTTTATTTCCAAACAAAACCGTACGCTGGCGGTTTTGTTCCGTACAGAACAAAAAGGACAGTTTCAAATTTACATCCGAAAGCTTCAGACCGATCAGCTCCGATACCCGGATACCGGTTGCATACAAAAGCTCCAGCATCGCTTTGTCCCGAAGCTCCTTCGGACTCGTTCCCTGCACCGCATCCATCAGTCGTTCCACCTCTTCCGGACTCAGCACGCCGGGCAGCTTCTTTTCCACCCGAGGGGCTTTGAGCGTCTCCGACACATCCATCATCAGCACGCCCTCCCGCACCAGATAATGGCAAAACGCCCGAATCGATGCGATATTGCGGGAAATCGTCGCAGCTTTTCTCTGCTTTTCTTCCAGAAAACGGATATAACCATATAATGCCGTCGCAGTCAGATCCTCTACCCTGGTTATCTGATACCAGGCACGCAGAAAACCCGCCAGCTGATACAGATCTCGCCGATAGGAAAGCTCCGTATTCCGGGAGGTTCCTTTTACCTTATGACAATATTCAATAAATGACTCAATCTGTGCTTCCATCCCTCTGCGTTCCCTTCTTTTGACCGTATCGGTCGTGTGGAATCATTATATACAATGAAATTCAGAAAAGCAATGTTGAAACTTCCGCATTTTCAGGCGATTTTTCGGCATGTTTTCAGGTAACACCAGATAGTGGTACGGGAAATACCAGTTCCACCATATCTTGATTTGGCATTCCGCATCTTCCTATCCCCAAAACAGACGCATCACGGCTTTTAAAATAAATGGATTGACATACCCTTCTACCGCACAGCCGATTCCAATCACCGCCAGGGAAATCCACACGCCCGACGCAGCTTTTTTGTGCAGGCACCATTCCAGCAGCATACAGTAGCCCGGAACCAGCACCGCCTGTTGTGGAACCAGCGCCGCCAGGAAAAAGAAGCTCCCCCGGATTCCATAGCGCAGCGACAGCGCCGTCAGGATCATCCCTGCCGCCAGTCCGCTCCCCGCTGCAAACACAATCAGACAGATCATCCCTGCCCCTGAAAGTGCAAGCAGCACGAGCAGCAGCGCCGTTCCAAGCCTTTTTTGCAGGCAGTATAAAAACAATCCCGTCCGGTTCATGTTCCATTCTGAAATTCCCGACAGCGTATCCGTATCCAGAAAGCCCGGATTTTGCACAAACAGCCCCGGAAAAAAGCACACGCAGGCGATTCCCGCCAGAAATCCCGCCAGAAGAAGCACCGCCCCCAATCTCTTTTCCTGCTGCCCGAACCGTTTCCAAAAAGACATCGCATTCCCCGTTTTTATATTTTTAACAGCGCCGGCATAAGCCGACAGATAACAACAGCGTCACGGCATGAACTGCTGCACCTATCGTGACGCTGTCTGCGCATCCGCTCGTTGTAATCTATGCGGCTGCTGGGGGAATTTTGCATTTTTTTCAATTGGTACTGTGAAAGGTATCACGCACCCCTTGGCGCTTCTATGTAGTACCGTGCTGCGCTATTTTTCGTATTTCGCCTTATAGCTCATGATCGCCGCGATTGTCTTGCCGTCCTCGATTTTTCCGGAATAGATCATTTCACACAGCTCATCGACCGAATACGCATAGACATCGATAAATTCATCCTCGTCCAAATGCTGATGGGTCGGCTTTAAATCCTGCGCAACATAGATTTCGATCTTTTCATTGCAGAACGCAACGGTCGTCCGCAGACTTAAAAGATGCGTCAGATTTTCAGAATGATATCCCGTCTCCTCTTCCAGCTCACGCGCGGCAGCCAGCATCGGCGGCTCGTCTGCGCCGTTTAATCCGCCCGCCGGGATTTCCAGCGTATAACGGTCGAGAGCATTGCGCCACTGACGCACCATCAGAAGCTTTCCATCCTCCCGCACCGGAACGACCGCAGCCGCACCCTTATGCCCGATAAAATCCCATTCTGCGATGTTCCCGTTCGGAACCTGAATGGTGTCCCTGTAATAATCGATGATCGTTCCGTGATAGACCAGCTTTCGATCCAGCCGTTTAAATTCCTCTGCCATGTTGACTTCTCCTCTGCATAGAAATAAGCATCCCACCCGTCCAAGGTACAAGATGCTCATTTCTTAAAATACTTTCTACCGGGGCAAATCAGCCTTTACATCTGATTTCCTGATGCTTTGATTATATGCCGTGATATTTTAGAAATCAACCTTTAAAGCTTTCCGATCGTATTGTCCCAGATCGTGTCGAACACCTTATCATAAGTGGTATTTCCAACACCGCCCTTGGGTGCCAGCTTACGCTTTTCTGTGCTCTCTCCGTAACAGATAAAGTTTTCCAGCAGCCGTTTTCCCAGCATCGCTGTGATGTCCCCATTCTTTGGAGCAAATGCGTAATAATAGTTGGACTTCTTTTTTCGTCCCCACAGGATTTTTCCTTCGTGCTGCCCGTTTTTCAACAGCTCCTCCACCCTGTCATACTGACCAGCCGACGTCTCGCAGTCCCTGTCGCACGGGGCAAGCTCCGGGGTAGAAAACTGTACATAGTACGAATACTCGCTCTTACCTTCGTCATCGTCGGAACGGTCAAATTCTTCCTCATATACCGCGTCAAAATGAATATCTGCGATAAAAAGATCCCCGTTTATGATCATTTCCTTTACGGTGTACAAAGGATTCCCGAACAGCTGCTTTTTTTGCTCCCCGAGAGCATCTGCCACTTCCATCGGCACCTTCTGCCAGTTCAGGGAAGAAAGTGAAACCACCTCTTTTGCTTCCCGTCCACAGGCTGTGCATTTTCCATCCGCCAGCTCCTTTCCACAGAACACGCAATATCTTTTTTTATTGTCCCTGTTTGTAAAAATTCCCATGATAGCTCCTCCTTTTTATTTTTTACTGTTTATTCTTTTAGCATGCAAGCTGCTTTCTCATGCAATCTGACCTGCCGTTTCCAGATCCTGCCCAGGACTGATCGCTTCCCCATTCGTCCCAGCTGTCATCCTCCCAATAGTCGTCATCCTCAAAGAACAGCCAGTCAATCCAGTTCCAGTCGTCTTCATAATCGTCCCAGCCTTCCCAGTCGTCCTCATACCACGATTCATAATCATAGTAATCGTTATAACCCTCGGCATAGACGAATTTTTCCAGCCAGCCGACATAGTCGGCGTCCATCCCCACACCGGTAAAAACCGGATAGAGATATCCATAAAACTCAGAATCCCCATAAGGCAGCGTGACAGACAGTCCAGTCATTCCAACCTCGTCGTCCGTACAATTAAAATAGCAGATGGAAAGGTTTACCGCAGCCGCCAGTGCCTCTGTCTCTTTGGATTCGATATTCTGCGCTACTGCCATGATATCCGTTATATAATAGTCTGACATGGAATAATCTCCATCCTCGTCAAACAGAAAATCAAACAGCCCTTTTTCCCGCAAAATAGGATGAGCGCGCCTGCCGCCCCGGACGTGCATACTGTAATTTTCCCCCAGCAGCGCAGGCTCGTTTGCATAGGCAAAATCAGCCCACGCGGTATAGAGCACCTTCATGTAGGATTCGTCGATCAGCGCCAGCGTGGAAGACCCCTCGCCGTTTTCTTCATTATCTGCGATCATGTCATCCACGATAATTTTCCCAAGCTCCTCAGAGGAAATGCTGGTGTTGTCCGACAGGGCGTTCAGCCATCCCGTGTACGACCAGCCGTAGCCGGATTCAAAATCCTCCGACAGAATCATGTAATCGCAATAATTGTACATGGCACAGCAAAGCTCTAACGAAGACATAATGCAGCTGTCCATGCCGATGATATCAAAGTAAATCCCGCTCTGGCGGATTGCCGTCTGGATCTCATCGATCGTAAGCACCGAATCCTCCGACTGGTGTTCGTCATATCCAAAGCCGTATACCGGTCCTGCGCCGTGATCCCAGAAAATCAGGATATAACGGTTTGCCGGATAATTTTCTGCGCCCCAGGAAATAAAATCTGCAAGCGTATCCGGCGATGTACAATCCAGCTGGCCGAGGCTGTCATCCACAAGCATCAGGTTCCCGGCTTCCACCTTATAGCGCTGCGTGTGGTCGGAGGCAATCCCAAGCCTTTTTGACCAGCTTTTTGTGCCGATCGTCTCCACGAGGACATTGACCTGGCTGCTGATGTTCGCCGCAAGCATCTCACAAAGATCCTCCGTTGCCTCTCCGTCCTCCGATTCCAGATCCGAACCATTCATATAGACAAATACGGTCGCTTGGTCCTTTCCATCGCCTTTTATCTCTGTCTGTTTCTCCTTTACCATATCTTCCGGAAAGGGATTTTCCGCTGCCCCCGCCGCATGCTCTGCACCCGCCAGCGTTTCTGCACCTAACGCAGTCTCAGTGCCTGTCTGTGTCCCTATACCTGACGCCGTCTCTACGCCCGTCTGTTCCTGATTTGCAGGCATTTCTTCGTCATCCGGCAAAAGCAGAACGATGATAAACAGCACGCCGCAGACAAGCAGCATATTGCGGAGAAGCTTCCCCAGTTTTTTCATAACACATCACCCTTTTTGATCCTATGAGGTCGGGGCAAAAGCTCCGACTTTGATGCCTGGCATTATCCTATATCAATATAATAAAAAAAACGCGAAGCCTTGTAAATAATATATTTACATAGGTTTCGCGCCTTTTAGCGTTACTTATTTCGCGTAGTCCGTTACGCGGCTCTCTCTGATCACATTGACCTTGATCTGTCCCGGATATTCCAGCTCTGCTTCGATCTGCTTGGAAATATCCCGTGCCAGGAGTACCATATCCGCATCGGAAATCTGCTCAGGAACTACCATAACCCGAACCTCTCTGCCCGCCTGAATGGCAAAGGATTTATCTACACCTTTGAAATTGTTGGAAATGTCTTCTAATTGTTTCAGTCTGCTGGTATAGGTTTCCAGCGTCTCTCTTCTTGCACCCGGACGAGCTGCAGAAATTGTATCAGCAGCCTGTACGATACAGGCAATCAGAGAGGTCGGCTCTACATCGCCGTGGTGGGATTCCACCGCATTGATGACTGTCGCGGACTCTTTGTATTTCCGACAGAGCTCAGCGCCCAGCTGAATATGAGAGCCTTCCATTTCGTGATCCACTGCCTTACCGATATCATGCAGCAAACCTGCACGTTTTGCAAGACGGACATCCAGTCCCAGCTCTGCAGCAAGCAGACCGGACAGATGTGCTACCTCGATCGAATGCTTCAATGCGTTCTGACCGTAGCTCGTCCTGAATTTCATCTTACCTAACAGTCTGACAAGTTCCGGATGAATACCGTGTACGCCGACTTCCAGTACAGCGGCTTCGCCCTCTTCCTTAATCATTGTCTCTACTTCACGCTGTGCTTTTTCTACCATTTCTTCGATTCTGGCAGGATGGATACGTCCATCTACAATCAGCTTCTCCAGTGCAATCCGCGCAACCTCTCTGCGGATCGGATCGAAGCCGGAAAGCACAACTGCTTCCGGTGTGTCGTCGATAATCAGATCAACGCCGGTCAGGGTTTCAAGGGTACGGATATTACGTCCTTCACGTCCGATGATACGCCCCTTCATTTCATCGCTGGGAAGCTGTACGACAGAAATCGTCGCTTCGGATACATGATCTGCAGCACATTTCTGAATCGCATTGACCACATATTCTTTCGCTTTCTTGTCAGCTTCCTCTTTGGCCCGATGTTCCATTACCTTGATCATCTTGGCCGATTCATGCTTCACATCATCTTCAACAATTTTCAGCAAATATTCCTTTGCCTGGTCGGAGGTCAAACCAGAGATTCTTTCCAGTTCCTGGACACGCTGCTCGTTCAATCGGGAAATCTCTTCCTTCTGCTTCCGCATCTCCTCTTCCCGCTTCGCCAGATAAGCTTCTTTCTTCTCGATCGCATCGGTCTTCTTGTCGATGTTCTCTTCCTTCTGCTGCACGCGGCGTTCGTACCGGGTAACCTCGGCTCTGCGTTCCTTGATCTCGCGATCCAGTTCGTTCTTGGTACGAATGGATTCCTCCTTCACCTCCAGCAGTCCTTCCCGTTTCTTCGCTTCTGCAGTCTTTAACGCTTCATCAATGATTTCTCTGGCTTTGTCATCCGCATTGCCGATCTTCTGCTCAATTCCCTTTTTACATTGCGCAGAGGCGATCAGTGCGGTAACCGGAACAGCAATCAGCAGGGTAACAATTGCTGTTATAACGATTGGCACCATCATTCCAGGAGCACCTCCTTATTTAATTTTCATTGTGCAATATCAGTTATAGAATGTTCATTCCCATTCTTATAAACAATTTTACAACATCTCAATTTTATACAATTCCACTACAGATGTCAAGTAATTCCGTGCCATTCTGCACAAATCGGTGCCCCGGTAGTTACAGTTCATCCGCCAGCTCCATGGCTTTTCTGACGGTTTCCGCGCTGATGCCCTTGCGATACAGAAAAGCCGCCGCCTTTCGTTTCTCTGCAAAGTCTGCCTGCGCAGGATCGTAACGCTTTTTGGCAAGCCACATCCGCGCGAGCGCAAGTTCGTCCGGTCCATCCCCCTTTTCTGCCGCTTCTGCAAATGCTGCTTCTATTTCATCCCTCGAAACGCCTCTTGCGATCAAATCCTGTTCCAGCACGCGTCTGCTCTTTTTCCCCGCCTGATTAACGTTGTAATCCTATGCAAACTGCAGATCATCCACATAATGATAGGATTTTACATAAGCGAGCGCGCTGTCGATGCTTTCCTGCGGATAACCGCCCTCTTTTAATTTGCTGCGCAGTTTGCTTTCCGTATACGCCCTGCTCTGCAAAAGGTTCATACAGCGCAGCGTCGCCCGTTTGGGCAGCACCTCCTGCATGATCTCCCGATAGGATTCTTCTGAAAGCTCTTCCTGTTCCCGCACCCCGAATAAACGAAGTTCGCCTTTGTATAATACAAAGGCGAAACTGTCCTCTAAATATATTTTGCAGCGGGACCGGGACAATTCTTCTATCCGGGTCACTGTCATGTACGTCTTACTCCTTTTCTGTC
>ERZ827469.3127-NODE-3127-length-11307-cov-3.230715_pt1 | contig 11307 bp, 7 predicted proteins | sample MGYA00519917_ERZ827469 | MGnify/ENA primary metagenome ERZ827469 (study PRJEB31778, sample SAMEA3449314) | human gut metagenome | biome: human gut; feature: human-associated habitat; material: faeces | place: United Kingdom | collected 2010/2012 ... | reverse complement strand
TTTGATACTGAACTTCCTGATGTGAAAACTTTCGATCTTGAAGGAACTTATCTGCCTTGGGTTGATTTTGGAGCTTATGTAAAGACAAGGGACGAGCTTGAAGAGCTGATTCAGGGCAAGTGCAAACTCGCTATTGATTACGGAGAATGGTTTGGCGGTCCCGATTATGCGGCGTATGCAAGATTTAATCTCGCGACTAAGAGAGAGTATATTGAAACCGCATGCGATAGGATCATCGCTGAATTAAAGAAATAAAAAACTTCGGAGCGGCATAGCCAAAAACTATGCCGCTTTTTTTTAAAATGGATTTGCCTTTAAATAATCTTTTAAGATATATAGACCGCGCTCTAATTTTTTTGTGCTTTCAGCAGAACACATAGAAATACGAAGAAAATTTTGACCTGCATTCCCGGTAACTGCAAATCGTTCTGAATGATAAACGCGGACTCCTTTATTCAGCAAATCATTTTCTACTTCGCGAAACGCCTTCGAGGTGTTAAGCGGAAGCCATTGATAGTAGCTTATTTCTTCATATTTATCTGTAAAGTCCTGAAAAATTTTCGCATACAGCAGGCAATTTTGTTTTGTCCACAGCCGTTTTTTTGCGGCAATTTTGTATGCGTTTGCATTTAAAATCAATTCTGTAATGATTTCTGCGTCAAACGAAGAGGTTTTTATATTCACATTGGAAAGTCCATGCAGAATAATGTCTTTGAATTGCTCGCCAAATGCCATATAAGCAATGCGGAGCCCCGGACACAGGCTTTTTGTCATACCGCAGATGTATATGCTTTGGCCGCCTAAGATATCAAACATAGATGGTAAAACCTTTCTGTCTTCGGCAATAAGCCATGTGGATATGTCATCTTCCACTAAAATTAAATTATTTTTTCTGATGATTGCAGCAAGCTCTTCCCGGCGTTTTAAAGGAATAGTAATCGTTGTTGGATTTGCGCAGGTTGGAATTAAATAAATACCTTTTATCCTGTTAATCATACAATTTTTTTGTAATTCTTCAGGCAGTATACCTTTTTCATCTCCCTTGACGGGAATTAGCACGAGATTAAGCAGCTTTGCCAGTTCAATAAAGTTTGAATATGTATATTCATCAGTTGCAATCTTATCTCCGGGAGAAAACAAGGATAAAAATGCCACTGTCAGAGCATTTTGTGCTCCTGCAAAAATTGCGGTATGCTCAAAATCCGTATGTATTCCAAGCTGTTCCATCCAGCGCACTCCCGCAGCAAGCTGATGTGGATGTCCTGCAGGATAGGAGTATTCGTAAAGATTTTTCAGGTATCCTTTTTGAATAACCGCTTGTGTTGCCTGTTCTACAAGTCCGCTGTACTGGCTAAAACCGTTGATGGCGCCAAGCTCAATATATTCATTGGAGGCAGATGGCGACATAATAGTAATGTCTTCCGCAGAATGCGGAGAAACAAAGGTGCCCTTTCCCTGCGTTCCGTAAATCAACCCTTTCTTTTTGCATATTTCATATACTCTGGTAATCGTTGTGTAGTTTAAATCGAGATAATCGGCAATTTCGCGCTGCGGTGGGAGTTTTGTTCCTGCTTGCAGCAATCCGCTTCTGATTTTACTTTCTAAATCTTCCGCCAGTGATTTATAATATGGAGGTTTTAATTTTTCCTTTTCGGGTTTCCATGTAAGAGGATAGCTGTCAAATGAATTTACCGGCATAGTATTCATTCCTTTCATCAAATTGTTGTACATACAATTTTAATATTGTATTTATTCTATAATATACTTACAATAAAAGCAAGCAAGATGAAAGGAGTGAGCAAAATGAAAGTAATGAAACAGTATGTAGTTGACGCCTTTACAGATAAAGTTTTTGCCGGAAACCCGGCGGCGATCTGCATTATGGAGCAATGGCTGCCAGACGAAACGATGCAGAAAATCGCGGTAGAAAACAATTTGTCGGAAACCGCTTTTGCAGTAAAGGAAAATGAAGGATATCATCTCCGTTGGTTTACCCCCGGCGGCGAAGTAGAGCTCTGCGGCCACGCTACCCTTGCAACCGCTTATGTAATTATGCGGTTTATAGAGCCGGGGTGCAGGCAGATTGATTTTCAGACATTAAGCGGTGTACTAACCGTAAAAGGAGAAGATGATTTGCTGATTATGAATTTTCCTTCCTTTTCACTCACGCCTATTGAGATAACAGATAAAATCATACAAGCAATTGGCATTAAGCCTGTGCAGGCTTTTATGGGTGCGGATATGGTTTGCGTTTTGGAAAGTGAAGAACAAGTGAGAGAGATAGTTCCCAATCTTGACGTTATCTGTGAACTGGACGGCGTATGTCTGCATGTGACCGCAAAAGGAAAAGAATATGATTGTGTAACCCGCACATTTGCTCCCAAGTGCAATGTGGCGGAGGATCCTGTCTGCGGGCGCGGACATTGCCACGTGGTGCCTTTGTGGGCGAAAAAATTAGGAAAAAAGGACTTAACCGCATATCAGGCATCGAGCAGGGGAGGCGTTTTATATTGCAGCTATGAGAAAGAACGAACGGTTTTATGCGGAAAGGCAGCTCTTTTTTCCGAAGCGCAAATTTATTTTGATGAAGTTTGATATGCTATATAGGCGTTTGCTGTTTAATAGCTAAAAGCGTGCAAATAATAAAAAGAGCCAGTTGCTTTTAAAAGCAATTGGCTCTTTGTTATTTTTACTCCAGCTCAAAGGCTCCTGTGTAGAGCTGATAATATGTGCCTTTCTCTGCTATAAGATCATCGTGGCTGCCGCGCTCAATGACACGTCCCTGTTCCAGGACAATGATGCAGTCGCTGTTGCGCACGGTCGAGAGACGGTGCGCAATCACGAACGTGGTGCGTCCCGCCATCAGCTTATCCATACCGTCCTGCACAATCTTTTCGGTGCGGGTATCGATGGAACTTGTCGCTTCATCCAGAATCAGAACCGGTGGATCGGCGATGGCAGCTCTTGCGATGGCAAGCAGCTGGCGCTGGCCCTGGCTTAGGTTGGCACCGTCGCCGGTCAGCAGGGTGTCATAGCCGTTCGGAAGCTGCTGGATAAATGTATCTGCGTTGGCGAGTCTTGCAGCTGCCATGACTTCCTCATCCGTGGCATCCAGCTTGCCGTAACGGATATTTTCCATAACCGTAGCCGTGAAAAGATGGGTATCCTGCAGCACGATTCCGAGAGAGTGGCGCAGGTCATCTTTTTTGATCTTGTTGATATTGATACCGTCATAGCGGATCTTGCCGTCCTGGATATCGTAGAAACGGTTGATCAGGTTGGTGATGGTCGTCTTTCCGGCGCCGGTGCTGCCGACAAAGGCAATTTTCTGACCCGGCGTAGCGTAGAGATCTACGTTGTGAAGAACGGTCTTCTCTGGAACATAGCCGAAATCGACATCATCAAATACCACGTCGCCCTTTAATTCAATATAATCGACACTGCCGTCTGCCTGATGGGTGTGCTTCCATGCCCACATACCCGTACGCTCTTTGGATTCCACAATCTGACCGTTCTCCTGTCTGGCGCGGACAAGTGTGACGTAGCCGTCGTCCACTTCCGGCTGCTCATCGAGCAGAGCGAAGATACGCTCTGATCCGGCGAGTGCCATCACGATATTGTTAAGCTGCATGGAGAGCTGGTTGATCGGCTGCCCGAAGCTCTTATTATAGGTAAGAAAACTTGCGAGCTTTCCGAGCGTAAATCCGCCATATCCGCCCAGAGCAAGAATACCGCCGACGATCGCGCAGAGCACGTAGCTGATATTACCGATCTGTGCATTGACCGGCATTAAAATGTTACCGAACTTATTGGCATTGTCTGCACTGTGGAACAGCTGGTCATTGAGCCGGTTGAAATCGGCGATGCTTTCCTCCTCATGGGTGAAGACTTTGACCACCTTCTGACCGTTCATCATCTCTTCAATGTAGCCGTTGACGGTGGCAATGTCTTTCTGCTGCGCGATAAAGTAGCGGGCGCTTAAAGCTCCGATTTTCTTTGTGGCAAACAGTGTGACACCGACCATCGCAAGTGTGACAAGCGTCAGCGGAATGTTGAGAAGCAACATACTGATAAAGACGCTCACGATGGAGATGATGCTGTTCAAAAACTGCGGCATACTCTGGCTGATCATCTGGCGCAGGGTATCAATGTCATTGGTATAAGTTGACATAATGTCTCCATGGGAGTGTGTGTCAAAATACCGGATGGGAAGCTCTTCCATGTGGGTGAACATGTCGTCGCGCAGATGCTTTAAAGTACCCTGTGAGACATTGACCATAATTCTTGTGTATATGTAGGCTGCGATAGCGCCGATGCCGTAGAAGACGGCAACGCGTAAAATGGCGTGTGCGAGACCGGAAAAGTCCGGATCGCTCTGCTTCATCAGCGGCAGGATATAGCCGTCGATTAAGGTCTGCATGAACCAGGTTCCCTGCACACTTGCGAGAACCGTGATAAAAATACAGATCACGACAATGACGCAGTGTACGGCATAATTTTTCATAATATAGGAAAGCAGGCGCATAAAAAGCTTTCCCGGATTCTTGACATTCGGTCTGGGACCGTGACCGCCGCGGCCGCCCGGTCCGCCGATCGGCTTTGCATTTTTTTCATTCTGTGGCATCAGGCAGCACCTCCTTCATCAAAATCACCGCCGCCGCCGGTCTGTGACTCGTAGACATCGCGGTAAATGGCATTGGTCTGCAATAATTCTTCGTGTGTGCCGAAACCGTTCAACTCTCCGTTGTCCAGCACAATGATGCGGTCTGCATCCTGAACGGAGGAGATTCGCTGTGCGATAATCAGCTTGGTCGTGTTCGGAATCTCCGTGAGAAAAGCGCGACGGATCTTGGCATCGGTAGCGGTGTCCACCGCGCTGGTGCTGTCGTCTAAAATCAGAATCTTCGGCTTCTTTAAGAGCGCGCGGGCAATACACAGACGCTGTTTCTGACCGCCGGAGACGTTGGTTCCGCCCTGCTCGATGTAGGTGTTGTAACCATCCGGAAAACGCTCGATGAATTCGTCGGCACATGCCAGTTCGCACGCGTGACGGCATTCTTCGTCGGTCGCATGTTCATCTCCCCAGCGGAGATTCTCATAGATGGTTCCGGAGAAAAGCACATTGTTCTGCAATACGACAGAGACCTCGTTGCGGAGGGTGTCAAGATCGTAGGAACGGACGTCTTTTCCGCCGACGAGAACACGGCCTTCGGATACATCGTAGAGACGGCTGATGAGGTTGACGAGCGAGGACTTGGAACTTCCGGTTCCGCCGATGATACCGATCGTCTCGCCGGATTTTATGGAGAGGTCAATATCGGAGAGCACCGGCTTTGCGGATGTCTTGCTGTAACGGAAGGTCACATGGTCAAAGGTGATGCTTCCGTCCGGCACGGTCTTATCCGCATTTTCCGGATTGGTGATGTCGCTCTTCTCATTTAATACTTCACAGATACGCTCGGCGCTTGCCACACTCATCGCCAGCATGACGAACACCATGGACAGCATCATCAGACTCATCATGATATTCATACAATAGGTAAGAAGACTCATCAGTTCTCCGGTTGTCAATGTTCCGCCGACAATCATTTTTGCGCCCACCCAGCTGATCGCAAGAATACAGCTGTAAACGGTGATCTGCATGACCGGGTTGTTGAAAGCCAGAATGCTTTCCGCCTTGACAAACATGTTGTAAATATTCTGGCTGGCTTTGCGGAACTTGTTTTTCTCGTAATCTTCACGCACATAAGCCTTGACCACGCGGATGGCGGATACGTTTTCCTGCACGGAGGCATTTAGGTCATCGTACTTTGGAAAAACTTCCATAAAATAGTGATGCGCGCGCACGGTGATGATGGCGAGAATGATGCCCAGAATGATGACGGCAACAAGATAGATGCTCGCCAGTCTCGGGCTGATGAAAAACGCCATGCACATCGCGCAGATCAGACTGATCGGCGCACGCACACACATGCGCAGCAGCATCTGGTAGGCATTCTGCAGGTTGGTCACATCTGTGGTCAGACGGGTGACAAGACCTGCGGTACTGAATTTGTCGATGTTGGAAAACGAAAAACTCTGGATGTTCTCGTACATCGCTTTTCTTAAGTTACGTGCAAAACCTGCGGAGGCTCTTGCTCCGTATTTTCCGCCCATGACACCGCAGAAGAGGGAGAAACAGGCGGCGACAACCATCCAGGCACCCATGACGTAGATATGGTGGATGTTGCCCGCTTCCACACCCTGATCGATAATGGAAGCCATCATCAGAGGAATGATTGTTTCCATGAAGACTTCCAGAATCATGAAGACGGGAGTAAGCAGGGAATCTTTTTTGAACTCCCTGATCTGTGCTCCAAGTGTTTTTAACATAATTTCACATCCTTTTTGAATTTTCTGTTGATTTTTAATTGTTAGTGTGCTAACAATAATGTTATACGATAATTAAAAACAGAAGTCAATGATTATTTTAGAAAACAGACAGAAGAGAGGAAGAGATGGAACGAATCAAAAGGTCAGAGACCATCGGATACAAAATACGCCTGCTCCACAATCAGATCCATAAGAATATGGAAGCAAAGCGTATGGAAAATGAGGATAACCTGACAGGAATGCAGCGCTGGACACTTGGTTTTTTGAAAGATCACAGCGACTGTGAAGTCTACCAGAAGGATATCGAGGAGGCTTTTTCCATTTCAAGAGCGACCGCTTCTAATATGCTTGGTGTGATGGAGCGCAAGGGGCTGATAAAGCGTGTGGCAGTCTCACATGACGCGCGCTTAAAACGTCTGGTGCTCACAGATAAGGCCGCTGCGCTTTTGGATGGCGCGGAGCGCGATATACGGGAGATGGAAGCGCGTCTGACGGCGGGGCTTTCGGCGGAGGATGTGGAGCACCTGAAGCGCTGCCTGGATCAGATGCTACAAAATCTGGATGTAACAATAACGGAAGACACAAGATGTTGTTGTAAACCAAAGCGATAAAAAGTGACAAAGTTTCGGGATGAATTTTGTTCAAAAGGTAAAATAACCACAGAATCTAGGAAAACGCATTGACAACAATACTAGATATTGTATAATGAAAAAGCAATTAACAGAAAGGATTCTGAACGGTTATGAAGATTATTAAGAGAAGTGGCAGCGAGGACATTTTTGACATCAGCAAGATCGAGGCTGCAATCCGCAAGGCAAACGACAGCGTCATTGATTATGAAAAGCTTGGAGACGACAAGATTCAGGCGATTCTTTCCAATGTTGAAAAAGCCTGCGAGAATATGAAGCGCTCCCCGAGTGTGGAGGAGATTCAGGATATGGTGGAGAACCAGATCATGAGTCAGAAAGCGTTTAATGTTGCCCGCAACTATATTACTTATCGTTATAAGAGAGAACTGGTGCGCAAGTCCAACTCTACCGATGAGCAGATTTTAAGTCTGCTGGAATGCAATAACGAGGAAGTAAAACAGGAGAACTCCAACAAGAATCCGACTGTAAACAGCGTACAAAGAGATTATATGGCCGGTGAGGTCAGCAAGGATATCACCAGAAGATTCCTTCTGCCACCGGAGATCGTAGAGGCGCATGAGAAAGGAATCATCCATTTTCATGACGCGGATTATTTTGCGCAGCACATGCACAACTGCTGTCTGGTCAATCTGGAGGACATGCTTCAGAACGGTACGGTTATCAGCGAGACGATGATCGATACGCCGAAGAGCTTTTCCACTGCCTGCAACATTGCCACACAGGCAATCGCGCAGATTGCAAGTTCCCAGTACGGCGGACAGAGTATTTCCCTGTCCCATCTGGCTCCGTTTGTGCAGGTGAGCCGTGAGAAGTTCCGCAAGCAGGTGCGCAAGGAGCTTGAGACTGCCGGAATCGAGGCGACGGAAGAGAAAGTCAACCAGATGGCGGAAATGCGGGTCAAAGAGGAGATTAACCGCGGTGTGCAGATGATCCAGTATCAGGTCATCACGCTGATGACGACCAATGGACAGGCTCCGTTTATCACGGTGTTTATGTATCTGGATGAGGTGCCGGAGGGACAGCTTCGGGACGATCTGGCAGCAGTGATCGAGGAGATGCTTCATCAGAGAATTTTAGGGGTCAAGAATGAGCAGGGCGTTTATATTACGCCGGCGTTCCCGAAACTGATCTATGTGCTTGAGGAGGACAATATCAGGGAGGGGTCCAAATACTGGTACCTGACCAGGCTTGCGGCTGAGTGTACCGCAAAGCGCATGGTGCCGGATTATATCTCTGAGAAGATGATGAAAAAGTTAAAAGACGGCGACTGCTATACCTGTATGGGATGCCGTTCTTTCCTGACGGTAGACCGCACGACGGGCAATCTGGCACATGCCAAGAATTATAAAGAAGGAAAGCACAAGTATTACGGACGCTTTAACCAGGGCGTAGTGACATTGAACCTGGTGGATGCGGCATGCTCTTCCGGAGGAGATGAGAAGAAGTTCTGGGAGATCATGGATGAGCGTCTGGAAATGTGCTATCAGGCATTGATGATCCGCCACAACCGCTTAAAGGGAACACCTTCCGACGTGGCGCCGATTCTCTGGCAGAACGGTGCGCTTGCACGTCTGAAGAAAGGCGAGACGATCGATGAACTTCTCTATCACGGTTACTCGACGATTTCTCTCGGCTATGCGGGACTCTGCGAGTGCACACGCTATATGAAGGGCGTATCCCACACGGAGCCGGAAGGCACGGAATTCGCGCTTGCAGTGATGCGTCGTCTGAATGATGCATGCGCCAAGTGGAAGAAGGAGACGGACATTGATTTCAGTCTCTACGGAACCCCGCTTGAGTCGACGACCTACAAGTTCGCAAAATGCTTACAGAAGCGTTTCGGCATTATCCCGGGTGTGACGGACAAGAACTATATCACAAACAGCTATCATGTACATGTGACCGAGCAGATCAACGCGTTCGATAAGTTAAAGTTCGAGTCACAGTTCCAGGAACTGTCCCCGGGCGGAGCAATCAGCTACGTGGAGGTTCCGAATATGCAGAACAATCTGGAAGCGGTGCTTTCCGTGATGCAGTACATCTATGAAAATATCATGTACGCGGAACTCAACACAAAGAGTGACTACTGCATGGAGTGCGGATATGCCGGAGAGATCAAGATTGTGACAGACCGGGACGGCAAGCTGGTATGGGAATGCCCCAAGTGCGGCAACCGTGACCAGAACAAGCTGAATGTTGCCCGCCGCACCTGCGGCTATATCGGCACCCAGTTCTGGAACCAGGGCCGGACGCAGGAGATCAAGGACCGGGTGTTACACTTGTAACCCTCTCAGGCGCTTCGCGCCAGCTCTCCCAAGGGGAGAGCCATTGGCAAGCTACCCAAGCACAAAAAAATTGCAAGGCAAAGCAGCGTGCTCTGCTTTCAGGTCTGATTTATGAATTACGCGACTATTAAATATTACGACATCGCCAACGGGCCGGGCGTCCGCACCAGCGTCTTCGTTTCCGGCTGCCGCCACCACTGCCCCGGCTGCTTCAACGAGGTGGCATGGGATTTCGGCTATGGCCAGCCCTTCGACAAGCCCGTCCGCAACGAGGTATTCGCCTCCTGCAAGCCGGACTATATCACGGGCCTCTCCCTGCTGGGCGGCGAGCCAATGGAGCCGGAGAACCAGCGGGAACTGGTGACCTTCGTGCAAAATTTCAAAGCCCTTTACCCGAAGAAAACGGTCTGGTGCTACTCCGGCTACACCTGGGAGCAGCTGACCGGCAAAGTCCCCTGCCACGCGCGGTGCGAAGTCACCGACGAGCTGCTGAGTCTGCTGGATGTGCTGGTGGACGGCCGCTTCGTGGAGGCTGAGCACGACATCTCCCTCCGCTTCCGGGGCAGCCGGAACCAGCGTCTGCTGGATGTTCCCAAGTCCCTCGCCGCCGGGCAGCCGGTGTGGTGGCAGGACGAAAAAGTGTTCTCCACCCATACGATGGAATGATAAAACATAGCAATTCAACTTTTTAATGCAACAGCAACAGCGTTGAATTGCATATCGCAAATATGCTGTTATCCTGTTGCGTTATTTTCTTGACTTGCGATAAAAAGCGCAGATTTTCCACAACGAGCCTCTCCGCTCGTGGAAGATCTGCGCCTTTTCTTATTCTCTGCTTCCCACCATATCCTCAATGGCCCGCAGGAACGCCATGCCATAGCGGGCGGCTTTCTTTTCGCCGACGCCGGTGATGTTCAAAAACTCATCCATGCTCAGGGGCTTGCTCTGGACCATCTCGCGGAGGGTCGCGTCGCTGAACACCATGTAGGCCGGAACATTCTGCTTCGCCGCAAGACGCTTGCGGAGGGCGTAGAGCGCGGCCAGCAGCTTCTCGTCGGCCTCGCTGAGGTCGCCGCCGGCAGCAGCACGGCGGGCCGACAGCCGCCGGGAGTTGGCCGCGGCCCTCTGCTTTGCGGCGGCAGCGCGCTGTTCCACCTCCTGCGCATTCTGCTCGGCAAAGAGGCAGCAGGAACAGTTGCCGCACTTTTCAGGTGCGGCCTCGCCGAAATAGTTCAGCATGAACCGCCGCAGGCACTTCTGAGTGGTGGAGTAGAAGGTCATATACTTGAGCCGCTCTTCCGCCTTGCGGGCCGCCTCGGCCTTGACGTCGGCGGGCAGGCCGTTGTCCGCCTCCATCTCTTTGTCGATGAAGAAGCGGATGGTGCGCACATCCGTGCCGGAATAGAGCAGGATGCAGCGGGACGGCAGACCGTCGCGGCCCGCGCGGCCCGCCTCCTGATAGTAGCTCTCCAGATCCTTGGGCATATTGTAATGGATGACGAACCGGACGTTGGGCTTGTCGATGCCCATGCCGAAGGCGTTGGTCGCCACCATGATTTGAACGCGGTCGTAGAGGAAGTCGTCCTGATTCTTCCGGCGCACCTCGGCGTCCAGCTTGGCGTGGTAGGCCGCTGCCCGGATGCCCCGGCTCTGGAGCAGGCGGGCCGTCTCGTCCACCTGCTTCGTAGTGCTGCAATAGACGATGCCCGCGTTGTCGCCCTCCCGGAGCACAAGGTCCAGCAGCTCCTTCGGCTTCTGGCTGGGCAGGGCGCGGCGCGTCTCGAAGTAGAGGTTGGGCCGGTCGAAGCCGGTCGTTACCTCATAGGGCTGATGGAGCTCGAGGTGGCTGCGGATGTCGTCCCGCACCCGGGCCGTCGCCGTGGCCGTGAACGCGCCCACCACCGGGCGATTCGGCAGGCTGTCCACGAACTCCTTGATACGGAGATAGCTGGGGCGGAAGTCCTGCCCCCACTGGCTGATGCAGTGGGCCTCGTCCACCG
>ERZ827469.3124-NODE-3124-length-11337-cov-2.742156_pt1 | contig 11337 bp, 11 predicted proteins | sample MGYA00519917_ERZ827469 | MGnify/ENA primary metagenome ERZ827469 (study PRJEB31778, sample SAMEA3449314) | human gut metagenome | biome: human gut; feature: human-associated habitat; material: faeces | place: United Kingdom | collected 2010/2012 ... | reverse complement strand
GCTGGAAAAGCGCTACGAGGCCATGCGGGACGCGGAGATCGAGCGGCTGGACAAGAGCCGGGAGGCGTGGGAGCAATGGCGGGATGACAGCGTTGCGGCCATTGAAGACCAGATCGCCGCGCTGGACCAGCTGGCCGACACCGAGGACGAGGAGAAAAAGAGCGCCGAGGAGATCGAAGAGATGGAGCGCGCGTTCCAAATCGGCTACAAGATGCACACGCTGGCCATGAAGATGTGCCGCCCGGGCGTCGTCGAGCGCGAAATCGCGGGCGCCATCGAAGGCATCGCCAAATCCTACGGTTCGGGCGTGTCGTTCCCGTCGATCGTCTCGCAGCACGGCGAAACGCTGCATAACCTCAACGCCGACGGCGTACTGGAAGAGGGACGTCTGCTGCTGTGCGACGCGGGCGGCGAAACGGTCGACAACTACTGCTCCGACCACACCCGCACCTACCCCGTAAGCGGGAAATTCACGCAGAAACAGAAGGATGTCTACAACATCGTGCTGGCGGCACACGACCATGTGGCCAACATCGTCAAACCGCACATGATGTACTCCGAGATACACAACGCCGCCTACACGACGCTGGCCGAAGGGCTTGCCGGAATAGGGCTGATCAAGGGATCGGCGGCCGACGCCGTGGCCGCGGGTGCCATGACGATGTTCATGCCCCACGGGCTGGGACACGGGCTGGGCATGGACGTGCACGACTGCGAGGCGATGGGCGAGCGGAGCTTCGACTTCTCCTCGATCGCCCAACGCGCCGCCAAGTCCGCGACCTGCATTTACCGTGCGGCGTGGCGCCTCGAACCGGGGACGGTAATGACCGACGAACCGGGGCTCTACTTCATCCCGGCGCTGATCGACAAATGCCGGGCCGAGGGCCTTTACAAGGGGATCGTCGATTACGACGCCCTGGAAGGCTACCGCGACTTCGGCGGCATCCGCATCGAGGACGACATCCTTGTGACGGAGAGCGGGAGCCGTATGCTGGGCGACAAGAAGATACCCGTCACGGTCGAGGAGCTCGAAGCAGTCGTAGGCCGGTAACGTGAAACGGATTTTCATTTTCCCGACCATCGAGGAGGCCAAGGCGTTCATCCTCACCGAGCCCCGTGACCCGGTATTCGTCGGCGGGGTGGGCATGGCCGAAATCGCAGCGGCGACCCTGCGCGCCGTGAAAGCCAAAAAGCCGCAGTTGGTGGTGCTGGCCGGCATTGCCGGCGCCTGTGACCGGACATTGCGGCGCGGCGAGGTGGTCGAAGTGGTCTCCGAGCGGATCGCCGGGATTCCGGAACGTTACGCCCGCGAATACGAAACCTCGGGCCCCGACCTGGGGCTGCCCCTTGCGGCCGGGGTCACCGTCAACCGCTCGGGCGACGGAGCCGCGGCAACGGGCGGGCCGAAAAGCGCGGCGGAAGGCACCGGGCACGCGGCTGGGGACGCCGGGTTCGCGGAGCCGCACCCCGGATTTACGGCAGGAGGCGGAGCAGAGCACGCAGCGGAAGGCACCCAACGCCAGACGCCGGGCAATGCCCGAAACCAGCCGGGGAACATGGCGGCACCCATCGGGTTCGAAACGCCGGACGATACGGAACGCACGGCGCTTGGTACGCAACCCGGAATACCGGACAATGCCGGCAACCTGCCGCAAAAGCCGGAAGGAAGCCCGGAGGATACGCCGCAAGAGTACCTGCCGGAAGTGGAGAACATGGAAGGCGCAGCCTTTTTCGCCGTATGCGACGCGCTGGGCGTCGCATGCTGCCAGATACGCGCCGTGTCGAACTACGTCGGCGAACCCTTCGGCCAGTGGGCTGTGGAGGAGGCCGTCGGGAACCTGACGGAAAAGTTAAACCAAATATTCGAAAGCAATGAATAAAAATTGGATGCTCTGGGCGGGACTGATCCTGATACTGGTCGTCTTCATCCTGGTCTGGCAATTCGCCCCCGCCATCCAGCGGTGGCTGGCCAACGTATTTATCGACATCATCGTCCTCGTGCTGACTTTTGCCGCCGGATGGCTGCTGGGCCGTTTCGGGGGTAAACGCAACCGCAGCGACAACGAGAAAAACGCCCGCAACATCACCGAGGCGCAGAAACAGTGAGGCTGAAACTGCACATCTCACCCTGCCCGAACGACACTTTCATGTTCGACGCGCTCGTTAACGGCCGCATCGACACGGGCAGCCTGCGCTTCGAGGTCGAATACTACGACATCGAGGAGCTGAACCGCGGTGCCGGGCTGGGACGTGCCGACATCAGCAAGATAAGTTGCGCCGTGCTGCCCGCCATTGCGGAACACTACGCGCTGCTCGACAGCGGTGCGGCACTCGGACGCGGCAACGGGCCGTTGCTGGTACGCCGCGCAGGCGATACGCGGCCGATACGCCGTGTGGCCGTCCCGGGGCTGCACACCACGGCCAATGTCCTGATGGGCAAACTCTTCCCCGAAATCGAAGAGCGTACACCGCTGCTCTTCTCCCGAATCGCGGCTGCCGTCGAGCGGGGCGATTTCGACGCCGGGGTACTTATCCATGAGGGCCGCTTCGTCTACCGTGAACGGGAACTGGAACTGGTCGCCGACCTCGGGCAGTTGTGGGAGCAGCGGACGGCGCTGCCGCTGCCGCTGGGCATAGAGCTGGATCAGGCCCTTGGCCAGATCCTTCACCGCCTTTTTGGCCTTGCTCTTGGCCTTCTCCCAGTCGGTGCCCCCCAGGCGGGAGAGCTTTTTGGTCTCCGCCGCGTCCTCGCCCCCGCCGATGTACTTGCTCACCAGGTCCAGCTGGGTGGCGGGGACATAGAGCACATCGGAGCCGGCGTAGGCGATCTTCACATAGTCCTTCTCCACCCCGTCGGCAGGCAGCTTCACCATCCCCATGTAGCGGCCCACACCGTGATGCTCGTGGACCACCAGGTCCCCGGGGGACAGGTCGGCATAGGACTTCAGCTTCTCCCGGTTGGTGGCCGCCTTCCGGGGCCGGGGCTTTTTCAGTGCCGCCCCCTGTCCCTCGGTGAGTACCGCCAGACGGGCCTCCGGGTACTCCATCCCGGCGGACAGGCCGCCCACCGAGACCAGGGTCTCCCCCGGCCCAGGGAGGGTCTGGGGCTGGAACTCCACCGCCGCCCGGAGGCCCTGCTCCCGCAGCAGCATCTGGAGATTCAGGGCCCGCTGTTCGCTGGACACCAGCACCAGGGTGCCCAGGCCCGAGCGCTGGTAGTGGTCCAGGTCGGAGACCGCCGTCTCCAGGCTGGCGCCAAAGGAGGGCAGCTGCTTGGCCGTCACCGACAGCAGGCAGCCGGGGGGCACCGGATAAGCCGACAGAGTGAAGGAGTCCAGATAGGCCGTCGGCCAGTCGGACAGCCGGACGTTGAGCTCCGGGAAGGTGCGGGCCAGCACGGCGCAGGAGCCGTCCAGCTCCCCCCGCTCCATCAGGGACTTGGCATCCTCCTCCAGCTGCCACTGGTAGGTCTTGGCCCGCTCCCCCACCCGGCTGCTCTCAGAAAAGAGCACACAGGCGTCCGGCGGCAGGTAGTCGGCCGCCGTGGCCAGCTGGGGATAGATCAGCGCCAGATAGCGGTCCGTGGCGGGGAAGCTCCGCCCCTGCTCCAGCGCCTCCCGGTCCTGCCGCAGAGTCTGGGCCAGCTCATGCCGCCCCGCCTTCTCCGCCCCTGCGGCCAGCTTCTCCAGCCGGGCTGCCAGCCCCGCCGTCCCTCCGGGCGCCAGATGGGGCAGCGCCTCCGCCGCCGGCAGCAGCACCGCCCGCTCCACGTTCTCCGTCCGGCGCTGGGTGGCGGGGTCGAACAGCCCCATAGCATCCAGCTCGTCTCCGAAGAACTCCGCCCGCACGGGCTGCTCCATCCCTGGGGAGTAGACATCCAAGATCCCGCCCCGCAGGGCAAACTGTCCCACGCCTTCCACCTGGTCGCACCGGCTGTACCCGGCGGCGGTCAGTGTCTCAGCCAGCTGGTTCAGGTCATAGCTCCCCCCGGTCCGCAGCTCCGCCCAGGCCCGGTCCAACTCCTCCGGGGGCAGGGTCCGCTGAAGCAGTCCCTCCACCGCCGCCACCAGCAGGGGCACCTCCCCCGCCGCCATGGCCCGCATCAGGGCCAGCCGCCGGTGCTCCCACTGGCGGGAGACAGTGGCCGCGTTGTGAAAGATGTAGGACCGGGGGGCGAGCACCGGCACCCGCTGCCCCGTCAGGGACTCCAGATCCCGGGCCAGCCGCTCCCCTTCCCCCTCGTCGGCGCACACCAGCACCACCGGCCGGCCGGTGCGGGCGTAGACCCCGGCGGCAAAGTGGGCCCGGTGGACCGCCGACAGCCCGGACAGGGCCACGGGACAGCGGCCGCTGTCCATGGCGGCCAGCAGCTGGCCGAACTCCGGCACATTGTTCAAGATGTCGTTCAAAAGTTTCATAGCGGCCACCAAATAGAAAAATATGGAAATCAAAAACGTGACAAAGCCCCCCGTTCCCGACTTTAGGGAGGGGGTCATTTTCCAACAGTATATCGCCTTTTCTCTGGTCCGTCAAGGAAATTCCCGGGGATTTCCGCCCCCGGTCTCCATTCAGGGGCGGGTCCGGGCCCCCTACGGGATGCCTTCGGTCTCTGCGTAGGGGCGCGCTTTGCGCGCCCGCCGGCCGCCCCGCAGGGCGGAACCCTTTGGGGGCCATCCTGCGGCTGGGATGGGGGGAGGAAGACCCCTCATCCGTCACGGCATACGCCGTGACACCTTCCCCCCGGCGTGGGGGAAGGCTTTGGGGGCGGCGCTGGAAGCCGCCCCTACGGGATGCCTTCGGTCTTTGCGCGCCCCTGCGGCACGTCACAGGTCCGGGAATGGCAGGCAGGGCCCGCCTCCTGTGTAAAGGCCGGAACCAAAACAGCGGGGAAGACCTCTGTCTCCCCCGCCCGGGTCAGCGGTTGATCTCCCGGTTCTCCGTCCGCCCCAGAAGATAGTCCACCGACACGCCGAAATAGTCCGCCAATTCTATCAGCTTTGGAAGCCTAGGGTTTACTTCTCCCGCCTCGATTGCCTGATAGTTGCGCACCCTGCATTTTAGAAAATCTGCCATATCCTGCTGGACCAGTCCCCGTTCATTTCTCAAAACCTTTAGTCTTTCTCCCAGTGATTTCAAACTGGTCACCTCTTGACACGCAATAAAAAAACATGTTATAATAATGGGCGTAAAGGAGTGGTTCCTATGTATGACCTGATCTCCATCCTTCTGGACTATGTGGAGGCCCTTCCCCCCACCCCGGACATGGACCGGGTATCCGAAGAGAGCTTTCCCTTCCTGCAGCGGCTGTATCAGCTGACAGGCGAGGACGAGGCGGACCGCATCTGGGGCGCGGCCATGGAGGTGGGCGCCTCCGAGGGCCGGCAGATGCTCCTCACCGGGCTGGCCCTGGGCCTGGAGCTGGGACAGGAGCTGGACCAGCTCTCCCTCAGCCGTTGAACCGGCTCATCCCCCGGTCGATGCCCTCGGCCAGGATGCACTCCACCGCGTCGGCGGCCCGCTTCACCGCCTGGTCGATGGCCTTTTTGTCCTCCCCCTGGAACTTGCCCAGCACCCAGTCCGCCATATCATAATCCGGGTGGGGCTTCTCCCCCACCCCCACCCGCAGCCGGGGAAACTGGTCTGTCCCCAAGTGGAGGATGATGTTTTTCAGGCCGTTATGACCCCCGGCCGAGCCCCCCCTGCGGATACGCAGACGGCCCACAGCCAGGGCGGTGTCGTCAGAGACCACCAGCACGTGGTCCGGCGCCACCTTATAGAAGTCCACCGCCTGGCGCACCGCCTCCCCGGACAGGTTCATGAAGGTGACGGGCTTCATCACCAGCACCTTCTGGCCGGAGATGGTGAACACGTTGGTCAGCGCCTTATATTTCAGCCTCTGGATGGGGGCGCGCTGGCGCTCGCCCAGCTCGTCAGCTACCATGAAGCCCACATTGTGCCGAGTGTTTTCGTATTTCTCCCCCGGGTTGCCCAGGCAGACCAGGACCCAGTCCACCCCGCCGGTTCCATTTCCAAACAGCATATCGGTCTCCTCAAACAGTCTGAAGAGGGGCGGGTATTGGCTACCCGCCCCCTGTTTTCGCGCCCTTCCGGTCCCCGCTCTCTCTTACAGGAACAGCGGGGAGACGGAGGTCTCCATATAGATGTGGCTGATGGCCTCCGCGAACATGTGGGCCACCGAGATGTACTTGATCTTGTCGCACTTGACGCCGGGCTTGGCCGGGATGGTATCCAGGAAGATGACCTCGTCCAGCACGCTGCTGTTGATGCGGTCGATGGCCGGACCAGAGAGGACGCCGTGGCTGGCGCAGGCGGTCACATCCTGGGCGCCGCCGATCTCCATCAGGGCCTGAGCCGCGTGGCACAGGGAGCCGCCCGTATCCACCATATCGTCGAAGAGGATGACCTTCTTGCCCCGGACGTCGCCGATGATGTTCATGACCTCGGAGGAGTTGGCCTTCTGGCGGCGCTTGTCCACGATGGCCAGGGGCATGTTCAGCTTCTGGGCAAAGGCCCGGGCCCGGGACACCGACCCCACATCGGGGGAGACCACCATGGTGTCGTCATGGCAGTCCGCGTACTTCTTGGTGAAGTGGTCCACAAAGATGGGGGAGCCCAGCAGGTTGTCCACCGGGATGTCGAAGAAGCCCTGGATCTGGTTGGCGTGCAGGTCCATGGTCAGCACCCGGTCTGCGCCGGCCTCCGCGATCAGGTTGGCCACCAGCTTGGCTGAGATGGGGTCTCGGGGCTTGGTCTTGCGGTCCTGGCGGGCGTAGCCGAAGTAGGGGATCACAGCGGTGATCCGGCCGGCGGAGGCCCGGCGCAGGGCGTCGATCATAATGAGCAGCTCCATCAGCGCATCGTTGACGGAACCGCTCTTGTCGTCCTTGCGGAAGGAGCAGGTGGACTGCACCACAAAGACGTCGGAGCCGCGGACGGTCTCATAGATAGAGGCGAAATTCTCCCCGTCGGAGAAGGCTCCCACCTCGGAGTCGCCCAGAGGGATGCCCAGCTCCTGACAGATGTTCTGGGCCAGCTTGGGGTTGGAGTTTCCGGTGAATACCTTGATATCCTTCCCGTGTGCGATCATAAACAACTTCCTTCCTTACGCGGACCGCCGGTACCTGGCCGGGTCGGTCACCAAATCTGCTTGCTCTCTGTTCCTCTATTGTGACGGCAGTGCCGATCAGCACGGATATGCGTGGGGCTTCTCCATCAAACTGCACAGATCCGGCACGTTATGCGGATACCCCCAACCATTATAGCATAATAGCAAGAAAGTTTCCTGGGTTCAAGAGAATTTTTCGAGAAATTTTCGAAAATTTTCTGGGAATTTTTATTCCTGCCTCTCTTTTCCTAAAAATGTCTAAAAATGCCCCGGCAGCAGACGCTGCCGGGGCATGAGGAGGTGCGGAGCAGATCAGGCCGCGTCGGCCTGGGGGGAACCCGCCAGGGGGACCACGCCCAGCTTCTCCCGCAGGCGGCCTGGGTGATAGATGTGGGAGAGCTCCAGCCCCGCGCAGAAGGTATCCACCAGGTCCACCAGCAGGGCCTCCAGGGACCGGGGCAGTGCTCCGCCCAGGGGCCACATGTGGGACAGGATAATGTTGCGCTCCTTGTCGGAGAGCTTGGTCACCTGCTCGGCATTCCGGGCTGCGGCCCTGGGGTGGTCGAAGCACTGGCTGCCGGGGTGGGCGGACTTGTCCCGGGGGTCATAGAGGTACAGGTCGTGGAGCAGGCCCCCGCGGGCGGCGGCCCGTTCATCCAGACGCAGCCACCGGGCTGCCCGGAAGGACAGGTAGGCCACGAACAGGGAGTGGTCCAGGGTGGTGATCCGGCCGTGGTGCTGCCAGCGGCCCATCATCCGCACCGGCTCGCTTTCCAGGAGCTCTCCCGTCAGGCGGCAGAACTCCAGCAGATGCTTGTGCATCGGATATCAGTCCTTTCATGGGTATTTTCCTCCCTTTCACCCAGTTGGGAAAAGGGGGGCGGAAATGGGATGCCGCGGCGGGCGGTTCTGGGCCGTCCCCGCGATATCTGGCTCACGGCTCTGATGAGAGTGTCGCTCTGCTCCCATCATACCCGGAGACCGCGCATTTGTCAGCTGGAAAAGAGAGGGGGCGCCTCAGCGGATCTGTCCCCCGCCCCGGATCACGAACTTGAAGCTGCACAGCTCGGCCAGCCCCAGGGGGCCCCGGGCGTGGAGCTTCTGGGTGGAGATGCCCATCTCGCAGCCCAGGCCAAACTCCCCCCCGTCGGTGAAGCGGGTGGAGGCGTTCCAGTACACCGCCGCTGAGTCCACTGCCGCCAGGAAGCGCCGGGCCGCCTCCCCGTCCTCTGTCACGATGGCCTCCGAGTGGCCGGTGGAGTGGGCTGCGATGTGGCGGATGGCCTCCTCCGTCCCGTCCACCACCCGGACAGCCAGGATATAGTCCAAAAACTCGGTGTCGAAGTCCTCCGGACCCGCGGGCGTGCCGGGGATGATCCCGGCCGCCGTCCCGTCCAGGCGCAGCTCCACCGGCCGCTCCCCCCGGGCTGCCCTGGCATCCGTCAGCCGCTCCCGCATCCGGGGCAGAAAGACCGGGGCCGCCTCCCGGTGGACTAGGCACACCTCGGCGGCGTTGCACACGCTGGGCCGGCTGCACTTGGCGTTCTCCAGGATGTCCAGCGCCATGTCCAGGTCCGCCGCCCGGTCCACATAGACGTGACAGATGCCGGTGCCCGTCTCGATGACGGGGACGGTGGCATTGTCCACACAGGCCCGGATCAGCCCCGCGCCCCCCCGGGGGATGAGCAGGTCCACGTATCCGCTGGCGGTCATCAGCTCGTGTGCGGAGGCCCGGGTGGTGTCCTCCACCAGACACAGGGCCTCCTGGGGCAGTCCGGCCCGGGAGAGGCCCCGGCACAGGGCGGAGACGATGGCCGCGGCGGAGCGGTGGGCCTCCTTCCCGCAGCGGAGCACACAGGCGGAGCCCGCCTTCAGGGCCAGGGCTGCGGCGTCGCTGGTGACATTGGGGCGGCTCTCATAGATGATGGCGATGACCCCCATTGGGACGGCGGTCTTCTCGATCACCAGCCCGTTGGGCCGCTCCACCCGGCTGAGGACAGCCCCCACCGGGTCAGGGAGGGCCGCCACCTCCCGGATCCCCTTCGCCATGCCGGCGATCCGGTCCGGGCTGAGGGCCAGCCGGTCCAGCATCACCTCGGAGATGCGGCCCCGGGCCCCCTCCAGATCCAGGGCGTTGGCCGCCAGGATGGGGGCCGTGTCCGCCTCCAGCTCCTCCGCCATGGCCAGCAGGGCCCGGTCCTTGGTCTGTGTATCCGCCAGAGCCATGGCCTCTCTGGCCTGTCTGGCACGCGCAAGCAGTTCTTGTGTGGTCATCCCTTCCGCCTCCTTGTGGTCCTTCGCCTTTGAGCCCCGTCAGGCCCGCCGGCCCAGGAACCGGGTCCCCACCTGCTTCCCCTCCACGATATCATAGAGCAGCTGGGGCTGGTCCCCGTTGGTGATGATCATGTCGCAGCCCTGGCCGGTCACCATGCGGGCGGCCCGCAGCTTGGTGGCCATGCCCCCCGTGCCCAGGCCGGAGCCAGCCCCGCCGGCCAGCGCCTCGATGTCGGCAGTGATCTCCTCCACCACCGGGATCAGCCGGGCACCCGGGTCCTTGCGGGGATCTGCGGTGTAGAGCCCCTGGATATCGCTGAGCAGGACCAGCAGGTCCGCTTTCACCGTGCAGGCCACCACGGCCCCCAGGGTATCGTTGTCCCCTACCTTGATCTCAGCGGTGGCCACGGTGTCGTTCTCGTTGATGATCGGCAGGGCGCCCAGCTCCAGCAGGCGGAAGATGGTGTTCTGGAAGTTCTCCCTCCGGTCGCTGTGGTCGATGTCCTCCCCAGTGAGGAGGATCTGGGCCACAGTGTGGTTGTATTGGGTGAACAGCCGGTCGTAGGTGTACATCAGCTCGCACTGTCCCACGGCGGCGGCCGCCTGCTTGCCGGGCATGTCAGTGGGCCGGCAGGGCAGATTCAGCTTGCCCACCCCCATGCCGATGGCGCCGGAGGACACCAGGATGATCTGGTGTCCTGCATTCTTCAGGTCGGAGAGCACCTTGACCAGCTCCTCCACATGGCGGATGTTCAGCCGCCCCGTGGCATGCGCCAGAGTGGAGGTGCCCACCTTGACCACGATCTTCATAGCATCAAACCCCTTTATTCAGCTCGGGAACCGGAGGACAGGGCCGTTCCCCTGTCCTCCCTGGCTCCGCCTGTCCCTTATTTTGTCCCTAATTCCTGCGTCTTTTCATAGGCGGCCAGCACCGCGTCCATGGCGGCGGCCCGCAGACCGCCCTTTTCCAGCGCCCGCACCCCTTGGATGGTGCTGCCCCCGGGGGAGCACACCGCGTCCTTCAGGGCACCGGGGTGAGCGCCGGTCTCCAGCACCATCCGGGCCGACCCGGCCAGCATCTGGGCGGCGTAGGCCAGCGCCTTGTCCCGGGGCAGGCCGCAGGCCACCCCGCCGTCCGCCAGGGCCTCCAGGAACAGGTAGGCAAAAGCGGGGCCGCAGCCGGACACGCAGCTGGCTGCGTCTATCAGCCCCTCAGGCACCTGATCCACCAGCCCGGCGGGGGCCATCAGGTTTCGGAAGGAGGCCATATCCTCCTCCGTGGTCCCCAGGCCGCAGAACTGGAGCACCCCCTCGCCGATGGCCGCGGGGGTGTTGGGCATCACCCGGATCACCGGGCAGTCCACCCCCGCCATCTCCCGGATCCGGGCGCAGGTCAGGCCGGCGGCCATGGTCACCAGCACAAAGCAGTCCTCCCGCTCCTTCAGCACAGGGGTAAGAGAGGCCAGCATCTCCCCCATCACCTGGGGCTTCACTCCCAGAAAGATCAGCCGGCAGGCGCGGGCAACCTCTTCATTGGTACCTGCGGCGCAGCCCAGCTCTTCGGCCAGGGCTTCCGCCTTGGCGGGGGTGCGGTTGGTCAGCAGCACCTGCTGGGGGGGCACAGTTTTACAGACGGCCCGGGCCAGAGCAGCGCCCATGTTCCCCGTTCCGATAAATCCGACAGTCGCAGTCATGTGTGGGAGCCTCCTTCTTCTGATGCTCTTTTCGCCTATACTATATCACGGCCGCTCGCCTTTTTCAAACGGAAACAGATTAAGAAATGGTAAATCTTCTCCCTTTTTGCGTGGAGATCTGACGGTCCTCTCTCCCCCTGAGATAAATCCTAAGAAAATCTTAAGGATTTCTTGCTTGATTTTTCGGTCCCGTCCGCATAGACTAACTGTACTAATACAGTGAATACAGTTTGAAGGGAGGCG
>ERZ827469.3123-NODE-3123-length-11340-cov-3.528223_pt1 | contig 11340 bp, 9 predicted proteins | sample MGYA00519917_ERZ827469 | MGnify/ENA primary metagenome ERZ827469 (study PRJEB31778, sample SAMEA3449314) | human gut metagenome | biome: human gut; feature: human-associated habitat; material: faeces | place: United Kingdom | collected 2010/2012 ... | reverse complement strand
CGATGCGCGGTCTCTCTCCGTTTCTCAAGTTGCCTTCATACGATACATATGTGCCGCTCCCCTTGACTCTCTTGATCAGACCCTCTGCTTCAAGCTGATTTAGCGCAGTGCGCACCGTCTGTCTGGAATACCCGAACTTTTTCTGCAGAATGTTCTCCGACGGAAATTTGTCCTCATTCTGAATCACTCCGCTCGTGATTAAAGTTCTGCCCCAGTTGTACAATTTCTCATATTTTAACAGACTCTGCTCACCGATTTTTTCTGACATTTCTGTTCCCCCGCTTCCTGTTGCAACTCTGCTGTCCGATTGTCTCTCCACGCCCCTGCGGTGTTACTTGATTACCTGCAATGACTGGCGATCCGCAAATACTGCCACGAATATCAGGAATACGACACCCTGAATCAACTGCATCATCTGTGTCGTGAATCCCATCATGGTCAGTCCGCTGCTGAGCACGATGTAGAGCAGTGACCCTACGATGATATTCTCAAACCGGACTTTTGCTCCGCCGGAGATCGGCATACCGCCGAGTACCAGTGCAATGAGGATCTGTGTCTCCAACTGGTTACCGCCGGAAGATGTTACCGATCCGACTTTGATGACGTTGATAAATGCCGCAAATCCGGTGATCGCTCCTGCCAGAACGTAGATCAAAAACTTCATGCGGTCGGTGCGGATACCGGAAAACATTGCCGCTTTCTCTCCTGCACCGATCGCCTTTAAATAGGTTCCGAACTTCGTGAAGCGGAATACGATGAATCCGATTACCACAACAGCAATCGTGAGCGTCATTTTAAGCGCTGTGCTGTCGTAGTTAATGAGCTTTGCGGAACCTGCCACGGGTGCATTGGTGGTCAGATATTTGATAAATCCACGGAATAAGAACATGGTACAGATCGTAACGATAAACGATTTGATCTTGCGGTATACATAAAAGTAACCGTTCAATGCTCCGATCGCCGCGCCTGCCGCGATTCCTCCCACGATTGCTAACGGAATGCTGATCTTGGAAAGCATACACACAACGATGGATGCAATTCCCAAAATCGATCCCTGTGAGAAATCGAGACCGCCCATTGTCATAATAAAGAAAACGCCTGTTGCCGCTATCATCGTCACATATACCTGGGAAAGTACCAGTGACAGATTTCCAACCATTCTAAAATCTGTTAATACATTGAACAGAAGGAAGATCACGACCAGTCCCACCACCGGCAGAAGTGAACGAATCAACGACATCTTGGATAATTTTTTGAGCTGCTGCTCTTTTTGTTCTGTGTTCGTCTTTGCTTGATTCTCCATGACTGCCTCCTTATACCATCATCGTAATCAGACTGTTCTCATTAAGATCCTGATTACGCTCCAGTTCGCCGTTGATCTTGCCATCTTTCATAATAATGATACGGTCGCACATACCGATCAGCTCCATCAGCTCCTCCGAGATCATGATGATGGATTTGCCCTCTTTTCTCATCTGGTTCATGAGCTGGTAGATGTCCTGCTTTACCTTGATATCAATGCCTCGCGTCGGGCTGTCTAAGACGATGATGTCCGAATCCTTACCGATCCAGCGCGCCAGTACCACCTTCTGCTTGTTACCGCCGGAGAGATCCGACACGAACTGATCCGTATTGACCATCTTTACCGACATCTGCTTGGCATATTTGTTTGCAAATTTCTTTTTTTTCTTATCGCTGATGAAATGTGCCTTGTTCGACAGTTCATCCAGGGACGGCAGGCAGATATTGTCGCCGATGCTCTGGTTCATGACCACGGACTCGTTGTCACGATCCTTGGACGTGTAAGCAATGCTGTGCTTGATTGCTGTCGGAATATCGTTGATCTGTGTTCCGTCCGCCAGCGTCACCGTGCCCTCTCTGTCGTAGGATGCGCCGAAAATCGCTTTTCCGACCTCGTGCATTCCGGATTCGGACAATCCGCCGAAACCAAGCATCTCACCTTTGTGAAGATCAAAGCTGATATCGCTGATGATGCCCGGCACCGTCACGTTTTTCACGGAAAGCACAACCTCATCCGAGACTTTCTCTCCGTAATCAGCACGATAGTAATCACCGGTCACCTCACGTCCAACCATCAGACGCTTGAGATCATCCTCGGTCACATCCGCACTCTTTACGGTATCAATGTAGATGCCGTCGCGCAGGATCGTGATGGTATCGGATTTCTCCAGAACCTCCGGCAGGTCATGTGAAATGAAAATTACGGAGTTTCCGCTGTTGCGGATACGGTCCATGTGCTTGTAGAGTTCATCGCGTCCCTCCTGGGACAATGCGGTCGTCGTCTCGTCCACGACAACGATCTTCGGATCGAAGTATGTCGCTTTTACGATCTCTACCAGCTTGCGGTCCTCGAAATTATAATTATCGATGATGTCGGATGCCTTGATCCGGTCAAATCCGTATTTCTTAAGTAATTCCGTTGCCTTGCGGTTCATGGCTTTGGTATTTTTGATTCCGAAATGTACGAACTGTTCCTCGTGTCCCAGGAAAATATTTTCCGCGACCGTAAGTCCGGACAAGGTTCCCAGCTCCTGTACGATAATGGAAACGCCCTCATTGTTCGCTTCCACCTGATTCTTTGGATGAATCTCTTTTCCGTCGAGGATAAAGGTTCCGCTTCCGATGCTGTAAATACCGGTCAGCATGTTTGTCAGCGTTGATTTTCCGGAACCGTTCTCCCCGATCAGCGCGTGAACCTCTCCCTTGTTGACATTAAAGGAAACATTCTGTACTGCCTTCGTAATACCGAAGGACTTGCAAAGATTTTTTACCTGTAATCTGACTTCACTCATTGCATTCTCCTCCTCGATTACTTGACAATTTCACCTTTTGTGACTTTGGTGGTCACGGTGATGATGATAAGCAGTGCCAGACCTGTGATGACGTCCTGAATCGCGGTCGGGGCGCCAAGTGCGATGAATCCGAAGAAAATGATGTTGATGACGAACTCACCGATCACAATCGCCTGCAGCGGCATACCGTATTTCTTGAACGCCAGTCCGAAGAAGCATCCCATCGTCGGTACAAAGTTACGACTCATGGACGCCATACCGGTTACCGCCACCATGGAGGAACCGTAGCTGATGGTTAAGATCGCCATAACTCCCAAGAACGCGCCGCTTAACACAAATGCAAGCACCTTGTATTTATTGACATTGATACCCATGTTCTTGGCAACGAACTCGTTGCTTCCGATTGCATAGGTGTAAGTTCCGATTTTCGTATAATTCAAAAAGATATATGCTACAATGCACGCAACAATCGCCAGGATAATATCCCACGGCATCTGACCGAATGCGCGCAGATTTGACGGAAGCGTCTGCTCCACGCCGCCTGCGATATAGTTCGCAAGTGACTCATAAATCAATGCGAGACCCGTTGTAACAATCATCGACGGAATTCTCAATTTTACATAAAACAGACCGTTTAACAGACCGACGATCGTGCCGGTGAGCACACAGCCCAAGATCAGTCCGAGGTACCCCATGTTAAACCGGGTGGCAAACACGCATCCCACGATTGCAGAAAGCATGATGTTGGCACCAATGGAGAAGTCGAACATTCCCATAACCATGACGAAATAGAATCCGACCGCACCCACAGTTGCAATCAGGCTGGCCTGAAAGTAGTTGAGCATATTGGCCGGCGAGCCAAAATTATGCGGTGTCAGTATTTTAAAGATTACCCAGGAAACCACAACCAGCGACAGAAGAATCAGATAGCCCTTTGCGCTTCCCGACAGCTTTTTTGAACCCATATTATCTACCTCTTTTTCTTACTCGAATCAACGGATGTCACGCTGTGTGAGCCATCCTTTCATACAAAAGGCCGGTATCGCCACGCGACACCGACCTTTTGAAGTAACGCTCAGTCTTTGGAACTAATTCCCTGCACGTGATGCTGCATCTTCAATAGAAATATTCTTTGCTGCTTCTTTCAGAGCGCTTAAGTCAAGATTGGACATCTCAACAAGCTCATCGGATGTGTACGGAAGCTGGTCTACGAAATACTTCTCATATGCCTGATAGTCTTCTGCAGAGGATACATACAGGTACGGGAAGGAAACGTCCTCGAAGTTGCCTGCAAATCCTGTGTAGTTGCCCTTTATTGCGTTGTAAACCATCATGAATGCAATTAACGGATCACAGTAATGTCCGCCAGACTCACCAGCCATGGAGCCGTTCTCCAGTCTGTCTCCAAGATCCGGAAGGAAATCTGTAGATACGATATCGATATCCTGGGTCTTGCCTGCACGCTCTACTGCTGCGATTGCACCCTGAAGAGGGTCACCGCCGCCGCCTGCCGGGATGAGTGCATCCAGGTTCGGATCTGCTGCCATAAGAGCCTCTGCTGCCTTGGAACCACCTTCGGAAGTTGTACCTGCGTACTGCGGCTCAGAAAGCTGTGCCGGATCATCCGGATGTGCCTCGTTCCACTTGTCAACGCCTGCTTTGTAGCCTTCCCATCTTCCAAGCCAGGTTGCATCTCCCTGCTCCCAGCCGATCAGACCGATGTTACGATCTCCTTTTTCAAGAAGGATGTTTACAAGTTCTTCACCGTTTGCCGGCTCATCCTCATGTACTGCTCCGATGTAATAAGCAGAATCTTTTGCTGCCTGATAAATGTCTGCGCTGTTCGTCTCGCTGATAATACGGAAGAACTGTGCCAGATATACGCCGTTGTCGTTACATGTCTTAATTGCGGATGTCATCTCTGTATCGGATGAGTTACAGATGATAATACCCTGGCATCCTGCTGCTACCAGCTGCTCCACAGATGCTGTAACCTTCTCGGATACGTGACCCTGATCCACGTACTGAACCTCCACCCCAAGAGCATCAGCCGCTGCATCAAGAATCAACTTACACTGGGAACCGAGAACATCGGTGGATGACCAGATGGAAACTCCGATCTTAATCTTGGAGTTGTCTGTCACTGCCGGTGTTGCCGCTGCCTCCGTACCGGATGAAGACGCTGCCGAGTCAGAACTGCTCGCCGTCTCGGAACCCGATCCACAGGCCGCCATACCCACAACCATGGTCGCTGCCAGCGCGGCAGCTGTCACCTTCTTGAAAATTGTTTTCAATTTCATGCTTTTTCCTCCCTATACATTTTATTTGGGTTGTGTAAAAACCTTTTGTGATTTTATTATAGATACTCCCTGCTTTTTCCTCAAGAAAATACAACCAAGTTTTTTCTAAAAGTTGTATGGTTTTGTGTGTGTTTTGTCATACTTTTTTGCAATTATTTTGTATCTATTGTGCGTTTTACCATATATCGCGCCATATTTCCACTGTTTTATCCGGCGGTTTTGTACCTTATTTCCACTTTCGCCACAATGTTTGTCTACTTTCTATTACAGTTACAATACAACTTTCGTCTGTATGGCACTTGTACTTTTTGAGTACCAAAAAAGGACAACACCGGATTTTTTGCTCCGATGATGTCCTTTTTCTTATGCCTTGACTGCCCAGCGCATTTTGGTGGAACGCGCCCTTCCGTTTGCAGCGCACTCCTGCGCCGACGGACGGATGACGTCCTTCGCATAGTCGCTGTAAATCCCACTCTTATATCCCTCTTTGAGCGCCTGCTTCACAAGCTTGTCCTCTCCCGAGTGGAAGGTAAGAATTGCCACGCGCCCGCCCGGTCTTAATGCTCCCGGAAGCTTTTCCATGAATTCATACAGCACCTCAAACTCCTGGTTCACATCGATGCGCAGTGCCTGGAATGTGCGTTGGCAGGTCTTTTTGATTGTGTCCTTTTTCTCCTTCTCCGGCAGAAAATCCAGCGTATCCTCGATCACCCTGCGCAGCTTTGTCGTCGTGTCGATGTGGCTGCCCCTGCGGATCTCGTCCGTGATTGCTTTTGCCAGCTCCTCACAGTACGGCTCGTCGGAGTTCTCATAGAGCATCCCGGCAAGTTCCTCCCGCGTGATCGTATCCAGCCGCTCCGCCGCGCTGATCCCCGTCTCCTGATTGAGCCTGAGATCCAGCGGTCCATCCACCTTAAACGAGAAGCCGCGCTTCGGATTGTCGATCTGCATGGACGACACGCCAAGATCCGCCAGAATAAAGTCGAAGCCGCCGACCTCTTTTGCGATCTCATCGATCGCGCAGAAATTCTGAAGGCGCACCGTCAAAAGATCCTCCCCGAATCCCAGATCCTCCAGACGCTTTTTCGTCTTGGCGGACTCCTCCGGGTCCACATCGGTCGCCCAGATATGTCCCTGTCCTTTCAGACATTCCAGCATGGCACGCGTGTGCCCGCCGTAGCCGAGCGTCGCATCAAATCCCTGCTCTCCGGGCTCAATCTGCAAAAAGTCCAGAATTTCTTTTACCATAATCGAGATATGCATTCCCGCCGGCGTATTTCCCTTCCGGATCACATGCTCGATCGTATCCTGATATTTCTCCGGCTGTAGTTCCTTATATTTTTCCTCAAACTTCTTCGGGTATTTTCCCTTGTAACGCACCCGCCGCTTGTGCGGTGTCTGTGTCTCCTGTTCCATCCTTCTCTCCTACTCCCAGTCTTTTACCAGTTCTGTATTGTACTCCGACTGAATATTTTCGACGGCTTCTCCCGCCGCCCTCCGGTAAAAATAGATCCTGTCGTCATCGCTGTCATTTTTCCAGAATTGATATCCATAGATGTAGCTTTCAAAAATCTCCTCAAAGCTTCCATATTCCTTCTGCAGTCTCTGCGCAATCGGCAGACACTGGTCGAGGCACTCCTCGAGGCTGATGTAGCCGCACTGATAGCACAGTCCCGTGATGCGCATAATACGGACATAATCCCAAGCATCCACACCGCGCGTGTCCAGATGTCCATACGCATCATAGCATACCCATGTCCGGCACTGCTCATCCTCCGGGATCTCACTGATGCTTATAATATCGACATAGCCATCCTCATCCATCGACAGATACCCTTTTTTCAGGTAAGTTTCAAACGCATGACGGTAAGACGCTCTGGTTCCTTTTTTCAGCATCTGGCTGATCGTGCGGGTCGCCGTTGCCCGGCTCGTAATGCCCCACCAGTCAGACAGATATTCCTTCACCTGCTCCTGATCCCAGTCTTCTCTAGAATGACCGCCCAGTTCGCCATATTCTCCGTTCTCAAACGGTACATAGATCGCGTAAGCATCTATGATCCAGCGCACAGTCGGGTCGTCCTTCACGTCCTCAAACGTCAGATCCGACTCCGCCTTTTGGGAATCATAAGAGATCAGCAGACTGTCGGCATCCTGGTTGTAAGCCACATAGTGGTTTCCTGCATACACAAACATGAGCGCGATCACAACCACTGCCGCCACAGTACCCGCAATCAGATTCCGAAGCTTCATCTGGATATCCGGCGCTCCGTCTTTTTCTGAAAATGCATATGGAAGATGCGCACCATCAAACCAGATATCTGCTTTTCCGCCAACCATATCCTGCACATTTCCCACATTTGCCTGCCGTACCGGATACATGGCACGCGCCTCGCACTTTCGCCCCAGTTCATCCATGAACTCATACAGATAATATTTGGTCGCGCCATTTTTCCCGGTTGTTATGACGCGGGCAATTCTGGCGTGATAACGCTTTGCCTGCGCTTTTGCTTTCTTCAGATAGCGGTACTGCATCACCTTGCTCAAAAGGGCGAGCAATGTCATATAAAGCCCCGCCTCTCCCATCAGAAGCATCGTGCGTGCAGTGTCATGGGACGTGTTAAACCGGTACGCAATCGCGTACAAAAATATGATTCCCCCCAGTGCAAGTGCCGCAAGTGGGATTGCCTGCAGGCGGCTGTAACGCCGGTACGCCTCCGACAAGTGCCACTCCGCCACCCAGACCCGCTCTTCCGGTTCTTCCATCTCCACCGAACCGGCAATGTCTTCTCCTGCGTATGCTGCGTCCCCGGCATATGCCGCGTCTTCTGCATATGCCGTCCGTCCCCAGGTCTGGTCTGCGGTGCGCTGCGCGGCACCCGCATATGCCCCGTTCCTATTTCCCGGCGCATTGATGATCCGCGTCATGAGAAAATAGCGGAGCGTTTTATCCGCCTTCCGCTGTATCAGCCAGATTCTAAGCCCAAGTATCGCGGCAATCACGGTAAGTATCAGCACCAGCTGCAGATCGTCCTGCGGATTTAACGAGGTTAAGCTGTAGCGGAGTCCCGCAAAAATAATCCCCAACAGCGGAAGCAACAGTAGCAGAAGCACAATCTGTGTCACATTGGGCGCACTCTTTGCATCCACTGTATCTTCCTTCACTTCCACGCGGTACGTCTTGCGCGCTCTTCCTTCCTCCCTGCTTTTGAGCCGGATCAGATAACGGTCCGCCGTTTCCGTCTGTACCGTCTGCACCCATTTCCATCCGGGGCTGTCCGGCATATTTACATTCTCACTGTACTGCAGATTTCTGCAGACCGCCTTTTTGTCGCTGTGACATAATCCAACCGCCATGTTTCTCTCCTTATCAAGTCATTCCCCGCTTTTCCGGAAATGCCCTGTTTCTTTCGTGTATGTCATCCTAAGATGACCCAGATAAAATTGTAATTGATTGCCACACATTTTGCAACGTGTTGGTTTTACTTGTTGTCCTATTGCCTTGTTCCATCCTGATTAAAATTGCATTTTAATGCCTTTTCCGTTGATAAAATAGACCCAATCAAAAAAAGCAGTTGTATTACAGTGATAATAATACTTAGTATTCCCATTGTATTGTCACTTGCTCCATAGAAAGGAATATGTATCAGCAATGTAGGACCCAACAGGCCAACTCCAGCTTTCCACCAGAGTTTTCCTGCATATTCATGTGCAAATTTCCAAGTATCCATATTTATCATTGACATCCTGGTTCTATATCCCACTACTCCATTGATTTTCTTTGGGCAATGTTTCCACATCATTCTGCCTGCAATTATCATAACCGCTGGAATAATACAATCACATATCAAAATAAACCACCAGAACCACATATTACCACCTCCTATAACTGGAAATTTTCAATGTATCTTCCACCCTCATGCCAACAATTCCTATAAAGGAATCATTTCTTTCTAAGTCCCCAATCACGAAACGTTTCGTTTCTATTCTCATTGATTTTCTTCTCCACCAGTTCCAATTTATCACTGCCATTCTACCATTCCATAAATGCTTATTCAATAACCTATCTGTATTCAAAAATAAATCCCACTGACAACCGTTGGCATTTACAAAATACACTTCCCAACGTTATAATACAGCTATGCATTTATGTATGATTACGGAAGGCGCAACAGACGCCATGAAACGGAGAATCCCATGATAAAACTGATTGCCACCGATGTCGACGGGACACTGGTAAAAGACGGAACGATGCAGATCGATCCCGAATATATGACTGTCATTAAGGAACTTGTCCAGAAAGGAATCATTTTTGCCGTCTGCTCCGGCAGACAGTTCATCAGCGAGCGGAAGCTGTTTGCGCCGATCAAAGATCAGCTGCTCTACATCACGGACGGCGGCACGGTCGTGCGCACCCCACAGGAGATTCTGATGGTTCACACGATGCCGCGCGATGTCTGGAGTGGCATGTGCCGCATGGTGCAGGAACAGATGCCGCACTGTGATTGTTTTGTCGCTACCCCGGACTACTGTCTCGCCGAGGATGCCGGAAGCCGCATGTTCCACTGGCTGCGCGATTCCTACGGCTACGATATCAGAGAGGCCGAGCGCCTAGCTGACATCCCGGAACAGGACATCATCAAGTTCACCGTCTACCACAAATCCGCCTGCGAGGAAATGTGTGCGCCGCTCTTTACCCCGGCATGGAAAGACAAGGCACAGCTTGCCGCCGCCGGCAAAGAGTGGATGGACTGCAATCCGCTTGGTGCAAATAAAGGCACTGCGATCGAGTTCGTGCAGAAGCATTTCGGCATTTCACCGGAAGAGACCTGCACGTTCGGGGATAACCTGAACGACATCGAGATGCTGCAGAACGCCGGCAGGAGCTATGCCGTCGCCAACGCCAGAGAGGAAGTCATCGCCGCGGCAAAAGATACCTGTGCGCCCTACTGGGAGAATGGAGTCCTTCAGGTTCTGAAAACATTTTTATAGCAAAAAAGAATCGTGTACGTCCAGCGGCAGTGCCCCGGCGTACACGGTTCTTTTTTATTTCTGCAGAAGTCCGCCGCCATATTGGATGCGGTTCCTGTCAATGAATTCTTTGGAACAAAATTTCTATTTTTCTTCATGCATGCCCCGGTCATCCATTTTCCTGTCTCTTTTGGCGTTCGACTGTGCGCCGCGGGTGTCCGCGAACATCCGTGGCGCACTGTCGAACCTCAAAAAGACAAGAATCATCGCTGATGGCCGGGGCATGCGTGTTAGAAAAATGAAATTTTGCGACAAAATACGTTGGCAGGAACTGCACCCAATATGCCAAACCTTCCCAACGAACAAAAAAAGAACTGTGTACGCCGCACATCTGCCGCAGGACGTGACACAGTTCTTTTCGTTATATTAAATGTTTAACAGATCGCTGAATACCTTCAGGGCGCCGTCGGTCTCATGTGCAAGCACGCGCTTTGCCAGAACCTTTCCAAGCTGTACGCCTTCCTGGTCAAAGCTGTTCACATTCCACAGGAAGCCCTGGAACATGATCTTGTTCTCAAAGTGTGCCAGAAGTGCTCCGAGAGACTGTGGGTTTACCTGCTCACCGATGATGATGCTGGATGGACGTCCGCCCTCGAAATTCTTGTTGCGGTTCTCATCGGATTTGCCGCATGCGAATGCCACGATCTGAGCTGCGACATTTGCGCAGAGCTTCTGCTGGCTTGTGCTGTCCTGGATCACAACATCTGTGCCGATCTGGCTGTTCTTAAAGCCGACAAACTGAAGCGGTACGATGTCTGTGCCCTGATGCAGCAGCTGGTAGAACGAATGCTGTCCGTTCGTGCCAGGCTCGCCGAAGATCACCGGTCCTGTCGGGTAGTCTACCGGCTCACCGAAACGGTTCACCGACTTACCGTTGGACTCCATATCAAGCTGCTGTAAATGTGCCGGGAAGCGGCTGAGTGCCTGGGAGTACGGAAGCACTGCCGTAGCCGGATAGCCCAGTACGTTGCGCTCGTAAACGCCGATCAGTGCATCGAGCATCTCCGGATTCTTCAATACGTCTTTGTTTGCGGAAAGCTGATCCTCTGCAGCAGCTCCCTCGAGGAACTGTGCGAACACATCCGGTCCGAATGCCAGGGATAATACGGCGCCGCCAACTGCGGAAGTGGAGGAGAAACGTCCTCCGATATAGTCATCCATAAAGAATGCTGCAAGGTAATCATCACTCTTCGCTAACG
>ERZ827469.3118-NODE-3118-length-11364-cov-2.717747_pt1 | contig 11364 bp, 7 predicted proteins | sample MGYA00519917_ERZ827469 | MGnify/ENA primary metagenome ERZ827469 (study PRJEB31778, sample SAMEA3449314) | human gut metagenome | biome: human gut; feature: human-associated habitat; material: faeces | place: United Kingdom | collected 2010/2012 ... | reverse complement strand
AGACCCCCAGATCGCAGATTTTTTGAACCGCAACTTTGTTTCCATCAAGGTGGATAAGGAAGAACGCCCGGACATCGACAGCATTTACATGACGGTTTGTCAGGCGCTGACGGGAAGCGGAGGCTGGCCCACCAGCATCTTTATGACGCCGGAACAGAAGCCGTTTTTCGCCGGCACCTATTTTCCAAAAACCTCCCGATACGGCACAATCGGCTTTGGAGAGCTGCTCCACGCCATCAGCGGCAAGTGGCGGACGGAGAGGCAGGCGCTGCTGCAATCTTCCGAGGATATCGTCTCATTCCTGGACCAGCAGACGGAGGAGGCGGGGGAATCGGACGAGAGCCTGTTAAGCTCCGCCTACAAGCTGTACCGGAAAAGCTACGATAACAAATACGGCGGCTTTGGGGAAGCGCCGAAATTTCCCACCCCGCACAATCTGCTGTTTTTGATGACCTATTACGAAAAAACCGGTCAAAAAGAAGCGCTTCAGATGGCGGAGTCCACACTGGTACAGATGCATCGCGGAGGCTTATTCGACCACATCGGATACGGCTTTTCCCGGTACTCCACAGATCGGTATTTTCTCGTGCCTCATTTTGAGAAAATGCTCTACGATAACGCGCTGTTGATTATGGGTTACAGCAAGGCGTATGCGGTGACCCAGAAAGAGCACTACAGGGATGTGGCGAAAAAAACTGCCGCTTATATCCTGCGGGAAATGACCGGGCCGGACGGAGGGTTCTACAGCGCGCAGGACGCCGACAGCGAGGGCGAGGAGGGCAAATACTACCTGTTTGAGCCTGATGAAATCGTCGCCCTTTTGGGAGAGGAAACGGGGAATGCCTTCTGCCGGTATTACGACATTGAAAAAAAGGGGAATTTTGAGGGGAAGAGCATTCCGAACCTCTTAGGGAATTCCCAAATAGACGGCCGTTTTGAGCAATATCTGCCCCAGGTGTACGAATACCGGAAAAATCGGTATCGCCTGCATTTGGACGACAAGGTCCTGACAGCGTGGAACGGATTGATGATTGCCGCACTGTCGCATGTATACCGGATCAGCGCCGATAAAACCTATCTGGACGCGGCGATCAAGGCGCAAAACTTCATCGAACAAAAGTTGTGCCAAGGGGAAACGCTGTTTGTCAGCTACAGGGAGGGGAAAATAAGCAAGAAAGGCTTTTTGGATGATTACGCCTTTTACATTTTTGCCCTTATCGCGCTGTACGAGGCCACTTTTGATAAATCCTACCTCCAGAAAGCCCGGAGATTCTGCGAAAAGGCCGTGGCGGACTTCTTTGACTATGAGCAGGGCGGCTTTTGGCTTTACGGCCGGGAAAACGAGCAGTTGATCCTTCGCCCCAAGGAGACCTATGACGGCGCGGTACCAAGCGGAAATTCCGTCATGGCGTATAACCTTGTGCGGCTTTATCTGATTACAAACGACGACTGGTTCGGGAATTTGGCCAAGCGGCAGCTCTCCTTTGTTTCCGGTTCTGCCCAGCATTATCCGGCGGGATACAGCATGTTCCTCATCGCCCTTTCCGACGCCCTGGATGAGCCGGAAAAGGTTGTGATCGTAAAGGGGAACAACGGAATACCGGACGGCTCGCCGTGTAAAATCCGCCTCGGCGCTGTAATAAGAGTTTTGGAGGAGCCGACAGAGGAATATCGTCTCCTTCACGATCAGACCACCTATTATGTCTGTCGAAACCACAGCTGCCAGCCGCCGGTCAATAAAATATAACCGGTGGCAGTATTTTATGTAGCCAAGCCTGCGGTGGTGTCATTTTTTGACAATCTTTGCGTGAATGAGACTAATCCATCGGTTTTCCGTTTTGAGTCCAATCTGAAAGGAAAAGGAGAAACTCGGAAAGCCACATAAGATCAAGAAAAATAATAAAACGCCTATTGTTGTCCAAACCGCGGTGGTTCAGATTTCAATAGGCGTTTTGTTTTTCTCCGGGCTCAGCCTGGTCGGGGCGCCATTATCCAACTTCAGAAAGCTCGTGGTTCACGCAGCTCAAGTTTCCAACAGACGGATATAATGGTTTGCTTCACGTAGGACATGATCGGCAAGCAGCGGAAGAATGATTGAACGGATTTGGCACGCCTCAATCCCTTCAACACCCGCGCGCTTGAAATCACGGAAGTTTTGGGTCAGCGCAAGCGCATTTCCCTTGCACATAGCCTTATCATTAGCTGCTGCAGAAGTTTCCAGCAGGCGTTTGTAATCCGCGGCAAAATCATCAGCGGTATCGATCAGCGTATTTTCGCTTGGATCAAGCAGGCCGCGAATGAACAGGGCGTGCTCCATCATAATTTGATTCCAAAACAGCTCACTGTCACGGAGATCATGGCAGCTGCAATTTCCGAAACCTTCCAGCCGCATCAGATGATCGCGGTACAGACGGGCCTCACGCAGAATATGCTCAATGAGCAGCGGATAATTCGATGTAAATAAGTTGCACGAATTGACACCGCGCAGAAGTCTCTCTTTAAAGGCGATAAGGCGATCCACCAGTTGCAGTCCATCCCGGTTTAACTGCCGCACCTGCCGCATCAGAGCTTGTGAAACGTGCAAATCAGCATTGCAATCACAACCCTTTAGCTGCTTCTCACGGGCTGTCAATTTACGGTCGATAAATGTGCCGGTAAGGCGCTGTGTTTGACGTTCGGCGCAGTCGGTAAACTCGGTGAAGATTTCCCCGGAATCCAGCACGCGTTTTCGAACCACACAATCACTTAGCGTGATTGTGCGGGAGAGCAGCGATTCAAATTCCCTCATAAGGTGTTCGCCCTTTTGGGCAAGGCCTGCATTTGGCGGCAGAAAGCCCACCTTTAAAAAGAATGCATGCTCCTTCATGATACGTGCAAAAAACAGATGCTGCTCCAAAGAATCCATAATATAACTTTGGGATCTATCCATAATAAATGCTCCTTCTCGTTACAACTATGATAAAACAGCATATGTATGAAAACGAGAATTGGTTCGGTAACCGTAAATCGAAGGATATTTATTATGATCTGTACATGAAATGCTCATGGCAGTTTTTATCTGCCTGCTAGTCATTGTAACGGTTCTGTTTACGATATTCTCTTGGGGAAATGCCGTATTTGTTTCTGAAAATTCTACTGAAATAATACGCGTCTCCAATCCCTATTCTAGCTGCAATTTCACCGATGCTCAACTTACTGTAAAGCAGCAGCTGTGTTGCTACAGAAATGCGGTAATTGATGAGATATGCGGTCGGCGAGATGCCAACGAGTTTTTTAAACACTGCATGGAAATGAGACATCGACATGCATGCAATCTCTGCCAGTTCACCGACGGTTATATTTTGAGAATAGTTGCGATGTATGTAGCTGCAAACCTTGCCGATTCCTTCATGATTGGCATACTCTAGAAAGGTTCCGCATTGTATCAATTGTTTTGTAAGCATGTATCCGTAGATTTTCTGATCGCACACATTGTCGGCGGAGAGCAATCCGTCAAGCACGGTATTCCACTTGTCTGCCTTGTTATGCGATATCACTTTTGGGAAACGGAAAATATTGTCCAATCGAATGAATCCATTCACCGTTACATCCAAATATACCCAGTCCGCGCGCATGTACCGTGTCTTTGGATTCACCTTATGCACGATTGTCTGCATAACCTCGGCAGGGGCGATAAAGAGACCGCCTTCACCGGTGGACGACAATTCATCTCTGTCCAGTCCAATCAGATACTCCCCTTCGGTAGCGCGCACCACCGAAAGATACGGAAGCTGTTTTACATGGCGAAGGCCGTCAACCTGGTCAGAACAGAGGCTTCCTGTTTCGAGATGTCTAATGCTAATATCATAAATATCCATCTTTTTCCCCGCTTGTTCCTAATTAATAATAGAATTATATAGGTTTATCAGAGAAATGTCAATTGTGAAAATGCCGCACAATGGTACAATAATTCCAAGAGGTGTTGCAAATGGATTTCTATACTTCGTCAAAAACCGAACGTCCCGTTCGCCTTTCGGAAGCTACAAGGCTCTTTGCATATGAATCCATGTATCTGTTCAAATACGGAATTGACACGGAAAAATGCAGCGGCGTTTCGTTGGACGGGATCGAAAATTTTGAAAACCTGACCCCTTTGGAAAAATATGATCTCGCCGTTTCTGAAATTGCGTCCCGAGCTCCTATCAGGATTTGCAGCGGTGAGAAAGTGAGCGGCGCTGCCACACTGGGCGCTGCGATTCAGCACTTGGTACCTGCCTATTACAAGGGAACTCCCGTGTTTTTCAGCGTAAGCCACCTGACGACGGACTATGAGACCATACTCCGGATTGGATACAGCGGTCTAAGGGAAAAAATAAATCTGGCGGCTTCTGCATGCACGGAACCCGAAAAACTCCCTTTCTATAAAAGCCTTGAACAAACGGTAAACAGTTTCGAAATCTGGCACAGGCGCTATCTGAGCGCCCTAAAGCAGAAGCATGGCTGCGAGGAGAACTATCGGAACCTGTGCCGGGTACCGGAATACGGAGCAAGGAATTTCTTTGAAGCCGTACAGAGCATCTGGTTTACCTTCGCTTTCCTGCGGCTTTGTGGGAATTGGCCCGGCATAGGCAGACTGGATTGGCTGTTAGGGGAGTATTTAGAAAAGGATCTTGCCGATGGAAAACTGACCCTGGACCAGGCGAGGGAAATCCTGGCCCACTTTTTCATAAAGGGCTGCGAATGGATCACCGGCAAAAGCAGCGGAAGCGGTGATGCGCAGCATTATCAGAATATCGTCCTGTCCGGCATAGGGAAAGACGGCAGAGACGTTACCAATGAAGTGACCTATCTTGTGCTGGATATCGTTGAGGAACTGGGCATCAGCGATTTCCCCATAACGGTCCGCATAAACAAAAACACGGATGAAAGGCTTCTCCGCCGTGTCTCAGAAGTGATACGCCACGGCGGCGGGGTGATTGCAGTATATAACGAGGAACTGATTTTACAGTCTCTGACAGAGTATGGTTATCCTTATTCTGATGCGGTGAATTTTGCCAACGACGGCTGCTGGGAAGTACAGATACCTGGAAAAACCAACTTTTCGTATGTTCCATTCGATGCGCTCGCTATTTTACAAAAGCAGACGCTCAACAGCTATGACGCTCCCGGTTTTGCTTCTTTCGAAGAACTTTACGAGCATTTTATCGCCGATCTGGAAAAACAGGTCCAGCAAATTCATCAGAACAAAACAGACGAGTTTTTACGGTGTTCCGCTCCCTGCACGGTTGTATCTTTGTTTGAAAATGATTGCATCAGTCGGGGAATTTCCTATTTGGAGGGCGGAACGGTTTACACGGTCGTCTCTCCCCATATCGGAGGACTTGCCGACGCAGCGAACAGCCTATACGCGATAAAAAAGATCGTATTTGAAGAGAAACTTGTGTCGCTTTCCGAATTCATGGCGGTCTTAAAGCAGAACTGGGCGACCGACGAGGCGCTCCGGCAGTATGCGCTCAAGAAGATTACCTATTACGGCAATAACAACGATGAAGCTGACATGATAGCCGCCCGGATTCTCGACGATTTCGCTTTGGCCTGTAAAAAATTGGATGGAAAGGGGCCTTTTCTGTTTCCCCCGGGAGTCAGCACCTTCGGCCGGCAGATCGAATGGGCGCCCAACCGCCTTGCGTCGCCTCACGGCAGAAAACAGGGGGAAGTTCTGTCCGGCAACCTTTCTCCCACTCCTGGAACAGACAAGGAAAGCGCGACCTCCATTGTGGCATCCTACTGTAAGGCCGACTTGAAAAAACAGGTCACGGGAGCGGCTCTCGACATCTCGCTTCTGCCCTCTACCGTGAGCGGTGAAGACGGGCTGGAGGCTGTTATGGGGCTGATGATGGGGTTTGTACACTTAGGCGGATATTTCATGCAGATAGACGTAGCGGATACAAAAATTCTGAAACAGGCCCAGGAGCATCCGGAACAGTTCCCGACGCTTTCCGTCCGTGTTTCTGGCTGGAACGCGAGATTTGCCACACTGAACAAGGAGTGGCAGGATATGATTATTGAAAGAGATGCAAGCCATGAAAGTGAATGTAACGGAGATTCAGCATTTTTGCACCCATGATGGACCGGGCATCCGCACCGTGGTTTTTATGAACGGCTGCCCGCTGTCGTGTAAATGGTGTCACAATCCTGAAGCGAGGCTCACAGGCAACAGGATTTTCTTTACAGAGGGTACCTGCATCGGCTGCCAGAGTTGTGCATTGTGCAGCGCCCACATCTTTACCGAAGCCGGGCATCTGTTTGACAGAAGCAAATGCGTAAACTGCGGCAGATGCGCGGCGGTATGTCCGTCGGGAACTTTGGAAAACACGGTTTTCACCGTCGATACGTCCGAAGTAGTTGCCGAAGTTCTGAAAGACCGGGCGTTTTACGGAAAAACCGGAGGAATTACACTCTCCGGCGGCGAACCCATGCAGCAGGGAGACGCCGCGATTGAGATACTCAGTAAATGCAGGCAAATCGGTCTGCACACGGCGGTTGAAACCTGCGGATATTTCCGAAAAGAATATCTTCCCGCCCTAGCTGATGCGGCGGATCTGCTCCTTTGGGACCTCAAAGACACCGATGAGGCGCGCCATATTGAAAACACCGGCGTTTCCCTTGCGCCAATCCTTAAAAACCTGTTTGATGCCGACCGGTACGGCATTAAAATTCGGCTGCGCTGTATCTGTCTCGAGGGCATCAATGCCAGCGAAGAGCATTTCCGCCGCGTCCGGGAAATCGCGGGCAAACTGAATAATTTGATAGGCATTGATTTGCTGCCCTACCATCCCATGGGCAAGAGCAAATATGAGCGGCTCGGAATAACCGACTATTTTGACAGCAGCAGTTATATTCCTTCAAAAGAAAAAATAGAGCGGCTTTGGCGGATTGGAACGCAGGGCTTGTCACTGCCCTCCCGTGAGAATTTTTGAGCAGGCTTCTGATTTTTAATATTTGCTCAGGAATACCGTTTTACGGATCGGACTTGTATGAATCCGCCGGATTATTTGCGGGACACAGAAAGTGCGATATGAAAAGATAAACAATACAAAAACGGAGTTATCCGCCTGATATTTCAGGGGACAACTCCGTTTTTGATTCATTTGAATATCCGATAAAAACAATTTCTGGAATGATACTTCAAAGTTTCCGGAAACCAGGGAATGTTATTTCACCCACACGCCGGAACCATTGACCCAATATCCGTCCGGGGTGTAACAATTAGCGTACATCGCCCCATCGGAACCGACGTAGTACCACTTATTATACCACTGAATCCATTTGTTCGTCGCCATGGTGCCGTCAGCCTGCATGAAGTACCATTTGCCTCCCGATTTCAGCCAGATTTTCACGACAGCAGCACCGTAGTCGTTGAAGTAGTACCAGTTGCCTGACGCCTGCTTCCAACCTTTGGCCATTTTGCAGTTTTGGTCGAAGTAGTAGGTTTTTCCGTTCTGGAAGGTTTTCAGGGAGTTGGGGGTGATACCATAGCAGTCGTAGAAATTCCAACTTTCATCTGCTCCTTGTGGACGTTGTGCTACTCCACCTAAACGTGGATCATTATCATAAGTTTCCATAATGTCTTCTTGTATTTGTACATTGTTTTTTGAGACTACTAGATAGCTACATTGAACATATCTTGAACTGCTATCCAGATGAATTAATGTATCAGGAATAATAATGACACCTGTATGGGTTTGTTCCCAAAAGTTGTTTTTTTCTATGGTAGTTACGCCCCAAGGCAGTACCAGTTTTTTGCTCTCCGTATAACGAAAAGCGTGCTCTCCGATTGTCTGTAATTTAGGATGAAACTGAATATCTGTCTTGCGTGGACAAGTATTGAGGAGTTTGGTGTGATCTTTAGTATATAGCACACCGTCATAAGAAGAATAATAAGGGTTCTGGGAATCTACCTCAAAAACATATGGGCTGTAATAACAATCATATTCATCAAATTTATTTTTCCAATCTTTATCGTCTGGCCCGATAGAGATTACCTGTATACTCTCGTCTGGAAAACATAGAAAACCTCCAGAATAGTTGGGCAGAGTTTTTTCCACCCGACCAGTTGTTTGTACACTAGGTTGTGGATCAGAAAAGCTGGCACTAGCCATAAAATTGAATCCTGAACAGGAGCAGAGCAACACCATTGCAATGAAAACAATCTTCAGATGTTTGAATATTTTTTTCATATCCTTCCCTCCTAAGTCGATGAGAATATTTGGTAATTTAATTATACATGATCAAATAATATTTGTACACAATAAAAGCCAAAAAAGACACCGAAATTAATCGGTGTCCCTTTTGATCTGCATAAATGCCAAGCCTTTGGCATAATACGCATAAGATTGGTGCCGCTGACCGGACGTTGACCAACGCTTCAAGCCCTTAGAACCACAAAAATATCCCCCGCCCCATAAAGGGTCGGAGGATATTTGGTGCCGCTGACCGGACTTGAACCGGTACGGTATTGCTACCGAGGGATTTTAAGTCCCTTGTGTCTGCCGATTCCACCACAGCGGCAAATCGACTTTTCTATTTTAGCTGATTTTTTATCTTTTGTCAAGGGAACCTTTGAAAATGGAAGATGAAAAATTCATATCCTTTTCATAAATCCGGCAAAGAAATACGGTATGATAGGAAAGGAATTTATGGATTCAGAGAAAATCGTTCATATAGGGTTCATGTTGGAATCCTATACTGCCTGCGAAAGACAATTAGGAGGAGATGCACTATGGCTACAGACAAAAAGAAGAAAAAATTCAAGAAAAGATATATTATCATACCAGCAGTTATTGTAGTGGTAATTGTGGCGTGTTCCTTTCTGTTCAAGGTTCCGGAAACGGCGCTTTTTGAACAGGAGGAGGCTAAAACCGGCAGCATTGCCACCTATTACAGCTTTAGCGGGAATGTAGCCCCTCACGACAAAAAATCCCTCACCGCTGACGGAAATCTCAAAGTAAAGCAGCTGATGGTAGAGGAAGGCGACACGGTAAATGTCGGGGATGTGCTCTATACGGTAGACAACACCGACTATGATGCGAGCCTCCGGCAGGCGGAAGCTTCCCTCGACATGGCGAAGGTCAATTACGACAGCGCCAAAAACGGCCAGAACCAGCAGTCGATTTTGCAGGCGGAAAGCGCCATGAACTCGGCAAAGCTTTCTTTGGACAACGCGGAAAAGACTTTAAACGACACCAAGGCTCTCTACGAGGCGGAAATTGTGGCGAAAAGCGACCTTGACCAGGCCCAGAGCGCCTATGATGCGGCCAAGCAGCAGTACGATACGGCAAAAAGCACCTACGAGCTGACAAAAGGAACATTAGCCGCCAACACGGTGGAATCGGCCGAAGCACAGCTCAAGCAGGCTCAGGCGGCTTACGATGCGGCGGTATCCCAGCGGGTGGACGATCAGGTGACGGCGGACTTTGCGGGGGAAATCACTAAAATTTACATAGAAGAAGGCTCCACTGTGATGGTGGGTGCTCCCACCATGGATATTTCCGATTATGGGCAGATGATCGCCACCATCAAGGTGGACGAGTATGACGTAAGCGCGTTGGAAATCGGCAAAGAAGTCATTTGCACTGTTGACGCTCTCGGAAAAGACCTGACCGGAACGGTGACGAAGATATCAAGGCAGGCCACTGAGGCAAATGGTATTTCCTACTTCTCAGCAGATGTGGCGCTGCCCCAGGACGATATGCTGTTGGAAGGCATGTCGGTGGAAGTGAAGTCCTTAAATCAAAACGCTGACAATGTAGTGACCATTTCGATGAAAGCCATCCAGTTCGACAATGAGAACAAGCCTTTTGTCTACTACGCCGACGAGAAGGGTAAAATTCAGTCTAAACCGGTCACCATCGGCATTAACGACGGCATTACAGTAGAGATCAAAGAAGGCGTCAGCGCCGGCGACATCATCTTCTATCCCAAGACGACGATCAACATGGCCGACATGATGATGGGATAGGCGGTGATTCGTGTGAAAAATAAGATTTTTTACACGGAAATTTGTTCCTTTCGCCCCCAAAAAGGGCGAATTCGCAGCGGATGCTGCGAACCGCAACAAATTTGAAAAGGAATGGCGAATAAAATGGCAGAAGAATTGCTTGTAATGAAAGATATTGTCAAGAGCTATGAATCCGGCGGCGAGGAACAGGTGGTTCTTGACCACGTGAACTTTTCGGTTCAGGAGGGGGAATTTGTCTCCATCCTGGGGCCGTCAGGCTCAGGTAAATCCACCATGATGAACATCATCGGATGTCTGGACGTACCCACAAGCGGCGAATATTTCTTAAACGGAAGGGAGATTGAAAATCTCGATGAAGTGACGCTGGCGAAAATCCGGAATCGGGAAATCGGCTTTATCTTCCAGTCGTTCCAGCTGCTTCCCCGAAGCACCATTTGCGAAAATGTGGAGCTTCCCCTCATGTACGCCAAAGTTCACGCCAAGGAGCGGCGGGAGAGGGCGGTGGAAATTCTCACCCGGATGGGACTGGGGGAGAAAATCGACTATTACCCAAACCAGCTCTCCGGCGGACAGCAGCAGCGTGTGGCTATCTGCCGCGCCGTCATCACCCAGCCGTCCATCCTTTTGGCCGACGAGCCCACCGGCGCGCTGGACCAAAAGACGGGCAAGCAGGTGATGGAACTGTTCAAGGAATTAAACGACGAAGGGCGAACCATTATCATGATTACCCATGATGCGAATATCGCAAAACACGCTCACCGGATCGTCAAAATCTTAGACGGAAAACTGTCGGAAGGAGCGTTGGAAGATGCTTAGAGAAAGCCTCAAAATGTCCTGGAAGAACATCACCCACAACAAGCTCCGCTCCTTTCTGACGATTTTGGGTATCGTCATCGGCGTTACCGCCATCATCGCCCTGATTACCATTGTACAGGGCGTTATCAACAACGTAAACCAGCAGTTTGAGAGCGTCGGCGCCAACACCATTGTGGTGCAGGCCTACGGTACCCCCTTAAAGCAGGGACTGTCCGACAAGGATTTGGAGGCGCTGCAGGATATTGACGGCATCGTGGGCTTTGCTCCTACAGTGACCGCCACCATCGACATTCCCAACAAGGGAAATATTGCCGAAAATATCGTTTTGGACGGCAAAAATGAGGTGTATTTCCGCAGAAATCCAGATATCGTCGTAGAGGGTCGGGGCATCAACATCCTGGACATCGAAAACCGCAACCGGGTCTGCGTCATCAGCCGGGAGATGGAGCAAAAGCTCTTTATGAGCGAGTCCGGCATCAATCAGACCATTACCATCGACGGGGTGCGGTACACCGTTGTCGGAATCACTGACACTACCGGTAAGCTGG
>ERZ827469.3112-NODE-3112-length-11392-cov-4.131252_pt1 | contig 11392 bp, 6 predicted proteins | sample MGYA00519917_ERZ827469 | MGnify/ENA primary metagenome ERZ827469 (study PRJEB31778, sample SAMEA3449314) | human gut metagenome | biome: human gut; feature: human-associated habitat; material: faeces | place: United Kingdom | collected 2010/2012 ... | reverse complement strand
CTACCGTAAAGGGCTGCTCAGAGAGCGCCTCCAGTGTGCGGGACAAAACTGCTTCATCCAGGCGCACAACAACGGCATTCAGCACGCTATCTTCGTCGTTGGTCAGTGTTACATGGTCGCCGGTTTCGTGACGACCGAGATCGAGGATATAGTCATATTTGACTTTTTTATACGTTTTGTTGACGCTGGCGGAAGAGATCGAAACGGTATCGATCTTGGAGCTTTTACAGTAAGCGTAGTAATGTCCCTCCGTGTATACATCAAAGAAAACCTGATTGCCGGATTCCTCTGATTCGATGGAAACAAAGAGCGGATCAGAGGTCGAAACAGAAGCCGCCATCTGATTTTGTACCTCGAACGGGTCGGAGGTCTCTTCAGAAAACTCAGAGGAAGAAAGATTCTGTCCATCCTGCAGGATAAATCCGGCGGGCAGCGTCTTGTTGTTTTTGTACAGGTAAACGCCGTCCTGCTCGTCGATCAGCGTGTAGAGGCTGGAATCCTCTGCATCGGAGCGGGAAAACAGGTAGCGGACATTTAAAAGCGCTGCAGAAAGCGGCGTCTGACCGTCAAAGCAGTAAAATACCTTGCTTTCGCTCATGCCCATGCGGTCGTACCAGTCCTGAACCGCCGCGTTGGAGGTGGAAGAAAACAGCGACGCTGTCGGATAGCCTGCCAGCGCACCGTCATTTTTGGTGACGCGGCTGAGCTTTTCGTAGCGGTAAAAATCGGAATCTTTTTCGTCATTACGAGCAACTAACTCCCGGTAGGCGGGAATGCTTTCCAGATAGCTGCTGCGGCTGGTGGTGGAAACGCTCGTCAGCGCCATGTTGTAGGTGGATTCAAAAGCGACCAGCGCCAGCACGGCGATTGCAATCGCGCGCTGATACGGGAGGCTGTCTGCAGGCTGTTTTTCTTTCCCTTTTTTCCAGGCATAGAGCAGCAGCACGTAGGCAGCAAGCAGGCAGGCGCTCAGCACAAAGGTGCCCTGGGTAAAGGCGTCGTCCTCCACGAGCTTTCCTGCCAGCAAAAGATAACCGAGCCCGCAGGCGAGGGAGACAAACAGCTCGCGCATGGTAAAGCCGTCGAGCTTTGAAAACGCCTCATAGCACATCAGCAGTACGAGCAGGATGTACAAAAAGGACTGACGTGCCGGAAGCGAATCCGGGTAGTTGAAACCGTGCCAGATGAAATTCAGGGTATTGACCGAGAAGCTGACGATGAAAAAGGTGCATAATACCAGTCTGCCGAGCTTTTCCTTCAGAGGGATTTTTCGGTTGACGATATAGAGCGGAATCAGGAAAAAGACTGCGCTGGAGCAGAAAATATTCGGCCAGTGATCCAGACCGGTTTCCCGGGATACACCGGTCGCATGCCGCGCGATTACGTCGAAGAAGGAAAAGTACCAGTTGATCTTTTCCGGAAAGTTGAATTCGGAAAATTCAGTCGCATGCAGGGCAGCGATTTCCGGGATCAGCAGCACAGCGGCGAGACCGCCAGCCAACAGGGAAAATAAAGCAAAACGTCCGATTGCGCCAAGCAGCCTTGCGCGGAACGCTTTCCAGCCATCAGAGCCAAACAGGTTCGGTACGAGCACGAGAAAGTACAGGCACAGGAAGATGCAGACCATGATGGAAAGGTAATAGTTCGATAAAATGCACAGCCCGAGGGTGATACAGTAGAGGCTGTATTTTTTTTCGAAGACCAGCTTTTCCAGACCGAGAACGATCAGCGGAGCGAGGACGAGGGTATCCATCCACATGACGTTCCAGTTATATGCGGCAACGAAGCCGGACATCGCATAAAATGTGGAAAAGAACAGGACAGAAAGGTCGTTTGTGTGGAATTTTTCTGTCAAAAGCCAGGAAAAGGTGAAGCCGCACAGACCGATTTTGAAAACGACCATGTAGCTCATAAATTCGATTAAATATTTTTCGGGCAAAAGGAGCATCAGCCAGTTGAACGGGCTTGCGCTGTAGTAGCCGTAAAGAGACAGGTAATTGGAGCCCATACCGATGCGCCAGGAGTAGTAGAGCGGTTCGCCGTCGCGCACTTTCCGGACAAATTCTTCCAGAAAGGGGACGTACTGATGGTACATGTCGGAGTGCATGAAGCTCTGATCTCCGAAGGGATAAATGCCGTTGCCGATAAAAATCGCCATCATGGAAAGAAACGGCAGCAGGAAGGAAAAGAAACAGATCTTTTTTTTCATAAAAAAGGAAATCCTCCGCGGTTTAGTCAAAAAGCAGGTAATACTGCAGGGTCTGATAATCATAAAGCAGATCTTTTTGCTTGGATGCAGTGGTAAAGGTTCCGTCGGACAGCGTTACATGGTTGGCTGAAATGACGGGTACTTCCGTGCGCAGTTGCGACAGGAAGTTATCGTAAGCGGATTTTGGAAGCCCGGCGGCGTCCAGCGTCTTTGCCGCAAGATAGTTTGCGCTGATTTCCAGATCGTTTTCCGCTTCGATATTGAAGTTTGCCCAGATAAAGAACGGAACCTTGTAGCGCAGCGCCTCTTCCTCGTCGGTTAAGTCCGTATCATCTTTGCCGTTTAGCTTCCAGACCGGACGTACGACAGAATCAGCAGGCTGATGATCTCCGAAAAAGACGATTATGGTAGGCTCCTCCTGTGCTTCAAAGTAAGAAATCAGGTTCTGGATGGCGCTGTCGGACAGCCTGATCAAGGACAGGTACGCCGGAAGCAGCTTGGAATCCGAGCCTTCTACCGTGATATCGGGAGAAAAGTTGTCGTAATCCGCCCAGTCGCTGTAGGAGGAATGGTTCTGCATCGTCACGTTGAATAAAAACAGCGGCGTGTCCGCATCTTTTTCCTCGTAGAGCTTTATGATCTTTTCATAGTTGCCTTCGTCACTGACATATTTGCGCACAAGGGGAGAATCTGTGAAAAACTCCTGAAAGTGCATCTCGTCGAAGCCGAGCCTGGGATAAACGAGATTTCTGTCCCAGCCGGCGGCGCGGTACGGGTGCATCGCAATCGTATAGTAGCCGAGGGAGGAAAGATAGGAGGCCATCGAAGGCGTCTCTTTTTTCACATACTGCTGATACGGGATACTTCCATAAGGAAGAAACGCCATTGAAGCGCCGGTCAGGTATTCAAATTCTGTGTTGGCAGTGTTGCCGCCCTTAACGGAGACGTTTAAGTGACCGGAAATCGTGTTATCCGCGCCGTCGAGCAGGCTGTGCACGAAGGGCATATAATCCTCGTTCGTTGTAAAATCGCCGAGCACGGACGGATCGGAAAACGCCTCGTTCATGATGACGATAATGTTCGGCTTTTGCGCATTGTCCGAGGATGTTCCAGCGGCTTCCTGAGAGCCGGTATCATAGGATGCCAGCAGCTCCTTGGCGTTTTCTGCGCTGTAACCGGAGGGCTTATCGACAGAAATGTACTGAAGCTCCATTAAAAACGCAGTTACAGTACCATTTTTAAATTGAATCGTCGTCGGAGTGAAAAGCTTGTTGTAAAGGTGAAGCTTCTGCTCGACGATGTCCTCGCTGTGCAGCATTTTCGTGTAGCCAAAGCATAAAAGACCGCAGGAAAGCGCGAGGCAGACGCGGGCAATCCGGGCTTTTTTATTTTTTTTCGGAAAGCCTTTTTTCAGGAAAAATTCCAGAACCAGAAGCAGGACAAAACAGATCAGCACGATTACTGCGGTGCGGTTCAATTTGTATTCGTAGTTGTCCGCGACGCTGGCAGCGGTCGAGATCGAAAGAATGTCCCACGGCTGGATGGGCGCGCCGCGAAATTCCAGGACGAAATAGTTTGCAAGACCGTAAACGGCGCAGAAGGCGGTTTCGATGCCGAGTGCGCGGCTGATCCTGCCGGTCAGTGCAAATAAAAACAGTGCTGCAAATTCAAACAGTGCCAGATTCATCCCCTGTATATACGGTTTCATGGTCTGGAACGGATTATGCGTGTACCATTCCAGCAGATAAAAATTCAGAACAGGGCCGATCAGCAGAAAAATCCAGGGACTGCTTTTTTTCAGCCAGACAATCCATTTTTTCATAAAACTCCTCTTTTCGTGTAAGGTAAATTCGTTTTCTGTTCCATAATAGTCAGGACTTTGAGGGATGTCAAGGGAGGAAAACGCATATATATAAGAAACAGAAAAAGCTTTCGTTTTTCTTAATAAAGTTTAAATAGGAAAAAAAGAAAGCCTATGTTACAATAAACCAACTGGAGGAAATGCGGACATGGACGATAAAAAAAGGGATCTGATCCCGGTGGCGGCGATTGCTCTTTTTCTGGTAATTATCATCGCGCTGTGCGCAGTACGGCTGCATCAGCGCAGGGAGACACGGGCAGAGATCGCAGAAACGGAAAGCACGCAGATATGGTACGGCGAGGAACAGGCAGAGTCTGCAGAATCAGAGACGAAGGACGCAGCGGATCAGACGGAAGAAACAACAGCGGGGAAAAAGCAGACGACGGAAAGGGGACAGCAGGAGGATGAGACGCTGACAGAGCATCCGGACAGCAAACTTCCAGCAGGCAAAGGGAAGGAAAGTCAGGGTGCCAAGCAGGAGGGCAACCCCCGGACGGTGAGCGGAAACGATCCGTTATCCGGCGCGGAGAGTGCGAACAAGACAAACGAAGAGATGCTTCTGGAGATGTCCGGTTACTGGGAACAGGATAATATGGACGCGGTGGAGGATCTGGCGATGCTGCCCTGGTATATGAGGATGTCGTCGGATATTTCGGATGCAAACAGCTTTTATTATTATGGCGAGCGCAGCAGCGCAGGACAGCCGGACGGAACCGGAATCGCCTGCTATGCGGATAACGCCTATTACTACGGCGAGTGGTCGAATGGCAAACGCGAAGGCAACGGCAAGTGGGTGCGCTTTTACGTTTATTATGACGATGACACTACGTCGGACCGCGCGTACCGCGAGCATATGTATGCCGGAGAATGGAAAAACGACCTGCCGGACGGTGAAGGACAGGAGCATTACGAGCTGGATATGAGCAAGGCTGCCAAAAAGGAGCGCTACATCCAGAATGTGATCGGAACGTTCCGCAGCGGCTTCTACAGCGGAGAAATGTACCTGACGACGTTAAATTGGGACGGCAATCAGGAAGAGTGGAACGGCTTTGCGGACGCGGGAATCTGGAGCCCCTACGGAGCCGGTTCGAACCGCAAGGAGGTACCGGTCTGCCAGGATGTGGACGATGATAACAATTACCTTTGGCTGTCCGTGCGCGACAACAAGAATCGTGGAATCTATGAGCTGATGCCGTAAAACCCTTGACAGAAGTTTCAAAAGCTCGGTATAATAATTGAGTTATACGAAAGAGAAGCGTTCGGCAGCCGAAACAACCGGCTGCCGGAGCGGTGAGCGGTCATGGCGGAATTGGCAGACGCGTTGGTTTTAGGTGCCAATGGGCAACCGTGTGGGTTCGAGTCCCACTGACCGCATGCAGGCAAATGGAAAAGAAGAGAAGGGATGCCGGATCGACAAACAGGGATTTGAAGCTGCTGTTTTGTCGGGCGGCGTCCCTTTTCGCTGTCAGGCGCTACAGGAGAAAAAATCCGGTTGACAACTGTTTTAAATAGTGATATCATTTACGTGTAACAAGGGATTGTAACTCTTTGAGGCATCACCTAAGGGGATGGGTGCGCAAAGAGTTTTTTTTATTTTATAAACATTTATTGCTTGGTTTTTCAAAGCAACTTACAGGACGCTGTTGAAAACAGCTTGATACGCAGGAAGAAATCGTAGTGATAAAAGGGAGTACTAATGAAAGGGTAAGAAGGTATTGCCATGATGATTGTCAAAAAAATCAATAATAATGTAGCCATTGGTGTTGACGGAAACGGGCACGAGGTAGTCTTGTTTGGCAAGGGTATCGGCTTTGGAGAACTCCCTTATAGTATTAATGATATGTCAAAAATAGAGCGTTCATTTTATGATATAGATTACCGATATTACAATTTGTTGTCGGAGATTCCGGAGAACATGTTCCTTTTTACAAGCCGTATCGTTGATGCCATAGAGAGTAAAATTGGCGGTAATCTGAATCCTAATCTGGTGTTTATCCTTGCAGATCATATCAATTTTGCAGTTACCAGATATCGTAAGGGAATGCAAATATCGCTACCTTATTCTTATGAAATTGAGTTTGAATATCCCCACTTGACAAAGCTGGCAAAATGGATCGTCAAAAATATTAATGCAAAATATCAGGTATGCCTGGATAAAGGGGAGGTTACAAGTATAACCATGCATTTGCTGAATGCACTGGAAGGAAAAACGAATCAGGATGATCAGCAGCACCAGAGTCAAATTACCCGAATCATTAAAAACGTAACAAAAATTATAGAGGATTATTTTGGCATTGTTCTTGATAAAAATGACTTCAATTATTTCAGGTTTAAAATTCACTTGAAATATTATGTCCTAAGAAAAGAAAATAATGAAGAATTTATGGACGGTAATATTGATGAACTGTATGATAATATGAAAAATACTTATCCCGATATCTATAACTGCGTATATAATATTGATCAATATTTATATAAAGAATTTAAGAAAAGCTGTACAAGTAACGAATTGCTGTATCTTATGATACATGTTACTCGGTTATGTACACGAGAGGATTGTAACCGCAAGGGCATTACCTCAGCATGAGAGTGCTGGGGTTTTATTTTTGCAGGAACCGTACATTAGCTGTATCGCACTGTAATCCTTATGCGTCATCAGTGTACTGAGAAATACTGACATGTCAATATTTTTCTGCCGTTCGGTTTGCTAAGTGCTCCTTGAAAATTGAATACAGGCAATTTGAGCTTTCATTTAAAAGGCTGTTTTACGAAAACGATGTATCTGCAATAAAGGAGGAAGAAAAATGAAGCTTTTGGTTAAAGGTGATGATTATGGAATTACAAAAAGTGTTACGTATGGAATCATCGAAGCATTTGATCATGGGATTTTAACAAGCTCGGGCATGTTTACGAATATGGAGATCGCCCCATGGGCGGCACAATTTGTAAAAGAAAGGGAAACCTGCTGTTTTGGAATAGACTTTAATCTGGTTTGCGGTCCCTGCGTATCAGATTACAGGGAAATTCCACATTTGGTTGATGAAAATGGCCGTTTTATCAGCTCAAAAATCAGAGTGAATGATCCAAAATGGGCTACGAAAGAAGGGCAGAATGAGTTATTACCGTTTCATGAAGTATATAAAGAAATAGCGGCACAGTATCAGCGTTTTGTTGATTTATGCGGGAGAGCGCCTGCCTATCTGTGTGGGCATTCCATTCAAACCGGCTCTATGGAGGAAGCGTACCGGACGTTATCAGCTGAGACAGGAGTTCCGTTTTGTGATGATCTGTACAAAAAATATAATATCATAGACTTTCGTGACGCGCCGATAAAAAATGACGAATTAATGAATCTGTCAACCAGAGGAAAAGAGTTTCATGCAATGGAACAGTTGAACCGCGATCCGATGAAATTATTTTTTGACAACCTGGAATATCTAAAGGGATTTGAGTATGTGGCGCTTGTCTGCCACCCGGGCTTTGTTGATGCTGATCTGTTAAAATTATCGTCCTGCAGCTTGGAGAGAATGAGAGATCTTGAATTCTACCTTTCAACAGAAATGAAGGACTTTATTTTAGAAAACGGGATTGAGTTAATTTCATTTTCTGATTTGACTGCATAGAGCTTAAAGGAACCTGTATTCCATTTATACCGGGTGGGGTGGTTGCATATCCTCAATGATTGTAAAAAAAATGAGAGGAGGAATCAGGAAAGGGGTGTCTTTCCTGCAAAATTCAATGAATCAAAACTATCATAAGTTAGCTGTTACTTTACTGGAAAAGGTAGGCGGCAAGGATAATGTTATTAATGTATATCATTGTGTTACCCGTTTGCGCTTTCAATTAAAGGATTCAAGTATTCCAAATACGGAAGAAATTGAAAAGATCCAGGGTGTTTTAGGGGTTGTCACGTCAGGGGGACAATATCAAATCATTATCGGGCAGGCTGTTCCTGAGCTTTATAAAAAGGTGGTAGAAATCGGGGGATTTGGAACTCAGGAGGAAATTGCCGAGAATCTGGACGGGGGATTTGAAACTCAGGAGGAAATTGCCGAGAATCTGGACGCTCCAAAAGAAAAAAAAGGGATAAAACAGTTTTTTGCCCAGTTATTTGAATTTATGTCCGCTGTCATGTCACCGATGATTCCGGCGTATTGTGCCGCAGGTTTATTTAAAACGGTTGCCGTAGTATGCGGTCCGGATGTGTTAGCGATATGGGAAACGACAAGTGATTTGTATATAACGTTTAACTTTGCGTATAATGCATGTTTTTATTTCCTACCGATTTATTTGGGCTACACCGCCGCGAAAAAACTCGGGCTTAACGTTATTTTAGGAATGTATCTTGGCGGAATGATGCTTGTTCCGGAATTTGTTGAAATTGCAACTACAAGCGAAGCGTTTACAATACTGGGAATACCATGTAAGCTCGGAACCTATGGAACGACAATTTTTCCGATCCTGTTAAGTGTTTTTGCCTTAAAATATGTAGATATGCTGATCAGTAAGGTTATTCCGCAGATGTTGTCTACATCAATTAAGCCGTTTATTGAAATGTTTATCATGTTACCGCTGGAATTATGTTTATTCTGCCCGTTGGGAACTTTAATCGGTGAGGGGATTGCCCAGGTTATTTTAATGCTTGACAGCGCCCCGTTATTGGTGGGAATCATAGGCGGCTTGTGGCCATTCCTGATCTTGACCGGTATGCATATGCCGATCTTATATGCGGTTATCCTTCCTAATTTATATTCCTTAGGTTATGACACGACTGTTCTTCCGGCGACGCTTACAAATCAGGCGTTGTTGGGGTTGGAGCTGGCTGCTTTACTGAAAATCAAAAATAAAAAAGAACGAATGAATGTATTCCAGTTATTTATCACCCACAATGTGGGAGGTGTCAGTGAGCCGGTGCTTTACGGAATCGGTATGAAATATAAAAAGACATTAATCGCATTGGCGGTCGGAGGAATTTGCGGCGGGTTATTTGCGGCTTTTACCGATGTAGTTTACTATCTGGGACCCAGCTTTCCCCTTATAGGAAACGCGCTTTCCTTCTTCCAGGGCGGGACTAAGAATTTTATCCTGTTCTTTATCAGCGCTCTTATTGCGTGTGTAGTAACGTTTTTGCTTACTTATTTTTATGGCTTTGATAAAAATGATCCTATGTTAAAAAAGGAGGAGGGATAATGAAAAAATTTTCAATTCTGATTGCCGGGGGAGGAAGTACGTTTACTCCGGAAATTCTGCTCTTATTGTTAGAAAAAAGAGAGCAGTTTCCCATCAGAAAAATAAAGTTCTATGACAACGATGAGGAGAGGCAGAAAATAATTGGCGAAGCATGTGGCGTGCTTATTGAGCATAAGGCTCCTGAAATTGAATTTTCATATACAACTGATCCGGAAACCGCATTTACTGATGTCGATTTTGTAATGGCACATATCCGCGTTGGTAAGTATGAGATGCGCGGAAAGGATGAAAAAATACCGCTGAAATATGGTGTGGTAGGGCAAGAAACCTGCGGACCGGGAGGTCTGGCATATGGAATGCGTTCCATCGGACCTGTAATCGAGTTAATCGATTATATGGAAACGTACTCTCCGCATGCGTGGATGCTGAATTATTCGAATCCCGCGGCAATCGTTGCGGAAGCAACAAACCGGCTCAGGCCGGACGCAAGAATCATCAATATCTGTGATATGCCCGTTGGAATAGAGGCAAGAATGGCTGTCATCTGCGGGCTGAAATCCCGAAAGGAGATGATTACCAGGTATTTTGGGCTGAATCACTTTGGCTGGTGGAGTGACATAAGGGATAAAAACGGAAAGGATTTAATGCCGGTAATTAAGGCCTACGTGAAAGAGAACGGGTTTAACACTTCCCAAATAGATGGGCATACAGATGATAAAAGCTGGACGGATACTTATAATAAGGCGAAAGACGTCTATGCGGTTGACCCGAATTTCATTCCAAATACGTATTTAAAGTATTATTTATACCCGGACTATGTGGTGAAGCACTCAGATTTAAATTATACAAGAACAGATGAAGTAAGGGAGGGGAGAGAAAAACGGGTGTTTGAAGAGGCTCGAAGGCTTATTCAGACAAAGAATGTGGAAAATTGCGGCTTCGAAGTGGGAAATCATGCGGAGTATATTGTTGATCTGGCAAGAGCGCTGGCATATAACACACAGGAAAGAATGTTGCTAATCGTGCCCAATCATGGCGCGATTGAAAATTTTTCCTATGACGCAATGATTGAGATTCCCTGTATTGTAGGGAAGAATGGATATGAACCATTAAAGGTCGGGAAAATACCGGTATTCGAAAAAGGGCTTATGGAGCAGCAGGTAGCGGCGGAAAAGCTGGTTGTTGACGCCTGGGTTGAGAAAAGCTATCAAAAAATGTGGCAGGCGATTACCATGTCTAAAACAGTTCCAAGCGCGGCGGTTGCTAAGTTAATACTGGACGATTTGATAGAAGCAAATGTAAAGTACTGGCCGGAGCTTAGATGAACGTGCAGCTCCTGTGCGCCGGAGATTCCTTTTTATTTTCATGTTCCGGCAAAGCAATAGCATAAACGGGAAGAAGCATAAAAAAGTTGCATAAAATGTCTTGCCTGTATAAGCAGGGTTGTTTCACGAAGAATAATTGAATAGCCAAAAATGTTTGAATTTATCGCTTCATGAAACAACCCTGACAGCGGGAGACAGAGTGTTGACAAAATATAAAAAAGTGCTACAATCCTGTCTTTGACAGTTGAAAAACAAAAAAATCGCTGTATCCCTTCATTTTGCTTGGGGTTCAGCGATTTTTTGTATTGCTTTAGAATATAGTATTTTATTCCCGACCTTTACTCTTTTTCTGAATGTTTTTCATTTGTCTTTTTGTGATAAATTTATAATCCGTTTCGAAGCCACAAATGTTGTGCAACGCATCAGTTAACTTGTCTCGAGTGTAAAGTGGAATAAAGCCTTGTTCTTGTATATCGGCGAAATTCATCGTTCTTAATTTATCAAGAATGGTCTCGCAGCTGAACGCATTTTTCAAATCTCTTTCAAGGTATCGATATATCACCAACGCAAGGAAACAGATAAGAAAATGAGCTTTTATACGTATATCGTCATGGAGAAATACTGGTCTTGCTTCAAAATCAGTTTTCATGATTCGAAAACATTCCTCGATTTCCCAACGGCTTTCGCTGACTTTCAAAATGTCTTTTACATCATCGTCCAGGAGGTCCGTTGTTACTGCATATATCCCATCATATAAGGCTTCCTGTTCGATTTTTTCTGTGTCCAGATAATTGTGGATCTTTGCAG
>ERZ827469.3111-NODE-3111-length-11396-cov-3.725774_pt1 | contig 11396 bp, 8 predicted proteins | sample MGYA00519917_ERZ827469 | MGnify/ENA primary metagenome ERZ827469 (study PRJEB31778, sample SAMEA3449314) | human gut metagenome | biome: human gut; feature: human-associated habitat; material: faeces | place: United Kingdom | collected 2010/2012 ... | reverse complement strand
CCGGGGATGTAAACGTCGACGGGCAGGATCCGGTCCACGCCGTTGACCACGTGGTACGACTTCTTGAACGGGCCGCCGCTGATGGCGCAGCCGCCCACGGCGATCACGTATTTAGGATCGGCCATCTGGTCGTAAAGGCGCTTGAGCACCGGGGCCATCTTGTGCGTGATGGTTCCGGCGACCATGATGAAGTCGGCCTGCCGCGGGGAGGCCCGGGCCACTTCGAACCCGAACCGGGCAAAGTCGTAGCGCGCGGCGCCCACGGCCATGAATTCGATGCCGCAGCAACTCGTGGCGAAGGTCAGGGGCCAGAGGCTGTTGCTGCGGCCCCAGTTGATCACCTCGTCGAGACACCCCACCACCACGTTGGTTCCGTTCGCGCGCAGTTCGCGCGCCATCTGTTCGAGGTATTCGTTGTCGTTGAAGTCCTCGTACTTCATCGACTTGATTTTCGGTCTCTTTATTTCCATTCCAAAGCTCCTTTCCGCCATGCGTAGGCAAGGCCCAGAATCAGTACCACCAAAAAGAAGAGGATGCTCACCAGTCCGTAGACGCCCAGTTCCTGCACGACGACGGCCCACGAAAAGAGGAACACCGTCTCGACGTCGAACATCAGGAAGAGGATGGCGAAGAGGTAGTAACCCACTTTGAACTGCATCCACGAACGTCCGCGCGTCGGGATGCCGCACTCGTAGGCCTCGCCCTTCTGGGGGTTGTACGAACGCGGCGACACGGCGCGAGCGATACCCAGCACAACTGCGACCAGCGCAATGGCCGTAAGGATGACGACCACCAATAGCGTGAAATACATAGATATGTTGTTTTACGATTTTAATTCCGGCACGACGAAACGCCCGCACGCCCCGCGGACGGCAAGGGTCCCGGAAACAGGCGGCAGGGAAAACGACGGAAAAGGGCTAAATCAGAATACGTCCCAGGGAGAAGACGTAGTAATCCACGGCGTCGGGGTGCAACGCCGGGGAATAGGTGCACATCGCGGTACGGACGCCGAAAGCGGCATCGCAGGCGAGGCGCGCGCCGGCAAGCTGCCGCACGGCGGCCTTATGGTCCGAAGGAGCTGCGGGAGCCTCGATCGAGGCGGTGCAGGGACAGATCGCGGCGGAGAGATAATTGCATGCCGCGGCATGCGAACCGGCAACCGAGGATTGCGTCAGGGCAGGGCACACGTTCTCCCCATCGCTGCGGAACGACGTACCCTCCAGACTCCCCGCCAGGGCGAAGAGCAACAGAATCAATGCCAATTGAATTCTCTCCTGCATCCGGTCCGAATCATAAATTTCTGCGCTGCGAAGATACATTCTTTTGCGCAGAAAAACACATTGGCGAACCAAAAAGATCACAAAATGGCGAATATTGATTACAAATCCACGAATCAGCGGGCCGTCGGAATAACGAAATCCGTTTCGGTCCGATCAAACCGCAAAAGGACGAATGATCATAAAAAACAGGCCCGGAAAAATTTCATAACATGCTATACCTTACGACCTGTTTTTGATCGTTTTCGTCGGAGAGAGCATATATTACACCACCCTGTTTATCGATGCAGAAACTATGCGCATACCGATCCAGCAAATAATATTTTATCGGATTACCTTCGTAATCAAAAACATAGATTTTAGACTGCGCACCGATCATTCCGGTAGGAGAAGACCCGTTATACAACAAAAAAATTCGATCATCCGTCAGGCAGCAATCCTTAAAAGTAAAAATCAGTTCGTCGATGGGAACTCCCAGTTTATCGGCTGAAAGATGATTCGTATCGACAAGGTAAGGATAAGGAGCGATTATCCTTTTATGCAGGCTGCCATCCGAATTGTAAATCTCGAAGAGATTATTCAGACAGTAGCATACGACGAATTTATCGTTATGCCCATTATATTTCAACCGATATTCAAAAATTCTTTTTTTGACTTTCAGGGAGGTGTCGTCAATCCCCTGAAAGCGGAAAGGATACGGCGCTTTCCCGGTCGACAGCGTATCCCGGACACCATCTGCCCGATAAAACGTAAACAATTCATCTTCCCGGAGTGAGGAAGCGACAAATTTCCCGTCGTTCATTTTTTGCGCAAGGGTAACTCCCATTGCGTCGAACGTGACTGTTTGGAGTTGGGCAGGGTGGGCCGCAGCGATAAAATCCGCTGTCGCATACGAGGAAATCCGCCCCAGCTGCAAATCGAATAGCCAGACCAGAGAATCCGCACACTGCAAGTCCCAGCAAAGGATGAATTCGCCCGGTCCCCGGCCTCTGGAGAGCATGTTATTCACCAGCTTATAATCCTTTTCCGAATACAGGAACAAACTCTTATCCGTGTTGTTGTCTTTCACGACGAGCAATGAATCCACCTGATAAATATGATTCGGATCCCCCTCGATCGTCAGATCGCAAACCGTTCCCCGAAGCGGCTGCACCTCCTTAAAATCCGTCTCTACGACCATCTTCCCGTCGATAACCGGCACTGTATTGCAAGCCAACGACAGGAAGGCGGAAAAACCGACCAGAACTATTTTTTTCAACATTTATAGCTTATTTTACTGAAGATTTTCCAGGTCCATTCCTTATACGATATTATATATAAAAATCGTATATCCCAATTTTTTCGAAATATTTCTCATAAAATATGCTTTAAAGTCAGGGCTGCAAGATTATTCAGTAACCGAGAAAAACCGGCCACCCACAAAAAAATGCCGTTCCCCTGTATGGGAAACGGCATCGGAACACCGAAGTGAACCGCCTATTTTTTGGCGTAGCGGTCGCCCACGACCTTCCAGTCGACGACGCCCCAAAAGGCCTCGACGGCATCGGCGCGGCGGTTCCGGTAGTCGATGTAATAGGCGTGCTCCCAAACGTCGACAGTCATCATCGGACGCAGTCCGTCGGTCATCGGGTTGCCGGCGTTCGGCTTGGCGACGACCGACAGTTTCCCGGCCTTGTCCATCGCCAGCCACACCCATCCGGAGCCGAACAGCCCCACGGCGGCCTTGGTGAACTGCTCCTTGAAAGCCTCCACCGAACCGAACGCCTCGGTGAGCTTGGCGGCCAGTTTAGCGGGCATCGGCTGCTGCGCGGGGGTCAGCATTTGGAAAAAGAAGGTATGGTTCCAAGCCTGGGCGGCATTGTTGAAAACGCCCCCGTCGGCCTTGCGGACGATCTCATCGAGCGACATCTCCTCGTAAGGTGTCCCCGCGATCAGGTTGTTCAGGTTGTTCACATAGGTCTGCAAATGCTTTCCGTAGTGGTAATCGAAGGTCTCTTTGCTCATCTTCGGAGCAAGCGCTTCCGGTGCATAGGGAAGCTCGGGCATTGTATGTTTCATAGTCGTGTGAATTAAATCTGCTCTAATTTAGCGAAAATTCCGACCGGTTCTTCCCGCCAGCCGAAAATGATCATCAATTAAACGAATTGTCGTCTTTCGCAAGGCGTCAAAAAACGGGGGCTTTTCGGAAAAAGCCCCCGTTCTGCAAACCCGCTCCGGCGGAAACGGTTTCAGAAATTGGCCTTGACGCCCACCGTGAAGCTGGCTCCCAGTTCGGGATACCAGGGGTATTCGTACAGGCGGCGGTTGACGAGGTTGCGGCCCTCGGCGAAGAGCGTCACGCGGCCCGAAACCTTCCAGTCGAAATTCACCCGCAGGTCGACGCCGAAGGGGGCTTCGAACGGTTCGCCCGGCACAATCCCAACGATAACGGAACCCTCGGCAGGCTCCGGCTCGTAGTTGAGCGTCGTCCAGCGGCGCACGCCCTGCATCAGCGCCTTCACCCCGAACGAGACCTTGCGGCCCTCGAAGGCGACGCCGATGTTTCCGGCGAACGACGGAGCACCGTTTTTCAGGTCCGTCTCGTCGTTGTAAAGGTAGCCGTGCACGCCCAGGTCGAATTTCAGCGCGCTCACGGGCCGGAACTCGATCTCGCCGTTGAACGAAGTGACGGTCTGCCGCGCCATTTCGGGCACGAACGCCCCCGAAAAAGCCGTGCCCGCGGCAAAGCCTTCCGGGTGAAGCGGGACATTCGTCCAGTAAAGATGGTTGTCGCGGATCGAAATCCCGGCGTAAACACGGTAGTCGAAGCGGCTGCGCCACAGGCTGCCGCCCAGTCCGAGGCGGAAATTGTAATCTACGGAACTCTTGTCGAGCCACGTCGAGGAGGCGACATAGGGATTCTCCAGCGTCAGTGTCCGGAAGTCGTTGGGCGCCACCGCGCCGTCGGCCTCGAAGAAGGGTTTCAGCCCCGGCGTTCCGAGGTTGAAATCGAGCCGGGCATAGGGAATGACGTAATTCCCGCTCTCCACGAGCGGATCGGGAATCCAGTCCCCCGACTCGATCCGGTCGTGATAATAGTCGGCCCCCACGTCGAGGCGCACGACCCCGCCTGCAAAACCGTAGCGCAGGGCGGCGTGGATCAGTTGCTGGTTAGTGCCCTCCAGGGACTTCTGCCCGGACCGCAGTTCGTATCCCGCTTCGAGCGAGAAATTGCTGCGGCCGAATCCGCGGGCGAGTTTCGCCCGGGCTTCGAGTGCGGTCTGGCGGGCTTTGTCGCCGTAATCCGGCCACTCGGAGTGGTCGAAGAACATGCCCCCGCGCAAGGCTATTTCAAAGTTCGTGCGGCTCAAGTCCTGGAAATTGTCCCCGAAACGCACCGCGACGTTCGCATCGCCGTAGTCGTTCATCCCGCCGGGAGTGAACGATTCGGAAACCCCATCGCCATAGGCCCCGTAGCGGTGATACATCCGGTTGTCGTAGTAAATGTCGCCTTCGAGGACGTGCCGGCCGAAATACTTGCCCGCGGCGGCCCCGATGCGGTTGAACATCCGCGTCGAATTGTTCTTCACCCCGAAATCGTTTTTAATATCGGCGTACCGCCCCTCGTGGTTGACGTAGCCCACGACGTAGCCCGTCGAGGGGTTCTGCGACGAGGCGTAGAAGTCCAGCACCGAGTTGAGCGGATACCCCGCCCCGGCCTTCACGTAGAAGGGCAGCGGGCGGTTGAACTCCCAGTAGGTCACCGTCGCGGGGCGGATCGGACGCGTCGAGAGCGTCGTGCGCAGCGACAGCGGCGTAATGGTGTAGTCGATTTCGGGGCGCATGCGCGCCGTGTCGGTCATGTCGGGCTGGACAGGCAGTTTCGAGGCGCTCTCCACCTTCGGGACATAGGCCTTGGTCACTTCGACCTGCTTTTCGACCTGCGCCGCAGCCAGCTGCGGCAGCACCGCCGCGAGGGCGGCCACTATCAGCATCTTCTTCATCGTCAGTTGAGTTTTGCGATTCGCGCCTTCGCTTCGTCCACGATGCCGTCGTCGGCAGGCGAATAACCGTCGGCGACACTCTGCCACGTTGCACGGGCCTGGAAATTATCCCCTTTCTTCACATACACGTCGCCCAGCAGGATGAAGGCTTTGGCCAGCCAGTAGGCCTGCGGCTCCCGTTCGGAGAAGGCGAAGACCTCCTTTTCGGTCTTGTCCATGTCACCGCCCCCGAACGTGGATTCGATCACGTAATAGGCCGCCTCGGAACCCTCTTTCGTGCGCACGTCCTTCGCAAGTTCGCGGTAGAGCTTCACGGCCTCGTCGCGGCGGCCTTCGGCGCGCAGCTGCCCGGCCCAGGCGTATTTCGCCTCGCGGAGCGCCACGGCCCCCGCGTCGTCGTGCCCGCAGACGTCGGCCGCCATCGCGGCGATCTTCGCCCCGTCGCCTCCGGCCACCGTCGCACGCACATAGCCCTTCATGGCCTCCTCGCGGCCCGTTTTGGTCGGCGCAGCGTCGTAGAGCCGGCGGTAGGCCGAGGCGGCCTCGTCCCAGCGTTCGTCGGCATAGGTCATCTCGGATAGTTTCTCCAGCACGGCGACCGTGTACTGGGTCGTCCCCCGGCCGGCCAGCGCCGTCAGCGTCTCGATGGCCTCCCCGCGCTCGCCCGAACGGAGGTAGCAGTCGCTCAAATAGTAGAGTGCGTCGGTCAGGTAATACCCCTTCGGATAGCTCTGCACATAGCTACGCAGCGACTTCGCGGCAGCCTCCTGCTGTCCGTCGAGGTAAAGTTTCTGCGCCGCGGCGAACGACAGCGAGTCGCGCGAAAGGGCCGTCAGGTCGCTCTCCAGGCCGGCTTTGGCGGCATAGTCGAAATAGGCGTCGGCGTCGCCCTGCGAAACGTAGATCTCGCGGATCGACTGCATAGCACCCCTGGCTTCGGAGGAGTGGGGCGACGCCCCGACCACCCGATCGTAATACTCGAGCGACTTTTGCTTGTCGCCCAGATTCAGGTAGGCCAGCCCGAGGTCGGACAGCGCCTGCGTGCAGCGGGGCGACGACGGATAGGCGGCCACGAACTTTTCGAGCTGCGCGGCGCCCTCGGCATACTTCTCCTGCGCGATGTAGCTGCGTCCCAGCTCGTAGGAGGCTTCGTCGGCATAGTCGCCGCCCGAAGCGACGATCTGCCGCAGAGCCTGCTGCTTCTGGTCCGTACGGCCCAGAATGCCGAGCGTCACGGCCCGTTTGTAACGGGCATATTGCTGTTCGGGCGTCGCCAGGGCGATGGCCTTGTCGTACTCCCCCACGGCCTCCTCGAAACGGCGGTCGGAATAGGCGGCGTCGCCCAGCCGGTTGTAGGCGTCGGCACGGTAACGGTCGCGGGGCGACCAGGCGGCGAGGAACTTCCGGAACGAAGCCTGCGCCTGCCCCAGGTCGTTGCGGTCGAAGGCGCAGTAACCGAGATTGTACCACGCCAGCGCATACTCCCGCTCGGTGCGGGGCGCACGCTTCAGGTAGGCGTTGTATTTGGCCGCCGCCACCGGATAGTCACCCTGCGCGAAAGCGATTTCGCCCTGCCAGAAAGCATTCAGCGCGGTGTATTTGGGGCTGACGTTCACCGCAGCGGATTCCGTGAGGTAACGCTGCGCTGCGCGCATGTCGCCCGCCTTGTAGGCCTCCAGAGCGCGGAAATAGGTGATCTTCTGCAACGCCGCACGGATGTCGGCATCGCCCGAGGGCATCTGTTTGATGGCCCTGTAAGCGGCGTCGTAGTCGCGGGAGTTGTAGTAGGCGGCGATCAGCAGCGCGCGGGCCTCCCCCACGCGCGGCGACGAGGGATAGCGTTCGACATAGCGCGTCAGCACGTTGATCGCCCCGTTGAAGGCGCCGCCACCCAGCTCGTACTGCAATTTGGCATAGTTGAACAGCGCATCCTCGGCCACCGTCGCGTCGAGCGACTCGTCGGAAGCCATCGCGAAAGCCTGCATCGCCGACTCCTTGTCCCCGGCGCGCAGGTAACAGTCGGCCAGGTGGTAGGAGGCGTTCTGCGTCAGGGCGTCCTCGGCGCCGCACGCCTTGCGCAGCCACTCCGCGGCCTCCGCATAGCGGGCCGTACGGTAGAGCGAGAAGCCCTCCAGATAGCTGGCGTCGCGGTCCATCTCCCCGCCGGACTTCCGGAAAGCCGCGAGGTGCTCCAGCGTCTTGTTGAAATCCTCCAGCCGGAACCACGATTCGGCCATCACGCGCTCCAGTTCGGCACGCCGCTCGGGAACAGCCCGGCGGGCCAGCGCCTCGCCGTTTTCGACCACGTAGCGGTAGTTGCCCTCGCGGAATTCGATCTGCAGGAGGTAATAGGGAACCACGTCGCGGTAGGCGTCGCTGCGCAGGAGCGTCGTGAAGGCCTGCTTCGCACGGCCGTAACGTCCTTCGGCGTAGTCGATATAGGCTTTGTAGTAACGGGCGTGGTCGACGTATTCGCTGCGGCTGCCGATGCGGTCGAAATAGTCGTAGGCCTTCCGGTAGTCGCCCCCGGCGAACTCGACGTAGCCCATGCGGATGTCGTACTGCTCGCGGCGCGGCGCGCTCAGCGCCTTGTAATCGGTCTGTCCGAAGGCTTCGCGGGCCTTTTCCATGTTCCCCGCGGCACAGTAGAACGAACCGAGCGCGAAACGCACGTCGTTGGCGTAGACCGATTCGGGATAACGCTCCGCGAATTCGCGCAAGGCCCCTTCGGCGTCGGGACTGCCCAGCTCCACGGCGCAGGCGGCCAGGTAAAATTCCGCCTCCTGGGCCAGCAGGCGGTCCGAAGGCGTCAGCGCCGCCCTGACGCGCAGGAATTCCTGCCGGGCGTCGCTCCAGCGTCCGTAATCGAACAGATCGCGGGCGCGCCCCGCAAGGGTCTCTATTTCAGGCCCGGCAGCCTGCGCACCGAAGGCGCACGCCGCAAGGGCAAGGGTCAGCAATGAAATCCGGAATCTTCGCATACGCACATATTCTCTAATAGACGGGCAAATATAAGAATTTTTGCCCAGCTTTCCACGTCCGGCGGAACGGAATTTGCCCTTCAACGGTCGTTCAACAAAAATTCCGAGACTTATGATCGAAAAAGTAACTTTGCAAATGACCGGAGAGGGAAAATTCCGGGTCGAAAGCGGCTCCGGATGCGAGGAGATGAATCCCAAGAAACTGCTGCTCTACGCCGCCGCCCAGTGCTCGGGCCAGACGGCGCTGATGATCATGCAGAAGGAGCGCATCACGCCCAAGCGTTTCGAAATCAGCTACTCGGGCGAGTTATCTGCAGAAACGGTTCAATCCGAAAGCGTATACCGCTCGTTCCATGTGGTTTACAACATCGAGTGCGACACCGAGGACGACCAGGCGAAGGTCGGCCGCGCAGTGGAGCTGACACACGAAAAGTACTGCGGCATGGTGCAGATGCTGCACAGGATCGCACCCGTGTCGCGCGAAATAGCGGTGGTCAGCACCCAGCCGGCGAAGGCGTAAAACGCCCGGCGGCAGGAAAAAACGGCGGAGAATCTCTCCGCCGTTTTTCTATTGCGCCGTGATGCGCTGGTAGTCGGAGACCGCCACAGCGTAGTTGTAATGCGCCTTTATGGCGTTGGAATAGAGCTGAATCCAGCTCAACTGGGCCTGCAGGACATCGAGGATGGTCGCCAGGCCTTCGCCGTAGGAATAGGTGCTGATAGAGAGGTTCTCGCCCGCGATGCGGAGGCTCTGCTCCGAGGCGTCGACCTGCGCGCGGCTCTGCACGAGAGCCGTCCAGCCGTTCATCTCCTCGCGCACGATGTCGTCGTGCACGAGCGCTGCCGACCACTCCTGCTGCAACTGCACGGCACGTGCGGCCCCCACGGCACGGCGGCGTTCGCCCCAGTGGAAAATCGGCACGGAGAGTTTCACGAAAGCCGATCCGTCGACGTAGGTCGCGCCCGTGCTGTTGGGGTAATAGGGCTGCCACATGCCGCCGATCCCCACGCTCAACTGCGGATTGAACGGCGCACGGACGGCCCGGATCCCCGCCTCGGCCTGCTCCGAACGCAGCCGCGCGGCGGCATAGTCGGGACGCCGCTCCAGCGCCTCGGCCGCCACGACCCGTCCGGGCATCGGCAGCGAGTCGCGGATGCCCTGCGCGAGCTGTACGCCGAGCGCGGCGTCGGTCCCGCGGAGGATGTTGAAGTTGTGGAGCGCGACCTCGTAGCTCTGCTCGGCGTTCACGAGCGAATATTCGGCCTCGCTCAACCGTGCGTCGATCATCAGCACGTCGCCCTTGGCGATGTAACCCTCCGAAAAGCGGCGGTCGACGATCTCCTTGAGCGAACGGATGATAGCGACGTACCGGCGCATCGAGGCGACGTAGAGTTCCACGGCCGAGAGGTTCCAGTAGGCGTAGTCGGCGGCATAGCGCACGTCGAGGCGCGAAAACTCCTCGTCGCACAGCGCGATGTCGTAGCCCAGTTCGGCCTGCCGGGCCGCGGCCCGCACCGCACCGCCGCCGTAGACGGTCTGCACCAGCTGCGGCTGGAGGCTGAACGTCCAGCGCTCCACGCCGTCGAAATGGCGCACGGTCGCCGTGAAACTGCCGTCCATCGCGAGCCGCGGCAGGTAGCCCGTGCGGGCCTGCCCCGCCGTCTCGGCCGCCGCATCGCTCTTCGAGGCGGCGATCTTCAGCTGCCAGCTGTAATCGGCCACGGCAGCGCGGTAGTCGGCCAGCGAGGTCTGCCCCAGCGCCGGGGCGCAGAGACAAAGGGCGATTATCGAAACTGTTATCTTCATGGCTTGCGGATATTGTAAAACAGCGCGTAGACCACCGGCAGGACGCAGACCGTCAGCAACGTGGCGACCAGCAGCCCGCCCATGATCGTGGCGGCCATCGCGCCGAACATCGAGTCGAACAACAGCGGCAGCATGCCCAGGATGGTCGTCCCCGAGGCCATCGCCACCGGGACGATACGGCTGCGCGTCGCCGAGGTCAGGGCCTCGTAGGGGTCCTTGCCCGCGGCCCGCAGCACGCCGATCTGTTCGACGAGCACCACGGCGTTCTTGATGTTCATGCCGACGAGCCCCAGCAGTCCCAACAGGGAGAAAAAGTTGAACACCTTGCCCGTGACGGCCAGCCCCAGCACCACGCCGATAAAGATCAGGGGGATCATCAGCAGGATGACGACCGGTTCGCGGTAGTTGCGGAACAGCAGCAGCAGGACGATGAGGATGAGCACCAGCGTCAGCGGCATGTATTCGGCCAGCGCCTCGTTGGACTCCTGCTGGCTCTCCTGCTCGCCGAAGACCTTCATCGAATAGCCCTCGGGAAGCGTGACCGCACGCTCCACCGAATCGCGCAGCGCGGCGAAGAGCTGCATGGTGTTGACCCCGCGGCCCGGGTCGCACTGGGCCTTCATCACCCGCTGGCGGTTGAAACGCCTGACGACGCCCGGACGGAAATCGAAACGGAATCCGTCGGTCGCCTGCTCGATCGAAAAGACCTTGCCCGAAGGATTGAAGATCGGCAGGGCCTGCAAATTGGTCAGGTTATACGAACCGATGTTCTCGTCCTTCAAAAGGATCGGCATGAACTGGTCGCCCTCGCGGTATTCGCCCAGCGTGTACCCCTGCGTGGCGATGGTGATGCCGCGGGCCATCTGACTGCGGGTGATGCCGATGCGCTGGCCCTTCATCTGCGAATAGAGCGGCTGCCACATCGGCACGCGGTTGCCCCAGCCGTTGCGGACGTTCACCGCCCCGGGCGTATTCCACATTGCCTGTTCGGCCCGGGCCGTCAGACGGCGCAGGGTATCGACGTCGTCGCCGATGAAACCGAATTCGATGGCCGCATCGGGCACGGGCGAGAGTTTGAACAGCGACGAGCGCAGCCACACGTCGGGAAAGTTTTCGGTGACGTGGGCGTTGAAACGCTCCTCGACGGCCGCAGTCTGCCGCTTGTCGTGCAGCTCCACGAGGATATTGCCGAAATTGGGACGCATCGAGACGCTGCTGCTGGCCAGGTAATAGCGCGGCGGCGTGGACCCGAGCGTCATCGAGACAGTCTTCACCTCGGGCTGTGCGCGCAGCCACTCCTCCATGGCCACGAGGTTGCGCTCCGTGTCGCGGATGTTGTAGCCCTCGG
>ERZ827469.3097-NODE-3097-length-11437-cov-3.482516_pt1 | contig 11437 bp, 10 predicted proteins | sample MGYA00519917_ERZ827469 | MGnify/ENA primary metagenome ERZ827469 (study PRJEB31778, sample SAMEA3449314) | human gut metagenome | biome: human gut; feature: human-associated habitat; material: faeces | place: United Kingdom | collected 2010/2012 ... | reverse complement strand
ATACCTATTGATGGAAATGCTCAAGGCAGGCCTGGTGGTCATGAAGCTGATTTATACCAGGGGACGGGATATGGAGCCCAAACTGGTATATATGCAGAGACTTGTACAGACCTGGCCGGAGGCAGATGAGAAAATGACCGAGAAGCTTCCGATTATATATAATGTAAAAGAGGAGTATCTGGCTGCTGTTTTTGAAACAGTGAAAAAGACTTATGGTTCTATGGAAAAGTTTTTCCAGACCGTATTTTATCTGAAACCGAAAATGATCGAAGAGTTCAGAAATAAATATCTGATATAGGCAGTTAATTCGATGTTTTTACAAAAGCTGTCACAGAAAGACATTTGTTTTTGTGCGAAAAATTTATTGACAAAATCACGATTATTGATATAATGGTAACCATACGAGCTATTTATTATATTAACGTGGTGAAAATGTACACGTTGAAAGCAGGTGGGACATGCAGAAGAGAGTATTATCCCTGTTAGTAGATAATACTGCAGGTGTAACAACCAGAGTATCTGGATTATTCAGCCGCAGAGGCTATAACATCGACAGCATTACCGGAGGTGTAACAGCGGACGAGCGTTTTTCCAGAATTACCGTTGTGTGCAGCGGGGATGAACTGATTCTGGAGCAGATCACGAATCAGCTTGCCAAGCTTGTAGATGTAAGAGATATTAAGATCCTGGAGCCGGACAACAGCGTATGCCATGAATTAATGATGATCAAGGTGGCTGCGAAACCGGAGCAGAGACAGGGACTCATTTCCATAGCGGATGTTTTCCATGCGAAAGTTGCAGACGTAAGTGTGGATTCCATGATATTGGAGATGACAGGCAACCATAATAAATTGGAAGCATTTCTTGAGCTGATGGGTGATTACGAGATTCTCGAACTTGCACGTACAGGAATGACCGGTTTATCAAGAGGTTCGCAGGATGTAACCTATTTCTGATGAAAAGACCGGAAGGTTTTTCGGAATGCAGGAAATGGAAGAATATCTCAGAAACAGTACATATTATAGTTTGCTAGGGGAGCATCCCTTAACGATAAATTTTTTTACGATTAGCAGGAGGAAAATAAAATGGCTAACAAGATTTTTTATCAGGAAGATTGTAATTTAAGCTTACTGGATGGTAAAAAAATTGCAATTATTGGATACGGAAGCCAGGGACATGCACATGCTCTGAACTTAAAGGATTCCGGATGTGATGTCATTATCGGTCTTTATGAAGGCAGCAAATCCTGGAAGAGAGCTGAAGAGCAGGGCTTTAAGGTATATACAGCAGCTGAAGCAGCTAAACAGGCAGATATCATCATGATTCTTATCAATGATGAATTACAGGCTAAACTTTACAAAGAATCCATCGAGCCAAACCTTGAAGAAGGCAACATGTTAATGTTTGCTCATGGTTTCAATATCCATTTCGGATGCATCAAACCACCAAAGAATGTTGACGTTACAATGATCGCTCCTAAAGCACCTGGTCATACAGTAAGAAGTGAGTATCAGGCTGGAAAAGGAACACCTTGTCTTATCGCTGTAGAGCAGGATTACACAGGAAAAGCTCAGGATCTTGCACTGGCATATGGTCTTGGAATCGGCGGAGCAAGAGCTGGTCTTCTTGAAACTACATTCCGTGTAGAGACAGAGACAGACCTCTTTGGTGAGCAGGCTGTACTTTGCGGTGGTGTTTGCGCACTTATGCAGGCTGGTTTCGAAACACTTGTTGAAGCTGGTTATGACCCAAGAAATGCATACTTTGAATGTATTCATGAAATGAAGCTGATCGTAGACCTGATTTATCAGTCAGGCTTCGCTGGAATGAGATATTCCATCTCCAACACAGCTGAGTACGGTGACTACATCACAGGACCGAAGATCATTACAGAAGATACAAAGAAAGCTATGAAGAAAGTATTGAAAGACATCCAGGATGGTTCTTTTGCAAAAGAGTTCCTGCTTGATATGTCAGAAGCTGGCGGACAGGCTCACTTCCGTGCAATGAGAAAGATCGCTGCAGAGCATCGTTCTGAAGTTGTTGGAGAAGAAATCCGTAAATTGTACAGCTGGAATGGCGAAGATAAGTTGATCAACAACTAATTTTTGTGTTGTAAACAGACAATAAGGTGTAAAGGCCCGGTTGGTGAATTATACATAAACCGGGCTTTTTTTAGACAGAGGGACAAGAAGAAAATGATACGATTGGTTGTATGTGATGTAGACGGAACATTGGTAAAAGATGGAGGATCTGCTTCTGCGTTGAATCCGGAGTATTATGAAGTGGTAAGAAAACTGTCAGAAAAAGGAATTCGAGTTGTGATATGCAGCGGACGGCAGAAAGCGAGTATTGAAAAATTATTTGAACCGGTAAAAGATCTTTTGCACATAATTTCAGAAGGCGGAAGCCTAATATTTCAAAAAGAAGAGTGCATATATTCACAGATTTTGCAAAAAGAAGTCTGTCGGCAGATTATAGACGATGCAAGAAAAATTGAACCTTGCGATATTCTGGTCTGTGGGAAAAAACATGCGTATGCGACAAGTGAAGATTCTGAGATGTATCGCTGGATATCCGATTCGTACGGGTTTGACATTCAGGCGGTGGGAGATCTGCAGAAAAATATATCCGATGATATTGTTAAAATCTCCCTGTATCATCACAATATGGTAGAACAATTGACAAAAGACTGGTTCCGCCCAAAATGGGAAAATAAAGTGAGATTAAATCTTGCCGGCATTCAGTGGCTTGACTGTGTACCGAAAGAAGCGGGAAAAGGAACAGCGGTTGCTTTTTTACAGGGGCATCTGCAGATAACGCCGGAAGAAACCTGTGTGTTTGGGGATAATGAAAATGATATCGTCATGATGCAGCGGGCAAAATACAGTTTTGCCGTGGCAAATGCGAGAGAAGAAGTGAAACGTGCCGCATCCCGTGAATGTGGACCTTATTGGGAAGACGGTGTGTTGACGCAGTTAAAGAAAATTGTAAGTCAGCAGGAAAAGTAGGAAGGAAAAGGGAAAATGACAGGAATATGGATAGTAACAGGATGCTTGATTGTTGTTGTGGCAGGGCTTGTGATACTGCTCGTCGAAAAGAGTCGGAAAGTGGACGTTCTGCAGAAGAAGCAGAAACAGTATCATGATATTGTGAATCAGTCCTTGGAGACCTTTGCCCACGCCATTGACGCGAAAGATCAAAATACCAATGGACATTCGCAGAGAGTGGCGATTTATTCGGCTGAGATCGCCAAACGTATGGGAATGTCAGATGAGGAGCAGGAGCAGATTTATTATATGGGAATGCTTCACGATATCGGGAAAATAGGAATTCCCGATGCCATATTGAAAAAACCGGGGAAACTGACCGAAGAGGAAATGCAGATTATACGAAATCATCCAACCATCGGTGGTGAGATTTTAAAAGATTTCACAGCAATTCAGGGAATCAGCGATGGAGCGAGATACCACCATGAAAGATATGATGGAAATGGTTATAATGAAGGATTAAAAGGCAAGGAGATTCCATTGGCAGCGCGTATTATCTGCGTGGCAGACAGTTATGATACGATGTCAAGCAAGCGCGTATACAAGGAATTGCATGAAGAAAATTATATTTTATCAGAACTTGATCGGTGCAGTGGAAAACAGTTTGATCCGGCAATCGTGCCATTTATGATAGAGATGATAAAAGACGGAACAGCACCGCTGCCCCGTCCGGATTACAAAAGCCGATAAATGATTGCAGCGATGATAATGCCGATGATACTTGCAATCGTAAATTTGATGGTAAGTCCAAAGGTGAGGACCAAAACTCCCAGGTCAAGGACAATAGGAGAAGAAAGTCCGAATGTCTTTCCGTAAGACAACCAGGAAAGAGCGGAAACTCCGGCAGTCAGATGAGCGATAAAACTTCCCAGAACGATGCCCGCCAGTAACAGCAAAAAGAGTGACCATGTATTTTTTCCGGTACGAGCCATAGGTAACAGCCTCCAATCCAAATATATTTATTCTTCTCTATCTTACAATATTTTAAAAAAATAATCAATGAAAAAAAGGAAAATCCTTTTTGACGTTGAAATATGTAAATGTAGGCAGTTTTTGTTACCCGGAAGGGAGACATAGTATGACATTACGAGAACAATTTGAAAAAAGAGAGCATGATATCCTGAGCCCTTATGCATCATTCAGTGATCAGTCACAGGGACGGGAACATTATGAAGAACCATGTGATCTGCGCCCGGTTTATCAGAGAGACCGCGACCGGATTTTACATTGCAAGTCATTTCGCCGTCTAAAAGGGAAAACGCAGGTATTTTTATCGCCGGAGGGAGATCATTACCGAACCCGGCTGACACATACGTTAGAGGTGTCGCAGAATGCCAGGACTGTGGCAAAAGCACTTTGTTTGAATGAAGATCTGACCGAGGCGATCGCATTGGGACATGATCTTGGACATACGCCGTTCGGACATGCTGGAGAACGTATGTTAAACCGTATCTGCCCGGATGGATTTATGCATCAGATCCAAAGCATCCGTGTCGTAGAAAGATTGGAAAAAAACGGAAAAGGACTAAACTTGACGAAAGAAGTCCGGGATGGAATCCTGAATCATTCGACGTCCGGTCATCCATCCACTCTGGAAGGAAAAATCGTGCGGCTTTGCGATAAGATTGCCTATGTGAATTCGGATATTGATGATGCCATCCGAGGAAAGATCATCTGTGAAGAAGATCTTCCGAAAGCCTGTGTGCAGGTGCTTGGAAAGAATCTGAGGGAGCGGCTCAATACTTTGATCCATGACATCGTTATACATAGTATGGGAAAAAATGACATTATGATGTCGGATGAAACGTATGAGGCACTGCAGGAGTTGCGTAAGTTTATGTTTGCCAATGTCTATGTAAACTCCGATGCCAAACGAGAAGAGGGAAAGGCAGAACGTATGCTGAGCCAGTTATTTTCCTATTATTCCAATCATATCGAGGAAATGCCGGAAGAATATACCCGGATGATATGGGAAAAGGGCGAGAGCATATCGACGGTTGTCTGCGATTATATCGCAGGGATGACAGACCGGTTTGCCGTATCCACCTATCAGGCATTGATGATTCCGAGTACATGGCAGATTTACTGATAGGGGAAAAGAATAAAAAAAAGGGAAGATGGGAATGTATTACAGTGAAGACTTTGTTGAGGAAGTGAGGCAGCGCAATGATATTGTGGATATCATCTCCTCGTATGTAAATTTAAAACGTTCGGGAAGCAATTACGTTGGTCTTTGTCCATTTCACAACGAAAAGACAGCATCTTTCTCAGTAAGTGGAAACAAACAGATGTATTACTGCTTTGGCTGTGGAGCCGGCGGCAACGTATTTACTTTTTTGATGGAATACGAAAATCTTACGTTTCCGGAGGCACTTGCCCAGCTGGCAGAGCGGGCCGGAATGGAACTGCCCGAACAGTCGGAGACAACCGAAGAAAAACGACGACGCAATGTCAGAGAACAAATTTTAGAGATATACAAGATCGCGGCAAATTATTATTATGCGAAACTAAACTCAGAGCGGGGCAGAGAAGCCAAACAGTACCTGCTTGGACGAGAATTGTCGGAAGAGACGATCCGCCATTTTGGATTGGGATATTCTGACAAATACAGCAACGATCTGTATCAATATATGAAAGCAAAAGGATATGACGATTCGCTCCTGAATCAGACGGGATTGTTTCAATTCCAGGAGGCAAAGGGCGTGTATGACAAATTTTGGAATCGCGTCATGTTCCCGATCATGGATCGCCGCAATAAAGTAATTGCCTTTGGTGGACGTGTGATGGGAGATGGCAAGCCGAAGTATCTGAATTCACCGGAGACGATGATATTTGATAAGAGCCGAAACCTGTTCGGTCTCAATTTTGTCCATGGAAAACAGGATCACGGAATGATCGTGTGCGAGGGCTATATGGATGTGATCGCTCTGCATCAGGCCGGGTTTACCAATGCCGTAGCTTCGCTGGGAACGGCTTTTACGAGCCAGCAGAGCAGTCTGTTAAAACGGTATACCGATACGGTGTATCTCTGCTATGACAGTGACGGAGCCGGTGTGAAAGCGGCACTGCGGGCAATCCCTATGCTGAAAGAAGCCGGAATTACAGTGAAAGTCATCAATATGCGGCCGTACAAAGACCCGGATGAATTTATCAAGGCACTTTCGAAGGAGGAATTTCAAAAACGGATCGATCAGGCGCAGAACAGTTTCTTTTATGAGATTGACCGCCTCCGGACAGCATATAATATGGAGGATCCGGAGGAAAAGACACGTTTTATGAATGAAGCGGCAAAGAAATGTCTTACCTTCGATAATGAGATTGAGAGAAACAACTATATCGAAGCCTTTGCGAGACAATATGCGATACGCGCGGAGGATTTTCGCGGGCTTGTGAGCAGACAGGCAGCAGCGCGGGTTGGCATCGATTATGAAAAGATCCGTCAGGAACGCAGACAGAAGTCAAAGACGCAGAAAGAAGATGGTATTTTAAAGATACAGGGCGTACTTTTGACCTGGATCGCGGAAGATGTTGGACTGTTTCCAAAGATTTCCAGATGGTTACAGCCGGATGACTTTTTTGAAGAACCGTATCATACGATCGCCGGCATGCTGTACGAGCAGGCAAGAACCGGTGAGATCTCGCCGGCGCAGATCATCAGTTATTTTGAAAGCAAGGAAGAACAGTCATTGGCAGCGGGGATCTTTAATAAGCAGGTACAGCAGGTCAATGAGGATTCGGAGCGCGAAAAGGCACTGAATGAGATGGTAAAAACACTCAAAAAGGCAAGTCTGGATAAGAAAAGCCGGGAGATCACCGATCTTTCGCAACTGCAGAAGATCATTATGGAAAAGAAGCAGTTAGAGACATTACACATTACATTGACATAAATGGTAAGAAACTTGTAAATTTGCAAGAATGGAGGAAAATATGAAGGAAGAAAAGAATACAGTGGATGAACGAGTACAGTTTTTGGAGTCGTTGAACAAATTGGTGGAAATGGGAAAGAAAAAAGATGGAAAGATTAATTTCAGTGACATCAATGAGCAATTCAAGGATATTGATCTCGATGGAGATAAGACGGAAAAAATTCTGGATTATCTGGAGCAGAATGGGATCATCGCGATTTTGCCGGATACGGATGCCGATGAAGATATTATCCTTGATGTCGATGACGAGCCAACGGAAGAAGAACTGGAAAATATCGAATTTTCTGTGCCTGATGGTGTCAGCATTGAAGATCCGGTGCGTATGTATTTGAAAGAGATCGGTAAAGTTCCTCTGTTGTCTGCAGATGAAGAGGTTGAGCTGGCAAAGAAAATGGAAACCGGAGATCTGGATGCACGAAAACGTCTGGCAGAGGCAAACCTTCGATTGGTTGTCAGCATTGCCAAACGTTATGTCGGACGCGGTATGCTTTTCCTTGATCTGATTCAGGAAGGAAATCTGGGACTGATCAAGGCGGTTGAGAAATTCGATTACCGCAAGGGTTATAAATTCAGTACCTATGCTACATGGTGGATCCGTCAGGCGATCACCAGAGCAATCGCAGACCAGGCACGTACCATCCGTATTCCGGTGCATATGGTTGAGACTATTAACAAACTGATCCGCGTTTCCCGTCAGTTACTGCAGGAGCTTGGACGTGAACCTACGCCGGAAGAAATTGCAAAAGAGATGGATATGTCTGTAGAGCGTGTACGTGAGATCCTTAAGATATCCCAGGAGCCTGTATCTCTGGAGACACCTATCGGTGAGGAAGAGGACAGCCACCTTGGAGACTTTATTCAGGATGACAATGTACCTGTACCTGCAGATGCAGCAGCATTTACTTTGCTGAAAGAGCAGCTGGTAGAGGTTCTGAGCACATTGACAGACAGAGAGCAGAAAGTATTGCGCCTGCGTTTTGGCCTGGACGATGGACGTGCCAGAACTCTGGAGGAAGTTGGTAAGGAATTTAATGTAACAAGAGAACGTATCCGTCAGATTGAGGCAAAGGCGCTCCGCAAGCTTCGTCATCCGAGCCGCAGCCGTAAACTGAAGGATTATCTGGACTAAGGAGCCTGTTATGCAGCTTTCATTACGTTTGTCTGCAATAGCAGGCCTGGTGACCAGGGGAAACAGACTTGTGGATGTGGGATGCGATCATGGATACCTGCCGGTTTCGCTTTATCTGGATGGAAAGATTCCGGGTGCGATTGCCATGGATGTAAGAAAAGGCCCGTTGTCCAGAGCGCAGGAACATATTTCTCAGTATGGACTGGACGCATACATAGAAACCCGGCTTTCAGACGGACTTGAGGCTTTGAAACCGGGAGAGGGCGACACTCTTGTGATCGCAGGAATGGGCGGCCCTCTCATGGAGAGGATTCTTACTGACGGGGCAGAGGTCAGGGAGAGCTTTCGGGAAATGATCCTGCAGCCTCAGTCAGATATCCCCCATTTTCGCAGATTTGTCAGAAAAATCGGCTGGCAGATCACAGAGGAGGAGATGGTTCTGGAGGATGGCAAGTTTTATCCTATGATGAAGGTAATTCATGGAGAAAAGATGCATATTTCAGAAGATACTCCTTATACTTTAGATGAGTGGTTTGGAGGAATGCTTCTGGAAAGAAAGCATCCTGTTCTGCGGGAGTATCTGGAAAGAGAGCTTCGCATCCGCAATGAGATTCTTGACAGATTAAAGAATGCGCCCAATGCAGAGAAGCGTGCGGGCGAGATAGAGGAGGAAAAGCAGGCAGTTATTGCTGCTTTAGAGGAATATGAAGGCATATGAACTGACCTCCTGGCTGGAGAAGAAGTACCCGTCAGATGCAGCAGAGGACTGGGATAACGTAGGACTTCTCGCAGGAGATGATACAAATGAGATCAGCCACGTGTTTCTGGCTCTGGATCTGACAGAGGAAACACTGGCTGAGGCCATAGAGGATGGGGCAGATATGATCATTACCCATCATCCCATGATCTTTTCCGGAATTAAGAAGATCAATAATCACAGCTTTACAGGAAGAAAGATCCTTACGCTGATACAGAAAGGAATTGTTTATTATGCGATGCATACCAATTATGATGTGCTGGGTATGGCAGATCTGAGTGCAGACTATACGAAGATGCATGATACCACAGTCCTTTCCGTAACTGAAGAGAGAGAGGGAGAAGTACAGGGTTTTGGCAGAGTTGGGAAACTTCCCCGGGAAATGACGCTGAGAGAGTATGCACAGCTTGTCAAAGAGTCTCTGAAGTTAAATGATGTAAAGGTTTATGGGAATCTGGACAGCATGGTAAAATGTGCTGCTGTATGTACAGGATCAGGCAAGAGCATGATCAAGGATGTCATTAAGGCCGGTGCGGATGTGTATGTGACCGGTGATATCGACCACCATACAGGAATTGATACGGTTGCGCAGGGACTGGCGCTGATCGACGCCGGACACTATGGAACAGAATATATTTTTATGGATGCAATGAAAAAAGAACTGACACAGGCATTTCCGGAACTGAAAATCTCCTGTGCAGAGGTAAAGAGCCCGTACACGATTCTGTGATACGGGTTCTTACCATATAATAATGAAATTATAAATGAAAATTGGCTGATCTGCCTGTTGGCGGCGGAGCTGATAACTGTATTTACTTGTCGGTATAGCAGAAATGGAGGCAGGATTTATGGGACAGAAAATGTATAACGTTACGATACAGGGAATAACAAAACAATATCCTGAGAAGATTCCTTACAGTGAGATTGTAAAGGAATACGAAGGAAGTACGGATGCACCTGTAATGCTGGTGATCGTAAATGGCAGGCTGAGAGAACTGCATAAGCATCTCAAGGCAGACTGTGAGATTGAATTTGTGACATCCAAAGATCCGATCGGACACAAAACTTATTGCAGAAGTGCAAGTCTGATTCTTCTGAAAGCAATTTATGATGTGGCAGGGCAGGAAAATATAGACAGTGTAATGATCCATTATTCTGTAGGCAGCGGCTATTATTTTACAATGAAAGGACCTATGGCGCTGGATCAGGAATTTATTGATAAGGTAAAGGCGCAGATGCACAGGATCGTGGACGAGAATCTTCCCATTGTAAAGCGAAGCGTAAGCACTAGTGAGGCAGTTGCACTTTTTCATAAGCATCATATGTATGACAAAGAGAAGCTGTTTAATTACCGCAGAAGCTCTGCGGTGAATCTTTACAGTATTGGAAGTTTTGAGGATTATTTCTACGGTTTTATGGCGAACCATACGGGATATATTAAGACGTTTGATCTGTTTTTGTATGAGGGTGGTTTCGTACTGCAGCTTCCGACTCAGAATGAACCGGACCGGATACCTGAATTTAAACCGAGGGAGAAGATTTTTCGTGTGCAGAAGGAATCTCAGGAATGGGGAGATAAACTGGATATTGCGACAGTTGGTGATCTGAATGAAAAGGTTACCAGAGGCGGTATCCAGGATATTTTGCTGATCCAGGAAGCTATGCAGGAGGCAAAGATTTCGGAAATCGCATCTGAGATTGCCGCAGCCGGAAACAAGAAGTTTGTTATGATCGCAGGTCCGTCTTCTTCCGGAAAGACTACGTTTTCACACAGGCTGTCTATTCAGCTGGCTGCCCATGGAATGAAACCGCATCCGATCGCAGTGGATAATTATTTCATTGACAGGCACCTGACTCCTGTAGATGAGTTTGGGGAAAAGAATTTTGAGTGTCTGGAAGCGATTGATGTGGAGCAGTTTAATAAAGATATGCTTGAGCTTTTGGAAGGAAAAAGGGTAGAGATGCCGGTTTTCAATTTCAAAACAGGAACCAGAGAATATAAAGGTGATTTTCTGCAGCTGGATAAAGACGATATTCTGGTGATCGAGGGAATTCATGGATTGAATGACAGGCTCAGCTATGCGCTGCCAAAGGAGAGCAAATTTAAGATTTATCTCAGCGCTCTGACTCAGCTGAATATTGATGAACATAACAGGATTCCTACTACGGATGGCCGTCTGATTCGCAGAATTGTAAGAGATGCCCGCACCAGAGGGACTTCCGCAAAAGAGACAATTGCAAGATGGCCGTCTGTGCGCAGAGGTGAAGAACAGAATATCTTTCCGTTCCAGGAGGATGCAGATGTAATGTTTAATTCTGCGCTGATCTATGAACTGGCATGTCTGAAAGTATATGCGGAACCGCTTTTGTTTGGGATTGCCAAGGACGAACCAGAGTATACAGAGGCGAAGAGGCTGCTGAAGTTCTTTGAATATTTTGTTCCGGTGCCAAGCGAGGCAGTACCGAATAATTCGATTTTAAGAGAATTTATCGGTGGAAGCTGCTTTAATGTGTAAAATACTAGTACAGCGTTTCGTAAATAACTATACCAATCGCGTAGGATGCGGATTCGAGT
>ERZ827469.3093-NODE-3093-length-11457-cov-2.890721_pt1 | contig 11457 bp, 7 predicted proteins | sample MGYA00519917_ERZ827469 | MGnify/ENA primary metagenome ERZ827469 (study PRJEB31778, sample SAMEA3449314) | human gut metagenome | biome: human gut; feature: human-associated habitat; material: faeces | place: United Kingdom | collected 2010/2012 ... | reverse complement strand
AATCCGCCTACAAATTCCTGCGGAATTTGCGGATGTGGTATAATAACCTCACAGATAAACAGCAAAGCTGTTTGCAAAGCGCCTTTAGGCGCTTTTATCCCGCTGACGCGGGAAATGTGAGAACATTTTATCACAAATTGGGGCTGCCGCCCCTGTGGCTACGCCACTGATTGCGCTTCGCGCAACCAATTTGTGGTATAACAATCTGGTGACAGGAAAGTTAAAATTCCGTACAGCCGTTGCAAAACGATTTTCCGCCTGTTATACTGAAAGCAAAATGGGAGGAATCCCCGAAAGGAGCTTGCCTACATGAAAAAAATTATCCTTCCGCTACTTTCCCTCTGCATTCTTCTTTGCTTTGCAGGCTGCCAGAAAACATTAGGAGAACCGGGGGACATGGCCATCCGAAACGCCACCCTCATCGATATCTCCCAAGTGGACGAAATCGACACCCTCATCGGCGACAAGCTGATGGCCTTCCGGTACCAGGGAGACGCACTATTTACAAGCGAGGTTTTAAACTCCGATGCCGGCGGCTATAACACAATCTCCTATTACAATACCGAATTTGGCTTTATTGACTGCAAAACAAATAAATTTCATAAGGTTGGAGAAGTGACTCCCCTCTCTGGCATCAGTACCTTCTCCTCGGAAGATCGGCGCTATCTCTATTATGTTTACGCAGAATTTCCGGAAGACGCTTCCTACCCCCAGTCTCAGCAAGAATACGATGCACTTCAGGAAGCTACCCCTACCACCATCCTGCAATATGATACCGAGACGAAAAAACAGAAAGCGCTTCAGCTAGAGGTTCCCATAGCCCTCTATAGTGCCATGGACGATCAAAAAGTATTTGCCAACAGCGTCAGTGTCACCACCGGCAACATTCCCGAAAAACCCCGCGTCGCCATACTGGATTTTGAAAAGGTCGAGGTAAAAATCCTTTACGGTGGAAGTGAGGAAGAAGAAAATCTCTGGTTCCAGACCCGAGCCGGAAATCGCTATCTCTTTTCTCCCAACATTCACGGGACCGAGAATCCAACCGTCCGTATCTTTGATACTAAAGATTATTCTGAGACTACCCTTCCGCTGGAATTTTCTGCAACTGAACAGGACGGATACCACACATTGGTAAATATCGGCGACGTTTTTTACCTCTACACTTCCACCGACGAAAACCGGTACGACAGCCTTTGCAAATATGTCCCCACCGACAACGGATTTGAGAAGCAGGATGCTGACATCAGCGAACTGGATCCCCTTTACACTTATTACAGCCAGTCGGTCAAAGATCTCATGGACGAAAACGCGGAGCAATTCTTCACCATTAGCAACACCGTTACCGGCACCGATACCTACTTGTCCATTGATCTCAACGGTTTTACTCCGCCTCCTCTGGGACACGGCAACATGCTCTATCCCACCACAGGTGAAAACTTTATCCTTTGCTCCGGAACCGACCTCATTTGGGAATGGCTGCCGGTTTCCACCCTGCAAACCGACTATCAATTCTATTTCGTAACCGGAACAGAAATTAACCGGGCGCTAGGTAACAGTGAAAAATAGAAATGATCCATTTAAAGATACAAAAGCAGAAAATTCCTTCTGCTTTTGTATCTTTTTCCTTTTCCGGGAAAACTAAAGGTAATTGTAATACCGCAGAAAGGGATGATACCCCATATGAAACAAGCTTCCTCCTTCCAAACGGACTATCAATCCAATACCCAAACCATGAACCAGCTTCTCCGCATTGACGAGAGTTTCGACGTCATCGGCCGAGAAATTTTGATCGGCCGGCGCAAAGCGACCCTCTATTTTATCGACGGGTTCGCCAAAGACGACATCATGGAAAAAATCATGGAATACTTCATGAAGATCGACGAGAAAAAAGAATCGGAAATCCACTCCGCCGCCGACTTTTCCGCCCTGATGGTCCCCTATGTGGAAAGTGACCTCATCACTTCTTTCGCAGAGGCGGTTACCGCCGTTTTGTCCGGCGCCATCGCCTTAGTGGTAGAAGGATTTTCCCAGTGCATCCTCATCGACGCCCGAACCTATCCCGCCAGAGGGGTCACCGAACCGGAGGACGACCGGGTACTTCGCGGTTCCCACGACGGATTTGTGGAAACACTGGTGTTTAATACCGCCCTCATCCGACGGCGCATCCGCGACCCTCAGCTCACCATGGACATCGCCCAAATCGGTGAGAAATCCAAAACCGACGTGGTCGTCTGTTACCTGAAAGACAAGGCAAATCCTAAAATGCTCAAAGCCATTAAGGAGCGGCTCTCAAAAATCGAGGTTAACACCTTAACCATGGGACAGGAAAGTCTGGCGGAATGTCTCGTCAAACCTCAGTGGTGGAATCCTTTTCCCCGCATCCGCTACACCGAACGGCCCGACGCCGCCTCCGCCAGCGTCATGGAAGGAAGCATCCTCATCATCACGGACAACTCCCCCTCGGTGATGATCTTCCCCACCTCCATCTTCGATTTTGTCCAGGACGCCAACGACTTCTATTTTCCCCCACTGGTAGGCAGCTACCTGCGCATTGTCCGAATGGTGGTGTTCCTGCTGACTCTGTTTTTGACGCCGGTGTGGTATCTGCTCATCCAAAATCCTGGCTGGATCCCCTCCTGGCTCGATTTCATCAAGGTGACGGAACCAAACTCCGTCCCAATCCTCGCTCAGCTTCTCATCGTCGAACTGGTCATCGACGGACTGAAGCTGGCCTCCCTCAACACCCCCAGTGTTCTGAGCAACTCATTTAGCGTGGTCGGCGCCCTGATTTTAGGCGACTTTGCCGTCAAGGCCCACTGGTTTGTGCCGGAAGTGGTGCTCTACATGGCGTTTGTCGCCATCGCCGGATTCACCCAGCCTAGCTTTGAGTTGGGGTATGCCCTCAAGTTTTTCCGGGTCATTCTCCTTGTCCTGACGGCTCTCTTTAACCTATGGGGCTTCATTGGAGGCATCGTTTTGCTCCTCGTTGTCCTCTGCTGCACTCGCACCCTGGACGGCAGACGTTACCTCCATCCTCTCATTCCCTTCCACGGCAAAGAACTGCTCAGTTTACTGATCCGCCGTCCTATCAAACAGAGCAAAAACTGAAAAAAGTCTCCTGCTTTTGCAGGAGGCTTTTTTCGTAGTATGTATGGTTAGAAATGGGTTTATTTTACAAGCCTAAGAATTCTCTCATGGTATCAGTAATTTCCACGGCACGGGTGTAGTTCTCCATCTCGCAGAAGATACGAATAAGCGGCTCGGTACCGGAGAAGCGGCATATGATCCAGCCGCCGTTTTTAAAGTAAACCTTGCAGCCGTCCATATAGGAGACCTTCTCCACTTCCTCGTCAAACTCGGGAAGCTTCTGCTCGGTGAAGAGCAGCTCGTTGAGTTCGTCTTTTTTCTCTTGAGAGAAACGGCAATCGTATTCGCTCATCTCGCAGTGGCCGTAGGTGTCCTTGATTTCCTTCAAGATGGCATTGAGAGGTTTCCCGATAGCGCAGGTCATCTCGACCAGCAGTGCAGCGGCGTAAATGCCGTCCTTACCGCTGATGTGACCTTTCACCGTCAAGCCGCCGGAGCTCTCGCCGCCGATGATGGCGCCGGTCTCATCCATTTTCTCGGAAATCCATTTGAATCCGACGGGAACCTCGTAGCACTTCTGTCCAAAGCTCTCGGCCAAACGATCCAGCAGATGAGTGGTGGCGATATTGCGCACACAGTCGCCCTTCCAGCCCTTGTATTTCACCAGGTAGTAGTAAAGCAACACCAAAATATCGTTGGGGTGAATAAAGGTCCCCTCAGAGTCGATGAGGCCGATCCGGTCAGCGTCTCCGTCGGTGCCGATACCCAGGTCATATCCGCCTTCCACTACCATATTGGATAGTCTCGACAGGGTCTTGGCTGAGGGAGAAGGCAGTCTTCCGCCGAACAGAGCGTCGTGACGGTCGTTGATAACGTCCACATCACAGCGGCAGGTCAGAAGGATTGTCTGCAAAGAGGTTTTCGATACACCAAACATAGGATCCAAAAGAACCTTGACGTGTTTGCTCTTGATTTTTTCGATGTCGATCACAGACAGGATGCTGTCAATGTAATCGTTCATGGGTTCAATCACTTCAACGAGGCCCTCTTTCAGTGCTTCGTCGAAATCCATCCGGCGGATCTGGTCATCGGACACTTTAGAAATATAGCCTTCCAGATCGTTGGTGACTTCTTTGGTGGCGTCACGGCCGCCCTCGGTAAAGACTTTTACGCCATTGTATTCGGCGGGGTTATGGGAGGCGGTGATGGCCATGCCGTATTTGGCGCCGGTCTTTTTCACCACAAACATAATCAGAGGAGTGGGAGCCTCGATGTCGATAAACTGCACATGAATGTTGTTGCCGGCGAATACGCTGGAAATCCACTGTGCGCCGATGTCCGACAGGAAACGGCGGTCATAGCCGATAATCAGCGGTGTATTCTCCACATGCTCATCCTGCATTTTATGTACAAGTCCCTGAGCTAAAAGCTCCAGGTTCGCTTTTGTGAACTCATCGCCGATAATCGCACGGAATCCACCTGTGCCAAATTTAATCATAGCTTGCATCTCCTCTGTATTGAATCGATTGTTGTATTTTACGCCTTCAGAATACCTTCACATATGGCCAGATCTTCAGGGGTGTTGACGCCTAAAATCTCGGTGTCGTCATGAGTGGTGTAAGTGCCGATTTTGTAGCCTTTTCCCATCATGATGGAGGGCACGTCAGTCAGGTAGTACTCGCCCTGAGCGTTGTTGCTCTTCAGTTCCTTGAGGCAGTCAAACATTTTTTTGCTGTCGAAGACATAGATACCCACGTTAAGCTCATTGATCTTTTTCTGCTCAGGGGTGCAGTCTTTATCCTCGACAACGCCGACGAAATCACCTTTTTCATCCCGGATGATTCTGCCGTAAGCCAGCCCTCTGTTGGAAACACCGGTCAGAATGGTGCAGTCGTTGCCTTCCTCCTTGTGAATCTTCACGAGATTCTCATAGGTCTCTTTTTTGAACATGGGCATGTCGCCGTAGCAGACTAAAACCGGTCCGTCATAATCCTTCAAAGCGTCGTGAGCGCAGTTGACCGCATGGCCAGTACCCAACTGTTCATCCTGAACCGCAAAGGTGTAGCCCTGCTGGAATGCGTCGAAAACCATTTCCTTTTTGTATCCCGCAACGATGACGATGTCTTTGTTTTCCGGGATAAAGCTGAGATTGTCTACGACATAACGAAGCAAAGGTTTGCCGTTTGCCTCTCTCAAAACCTTTGGAGCATTGAATTTCTCCGATAACAGTCTTTTTCCTTTGCCAGCAGCCAGAATAATCGCTTTCATAACGATTTCCTCCTAAAATTTTTCATTAGCAATCGGTAATCGTGACACCTTTGTCCTGTTTGAGGACCATGGCAGGGTAGCCCATGTCGTTGACCGCTTTAACGATCTGCTCGGCTTTGCCCACGGGGGCATAGCAGTACATACAGCCGCCTCCGCCGGAACCGTTGAATTTTCCGCCGTAAGCGCCGTTTTGGATGGCAGTTTCCAGCACCTTGTCGATGATGGGGGTGGAAATCTGGAGGCCGTCGCGGAGATTTTTATGCTGACGGCTCAAAAGTTCGCCCAATTTTTCATCGTCTACATTTCCAGTGGAAAGCATCTCAAGAGCTTCCCGCTGGATGCGGTAGTTGTCGATATTGGCGCGGATTTTCCGCTGGTGCAGTTCATCTAAAGTGTCCACGTATTTTTCCAGTTCGGGATTCTCATAGAAGTCCCGGATAGAATGAATGCCGTACTGCTCCAGTTCTTTCAAGCCTTCCTGGGTAGGATATTTGGAATCGCCCAGCACCTTGATGGTGTCTTTCTGCTGAAGGGAGTCAAAGAGAATAAAGCAGCCCTTTAAATCCACGTCCAGCTTTTCAGGGACAACGCCATCGGAAAAGTCGATATGTACAAGGCCGCCCAAAGCGGAAGCGTACTGATCCATCATGCCGCCGGGCTCATTAAACTCTTCCACTTCCGCCTTCCAAGCGAGCTTCGCCATCAATTTGGGGTCGCTGGCGCGGTCGCGGTCGCAGAGAGCCGCCAAAGTGGTGGTCAAAACCAGCACCATTGTGGTGGAGGAGCACATGCCCTTTCCAATGGGAATTTCGGAATCCATAATCACATCGGCGCCCACTAAAGGGAACCCTTCTTTTTTCAGCACGTTGACAATGGACTTGAAGTAATCCCGATTGTTCTCGTATTTGAGGTCTCCGCTCATATCGATGGTGTATTCCTCATACTTGTTGTCGGTGTTTTTTGCGCCGAGCTCGCTGATGGATTTATCCCGAATCTTGATGTGCAGCAGCATATCATCCCGTTTTTCCGCCCTTGTGGAAAAACGCAGGTTGATACCGGAAGCGATTACTTCCAATCCAAGATAGTCCTGATGTTCGCCGAACAGGCAAATTCTACTGGGGGTCGAAACTTTAAGCATGTCATAGCCTCCAAAGATCATAATCACATTGAAACAAAGAGCGCCTAGCGTCTCTGTTTGATTTTCCTGTTTCATTATAATCCGAAAATTCTTACATGTGTTTAGTTTATTTTCGACACTATTCAGGTGTTATAGCGAATATCGAAACAGAAATTCATCCTCGCAAAGTGGCTTTTTGCAGGCTTTTGCAGGGCCGGCCCGCCTGTGTCGCTATTACGAATGCAAACAGAGTTATTATACCATATTTTGTATAAAAGTGCAAACAAAAAACCTGCCCAGGTTTTTGTCAGGCAGGCTTTTTCTTTTTATCGATAACGTTGCCGAGCGGGTTTTTCGGTTTCCGCTGCCAAAACCACAGTCCCCCTCCGCAGGGTTTTCTTCATGTCGATATACCGCTGATTCCGGCTGCCCCGATACTTGAGGGTCAGATCCCGCTGCGCCAGAATAAACGGGCCGTCCACCAGATAGTCGCAGACGCCTAGCAGATCAGCGATCCCCTGATCCTCTTTGGCCATCTCCTGCAGCTGCTCCAAAGTGTAACCGGAATAACTCATAATATTGAGCCTCATCCCCCGGATGGCTTTGATTTTTTTCCCCAAGTCCGCGAAGGCCGCCGCTTGGCAAAAAGGCTCCCCTCCGCTGAAGGTCACTCCTTGAAGCAGAGGATTTTTCTTGATTTCGGCGACAATCTTATCGGTGTCGATGTCGTAGCCCCCGGCAAAATCGTGAGTCTGAGGATTGTGGCAGCCAGGACAGTGATGAGGACATCCCTGACAGAATACAACGAATCTTAGCCCCTTTCCATCGACGATGGATTCCCGAACCACACCGGCGATCCGCAGCGTTTCACCCATAGCTTAAAACTCCGTTTCTATTTGACATTTCCTCTATTTTGGTGAAACTGTAGATCATCTAAAATAAAGGAGAAATAAAAAGCACTCAGATAATTATAAGGGAAAAACCACAAAAAGTAAAACGCCGTTTTCCCTATCTGCCAGACAAAAACCTAACCTTTCCGGCGGAAAAGTTAGGTTTTACATCTTGATTGCAATTATTTTGGAAAGAAATCGTCTTTAGATGGCTTCCATAGAATCAGCAGTGTTCACCGAGTGTTTGACCCTGTCTTCTACCTCAGAGCGTTTTGCGTTGTTGAAGTGATCCAAGGTGCCTACCAGGTAACCGGTGATACGTCTAATCCGCTCAAAGCCCACGTCGCCTTCATCCTCTTTGCGGTGGCATTGAGGACATTCGTTGTCGATGATGCCAGTATAGCCGCAAACGGGGTCACGGTCGACGGGATGGTTGATGGAACCGTAGCCGATACCGCACTCTTTCATGTAGCGGACGACCTGCTCAAAAGCCTCCAGGTTTTCACAGGGGTCACCGTCCAACTCAATATAGGAAATATGGCCGCCGTTGGTGAGAGCGTGATAAGGCGCCTCCAGCTTAATCTTCTGGAACGCCGAGCAGGGGTAGTACACCGGAACATGGAAGGAGTTGGTGTAGTAATCCCGGTCGGTAACGCCAGGAATGATGCCGTAGATCTTTTTGTCGATGCGGACAAAGCGGCCGGATAAGCCTTCTGCTGGTGTGCCGATGAGGGAGAAGTTCATGCCATACTCTTCGGTGGCCTCGTCCATTCTTTTTCTCATGTAACCGACGATTTCAAGACCCAAATTCTGTGCCTCTTCCGATTCGCCGTGATGCTTGCCGATAAGCGCCTTGAGGCATTCCGCCAAGCCGATAAAGCCCATGGTCAAAGTGCCCTGCTTCAGCACTTCCTCGACGGTATCGTCCGGTCCCAGCTTGTCAGAGCCCGCCCAGACTCCCTGTCCCATCAGGAAGGGATAATTGCGGACTTTTTTGCTGGCCTGGATGCGGAACCGGGCCAAAAGCTGATCGATGACCAGATCCACCATCTTGCCAAGAGACTCAAAGAAAGCGTCCACGTTTCCATTGGCCTTGATAGCAAGACGGGGCAGATTAACAGAGGTAAAGCTTAAGTTTCCTCTACCGGTGACCACCTCATTATCCGGGAAACAGGAGTTTCCGATAACCCTGGTGCGGCAACCCATGTAGGCGCATTCGGTCTCCGGATGGCCTTCTTTATAGTACTGGAGGTTAAAGGGCGCGTCGATAAAGGAAAAGTTGGGGAAAAGCCGTTTGGCCGAAACTTCGATAGCCAGCTTGAACAAATCGTAGTTGGGATCGCCGGGATTGTAGTTGACCCCTTCCTTCACCTTGAAGATGTGGATGGGGAAAATGGGGGTCTCGCCATTTCCGAGGCCCGCTTTGGTGGCAAGCAGGATGTTTCTCGTTACCATCCGGCCCTCAGGAGAAGTGTCAGTTCCGTAGTTTAACGAGGAGAAGGGAACCTGGGCGCCTGCACGAGAATGCATGGTGTTCAAATTATGTACAAGGGCTTCCATCGCTTGGTAAGTTGCCCGATCGGTCTCGTGACTCGCTTCTTTGAATGCGAATTTCTGCACATGCTCCGCAGTTTTTTCATCAAGGCCCAAACTGAGCAGTTTTTCTTTCTCTGCCTCGACATAGCCGTTATTAAACGCCAAAACCGGCTTCAAATCCTTCTCTTCGAGGATTTTGTCCGCAATGCTGCGGGCGGTATCCTCCCCGTTTTCAAAGCCGCAAAGCAGCTCCAAGGCTTTTCCCACATTGACCCGGTATCTTCTGGCAAAAGTCTTGCGGACGCCGTCTGCAAGGTAATAATCAAAATTCGGGATGCTCTGACCGCCATGCTGGTCGTTCTGGTTCGCCTGGATGGCGATACAGGCCAGCGCCGAATAACTGGAAATGTCGTTGGGCTCCCGCAAAAATCCGTGGCCGGTGGAGAATCCATCGTGGAACAGCTTCTGCAAATCAATTTGGCAGCAGGTGGTAGTCAAAGTCAGGAAATCCAGGTCGTGGATGTGGATGTCGCCGCTGGTGTGAGCCTTTGCGTGGACCGGATCGAGTACATACATCTCGTAGAACTGCTTGGCGCCCTCGGAACCGTATTTCAGCATGGAGCCCATGGCGGTATCTCCGTCGATGTTAGCGTTTTCCCTCTTGAGATCCACTTCCTCCGCCGACTTGAAGGTCAAATCCTCATAAATCTTCATGAGCTTGGTATTCATCTCACGAACCCGGGTGCGTTCTGCCCGGTAAAGGATGAAATCTTTGGCCGTTCTGGCGTGGCCTCTTTCCATCAGAACTTTTTCCACCGCATCCTGAATAAATTCTACAGTGGGTACTTTATCAGGGCAGTTTGCCTCCACATAATCGGCCACTTCCTGGGCCAAAGCAAACGCGGTGTCGTAGTCCTTACCGCCGCTGGCCTGTGCCGCTTTAAAAATAGCGTTGGCGATTTTTTCAATGTTGAACGCCACTTCTCTGCCGTCACGTTTTCTGATTTTTGTAATCACGATAATCATCCCTTCTATGCAGTCTGCGAAGCTTTCGGATACCCTAACCAGTCTATATTCTTGCTCTTTCTAATACAGAGAGTATTTTGTAAAACCACAACATATAGTGTATCTTTGCTCGTCTTGCACTATTATATAGCACATTTTGGGTTCTGTCAATAGCTTTTATATACTTATTTGGTATATTTTAGTTTTTGTTATCCTGCACAAATTTCAGCAAAATGATTTAGACAGGATGAAGTTTTCAAGTCAAATAAAGACTACTCTGTATCCTGTAAGAATACAAAATTGAATACATGTATATGAAAATGTAATTTTGAACAGCAATTTATCGTAAAATTACGGAATACAAAAATTCGACAATTTTTTTGTGTTTATTGCTAGATTTCAAAACCATCTTTCTTCTATTTTTTCTGCAAATAATATGTACAAAGTTCTTTTAATTTTTAAAATATTGTGGTATACTATGAATGTTAAAAATCAAAAAGGGGTGTCGCTTTGGAAAAGTATGTTATCAAAGGTGGCAACAGACTCCAGGGTGAAGTTACCGTCAGCGGGGCAAAAAACGCCGCCGTCGCCATTCTTCCCGCCGCCATTCTTTCCGACGAACCGTGTACTATAGAAAACGTTCCTAATATCAGCGATATTGATTGTACTATAAAGATTCTGACCCAAATGGGCGTTCAAGTAAAAATCATCAACAAATCCACTTTATATATTGACCCAAGACACATCGTCAATCCCACCGTTCCCTACGACTTGACAAAAAATATGCGTGCTTCTTATTATTTTCTCGGCGCACTGCTGGGAAAAGCGGGAAGCGCTCGTGTTTCCATGCCCGGTGGATGTGACTTAGGTGCCCGCCCTATTGACCAACATCTGAAAGGGTTGGCCTCTCTGGGTGCGGATGGCGCTGTGGATCACGGTATGGTACACCTGGAATCCAAAAACGGATTAAGAGGAGCCCATATTTATTTTGACATTGTCACGGTCGGCGCTACTATTAACGTCATGCTGGCCGCTGTCAAAGCGGATGGCCTCACCGTCATCGAAAACGCCGCCAAAGAACCTCACATCGTCGATTTGGCGAACTTTTTAAACTCTATGGGAGCCGACATTATGGGGGCCGGTACCGACGTCATCAAGATCCGGGGCGTCAAACACCTCCACGGCACCCAGTATTCTATCATTCCCGATCAGATCGAGGCCGGTACTTTTATGGTGATGGCCGCCGCCACAAAGGGAAACATCCTCATTAAAAACGTCATCCCGAAACATTTGGAATCCATTACCGTAAAGCTTCAGAAAATTGGGGCTATCGTAGAAGAATATGACGACAGTATCCGTGTCATTGGCACCGGACGGCTGGAAAAAACCAGCATTAAGACCCTTCCCCATCCTGGCTTCCCCACCGATATGCAGCCCCTGATGGGCGTTCTGCTCAGCGTGGCAAAGGGGACTTCCACCGTCACCGAGAGCGTGTGGGATAACCGCTTCCGCTATGTGGATGAGCTGCGCAAGATGGGCGCGAATGTCCAGGTG
>ERZ827469.3085-NODE-3085-length-11484-cov-3.765421_pt1 | contig 11484 bp, 9 predicted proteins | sample MGYA00519917_ERZ827469 | MGnify/ENA primary metagenome ERZ827469 (study PRJEB31778, sample SAMEA3449314) | human gut metagenome | biome: human gut; feature: human-associated habitat; material: faeces | place: United Kingdom | collected 2010/2012 ... | reverse complement strand
TCGAGCCGACCAGCGCGATCGTGGACAGCGCGAGCAGCGCCGCGTCAAACACGAACGAGACGGCGGCATAGATGATCTGCCCGCTCTTTTTTCCGCCCTGCGCGCACACACCGCCGAGGAGATTGCCGAGATTGCGTGGGATAGACGTTGCACCGATGGCGCAGAGGAGCAGCAGCGGCAGATTGTTCGTCAGCTGAATACCGGCCTGCGCATTGGAAAAGCCCGCGCCGTAAAGCCCGAACATCACGCCGAAGTTCTGCACGAGCCGCGTCATGTCGGTGTAATAGAAAATGTTCCAGCCGAAGATGATCAGCAGCATCGTGCCGAGCCTGCGCAGCAGATACGGCACGCGACGCATCGATTTTTCTCCCAGCTGCTTTTCAATGGCGAGGATCACGAAGAAATACAGTCCCCAGAGTACAAAGTTCCAGCTTGCGCCGTGCCACATGCCCGTCAGCGCCCAGACGATCGCCATGTTGAGCAGACGGTGCTTTTTCTTGCCGCCCAGCGGGATATAGACGTAATCGCGGAAGAAGGAGGAGAGCGAGATGTGCCAGCGACGCCAGAAATCAGTGATGGATTTTGCGGTATACGGCAGGCGGAAGTTCTCCATATATTTGAAACCGAAGATGCGCCCCATGCCGATGGCCATATCGGAATAGCCGGAGAAATCAAAATAAATCTCAAATGTATACAGAAGAATGCCAAGCCATGCGGCGACCGTCGTCGAGGACGCAAGGCTGCCGTCCAGAATCTGCGAGGCGACCTTGCCCGCCGCGTCGGCCAGAAGCACCTTTTTTGCAAGGCCCACGCAGAAACGCGTCGCGCCGTAAAACGCCTCGGAGGCGTCGAACTGCCGGTCATCAATCTGCGCGGCAACGTCCGAATAGCGGACAATGGGCCCGGCGATCAGCTGCGGAAAAAGCGAGATATAAAGCAGAAGCTTTGCAAACGAGCGCTGCGCCGGCACATCACCGCGCCAAACATCGACCGTATAGGAAAGCGCCTGAAAGGTATAGAAGGAAATGCCGATGGGCAGCGGAATCTGCGGGACGGTCAGCGAAATCCGGAAGAGTGCGTTCAGGTTTTCCACAAAAAAGCCTGCATATTTGAAAACTGCCAAACAGCCGAGATCCAATACCAGCGCCAGAATCAGGAAGACCTTTTTCCGCCTGCGTTCGATGAGCAGCCCAAAGCCCCAGTTGACCGCAACGGAGGCGAGCATCAGAAGCAGATAGACCGGCTCACCCCACGCGTAAAAAATCAGGCTGAATACAATCAGCACCGCATTTTTGGCGCGGATATTCTGGCAAAGAAAGTAAAAAATCAGACAGACCGGCAGAAACAGATACAGAAAAATCAGGTTGGAAAAGACCATGGCACAAACGCTCCAGCTTCGACATTGATTTACATAATTCGACTTTTTTAATTTAACAGATAGCGCCGTAATTTTCAAGCGGAATCGGCTGCTTTTCACAACTTTTTCTTCCATCCCGCAAAAAGCTTATCTCGGGCAACACCGCACAAATGCGTCGGCGCGCTGAATTGTGCGGTGCAGCCCTTGCTTTCCCGAATCTTCCGTGTTATACTAATGTTGTTTTATGTGGGATTGCCACAGGAAAGTAGAGGGATTCCGGCATGCTGGCTATTGAGCGGAAAAATGAAATTCTGGACAAGCTGCGCGCGGAACAGCGTGTACTTGTCAGCGACCTTGCCGAGTATTATCACGTTACAGAGGAAACAATTCGCCGCGATCTGGACAAGCTGGAAAAGGAGGGCTACGCCACCAAGACCTACGGCGGTGCGATTCTCGGCAACAGCACGAAGACAGACCTGTCCTATACCATCCGGAACAAGACCAACGTGGATGCAAAAAATCAGATCGCTGCCATTGCCAGCCGTCTCATTGAGGACGGCGACCATCTGATGCTCGACGACAGCTCAACATCCTTATATCTGGCAAAAAAACTCAAGGAGAAAAAGGGTCTGACCGTCATCACGAACTCGGTCGAATTGGTTGTGGAGTTGAGCGGCGTTGAGGGCTGGACAATCATTCTGACCGGTGGGCGGCTTAAGCCAGAGTCGCTGGCACTTGTGGGCGACCAGACACAGCAGTCGCTGCGGCGCTATCATGTTGACAAGGCCGTGATGAGCTGCAAGGGAATCGATCTGGAATCCGGCGTTACGGACTCCTCCGAGTTCCATTCGCAAACAAAGCAGTCCATGCTGTGCTGCGCAAAAAAGCGGATCCTGATCCTCGACAGCAGCAAATTCGACAAAGTCTCATTCATCGATATCGCGCCGCTGGACGCATTTGACACCGTTGTGACCAACGCCGTCCCCAGCAAAGCATGGCTCGACTATTTCGCAGACCATAACATCGAGTGCCTGTATCCAGGTACAAAATAAAAGAACAGCGCGGCCGCCCGATTTTGGGCGGCCGCGTTCGTTCTGCGCAAAAGCGGCAAAAAAGGACACAGTTGGCAGGGGCGGTGCCCCGCTCTTACCAGATACATCTAAATCTTTGCTTCACCTGCGGTTCTGCCAGAGAATCTGCTGCTCTGTTACAAGCGGATAGGCAGCAAGCGTACTGCCGTCGAGATCTTCCCTGTGCAGATCGACTGCTGTGAGGCAGCGGTTATCATAGGTGGAATAATAATAGACACCCATGTCCGCATTGCAGCAGGACGTGTAGATCGTGCGCTCATATTGCCCTTCCGCTACTTCACAGCAGCCGCGCTGCTGCTCCACAGCTCCGAGAATGTGGAAGAACTGACTGACGCTCCCCTGCTCTGTGCCGTCGGAGACGGCGTTCAGCTTTGTGAACGCCGCGCGGACGAAGCGCGACATGGACGACAGATCGCCCGGCAGGCCGAGCGCGCCCATGCCGCGGCTATAGCAGTGCAGCAGCAGCGATTCCGAAAAGCGGTTCTCCGGCTGTTTGGGCGAAAGCTGCATATAGTTGTTCAGGTTGAACAGCTGCTGCTCAAACGGTGGGTTATTGGTCAGAACGCCGACGGGATTTTCATAAACGTGCAGGCCGTCTGCGGCAGACTCAATGGTGACAGCCTCTTTTTGATCGGCAATCAGCCAGTGCAGCTGCGCGGCAGGCAGAGCGGCGCTGAACGGCGTTCCGGTCAGATTGAGTTTAGAAAGTTCCGTCCGCGCCTGCGCGACGGACGCACAGCGCCCCAGCAGCCATGGGATGAATTCAAACTGCGCAATGTTCGTCCTGTCCGGCTTTGGCTGCGCGTACACGGCGTTGCCGACAAAATTCAGTCCCGCCATGCACAGGCCCTTTTCGTTGACAGCGTCGTAATAAAGCGGATACCCATCCGCCACATGGGCCATGCCGATCATGGCATAGTGCGTATGCACCGGGCCTGCGTGACGGAAATCGAACGGGTAATTCCGCGGCGTAACCGTCACCTGTTCGCCGTAGCTGCATTCGTAATCCAGCGTCCGGCCAAAATAAAGTTGCTTTGTCTGATATGTGATCGCAGTACACATCTTGCGCTGCACTCCTTTCAAGCTTGCGTTGCATTAGTTTGTGCAGTTTTTACCGGATAAAATTCGTTTTTGCAAGCGGCTCCTTACGCGGATTGGGAACGCCTGCGGCCTTGCCTGCCTCGATACAGCGCAGGAGCCAGGCCATATTGTGCCCCAAAACGCGCATGATGCGCACGCCCTCTTCATCCTGCTGAACATCCTCGGCCTTGGAGCCGTGGACGTTGTTCCAATAGCAGGAGGAAACAATGGGCATTTCCGTGATGCCGGGGTATTTGAGCAGCTGTTCATAGGCGGCCGTAGTGCCTGCGCGGCGGGCAGATGTAATGACGGCGGCGGGCTTTCGACAGAACGTTTCCTTCGGCGCGGAATAGAACAGGCGGTCCATAAATGCGGTCATATTGCCGGAGGCCGCCGCGTAGTGGACCGGCGTGCCGAACACAAAGCCGTCCGCGTCCTTTGCCTTTTCGGCAAAGTCGTTGACCGAACCGCCGAAGACGCATTTGCCTGCCTTGGAGCAGCCGCCGCAGGCGATGCAGCCGCCGATGGGCGTATTGCCAATCCAGAAAATTTCGGCATCGATCCCGTCCGCATTCAGCGCGGAAGCGACCTCACGCAGCGCAGCGTCGGTGCAGCCATGCTCATGCGGGCTGCCGTTTACAAGCATAACTTTCATAAGAAATCCCTCCAGATTTGTTTTCTTCTTTCATACCACAGTTCCAAGAAAAAAGCAAGCGGAACCGCAGAGCAGAAAACAGCCGCCGCTTTCCCGGTTTGAGAAAGCGGCGCTGGCAGAATGAAAACCATTTTGAGGCAATGCAAAACGCGCTGTCACTGCAGGGGCCGATGCCCGCATTGGTTCGGCAGAAGGTACCGATTATACAGAAACTTTCGGCGAATTTGCAACTTTCAAATGGGCCGATGTGGGCATCGGCCCCTACATTCAAACAGGAACATGCAGTACGAATCCGCCGAAAAACCTTCGCTTTTTGCCGCTGCCTGCTGCTCGACCTCTCAGTCAGTTTCGCGCCAGTACGTCATGAAAAGCAGGCTCAATCGCCCTCTACCATGCGGTAGCCTACGCCGGATTCGGTGAAGATGTAGGCGGGCTGGGCGGGATTTTTTTCGATTTTGCGGCGGATATTCGCCATGTTGACGCGCAGGATCTGATTGTCGCTGCGGGCGCTGGGGCCCCAGAGTTCTTTGATAAGATAATCATACGTCAGGACTTTTCCCGCGTGCAGGCCGAGCAGCGCGACCAGCTTATATTCGTTCTGCGTGAGATTTGCATCGCGGCCCGCGATATAGACATGGTGCTTGGCATAGTCGATCGTCAGATCGCCCGCGGTAAACACACCCGAATTTGCGACAGAAGTCGCGCCGTCTGGTGTTCTGGTATGACGAACAGCAGCACGGATTCGCGCAAGCAGTTCTTCCGTGCCGAAGGGCTTGGTCAGATAATCGTCCGCGCCCGCGTCGAGCGCCTCGACCTTATCGCGCTCATGGCTGCGTGCAGAAACGACCAGAATGGGAACCTTCGACCATTTTCGGACGTTTCTGAGGATCGTCATGCCGTCCATATCCGGCAAGCCGAGGTCGAGGATGATGATATCCGGACAGTGCGACGAGATCATGGTATCTGCCATTGCGCCTGTGCCGGCCATGAGCACATCATAGCCGTTTGCCGTCAGGATTGCCTGCATAAATCTTCGGATCGTCCGCTCATCCTCAATTAGAAGAACCTTCTCTTTGATATTCATGGCTAATTTCCTCCAATGGCAATGTAAATTGCAGCAGAGCGCCGCCTTTTTTTCGGTTCTTCGCGCGCATCGTACCGCCGTGCGCCTGCACGATGGACATGCAGACGGACAAGCCGATGCCCATATTGCGCCGCTGATCAGAGATTTCCTCGTGATCGCGGGTGAGATAGCCTTCAAACAGATGCGGCAGCAGTTCCTTTTCAATGCCGCAGCCGTTGTCCGCGACCTCAAAAACAGCGAAGCCACCAGTACTCGACAGGCGCAGTTCAATTTTTGTGGTCGTTTTGCCGTGCTGGACAGCATTCTCCATCAGATTGATGAGCACCTGCTCAACGAGAATGATGTCCATCGGAATCATGAGCAGCGTATCGGGTGCGGTGATGCTGACCTCGACCGCAGGATAGTGCCGCTTGAATTTCATGGAGGCCGCGCCTAAGACCTCTTCGCCCGCCTCCAATTCCTTTTTAATATTCGATGCGCCGGACATGCGCGTGACGGACAGCAGATTTTCCACCACTCCGATCAGCCAGTTGGATTCATCGCGCATGTTCTCCAGCAGACTCTTACGCGTTTCCGGTGAAATCTGATCGCCGTTTTCCAGAATCGCATCGATGCCGCCGACAATGGCGGTCAGGGGCGTCCGGATATCATGGGAAACGGCGCGCAGAAGATTGCCGCGCATTTTTTCTTTTTCCGCCTCCGCACGAAGCTTTTCCTGCTGCTTGATCTGTGTGGTCAGCGTACCGACCACAACGGAGACAGCCAGCATCACGAGGAATGTAAGCGGATAGCCGGAGATGGTAAAGTTCAACTGCATATAGGGGTAAGTAAAAATCCAGTTCACGCCGACGACGCCGATCACAGAGGCCAGCAGTCCGAACAGATACCCGTCCGTGAAGCGCGAGACAAGCACGACCGCGCATTCAAAGATCAGCGCAACAAACACGTCAGATGAGTCGATCATCCGCAGCAGCGCACACAGCAGTGCCGCCGCTCCCAGTATGCCGAGACACACGCCGCAGTCACGCCAGGAAAACGGGAATATCTGCCGCAGCCGTCCCAAAAAGGCCTGATCCTTTGTATTTCGCGTCATATCCATGAATCCTCACCCAGTATATAATAGCATAAAAGAAACAGGCAGTCGCGTTAAGGCTTTGTTAAGAAGCCGACTCACGCGGCTGGGCGGCTGCGTGAGTCGGCGTGCTTTCTGCCTGTTTGCGGTAGAATCTTTGAATGTTACGGCCTTGCGGAGCGCCGCTTTACGCTCGGATAGAGCGACGCGTCCGTGTGCGGCAGGAATCTGGCTGCCTGCATATTTTCCACGAATTTTTCCATCTCGCCGAACTGCACATAGGTCGCAAGTGCGCGAATCCGATTCAGCCGCGCCCGGCAGCCTTTGTCCAGCAGCAGGCGCTTTGCGCCCGCAAGGGAGGAATTGCCGAGGATTTTAAATTTTTCGCGCGGCAGATCAGGGTACAGGCCGACTGTGATCGCGGATTCCAGATTATAATGCGTGCCGAAGCCGCCTGCAAGATAAAACGTCCCGATCTCCGACGGGCTGACGTTCACGCTTTCCAGAAGCGTTGCGACCATCGTATGTGCGGCGGCCTTGCAGGTCAGGAACTCCCCGATGTCGTCCTGTGTGAAATAGAGCGGTACTTTGCCGTCATAGGCGTAAATGATGGCTGGAACATTGCGCTGCCGCATATCGTCCCACACATCGCGGATGTTCGGCGAGGCGCTTTTCTGAAGATTCCCCGCCGAATCGATCCATCCGGAGAGGAACCCCTCTGCGATCAGATCGAGAATACCGGAGCCGCAGATGCCCTTCGGCGGAAGATTGCCGATCGTCTCATACCGCAAGCGATTGTCGGAGCCGATTTTGATGCTGCAGATCGCGCCCGGCTCGGCGCGCATGCCGGATTTGCTGACAGCGCCCTCAAGCGCGGGCCCGGCAGCCCCGGCTCCCATGAGCAGAAACTCCCGGCAGCCGAGGACCAGTTCGCCGTTCGTGCCAATGTCCAGAAACAGCGCCAGATCCTCCCGCGTGTCCAGGTCGGTCATCAGAAGGCCGCTTGTAATATCGCCGCCCAGATAGTTTGCGATTGCAGGCATACAGAACACATTGCCCGAGATGGGAAGCCCCAGTTCGGACGCACGCAGGATGCCGGGGTCAAAAAACACCGGCGTATACGGGCTTTGGAACACCTGCCACGGGTCACAGCCGAGGAAAAAGTGCAGCATCGTCGTGTTGCCGCCGACCGTCATGGCCGAAACGGCTTCCGGCGGGATACCAGCCTGCGCACAGCAGCTTCCGATCATCTGCCGCACGTCGTCAAGCGTCAGCGATTGGAGTGTGTACAGGTTTTCGTGGGTTTCCTTCACAGCCAGAATACGGTCGAGGATATTCGCACCGAACTGTGTCTGGCTGTTGGTGCAGGCCGCTTCGGCAAGCGTTTTCCCGGTATGCAGATCGACGAGTTCCATCTGCATGGTCGTACTGCCAATATCAAGGCACAGGCCATAATTTTGTTCTGTCGTGTCTCCTGGCTCAACACGCACAACATCCGTCCCGCCCTCACCTGGGCAGAGTGTCACGGTGATGCAGTAGTCTGCCTCCGGCAAGGCCGGATACAGCTGCTGCATGCACCCAAACGTCAGGCGGTAGCCCTCCGGCAACGCAGCAAGCAGCCGCTCCCGCAAAGCAAGCGTCTCACCGGCCGCTGGCTTTGGCAGCATCAGATATCGTTTTTCCGTCAATGCGTTCATACAGACTCCTCACGCCCTGCTGCCCAAAAGCACGCAGAGTATTCTGTAGCCTGGAGCAAGCAGATCGAAGACCCATCGGTTTGTATCGACGCTGCGCTCCCCCATATCGATCACAGCAGTCGCATTTTTCAGGCGTTTTGCCATCTTGTACAGCCTCCCGTTTTGACGCCCATGCGCGTTCCCGGCACGCCCCCAGCGGTCAAAGAGCCCGTCGAGATATGCGTGGATCAACAGTTCTGTGGCCATAGAGCGTTCCGTGATTTGCAGCTGCATGCCGCGCTCTTCGGCATAGCCGTCCAGAATCGTGCGGCTGAGCGGCAGCGAACCGTTCCCCTTTTGGCGCAGATAGGTCATAAGCGCCTCATTTGTCGTCAGATGAACGGCCCTGTCCGTATAAAAAAGTTCCACGCCCTCCGGCAGCTTCTGATTTTCCATGCAATGCGCTTCCTTGTTTTTTCTTTTCCTTTATCTTATCACATCCCGCGCAGGATGCAAGCGCCGCTTTTATCACGTCAGCGGTCATGTCTTTCGTTTTGTACTGGTTCCAAAGCTATTGCTTGCATGCGCAGGAGAAATAAACGGGTCAGAAAAACGACCGTCTCGGCATGAAGCGGTCGTTTTGGTTCGCATTTGATCAGATAATATATTCGATTGTTTTTTCTTCGGTCAATTCCGTGTGAGTGTTGAACAGCAAAACGGCCTCGCGGCCGGCTGTCTCGCCAAGAGCGTATTGGGTATGACCCGTGCGGTTGAAGTAGGAAAACGGAATGACGCGGTTATAACGATATGGATGTGCGTCGGTCACGATAATGTCTTTTTCCGGCAGCGGCTCTTCGAGCAGATACGGGTCAAACGCGTAAATACGTTCTTCGTCCACGCCGGTCAGAAGGATGTAATGCGGGTCCTCCAGCAGATACAGCCGCACAACAACCGCGCCGCCGCGCCGCAGACAGTCGGTGACGCTGCTGTTCTGGCTCACGCGCACACAGCTGCCGGACAGATAGCGGCTTGAGATTTCAAGCTGCCCTGTGCGGCCAAAGCTGCACAGAAAGTTGCTGAGGAACATCATGGCCGCGCGCGTCGTACCGCTTTTTCCGGGTGCCCCCTCCGCGCCGTAGCCATCAAGGCAGTAGAGCATGATATTGCGGATGAGATCCGGTGGGATCTGCTCACGTTCAAACAGATAGATGATCGCGTTCATCACCGTAATGGGGCCGCAGTCGTATTCGGTCATCTGATAATGCAGAGGCGTTTTCATTCTGCGTCACTTCCTTGATACAATCAGCGCTTCGGCAAGCCGCGCCGCACGCGTGAGTTCATCCGCGCTTGTGTATTCCTGACAGCTGTGGCAGGCATTCATACCTGGCGCGACAACAAGGCCGGTCAGTCCGTGCTGGCAGAAATGGTTGTTGTCGCTGCCGCCGTAGGTTACGGTCAGACTGCTTTCCAGCCCGGCCGCCGCGCAGGCTGCGCGGAAGCGCTGTGCGGCCAGTCCCTCCGGGTCTGCCTTGAACGCCTGACAAAGTGTTTCGGCCGTAAATCGGGCCGCGCAGCCGAAATGTCCGGCTGCCTGCCGGACGGCTTCTTCGATTTCCGCCAGCTTCTGCAGCACCAACGGATGGTCAAACCCACGCACCTCGCCGGTCAGTACACACGTTTCCGGTACAATATTGTCCGCCGTTCCACCCGTAATCGTACCGACGTTGACGGTCAGATCGCCAACCCGGCCGCAGTCGATGCGCGAGACGGCTTCGGCCGCCGCCTTGATTGCATGCAGTCCTTCCTCGGGAGAGAATGCAGCATGGGCAGCGCGTCCGGTAAATTCCGCACGGAAGGACACAATACTGGGGGCCTGGTAGGCCGCGTTTCCGACCGGACCGCTGAGGTCGAAGACATAAGCAGTCTTTGCGCGCAGACGAGAAAAAACAAACTTCTGGATACCGGTGCAATAGCTTTCCTCCGCAGCGTCAAACAGGAGTTCAATGGGCCGGTGCGGTGTACCATCCTCCAGAACGGAGGTCACAGCTTCCAAAATTGCACAGAGGCCGGATACATCGTCTGCGCCGAGGACTGTCGTCCCGTCTGAGGTAATGCGTCCGTCCGGGTGCAGCACAGGCTTTTTGGCGCACGCAGGCGCAACCGCGTCCATATGCGCCGACAGCAAAATCGGCGCAAGCGTCTCATCGCCCGGCAGATATGCGTAAAGATTTCCTGCATTGCCGCCGATGGCGGCGCCTGCGCCGTCCTCCGCCAGCACAATACCAAGTGCAGCAAACCGCCGCCGCAGGCATTCACTCAGTTCACGCTCATAGAGCGTAGGATTGTCAATCGCAGTCAGTTCCAAAAAGGACTGCACAAGCCGTTCTGTCCGGATCATAGGATCATCCCTTTATAACCTAGAGTTTTACTATGGAATATCCCCTATCATAGCACCAGAGGCCGAAAAGTCAAGAAAAACTCCTCCCGCAGTGATGCGGGAGGAGTCGCGTAACCGGTCAACATGTATCAGCCCTGAAACGGCTCGGCGTAGGAGGCATAATAGGATACCGGTTCGCTGCCCATCAGAAGATGTGAGGTATCTCCCATCGTCTGACAGCGAAAATAGGCGACACCAGGCTGGCGCTCTTCTGCGTTCAGAACCGTCACGGATGACGGAGCAAGAAACGCACCGTGCAGCACGGCAAACGGGCTGACGTTCCACAGATGGGACAGCAAAACCGCTGTAATGCCAAAGTGACAGAAGCAGACGATCGTTTTTTCACAGGTTTCCCGGCAGGTATAATATCCACCGTGCCGGGTATAGCCGTATGACGCAAGCAGCGCGTCCAGTCCGGCAGTCACGCGGTCATATTCGGCTTTGACGTTTGTGCCCTGCAGGATCGGCGCGTTTTCCCAGCCGGTGGGCTGCAGCAGCTCCGGCTGTGCTGTCCAGACGTCGGGCATCAGATCCCAGCAGAGGCGCGTTCCGCCGGCCCCGTCCGGCACCTTGCCCAGAAATTCATGCAGCCAATCCATGATCTCTGCCGTCTTTCCGTGCACTTTGAGCGTAAAGGACGCAGTATCCCGCGCACGGCCAAGCGGGGAAACGTAGAAATCATCGACATGCCAGTCCTTTGTGCGGGCTGCCAACAGCTTTGCCTCGCGCCAGCCCTTTTCGGTGAGCGAATCGTGCTCGTAATCGGGTTCGGCGTGGCGAATGAAAATTAGACGCATGAAAAAGACTCCTTTGAACGGCCGTGCTCAGCCCCACAGTGCAGTGAGCATCGGGATAACCTGTTTTTTCCGGGACACCACGCCCGGCAGGAAGCAGGTGTGATCCTTGAGCTGGACACCGAAGGCCTGCGTGATGATATCCTCGTCGCCGAGATACAGAAGGTGCGTGCCCTCCAGCAGCACGTCCGTCAGCATGAGGATCATGAGCGTATAGCCGCGCTCCTCCATCGTCTTC
>ERZ827469.3083-NODE-3083-length-11489-cov-3.525101_pt1 | contig 11489 bp, 9 predicted proteins | sample MGYA00519917_ERZ827469 | MGnify/ENA primary metagenome ERZ827469 (study PRJEB31778, sample SAMEA3449314) | human gut metagenome | biome: human gut; feature: human-associated habitat; material: faeces | place: United Kingdom | collected 2010/2012 ... | reverse complement strand
TTTTATTTTTTTATTTTGTACATAATAATATCTCATTGACATTTTGGTATGTAAATTACCTATTTCTTATTGACCTGTATTGACTTTACTCGATGATACCTCCACATCGTTCGCTGAGTCATCTTGTTATGAAAAATATTCTGCATTATTTAGCTGAAAGTCAATGAAGAAGTACGCAAAAAAAGTTAATTTCACTAATTTTACAGCCATTTTCTACTACTTTATAGTTATTATTTATACCTAATAAGTTCCATAAACCACAAAAAAAGCACATTTTTTTACCTTTATTTCATTTTATATAAATGTTATAATTGTTATGTTTTTGTAAGGAAATTGTAAAAAAGAAAGGATAAACGTAATGAAGGAAAACAAAAACGATTTTAAACCGTATATTCCTGCGGACCAGGTAGTTCCGGAATTTACAGTCACAGCCTTAATTCTTGGTATTTTACTTGCAGTTATTTTTGGTGCTGCTAACGCATATCTTGGACTTCGAGTTGGTATGACCGTTTCCGCATCTATTCCTGCAGCCGTACTTTCCATGGGTATTATTCGTATCATTCTTCGTAAGAATTCTATCTTGGAAAACAACCTTGTTCAGACAATCGGTTCAGCCGGTGAATCACTGGCAGCCGGTGCAATTTTCACAATGCCAGCTCTGTTCCTTTGGGCAGAAGAAGGACTTTGTGAAATGCCGGGTATCGTGGAAATCACATTAATCGCACTTTGCGGTGGTGTTCTTGGTGTACTTTTTATGGTACCACTTCGTAACGCACTGATCGTAAAAGAGCATGCAACACTTCTTTATCCTGAAGGAACTGCCTGCGCAGATGTTCTTCTTGCAGGTGAAGAGGGTGGTGCAAACGCTGCGACAGTATTCTCAGGTATGGGAATCGCAGCGATCTTTAAATTTGTCGTTGACGGTTTAAAGGTAATCCCTGCAGACGTTGCAGTAGCATTTAAAGGATTCAAAGGTGAAATTGGTATGGAATGCTATCCTGCACTTCTCGGTGTTGGATATATCGTAGGACCAAGAATCGCATCCTTTATGTTTGTTGGTTCTCTTATTGGCTGGATGGTGCTGATTCCGGTAATCTGTCTGTTCGGAGCTGATACAGTTATGTATCCCGGAACAGAAACAATTTCTGCTCTTTATGCAGCAGGCGGAGCATCTAAAATCTGGAGTACTTATGTAAAATATATCGGAGCAGGAGCTATCGCAACAGGTGGTATTATTTCTCTGATCAAATCCCTGCCTCTGATCATTGCAACCTTCCGTGATTCCATGAAGAGCATGAAGGGTGGCAAGAATACAAGTACAGAAAGAACTGCACAGGATCTTCCGATGAACATTATCCTGATCGGTATTGTGGCAATGGTTGCGATCATTTGGCTTGTTCCGGCTATCCCGGTTAACCCGATCGGTGCGCTGATTATCGTAATCTTCGGCTTCTTCTTTGCAACTGTATCTTCCCGTATGGTTGGTCTTGTAGGAAGCTCCAACAACCCTGTATCAGGTATGGCTATCGCTACTCTTCTGATCGCAACAATGATTATCAAAGCATCCGGCAAAACCGGTATCGACGGAATGAAAGCAGCAATTGCTATTGGTTCCGTAATCTGTATCGTAGCAGCGATCGCAGGTGATACTTCACAGGACTTAAAGACAGGTTATCTTCTTGGTGCAACTCCTAAGAAGCAGCAGATCGGTGAGCTTATCGGTGTTGTTGCTGCCGGTCTTGCTATCGGTGGAGTTCTTTATCTTCTGAACACTGCATGGGGATACGGAAGTGCAGAAGTACCTGCTCCTCAGGCAACTCTGATGAAGATGATCGTAGAAGGTATCATGGGCGGCAAGCTTCCATGGACACTGGTATTTATCGGTGTATTCCTTGCAATTGGTCTGGAAATCTTAAGAATTCCGGTTATGCCATTTGCTATCGGTCTTTACCTTCCAATCTACCTCAACGCTGCTATCATGATCGGTGGTGTTGTTCGTATGTTCGTTGACGGAAGAAAGAATGTTGATGATAAGAAAAAAGAAGAACAGGCAACAGACGGTACACTTTACTGTGCAGGTATGATCGCAGGTGAAGGTCTTGTAGGTATCCTTCTTGCAATCCTTGCAGTAGTAAACGTAAGCAGTGTATTTGATCTCTCCGGAAGCATTAACCTTGGTAATGCAGGCGGCGTGATCCTGATGTTACTTATGATCTTAAGCCTTCTGAAATTCAGTATCTGGAACAAGAAGAAAGCCTGATCAGGCGGAGATGATAATATTTAAATGAGTAAAAAGAAAAAAGAATTACAGATCAATTATCTGGATCTCATTCCTGAGCGCAGTGCACAGCTTCGCTGGCATACTGATATCAGGGGGAGAATGGTGCTGGAAATAGAGAATAAGGGCGCATTTAACACGATTGCCCAGAAGCTGTTTGGAAAACCCAGATATACGAAGATACATCTGGATGACAATGGCACATTTATCTGGCCACTCATAGATGGCAGGAAGACAGTGGAAGATATTGCTGCACTGGTAAAAGACGAATTTGGGGAGAAGGCAGAGCCTTTATATCCAAGGATCGTTAAATACTTCCAGATAATGGAGAGTTATCATTTTGTAAATTTTATCAATAAGCCTGAAAAATAAGGTAAGAATAAGAGCGGGAGCAGTCCTTCATGGATTGCTGCCGTTCTTGTAGTTTATGGAAGAATAATTACGGCACAGTGATAAAGCGGTATCTCTGGCTGATATTCATGAAAGCATAAAACAAATATTATTTTTACAGAATACAAGGAGGCGAATGAATGAAGTTAGTAAATGGAAAAAGATCACAGCTTCTGGAATATCTGATGATCATAGCAGGAACCGGATTAATGGCACTGGCGATCAATTCCGTATTTGATGCATCAGGTATGGTAACCGGAGGCTTTTCAGGTATTGCGATCATTATAAAAGCAGGGAGTCAGGGAATCATTGACGGTGGTATCCCTCTCTGGGTAACAAATATGGGTTTGAACATTCCACTGTTTCTGATCGGATGGAAGATTAATGGATTCTCCTTTGTAAAAAAAGCTTTGATAGGAGAAATTGCTCTGTCCACCTGGCTTGCCATAGAACCTGTATGGAACCTTGCGGGCAATGATCTTCTTCTTGCCGCACTTTACGGTGGTGTGATCCAGGGTGTGGGAATCGGTCTTGTCTTTCTGGGCGGTGGAACAACCGGAGGAACCGATATGATGGCAGCTATCATCCAGAAATATCTGCAGCACTATTCAATCGCACAGATCATGCAGGTTATAGATGCAGGCGTTGTACTGGTGGGGATGTATGTGTTTGGCATCCACAAGGCACTCTATGCGATTATTGCGGTATATCTGGTGACAAAAGTATCTGACGGTTTGATTGAAGGTCTGAAATTCTCAAAAGCTGCCTATATCATTACAGCAAAGCCAAAAGAAATAGCAGATATGATCATGAAAGATCTGGACAGAGGTGTAACAGGCATCAGTGCCAGAGGAATGTACTCAGGACAGGATAAACTGATGCTTTTCTGCGTGGTAAATAAAAAAGAGATCGTAATGCTTAAAGAAAAAGTAGATGAAATTGATCCGGAAGCTTTTGTGATAGTGACAGATGCCAGGGAAGTTCATGGAGAAGGTTTTATTGAAAAAAAGTAATACAAAAAAATATATAAAAAATTGTAAATTTTTTTCTCTTTCCTCTTTCATTTTTGGTAAATATATATTAAAATACAATACAGGTATAAGGTTTTATAGTTAAAACGGAAAATAAACACTATAGGATGAGAAGGGATTGAAATCAGATGATATCGAATCAGGTGCTTCAGAATACTCTTGAAGGGTTAAAAGAAATTTCCAGAACAGAATTTTGTGTACTCGACACAGAAGGCAAAGTGCTTGCAAGTACTTTTGCAGATTTTTCCATTGCAACACAGGATGTACAGGCTTTCGTAGAATCACAGGCCGACAGCCAGCTTGTAAAGGGGTTCCAGTATTTTAAAGTCTGTGATGACTATCAGCTGGAATATATACTGGTTGCCCATGGCGACGATGAAGATACTTATATGGTTGGCAAGCTCGCTGCTTTTCAGATCCAGAATCTGATCGTAGCGTATAAAGAACGCTTTGACAAAGACAGCTTTATCAAGAACCTGCTTCTTGACAACCTGCTTCTTGTTGACATTTATAATCGTGCGAAGAAACTGCACATTGAGGCAGATGTCCGCCGCGTAGTCATGATTCTTGAAATGCCACAGGAGAAAGACCACAGCTCCATGGAAAGCGTGAAGAGTCTTTTCGGCGGTAAAAGTAAAGACTTTATCACAGCAGTAGATGAGAAGAGTATTATCGTAGTCAAGGAACTTGAAGATGGTGAGAATTATCCTGAGATGGATCAGCTTGCACATACTATCCTTGATACTCTTGGAATGGGAAATGACGGTAAGACACATATGGCATACGGTACTATCGTCAATGAACTGAAAGAAGTATCACGCTCCTATAAAGAAGCCCGCATGGCTCTTGATGTAGGTAAGATTTTCTTCGGAGATAAAGAAGTGATCGCATACAGCTCTCTGGGAATCGGACGACTGATCTACCAGCTCCCGATCCCACTCTGTAAGATGTTTATCAAAGAAATCTTCGGCGGCAAATCCCCGGATGACTTTGACGAAGAGACTCTGGTCACAATTGATAAGTTCTTCGAGAACAGCCTCAATGTTTCAGAGACATCCAGACAGCTTTACATCCATAGAAACACTCTGGTCTATCGCCTCGATAAACTCCAGAAGAGTACAGGTCTTGATCTCCGTGTTTTTGAAGATGCCATTACATTCAAGATTGCACTCATGGTAGTACGTTATATGAAATATATGGAAACACTGGAATACTGATATATTATAATAGAAGGAAAATTTTCAATGCCTGCCACAGCTTTAATTGCTGCCGCAGGCATTTTTGACCTTTACAAATCCAGCCTTGCAGTGTATAGTTAGAAATCGAGATTGCAATTGATAAGGTATGCAATATCCTGAGACATGCAAGCCAAAATTCCATTGCCGCAGGCAATTTGGAATGAATGTTGGCTGCGTTACTGTGAACATTCTATGAATCCTCAAAAATCTCTTGCAATCCCCAAAAACATACATTACAATAATGTTACAAATTCATTAACCCATTGGAGGAAAAATCTATGATAGATCTTATAGATGTAAGCAAGTCCTATGGTCCCGGCCTTCCGGCAGTGAACCATGCGAACTTACATATAGATAAAGGTGAATTCGTCTTTGTAGTAGGAAACAGTGGTTCAGGAAAAACAACCCTGATCAAACTTCTTATGAAAGAGCTGGATTCCACATCCGGCCAGATCATCGTAAGCGGTGAACGTCTGGAAGGAATGAAACACAGAAGAGTAGCCAAATACCGCCGTAAGCTGGGCGTAGTATTTCAGGACTTCCGTCTTCTGAAAGACAGAAATGTATATGAGAATGTAGCGTTTGCCCAGAGAGTAGTCAACCGTCCCACAAGAGTAATCCGTAAACGTGTCCCGGAGGTACTTCAGGAAGTTGGACTTGCTGTCAAATACAAATCCTTCCCGGATGAACTTTCCGGTGGAGAACAGCAGAGAGTTGCATTGGCAAGGGCGCTGGTCAACCGTCCGGATATCCTTCTGGCAGACGAGCCTACAGGAAACCTGGATCCGAAGACTTCCGAAGAAATCATGAAGCTTCTGGAACAGATCAACGACAGAGGAACCACAGTCCTTGTTGTAACACACAACAAAGAGATCGTAAATGCAATGAAGAAACGTGTAGTTACTATGCATGAAGGTTCCATAATAAGTGACGAGAAAGAGGGAGAATATCATGAGGCCTAGCACAATATGGTATACCCTGAAACAGGGTATCAAGAACATTAAGAGAAACTGGATGTTTTCCCTGGCATCTATCATTACCATGGCTGCCTGTATTTTTTTGTTTGGCATTTTCTTCTCTATCGTGAATAACGTAAACAATGTTGCTCATAAAGTAGAGCAGGAAGTCCCGATCACAGTATTCTTTGATAAAGGAACAACGAACAAACAGATCAAGGCAATCGGTAAGAAAATTAAGGAACGCCCGGAAGTAGAGAAAATTGAATTCACATCCGCTGATGAGGCATGGGGAGAATTTAAAGAGATATATTTCCAGGGATCTGAAGCGGCAGACGGATTTAAAGATGACAATCCGCTTGCAAACCAGGCAAACTACAGTGTATACATGAACGATATCACGAAACAGTCAGAGCTGGTTTCTTATATAGAAGGGCTGAAACATGTACGTCTGGTAAATCAGTCCGAGGAAGCAGCCAAGACACTGGGAAATGTCAATAAACTGGTTTCCTATGTTTCCATTGCAATCATAGCATTATTACTTATCATTTCTATTTTCCTGATCAGCAATACAGTATCTGTCGGTATTGCAGTTCGTAAGGAAGAAATCGGAATCATGAAGTACATAGGAGCGACCGATGCATTTGTAAGAGCTCCATTCCTTCTGGAAGGCATTGTGCTGGGAGTTATCGGTGCTGCTATACCGTTGGTCGGACTTTATTTCTGCTATAATGCAGCGGTATCCTATATTCTGAACAAATTTAATGTGCTGACCGGTGTGGTTGATTTTATCCCGGTATGGCAGATTTACCAGACATTACTTCCAATAAGTCTGGGACTTGGAATTGGAATCGGACTGATCGGAAGTTTCTTTACAACAAGAAAGCATTTAAGAGTATAATAAAAAGCAGATAAGCATGAAGCTGCCGGAACAATGATATCATATCATAAACCGGCGGCTTTTTTTACAGGAGTGCAGACATGAAAAATAAAGAATTTTGGAAAGGTGCAGTAGCAGGAGCACTGGTTGTGACATGCATCGGTACAGGTGCCTTTGCGGGAACAGGTCTTGCAGCAAAAGGAACAGTTCTTGGTGATCGCAAGTGTACATCAAAGCTGGCATATCTTGAAGAGCTGATCGACAGATACTATCTGGGAGATAAGGATGAAGAAAAGCTTCAGGAAGGGCTTTATGCAGGTCTTCTCTATGGGCTGAATGATCCTTATTCCAGATATTATACAGCAGAGGAATACGATTCTGAGAATTCTTCCAATGAGGGAAGCTATGTGGGGATCGGCATTCTTATGGAGAAGAACAAAGAAGGCGGAGTAAAGATTGTTGAATGCTATGAGGGCGGTCCCGGAGAAAAAGCAGGACTGGAGGAAGGGGACATCATCAGTGCCATTGACGGGGAAGATATCACAGAGGATGAAGTATCTGATGTTGCAGACATTGTCCGCAATTCAGATAAAGACAGTGTGGTGCTTACTGTTCACAGAGAAGGTGCAGAAGATGCCATGGAAATCACAGTCCCTGTCACAGATGTGGAATTACCGTCTGTTTTCCATGAAATGCTGGATTCTAAAATCGGTTACATCCGCATTACACAGTTTACAGGCGTTACCGGCGAACAGTATCAGGAAGCTTTTGATGACCTGCAAAAACAGGGAATGGAGAAAATGATCGTGGATCTCCGCGATAATCCGGGTGGACTTCTTGATTCTGTCTGTGATATCCTGCGGAAAATCCTTCCGGAAGGACTGATCGTTTACACCGAAGATAAGGACGGAAACAGAGAAGAGGAAAAATGTGATGGCAAAAACGAACTCCGGATTCCGCTTGCAGTCCTGGTAAATGAAAGCAGCGTCAGTGCATCAGAGATTTTTGCCGGTGCAGTGCAGGATTATGGTATTGGAACGATCGTAGGAACAACCACTTTCGGAAAAGGCGTGGTACAATCCATCCGCCAGCTCTCAGACGGAAGCGCCATTAAACTGACTGTTGCCAATTACTACACTCCAAAAGGAAACAACATCAACAAAACAGGAATCAAACCTGATATAGAGGTTTCTCTGGATACCCGTCTGCTGAATAAGAATAAAGACGAGATTACTCATGAGGAGGATAATCAGCTGCAGGAAGCGATTAAGGCAGTTGAGAAGGAAAAGTAGTTGTTTGGCTGATAGTTTGATGCTATACTGTATGTAGCTGTATTTATAATAGAAATATTTTTATAATAGAAGTATTTTTATTATAGATGAAAGACCCATTGCTGAGCAGGCAGCGGATTTTGCTTTGCAACTGCGAAGACACTGAACAGTTAATGGGCAGAAAGTGAAAAATATCAGAAAAAAGAGGGCGACAACATGAGCGAATATGTGATCACCACCGACAACAATTCAGATCTTCCGGAGAAATATCTCAAAGACCATGGAGTAGGCTGTATGTATCTCAGTTATTCCATGGATGGAAAAAGTTATACGCATGGAAATTTCCTTCCGGAGCATGAATTTTATGAGGCAATGAGAAACGGTTCCATGCCAACCACAGCACAGGTCAATCCTGAAAATGCAAAAGCACTGCTGGAGCCTTACCTGAAAGAAGGAAAAGATATTCTTCATATTGCATTTTCATCTGCCTTAAGCGGTACATACAATAGCAGCCGTATCGCAGCAGAGGAACTGATGGAGGACTATCCGGACCGCAAGATCATCGTGGTAGATTCTCTTGGCGCTTCCCTTGGTCAGGGGCTTCTGGTTTACCTTGCACAGGAGAAGAAAGAACAGGGAGAAGATCTGGAGACAGTTGCGAAATGGACAGAAGAGAACAGGCTTCATATAGTACACCTTTTTACAGTCAATGATTTAAACCACCTGTATCGTGGAGGCCGCATTTCCAGAACTACTGCAGTAGTAGGAAGCATGCTGAATATTAAACCGGTTCTTCATGTAGACAATGACGGAAAGCTCACTGCCATCGGCAAAGTACGCGGCCGTAAAAAATCCCTTCAGGAGCTGGTAAAGCTTATGGATGAGAAAATCGGCAGCTATCATGACACCTGCCATACCATCTTTATCAGTCATGGCGACTGCGAAGAAGATGCAAATTATGTGGCAGAGAAAGTAAAAGAAAAATACCAGATCAACACGATTATCATGAATCAGGTAGGAGCCACCATCGGCGCTCACTCAGGTCCGGGAACAATGGCGTTGTTCTTTGTGGGAGATGAAAGATAAATTAGTTTTTTTGTAAAATGGTTTCATGGTATCATTATCCTGCGGGAAAATAAATGATACTGTGGAACCACTTTTGATATTACAGGAGAATTTTATGAAATTATTAAAAAAAGCATTCGCATTCACATTTATATTTATGCTGAGCGTTTCAGGACTGACAGGATATCAGGTAAACGCCTCAGAGGAGCCAAAACATCTGGATATCCTGTTCACCCATGATCTGCATTCTCATTTGAACAGCTTTCAAACGATTGTAGACGGGACACAGCAGGAAACCGGCGGGTTTGCCCGGCTGAAAACATTGATCAATGAGCATGAGAAAGAGAATACAGATACACTCATATTGGATGGCGGAGACTTTTCCATGGGAACTCTGATACAGACTGTATATGACACAGAGTCCGCCGAACTGCGGATGCTTGGATATCTGGGCTGTGATGTGACAACTCTGGGAAATCATGAATTTGATTACGGCTCCGATGGTCTGGCAGATATGCTGAACGCCGCAGTCAGTTCAGGCGAAAACCTTCCCAGGATGGTTGTGTGTAATGTGGACTGGGATGCAATGAAAAAAGCCGGCCTCAGTGAAGGGCAGAAACAGATTTATGAAGCATTTCAGACATATGGAGTAAAAGACTATACGGTAATTCAAAAAGGTGATGTAAAGATTGCAGTACTGGGTGTTTTCGGCAAGGATTCTCTGGATTGCGCTCCTACCTGCGAGCTTCTTTTCAAAGACTCGTCAGAAGCAGCCAGAGAAACAGTAGAGGAAATAAAAAAGAACAAAGATGTAGACATGATCGCCTGTGTATCACACAGTGGAACATGGGAGGACGAAAAAGTATCAGAGGACGAAATCCTTGCAAAGAATGTTCCGGACATTGATCTGATCGTCAGCGGACATACCCACACACAGTTGACAGAACCAATCCTGCAGGGAGATACCTGCATCGTATCCTGTGGAGAATATGGGAAAAATCTGGGAACTCTTTCCATGACTCAGAAAGAGAATGGACGATGGGAACCGGATACCTATGAGCTTGTTCCGGTTACGGATAAAATCAAGGCAGATGAAGCCACACAGAAGAAAATAGATGAATTGTCAGATACTGTTGACACCAATTATCTTTCCAATTTTGGTTACACCAGAGAGGAAATTCTGGCAGAGAATGACATTGAATTTAACAGCCTCAGTGAGATGGAAACAAAGCATGAGGAGTTAAATCTGGGAGATATCATATCAGATGCTTATGTATATGCAGTAGAGAATACAGGAGACTCTGACGGAGAAAAAGTAGATGTTGCAATCGTACCTGCCGGAACTGTAAGAGATACTTATACAAAAGGCGATATAACAGTGGAGCAGGTATATAATTCCTTTTCGCTGGGAACAGGAAAGGACGGACTTGCAGGTTATCCTCTGATCAGTGCATATTTAACGGGAAAAGAACTGAAAACAGTGGCAGAGGTAGATGCCTCAATTTCAGATTTTATGACAATAGCCAGATTATATTGCAGTGGAATGAATTTCACCTATAATCCCCACCGCATGATCTTAAATAAAGTAACAGACTGTTATCTGACAGGCAAGGACGGGGAAAGGGAAGAAATACAGGACGATAAATTGTATCATGTTGTCACCGACCTGTACACTGGCCGTATGCTTGGCTCTGTTCTGGACAAATCCTATGGTCTGATATCCATCGTCCCCAAAGATAAAAACGGCAATCCCATAGAGAATCTGGAAGATTATGCAGTCATGGATGGAAAAAAAGAACTGAAAGCCTGGGCTGCAATTGCAGAATACATGCAATCCTTTGAAGACACAGACAAAGACGGAATTGCAAATGTGCCGGAATATTATGATACAACACACGAAAGAAAAGTTGCAGACAACAGCAAAAACATCATAAATCTGGTAAAACATCCGAATAAATTTGCCGTAGCGATTGTCGGGATCTGTATTGTGGTTGTTGGGGTGATTCTGCTGTTGATCTTTGGAATTGTAAAGATTATCAGAAGAAGGAGATAGCATTTTACTATAAACATTGCATGATCAGTTGCTCTATCAGGAGGGTAAAGGGCGGATATGTGAAAAGCTATTTCTATTTTGGAAAAAAGAAAAAGACCTCATAACATAATATGAAGTCTTTAAATGCACACACTGTGCAACTGGAAAAACCAGTGAGTTGAGTTTACTTTTATTTGAACTCGCAGTGCAAATCCGTAGGGGAACTACGATTTGCATCTTTATAATAATATACGGGAGGAGAAATGTCAAATGGAAAAGAAAAGTAAAAAAATTTATCTGGGACTTGATATTGGAACTGATTCAGTCGGATATGCTGTGACAGATGAT
>ERZ827469.3081-NODE-3081-length-11497-cov-8.862087_pt1 | contig 11497 bp, 9 predicted proteins | sample MGYA00519917_ERZ827469 | MGnify/ENA primary metagenome ERZ827469 (study PRJEB31778, sample SAMEA3449314) | human gut metagenome | biome: human gut; feature: human-associated habitat; material: faeces | place: United Kingdom | collected 2010/2012 ... | reverse complement strand
GTTGTATGTAGCCGGTGATTCGGATATTTTGCTTTCAAGGTCCTCAAGGGGAGAGAGCCTTATTTTTGCTCTCATAATATAAAGACTGTTTTCGGAGAAAAAAATTAGAGAAAATTAGAAATTTTTTTCTTGATGCTGAAATTTGTTTGTTTTATACTGTAAGCATACGAATGTGAGGCGATTCGACTCGTGAGACATGAGGGTGGGAACCTAATATATAAATGTTACGTTTTAACGAGTGACTTGTTGAAGGCAAACACAAAGAAAGGCCCGACAGCCGAATAAGCTGTCGGGTCGAAAAACTAATGTAATTGTACTTACATCGAATTTTTTTACGCTGGTGAGGCCCATGACGTGGTCTATTGCTTATTGGAAATCCGATGCGTTTTAATTACGTTGCTCTAAATAAATTCGAGCCTCGTATGGTTTCAAGCTGGAACCTTGCTCTGCATAATTGCTAATCAGCAATGCTCCTTTTCTATATTCTTCAGGAATCACCTCGTTCAATTTCTTTGCGTGGAAATTGCAGATAACATAAAGTGTTTGCTCTTTCCATGTTCTCTTATAGGCAAATACATCCGGGTCATCCCCCATAAGAAGTTGGTAATCTCCCTCGGCAAAAATCGGATACTTTTTGCGAAGGGCAATAAGGGCTTTGTAATAAGCAAATACGGAATCTGCGGTATTACACTCTTCTGCGGCATTGATTTGCAGATAGTTCGGATTTACTTTTAGCCATGGCTCTCCTACAGTGAAACCAGCATTTTTACTGCCATCCCACTGCATGGGAGTTCTGGCGTTGTCACGCCCCTTGGCGTGAATAGAACGCATGACATCTTCCTCTGCATAGCCTTCCGCCAGTCTATCACGGTAAATGTGCAGCGTTTCAATATCACGATAATCCGATATATCATACGGCGCATTGGTCATGCCAAGTTCTTCGCCCTGATAGATGTAGGGCGTTCCCTGCATACCGTGCAGCAAGGTAGCGAACATCTTTGCAGATTCTACGCGGTATTTTCCATCGTCACCCCAGCGGGATACGATTCGCGGAAGGTCGTGGTTGTTCCAAAACAGGCTGTTCCAGCCGCAACCATGCAGCCCAGTTTGCCATTTACTAAGGACCTTCTTTAGCTCCATCCAGTCAAGCGGTTCCAAATCCCATTTTTCTTTTCCGGGGATCTGATCCAAACCAATGTGCTCAAATTGGAAAACCATAGAAAATTCCCGGCCGCTGGGGTCGCTGTAGATTTTCGCGTTATCTACATTGGCTCCCCACGCTTCACCCACCGTCACAAGGTCGGTTCCACCGAAAGTATGGCGGTTCATCTCCCGGATGTAGGCGTGCAGCATAGGACCATTATTCGTGATCTTCAAATCAGGTTCTTTTGCAATCTGATCAATCACGTCCAGCCGGAAGCCACCGACACCACGTTCAATCCAGAAATTGATAATTTTATAGATTTCCTCTCGAACTTTCGGATTATCCCAATTCAAATCAGGCTGCTTTACGGAAAACTGGTGGAAATAGTATTGCTGTACATCCGGCACCCAAGTCCATGCAGAACCACCGAAGCAGGCTTTCATGTCGTTTGGCGGCACATCTTCGTTTCCGTCCCGCCAGACATAGTAATCATGGAAAGGATTGTCTCTGCTTTTCTTTGCTTCCAGAAACCAAGGATGCTCATCCGAGGAATGGTTCAATACCAAATCCATAATGATACGGATATTCCGCTTCCTTGCTTCACCAATCAGCGTATCCATATCGGCCAGCGTTCCAAACATAGGGTCAATATCACAGTAATCTGAAATATCATAGCCATTATCATCTTGCGGTGAACGGTAGACCGGGCTGAGCCAAATGGCGTCGATTCCCAAATCGGCTAAATAGTCTAAGCGACTGGTAATGCCCTGCAAATCGCCGATTCCATCGCCGTTGCTGTCTTGGAAACTGCGTGGATAGATTTGATAGATTACCGCACTTTTCCACCACGGACTTTTTGCGGTTGCCATAGTTGATCACACTCCTTTAAGCGGATTTGGAAATATGAACGCAGTCAAAATTGATGTATCCGTCATCTGCATTGCCGCTGTAAACCACCATACCCAGTGTAACGCAAAGAGAAAGTGCAATGGAAGACATCTTTATAAAATGATGCTTTTTCATATTGTTTCCTTTCTTGTGTCGATCCAAATGGTTGTCCAATAGTTCAGGCTTGGTACGGTAAAGTCAATAAATTTTCCGGTTTTTGTTGCTCTTTCTGTAAACGAAAGCTCTATTGCGTCCATGTTTTCCTCGTCGGGAGTGCTGAAGCAAATCTTTTCAACCGGGGTATCAACCTGCACGGTAAACTTTATATCCTTTTGGATGATTGGTTCTTCTTTACCCTCGTTCCAGTAATCCTCGCTTTGGCCGCACAGGTTGAGTAAATAGATGCACTTGCGATAATCTTTTTCACGGAGAATCATCCAGATTTTTCCTGCTTCACCGTAGGAACTCACCTTATGGCTGGTGCATTGATACTCATAGTTATCCCACCCGGTATGGGTCATCGTCACGTCCTGCAATTCAGGATCAAAGAACAAATTTTCATACCGAATCATATAGTCGTAGTATCGTCTGATGGCTTCGGCTTCGGAATCGCTGAACTTTGTATAATCGCTGTAATACCCCTGTGTCAGAGCCGTTTGGTTTTCGCCGGTCAAAAGATGTGTGGCACCATTTGAGACAATGCTTCCCATCAGTAACTTGGCTGCGGGGAGGGCTTTTTCACGTTTGCCTTCCCGGAATGGTTTCAGATAGGCTGCCAAAATAATGCTCTTATCATCTTTGGCATAAGTTCTTGCATCCCGGATAAGCTGCGCGATGCTTGCATACCGGTCGTAAGGAGGCCACACCTCAATATAGACAGCATCTTGCTTTCTATCTGCGGTTCTCTGGACAGGCCATGCTCCGACATTGTTAAAAATCAAATAAGGTTCTTCCTCACCGTGTACATTTTCGCGCGTTTCATCAATGAGAGTGGGAAGTTCGTCTTCCAATTTGATTTTCTTCGGGATTGCATCCAAATGAGAATATGCTGTTTTGGGAAATCCATAGGTGTCCATGTGGATGCCGGAAAATCCCATCATGCTAATTGCACTTTGGTATTCTTCAAAAAGATGTTTCCTCCAAGGCGAGCCCTCCGCAATATTCATGATATAGAACACATCAATAAATACAAACGGTTCCTGACAGGAATTGTAAAACGCCCATGTCGGATGCTTTTCAAAAAATGGTTTGCTGGCGGCGTACACAGCACCGTATGCGGTTGGGTGCATCCCCAGCGCTTTTGCCTTTGCGATTTTTGCTTTAACTGTACTGCCGGAGATTTCCTTGCCCATCATATCATGGTAATCTTCTTGCGGAGCCACAAGAGAATCGTGGCGGTAAGACCAGTCATAGAACTGTATGAGATTGATGTGGCATTTTAACAGCCATTCCAATGCACCATTGTCTCGGTCTTTTTCTGTGAAGTCGCTTAAGAATCCATACCGTAAAAGTTTTCTGGGAGATTCTGCAACATCAAAGCGGTCTGCAAAATTGGTTTTTCCAAATCATTCTGCTGATAAACATTTACGCCATATCCTGCAAAAGTAGCAGAGAAAGCGCCTATGGATACCGTTGTTTTGTTCTCGGTCAATACAATGTTTTGCTCCCATACCGTTTTGGAGAGGAGCAGTACCCGGATATGGACAGAGATGGGCAGTACATCATCACAGATAAGGCAAAGGGTTACCGTTTCATTTGTACTAAACTGTGCTTTTGACGGATAAATGTCCATTCTATAACTCCTTACCCCTTGATAGCACCTTCCGTAAGACCCTTCATCAGGCTCTTCTGGAAAATAAGGAAAATCACAACGACCGGCACAATGGCAATGACCGCCGTAGCTGCCATCAGATTCCATTTGGCTCCTGCGAACTGCTGGAAATAGACGGACAGTGCCTGCGGCACATTATGCTTTGCACTGCTTTGCAGGAAAAAGACCGCCTGCGAGTAGTTATTCCAGATGCCAAAGCCATTCAAGATGACAACCGCAGAAATGGAGGGCATCAGCAGCGGAAAAACAATACGCCAAAATGCCATAAAAGGCGTACAGCCATCAATAACGGCTGCTTCTTCAAGCTCTCTCGGCAAAGCACGGATAAAACCGGAGAACACAAAGACCGCCTGCGGCAATGCGAGTGTCGCACAAACACAAGCCATGCCCCATAAGGTATTTACCGCTTTGATTTTGATCATCAAAGTATAAAGCGGCACCGTATTGATAATGCCGGGAATCATCATGCAACAAAGCATAATGTTGAACACCATACGGTTGAATTTGTTCGGGTATCTGGCAACAGCGTAACCGGCCATTGCTCCAAGGAAAACAATCAGCAGCAATGCGGTCAAGGTAATGATACCAGAGTTGATCATAGCTCGGCCAATATTGGATTTAGCCCATCCCTCTGCATAGTTTCCGAAATAGAAATCCGGGATCAGAACATTGCCATCGTACATGTTGCTGCCGGGTTCGTTCAGAGACAAAATCAGCAGCACTACGAATGGGCAAAGGCAGAGCAGACAAATCAGAATAATCGCCAAATAGCGCGGGAAAGTTGCTTTCGATTTCATTTTAGCCACCACCAGTTATCAATCTTTCGTGCGTGTCAGGCGCAACGAAATCAAAACAGGAATCAGAACAATCAAGAACATAATCATAGCAACTGCCGTAGAATAGCCTGTTTTGCTGCCGTAGCACATACGCATAATGTAAATACTTAATGTTTCCGTCTGATAACCGGGACCGCCACTCGTCAGCGACATTACAATGTCGAACACGGAGAGCGAACCGATGATGTTGGTAACCACATTGATACGAATGGAAGGAACCAGCAGCGGCAGTGTAATAAATCGGAAGCTCTGCCAGCCAGTGGCACCATCAATCATAGCTGCATCGTACAAATCTTGCGAGATATTCTGCAAGCCTGCCAAGTAGATAATCATCGTCATGCCGGCATACTGCCAGACATTCACGAGAACAAGCACAACAATTTCCGAAGTATAGCTGCTCATCCAGTTAGGGAACCATTCGGGATGCCCCATCTGATTCAGCAAATTGAAAATGACGCCGCGCCCCGGCTGGAGAAGCAGATACCAGATATACCCCATAATCAGGGGGCTGATGATAGCGGGCATATAGATGCAGGCTCTTGCAACAGATTTTCCTTTGAACTTACTGTTCATCAGAAGAGCATACAGCAAGCCGACAATGTTAAGTAGCGGCGCACTGCCTAACGCGAACAGAACGGTCGTCTTTATATCCGAAATAGCACGGCTGTCCTTGAAAAAGTCAACAAAGTTTTTCAGACCTATAAATTCAGCTTGCCCGTAGCCATTCCAGTTTGTCAGGCTCATGCCAATGCCTTTTGTCAACGGATAAATAAAGAAAAGGCAATACAAAGCAAAAGCGGGCACAGCCATAAATGTATGTAGACCGATTTTTCTATTTTTCATGTAATACACCTGCATTTACAAGTAAGAGGCGCACCGTGAATTATGCGGTGCGCCTCTGCTTGTATGTCACCTATTGAGATTTGATACGCACGACTTAGAAGGAGAAAAGAGTCGTTTTAAGATGCCATACCATCCGTCCAAGCTTTTTCATAAGCCTCGGCAAACTCGGTAGGAGTATACTGGCCAGCCAGCAGTTCCTGCACCATACGGCCTGCATCGTCACCAGAGAAACCGGCGGGCTTCTCATTGGTGAAGCCGATATTGGCAGCGCTCTTCAGGGCAGCATTGACTTCCTTCACGACGTTTTCAGGTGCCCACTCAGCATCAACATCGGTAAATGCGCTGGGAGCCTTGGCAACTTCGCTGTACTTCTTCTGATTTTCAGGGCTAAACAGGAAGTTCAGGAACTCGATGCACTCTTCTTTGTGCTCGGTCGTTGCAGAAATGCAGTAGCCAGAATCTTCAGCGCTCAGAACAACAGGCTTGGAGTTGGGCATATAAGCGGGATACGGTGCGAAACCGATCTTATCTGCCATATCGGGGTTGGCTTCGAGAACGCTGGACAGTGCCCACATACCATTGCTGAACATGGCGACCTTGCCGTTTGCGAAGTCCTGTACGCAGTTGTCGTTCGTGGCAGTCAGCACGTCAGCGTTGATGAGACCCTTATTCTGGAGATCGACCAGATCCTCACCAAAAACAGCCATCGGACCATCTGCTGCTGCAAACTGGAGTTTGTCCTGATCGTTGGCCAAGAAAGCCTTCTTAGCGTCAACAGCGCCCAGCGTGGACTTGATGTAACCATGAGGCAGGAACTCAATCAGGTGGCCAAGGTGCCAAGCCTCACTACCGAAGATGAACCACGGAGTAACATCAGGTTCTTTCTCCTTGATGGTCTCCAGCATGGTTTCAAAGTCTGCCCATTCGGTCGGGAACTCGGTATAACCAGCTTCGCTCAAAATATCCTTGTTGTAGAAGAAACCGGCCATCGTCATGTTCGTGCAGATACGATAGACATTGCCAGAGCTTACATCCGTGCAAGCGGCCTTCATATCCGGGGACATACGATCCCAGAACTCGTTCAAGTCCGAGATGTCCATGTACTTGCCTTCATCGACAAAGCCCTGTTCGTAGGTGGTCATGATGTCAGGTACTTCGTTGGAGGCGAATTTGATCTTGATGACGTTGCTGGCATCTTTCTGATATTCTTGCTCAACAACGATATGATCCTGAGAAGCGTTGAACTCATCGATGATTTCGTTCATCACATCGATAGTTTCGATTTTGCCGGTAAAGAGTTTGATATTTACTTTTTCACCGGAGGTTTCGGTGCTTTCTGCCGTAGAGGTGCTTTCAGCTGGGGTAGAATCTGCACTGCTGGATGCCGTGCTGCTGGCTGCGCCGCCGCAACCGGCCAACGTGCCGCCGAGCATTGCCACTGCCATCGTCATTGCAGCGAACTTACGAAGTTTCATAGTATTCTTCCTTCCTTATGTGATTTGAATTTCAAATTGATCAGTTTGAAATTCGGAAAATCATTTGGAAGCGCGCCTTCCTTATGTCTCTATTGTACCACAGTCGTAATTGTAATAAATACCCAAAATTTTAGATAAAGGTTTCTCTTTTTTGGGAATTTAGCTTTTCCCATTGCACATTATGTCCTCATGAGTTTATAATTATTATGGAAGGAGGGTGCCGAAATTGACCCCTTACAAATCGAAAAAATCTTTTAAGACCCGGTTGGTCATTGCCATCAGTATTGTAAACCTCGCCGTCATTTTGGCGATTACTTACCTTACCTACCGTTGGAATGCACAACAATTACAAGAACAGACGATTGCCCAAACCCAACAAACAATAGAGCAGGCCGGAACCAACGTCAGTACTTATATGGACGAGTTGTATCGCCTTACGCTCACCCCTTATTATAATGATGAAGTTCTTTCTCAACTAGAGTATTCACCAACGAATTCCCGCGACAAACTAAATTCCAAGCGCATCGTAGAAGGATTTCTTTCCTCGGTTATGACTCTTCCGCGAAGTGAAATTCTTCGTGTATACATAGCAAACGATGATTCGCTTTACAGCTATACGCGCACCCCGAACGACATGCCAGACCTTGCCACTTATGCTGAAAGCTCTTGGTATAACGAAGCAAAAGAAACCACCAAACCTTTGTTTATTGAGCCGCACATGGAAAGAGTGTACGGTGAAAAGCCAACCACCGTATTTTCAGTCGTTCGCCAGCTCAGAAGCAAAAACGATAACAGCAAAACCATCGGCGTTGTAAAAGTCGATGCGGATTATTCCGGTATCAGTAAAATTTGCAATAAAATCAATCTAAATGCAGGAGGTCTGCTTTTAATTGTAAACTCGCAGAATCAGGTGTTGTATCGCTCTGCGCCTATTCCCAACGGTTTGGAAGACGCAATGGCCGATGGAAATAAAATCGGGCAATCTGGAACCATTACACTGAATGGCCAAAAATATCTGGTAAATGTGCTGTCGCTCTCCAATTACAGCATTAACATTGTGGCGTTGCACTCTTACCGCACATTGATGGCTCCGCTGCGCTCCAATCTTATGAAGAGCATTGCACTGGCGATATTCTGCATCATGCTTGCTGATATTGGCTTCTACATCATCATTCAGAAATTCACACAGCAACTGTTTGAGATCGTTGCCCTCATGCACCATGTTGAGGACGGCGATTTAACCGTAAAAGCTCATGTCACAACAAACGATGAAATCGGCTACTTGGCTGAATCCTTCAACCAAATGACAGAGGCATTGCAAAATGTCATTGATCGAAATGCACAATTGGCAAAAGAAATTTATCAGGCGCAATATCTAGCAAAAGAAGCGCAGTACAATTCTTTGTGCAGCCAAATTCGTCCGCATTTCTTGTATAACACCCTGAACACAATCAGCCTCCTCATCAAATGTGAAGAATATGATACTGCAATTAAAGCCATCGAGTCCTTTTCTGCATTTTTAGGCGGCGTTATGAATGTTTCCAAGGACATTTCGTTGCAAAAGGAGCTTGACATTTGCCAAGCGTACTTAAAACTCGTACAACTACGCTATCAGGATCGATTGCAATATGACATTTCTGTTTCTGCCGAACTATATAGCGAACAAATCCCATCACTTACCATACAGCCCTTGATTGAAAACGCAATCAAATACGCCTGCGAACAAAATCGCGGGCAAACTGTAATCCACATCGTTTCCTGTGTAAGTCAGGACCGTTACTCTATCCAAGTATCTGATAACGGTCCTGGCATTAAGCCGGAGACGCTGGAGTCTTTGCAGCAACGTATCAGTACCCCCAGCCACGATGAAGCTGAACCGGCTCATGTAGGCAACATCGGCTTAGTCAATATTGCCAAACGGCTGCGGTTAAAATATGGAAACTCTGCCTCGCTGGACATTCTTTCCTCTGGCAGTGGTACAACTGTCTCTATCAGCCTTCCCTTTACAAAGAATGAGGTAACTCAATGAACCATATCCTTGTTGTTGATGACGAGCCACTCATGCGAACGTGGCTTTCAAAAAGTATCCCCAAACATTCAACGTGCTTTGACGTTCCTAACACAGCGCAGGATGGAATTGAAGCAATCGAATATTTGAAACAGGCTGCTTACGATGTTGTGATCACAGACATTAAGATGCCCGGCATGGACGGGTTAAACCTTGCGAAGTTCATCCAAGAAAATTATCCTGACACCGTTGTCATCATCATTTCTGGTTTCAACGATTTTGCTTATGCCAGAAAAGCTATCCAGTATGGCGTAAAGGATTATCTTTTGAAGCCATTGGTTGATGATGATCTCATCAAACTGCTGAACGACATCAGCAAGCGCCTGCAAAAACATACGCCCACACTGCTCGCCAATCCCACCGAGGAAGAACGCGCCAACCCTCGCGCAATGCTGTTCCGTGCCATACTGGAGGATGACAGCGACGGAATCTATCAGGGTTATAAAGTCTTTTCCAGCACGGACACCGATCCGATGCTTCCGTATGCTTGTGTCATACAAGCGGCATTGCTGCCTATTGCCCGCGACAATGCCGTTCTTCCTACGGAGGCACACTCTCGCAATTATCGTCAGAACCTCGCGGCTGTTTCTTTGTGTAAAAAATACAACTGGACACCTTTCTTCGGGAATAATGGTGACACTTATATTGTGGCAGAAGGCGAGACCAAAGCAGCTCTTATTGCAAATCTCCATGAATTTCAGAGTGACTTTTCGGCATCGTTCCGCTTTGCGCAGGATGCAAATTTATTTGCCGGACGCATAGTGGATGACAGTATGGATTTATCCTATTCCCTTGCAAGTATTGCCGGTTTGCGCTCGTTGCCGCTGTTCACATCGAATGAGCTACATTCTTACGCCCTACTAAGCGAATATCAGCAGCAGATCATCGAATTTGAAAAGGCAAATAAAAAGGTGCTTTCTGATTTTGCTGCTTCCCAAGAAACAACTCTGCGTACAGATATTGACCAGTTGTGCAGTCTGGTTCCGCACAAGAATTCCGCAGCACTTTGGGAAATGGGCTGTTATATGATTCAGAGCATTACTGACTGTTTTCTTATTGAGGATACACTTTTGACATCCGCTTGGAAAGAACTGATGGATTTTTGTACTTCTTGTGCTGGTGGCGCTTCCGATGCCAACTTCTCTCACGCTGTATATCAGTCTGTTTTTTGCCTTTTGGGAAAAGAGCAGACAATTACGCAGGATACGATGCCCGTCATAAAAATGGCAAAAGAGTATATTACCCAGCACTTCTGTGAAAGTATCTCCTTGTCCGAAGTGGCTGATTACTGCAACGTAAACAGCAGCTATTTAAGTAATCTTTTCCATAAGCAGCTAGGAATCTCGTATAGCAAATACCTTATGCAGATCCGCATGGAACGTGCAGCCGCTTACCTGAAGGGTTCACCCGAAACCAAAATATACGAAATCGGCGAAAAACTAGGATTTGTATCCACAAAACATTTTATTTCCGTTTTCAAAAAATACTATGGTGTATCGCCAACCACCTATCAGAAAGAACAACGTGAAAGCTAGTAGGGGCTGGTCACAACGACATCACTCCACTAAATACCATCGAGATTTACTACGTACAAGAGGAAAAGCGGGGCCGAAGCCCCGCTTTCCGTTATTTGAATTTTTCAATTACGCCAAGAAACGCAATCACAAGGTTCTGGTACAAGTCCTCATCAAATTTTCCGTTGACGTAGCTGTACTTTTTGATGGTTGGCTGGCATCGCTTGTACAGTTCCATCACTGCCTCAGAATTATTATGCTTGGCTGAAATAAGTAAATCACGATACATCCCCATTAGTAGTCCTCCTTGATTTCATCACGGATTTTATCAATCGCGCGGCTCTTATAATAAGAAACAGTAGCAGGTTTGACTCCCATCCGTGCTGCAGTTTCCTTCACAGAAAGCCGTTTGATGTACAGACAAATCATAGTCTCGCACTCTTTCGGAGTAAGAAGATGCAGATGTGTTTTCAGTGCCTCCCAAAACAGCAGGGATTCAATTTCATTGTCTGCCGCGCTGCTCTCTTGCACAGTTTCCTTTTCAGCATCTGGCAAGTCCTCGTAAGGAATTTCCCGCTGTTTCCTTTTGTTCAGGGCTTTCAAGTAATCTGCGCGGCAATTACGTAATGTCGCATCCAGATATTTATCGAACCTTGCCGCCAGAATGGCGTCCTCACCGTAGATTTTGTACTTATTTGAATCTTTATATCGAGACATAATAACCTCCAAAATTTTGAGTTTCATTGAAAAAGCCCAAAATTTGGAGGTGCGCGGGTCGGGTAAAAACTATGACAACAACGCCTTAAACTTAAAAAAGGAACGCAAAAAAGGCCCGACAGCCGTTGTGGCTGTCGGGCCAAAAACAATCTGTAATTGTCTTTATAACCGATTACTTATC
>ERZ827469.3080-NODE-3080-length-11499-cov-3.955697_pt1 | contig 11499 bp, 11 predicted proteins | sample MGYA00519917_ERZ827469 | MGnify/ENA primary metagenome ERZ827469 (study PRJEB31778, sample SAMEA3449314) | human gut metagenome | biome: human gut; feature: human-associated habitat; material: faeces | place: United Kingdom | collected 2010/2012 ... | reverse complement strand
TGACGATATCGAGCTTCTCCGTTCCCGCAAGCCCCAGCTTGTCCCGCGGCACTTCCATGAGCAGCGCAAACCATTTCCGATTGCCCGCATGACGGAACACAGCTGCCCGCGGCGTGTCTGCCCACGGATAATCCGGTTGGGCTGAGTAGTGGTTCAGAATATAGGCTTCTAATTCCTCACGATTCATTGCAGACCTCACAGCGCCTCAAAGTGATACCTCGGCTGACCGACGCTCTTTTTGCCGTACTCGATCGCGCTGACCGGACAGTAGCAGATGCACGCCATGCAGTGGGTGCAATTCCTGCCCCAAACCGGCTTGCCGTCTTTCAGCGTGACGTTGTTCATCGGACAGCGCTTCACGCACTGACCGCAGCCGATGCAGGCATCCGAAGCAGTGAAAGCATCTGCCTTGACGAAGCATTTATAGAAAATCGGGTTGACCGGCCCGCTCATGAAGCGGTCGTAGAGATTGTTCCGCGTCGGCGCGAAGCACTCCCCTGCTTGAATCGCGGCGATGGCGCGGTCGATGTCCGGTTCGGCTTTGGCGACGATTTGCCGCGCTTTGTCCGCCTGCGGCGCGGAGAACATCGCAATGTAGTTCTCCGGCATGACGATCTGCGCCGTGCCCATGCAGGAAATCGCCTTTTCCGCGCAGAGGTCACGGTTATACTTGCCGGCGTTGCCGATCTCGCTGCCGCAGGTCATGACAAACCATACGTTTTTCGCGCCGTGCAGCTCCGTCTTTAGGAGCCAGTCGCGCACGACGCGCGGAATACGCCAAGCGTAAGTTGGCGTGACGATAATAACTCGCTCGCCGGTTTCGACGGGCGAAGTGTCACCGGATTTGATGCGGTCGTTCAGGTTCACAAGCGCATCGCCCAGCGCGTCCGCAATGCGTTTGGCAACATATTTGCTGTTTCCGGTGCCGGAAAAATACAAAATCATATCAAAATCCCCTCACAATGGTCAATTTCATGCTGAATGATCTGCGCCGCCCAGCCGGTGAACGTTTTAATGCGCGTCTGGAACTGCTCATTCTGCCACTGCACCTTGATGGTTTGGTAGCGCTTTGTTTTCCGCGTGCCGGCCAGGGACAGGCAGCCCTCCTCCGCGTCATACGGCGCGGATTTTTTGACGATCACGGGGTTGAACATGACCATGTATATGCCGTCATTATCGAACGCGATGATGCGCTTGTTGACGCCGATCATATTCGCCGCCATGCCCACGCAGCCGTCCTTGTGCGCGGCCAGCGTGTCCAATAAGTCCTGCGCGATTGCCAAATCGTCAGCCGTGGCCGGCTCTGCCTTTTGGGATAGGAAAAATTCGTCTTTGCAGATATCACGGATCATGGGAAAACCTCCGCTGCGTTTTTTCTTATTGTAGCAGAGAAATGGGAAAGGCTCAACTGCATTTATGGTGGATTCGATAAAGACACTTAATTAATGTTTGCGCATTCGGTACGAATAGCATAGAATTTTCGCGCGCAAAACAGCAATAATTCATGCGTCTTATGAGATGCAGAATTTGCGTGGCAATATACAAAGATAAAGGCGAATTCGATAAGTGGTCTGCGAAATAAAAATCGTTCGTTTTTATCATTTCCTTGCATTTTCCATTCTGTTTTGATACAATAAAATACAACGCTGCAAAGCGCTGTTGTTAGACTTGGCAGCTTTGCGCAAAAGTGTTCTGCCAAGCAGCAGAGCACTTTTTTCATCTGGAGGAATCGACATATGGCTGTAAGTTATAAGAAGCTTTGGAAACTGCTGATTGACAAGGACATGAAAAAGAAAGATCTGTGCGCGAAAGCAGGCATTAGCCCGGCGTCCGTCACGAAAATGGGTCGAAACGGTCATGTCACGACGGAGATCCTTTTGAAAATTTGCACGGCGCTGGACTGCGGCGTGGAAGATATTATGGAAATTGTGCCGGATTCGAGTGAAAACGCATGATAAAGTCCGCTTTATGGGACAGCCAATATGATATGATTACAATGAGCTTGGGAGACCGGCTCGAATGGAGAAGCGAATGGAACGATCTCTGATTTATAACGGAACGATCACGGCGGAACAATTTCTCTTCTATGAAATCCGCATTGCATCGAAGTATTACCTCGACGGGACATCCGTGGAGGATGCTATCGAAGAAATCAAAAAGAACAATCTGTTTCAATACCCGACCGAGCGGCTTGTTGCCCGCATGGTGCGAAGCTGCTATAAGCGCCTGGATGCCTTGGATGATGAGCAACTCCGGCAGGAATTATCATCGGCTCCGGCTGAGATTGCAAAGCAGATCAACCTCTATGCCATGATGCGATACAACCGCATTGTCTGGGACTTCATGGTCGGCGTGATCGGAGAAAAGTTCCGGAGTCAGGACTTCGAGTTTTCACGGAAAGACCTGAATGTCTTCTTCTCCCACTTGCAGGAGCAGAACGACGATATTGCCGGATGGAGCGAGTCAACGGTCAATAAGATCAAGCAAGTGCTGACGAAGATTTTAGTTGAGGTTGAGATCCTTGACACCTTCAAATCGACGCGGCTCAATCCGCTGTTCCTCTGCGAAGAGCTGGAAGAAGGCATCCGCAGAAATAACGATCTCGAAGCACTCGCAGCTTTTAACTGCTTTAGATAGGAGGCTCTGGCATGAGCGACATCAAGCAAGAGTTGGATAGAATCCGGGACAGAATATCTGACCCCAGTTTTCTTGCCAATAAAGGATTAAGCAACGAAGTCGGCATTCATGTGTTCTGCTATGATCCGGCAGACGAATTGATTGTCAGAGACTTCGTTTCCCGGCTGAAAGCGGAGAGCGGAACGCCGTACCACATTAAGGAATGTGACCTTTACGAGATTTTTCTGAGACTCTTGGAGGACAAGCGTGTTCTGAGATCCGTGGACGGGCTGGAAGAAAAACGCGGAAAGGAATACCTTCTCAAGCAGCTTCAAAAGATTGCAACGCCGGAGGCACTTCTGGAATACATGAAGTACGAGCCGCATGAATACGGCGATGTTCTTTTCCTGACCGGCGTGGGAAAAATCTTCCCGTTTATGCGCTCTCATAAAATGTTGGACAGTATGCAGCATCTCTTTGAAGACATCCCCATCGTCATGTTTTATCCGGGATCGTTCAACGGGCAGGACCTCGGATTGTTTGGAAAGTTTCTGGACGGACACTACTACCGGGCATTCAACCTTTTGTGATTGGAGGAAGGCACTATGAAAATACAAAGTATGTTCCAAAAGGACATCGACCGTGACATCAACGGCGTTATCAAGGTGTCGCAGGATGACCAGCAGAGCTTGAAGCAGGAACTCAGCGAGTACATTATCACGAAAGAACTGCGGCGTCATTTCGCCACGTTCTTTGATAACTACGTCAAAGCCATTGACAATCCGACCGACAAGATCGGCGTCTGGATTTCCGGCTTCTTTGGAAGTGGTAAATCTCACTTCCTGAAAATGCTCTCCTACCTTCTCTCCAACAAAGAGGTGGACGGCAAACACGCCTTTGATTACTTTGCGGACAAGTTTGACGATCCGATGATGTATGCGACGGTGCAGAAATGCGTCCGAATCCCCACGGAGTCCATCCTGTTCAACATTGACATCGAAGGACCGATCAACAAGGACAAGACCGCCGTGCTGCGCGTTTTTGCGAAGGTGTTCTATAACCACTGCGGCTTCTATGGCGAAGACCTCAAGGTGGCGAAGCTGGAACGCTTCATTGACAAGCAGGGCAAGACGGAGGCGTTCCGCGCCGCCTTCAAGGAAGTCAACGGGGACGAGTGGGTCAACGCCCGCGATTCTGCTGCCTTCTTCGAGGATGATGTGGTTGAGGTCTTGCAGTCTGTTCTCGGCATGAGCCAGACAGCAGCCCGCAACTGGTTCAACGGCGAAGAGAACGCCGACATGAGCATCAAGCAGCTCGTCTCCGAGATCAAGGAGTATGTGGACAGTAAGGAAGGAAACTTCCGTCTCCTGTTCTGCGTGGATGAAGTCGGTCAGTACATCGGTGACGACGGCGATCTGATGATGAATCTGCAATCGCTGGTGGAAGAGATTGGTGACAAATGCCGGGGCAAGGTTTGGGTCATGGTCACGAGCCAGGAAGCGATTGATTCTGTCGTGAAAATCACCGGCAATGACTTCTCCAAGATTCAGGGACGCTTCAATACCCGTCTGAGTCTTTCTTCCTCTTCTGTTGACGAGGTCATCAAGAAGCGTGTTCTGGCGAAGACAGAGGACGCGGATCATCTTCTGCAAATGGAGTACGAGAAAGAGGCTTCGGGTCTCAAGAGCCTATTCGCCTTTGACAATCCGATCCTTGACATCAAAGGCTTTACCAGCGCGGCAGAGTTCAGCGCGACCTTCCCCTTTGTGCCGTATCAGTTCATCGTCATCCAGAAGGTTCTCGCGGAAATCCGCAAGCACGGTAACTCCGGCAAGCACCTTTCGGGCGGCGAACGCTCCATGCTGTCTGGTTTCCAAGAGGCGGCGCAGAAAATCGAAAACAAGGACGAGAACGCCCTTGTGCCGTTCTATCAGTTCTATGACACGGTACATACCTTCTTGGAGAGTGCCATCCGCCGGGTCATCGACCGCTGCCAGAACGCGGCGGACGCGCACGACGGCTTGGAACAGCAGGACGTGAACGTCCTCAAGCTGCTCTACCTCGTCCGTTATATTGAAGACGTCAAAGCGAATATCGAGAACATCGCTATCCTGATGATCGACGATATTCACACGGACAAGATTGCCCTTCGCGCATCTATCACGGCTTCGCTGGAACGCCTTCTGACGCAGAACTATATCTCTCGCAACGGCGATACCTACGCCTTCCTGACGGACGAGGAACAGGATATTGCCATCGACATCAAGAATACGCCGGTTGACAGCGCCCAGATCGTCCAGAGCATTTCTCAGACGGTCTACGGCGAAATCTATCCGGCAAAGAAATATAAATACGGCAAGTACGACTTTGCCTATGATCAGTACGTTGACGAGACGCTGAACGGCGCGTCTATGGGCGGTATGCGGCTTCGCATTGTCACCGTGGCAAGCGACCTCTACGGCGTTGGAGATCAGCGGCTCATTATGGACTCACAGGTCAACAACGAGGCAATCGTCGTTCTCTCGGCGGACACGCCCTACTTTGATGAGCTGGAACAGGCGATGAAGATCCGCAAGTATGTCAAGCAGCGGAATGTGTCGCAGATGCCAGAGAGCATCCAGCGGATCATCCGCGACCGCAATGACGAGGCACGGAAGCTGGAAAGCCACGCGAGAAGCCTGATCGAAAAAGCCATCGTCGAGGGCAAGTTCTATGTTCACGGCGAAATCCTCGATCTGAAATACGGCTCTGCGAAGGACAAGCTGGATGAGGCAATGAAGAGCCTTGTTGAGAGCGTCTATTCCAAGCTCAACATGGTCAATCAGTTCGTGGACAGCGACGCTGATATTCTCGCTATCCTCAACGGCGCATACGAAGAAGTCGGCTTCACCGGACTGGGCGCGAACAACGAAGATGCGCTCAATGAGATCAGTCAGTGGTTGGAGCTGCAAAACCAGAAGATGCTCAAGACCTCGATGGGTGATGTGCAGCGCCGGTATCAGGCGATCCCCTACGGCTGGAAGGAGATCGACATCGCAGCCCTAATCGCCCGCCTGATTGTCCAGCAGAAGATCCAGATCAACTATGGCGGCGCGGTGGTTGGCAAGGAAGAGCGCCGTTTGGTGGACTTCCTGCGAAAGAAGACCGAGATTGACAAAGCCATTGTCGCACGGCGTATTGCCCCCTCCGAAGAGCTGATCCGCAAGAGCGTCAACTTCCTGCGGGACTATCTGGGCGCGATGGACATTCCCTCCGATGAGGACGGGCTGATCCACTTCGTGCTGAACACCTTTGAAACTAAGCAGAGCCACTATCAGAAGCTCCTTGACGAGTTCTACTCCAAAGAGCGTTACCCCGAAAAAGAAACCGTCACCGCTGCCCGCGATCTGATGAACGATGTTCTGAGCCAGCGCAAGGACAATGTTGCCCTGCTCAAGCGGATGGTGCAGCGGCAGGACGATCTTCTCGATTCCGCCGAGGATATGGAAGGCGTGGAGATGTTCTTCAAGGCGCAGCGGACGGTGTTCGACGATGCCAAGAAGCGCCTTTCCAGCATTCTCAAGGAAAGAGACTACTTTGCGGCGGATGCAGACACGTTGAACGTCATCAGCACGATGTCTACGATCCTCGCTATGCCGAAACCCTACTCCCGCATAGGGGAGCTGCCGGAGCTTGTCCAGAAGGTCAAGACCGCCTATGACGGCTTGCTGGATATGAAGCGCGAGGAAGTTGCTGAGAACATCCGCCAGTGTATGCAGGATGTTCACCAGCTTGCCAGCGAAGCGCGGGACGCCGGGGCGCTGCTCCGTCAGGCGGACGATCATTTTGTGAACAAGCGCGAAGCGGCGAAAACTGCGACCTCTCTCACCGAGCTGGACGCCATGATTACCCAGCTTCTCAATTACAAGGACACGATCTGCCGCCGCATGGAGGTCATGTCTGCCTCCCGTCAGCAGGAAGCGCAGAAGCCCACGCCCGTAGCGACCGCGAAACCCGGAACGCCCGCGCCGAAGCCCCCGAAGATCATGACCGTGCGCCGTTATGACCTCTGCTCGGTTAAACGTCTGCAAAGCAAGGAAGATATTGATAAGTACGTCGAAGCGATCCGCGAAAAGCTCATGAAGACGCTCGAAAGCTGCGACGGCGTGCAGATCAACTAAAGGAGTATCAGAAGATGAACAAGAACGCAATTCAGAAGTTTGCGATCTGGGCGCGGAATGAGCTGATCGCGCAGGTTTCCCAACGTGCCTATCAATATGGAATTGACGAGTCCGGCTTCGGTGACGCTTCTGCGGACACCCTGAATGGGCGGCTGCTGACGGCGGAGGAAAAGTCCCAGCGGCAGGAACTCATCAAGCAGATCAAGGAAAAGGGCTATAAACAGGTCATGGAAGAGGTTGCCTACACTTGGTTCAACCGCTTTATCGCCCTGCGCTTTATGGAGGTCAACAACTATCTGCCCTCCCATATCCGCGTGTTCTCGGATGCTTCCGGCGCATTCAAGCCGGAGATCCTGAACGATGTGCTGCACCTTGATCTGCCGGGACTGGACAGCGGCAAGGTGGCGGAGTATATCGAGAGCAATGACACCGAAGCCCTCTACCGCTACCTGCTGCTGACGCAGTGTAACGCGCTGAACAGTGCGCTTCCTGTCATGTTCGAGCGGATGGGCGGCTACACGGAAATGCTGCTGCCCAACAACATTCTCCGTCAGGACAGCGTTCTTGGTCACATGGTTTCCGACATTCCCGAAGAGGACTGGCAGGATGCCGTCCAGATCATCGGCTGGCTATATCAGTATTACAACACCGAGCTGAAAGACGATACCTTCGCCCAGCTCAAGAAGAACGTCAAGATCACGAAGGAGCGCATCCCCGCCGCGACGCAGCTTTTCACGCCGGACTGGATCGTCCGCTACATGGTGGAAAACTCCCTCGGCAGACTTTGGCTGGAAGGACACCCCAATGCCGAGCTGCATGACGGCTGGAAATACTATCTGGACGAAGCCGAGCAGGAGCCGGGTGTGGAAGTGCAGCTTGCCAAACTCCGTGAGGAATACAAGACCATCAAGCCGGAAGAGATCAAGGTCATCGACCCCTGCATGGGCAGCGGTCATATCCTTGTCTACGCTTTCGATGTGCTGATGCAGATTTATACCTCCGCCGGTTGGGATCAGCGCGAGGCGGCGCAGAGCATCCTCAAGAATAATCTCTTTGGGTTAGACATTGATGATCGTGCGGCACAGCTTGCCTATTTTGCGGTTATGATGAAGGCGCGGCAGTATGACCGGCGCTTGCTCACACGCGGCATTCAGCCCCATATATACGCTTTTGCGGAGAGCAATACCATTACAACTGCGCCGCTTCACGATATGGGTATTACACTTTCGCGGGATGAGTATGATACTGCCGTAAAACAGGTGTTACGTCTGTTGGATGAATTGCGGGATGCAAAGGAGTACGGCAGTATTTTGACGGTAACGCCTTGCGACTGGGATTTGCTGAGGCGTTTCGCAGTCCCGAGGACAGAAGATGAGGGCGGGCAGCAGTTGTTGGGAATCCACGGTGAGCAGATTGCCGCACCGCTTCTGCAAAGACTTATCAATATTGGCGAAGCACTATCTCAGCAGTACGACGTGGTGGTGACGAATCCGCCGTATATGGCGGTCAGCAACGCCGGGGCGAAGGTCAACGACTATGTAAAGAAGAACTTCCCAGACAGCAAGGCGGATCTATTCGCCGTGTTTATCGAACGCTGCGGACAGATGGCGAAGAAGAACGGCTATCAGGCAATGATCACACAGCACGCTTGGATGTTTCTGTCCAGCTTTGAGAAGCTGCGGACAAAGCTGCTGGCAGTCGATATTGTCAATATGGCACACCTCGGTGCAAGAGCGTTTGAAGAGATTGGCGGCGAAGTGGTGCAGACCACATCGTTTGTTATCCGCAAAAGCCATATTGCGGACTATAAGGGTGAGTATTGCCGCCTGATCGAGCCGACTTCTCAGCAAGGGAAAGAAGATATGTTCCTTGCTGGCAGTAACCGATACGAAGCTGTTCAAGAAGATTTTTCTAATATACCTGGAGCACCGGTCGCATATTGGGCTTCACGACAGATTATTCGCGCCTTTGAAAATTCCAAGCTTTTGGCGCAGTTGGCAAAGCCAAGGGTGGGACTGCAAACAAGCAATAATGAGCGCTTTATTCGTCTTTGGCATGAAATTGATTATACTAAGATGCGGTTGGGCGTTTCTGATGCAAAAGAAACAATTAAAGTCGGTGGAAAGTGGTTTCCTCACAACAAGGGCGGGGAATACCGAAAATGGTACGGCAACAACATCAATGTTGTCGATTACGAAAATGATGGGTTTGATATAAAAGCCGAAAAAGCAGAAAACCTACGGCTTGGACTTATTGAAAAAAAGAATAGTCAGTGCTGGAATAGCGAGTTTTATTTCAAAGAGGCACTCACATGGTCTCGCATCAGTTCGTCAAATTTTGGTATAAGATACTCGCCAGTGGGTTTTGTGTTTGATACAGCAGGTACTTGCATTTTTGCAGATCAAAAACTATTAAAATACTTACTTGGTTTATTGACTTCAAATGTTGTCAAAGAAATACTGCTTATGCTGAATCCCACACTAACGTTTCAGACCGGCGATATTTCAAATATTCCAGTTATTTTCAAAGAAAACGATGTAGAGATTACATCCAAGGTTAATTCATCAATAGAAACATCAAAGAACGATTGGGATTCCTATGAAACCTCATGGGATTTCAAGAGGAATCCGCTGGTTTAGGAGATAAGTATGGCTGACGTGATCATTCTCAACAACAGTCAAATAACGCAAATTAGTCATCTGCTTGCAGAACAGGTGTTGACGGGAAGTGAAATTACTCGCATACTAACTCGTCTTGGCATCCCTGACAATAGCCGAGAGTCAACAAAGTGGCGTAGGTTAGAATATGCGTTTACCGCCCGTCAGAATTGTGATCATTCAGGGAACGCAATTTTACGTTTTGTGCAAGAGGTACTATCTCCCGTAAACTATGTCCAGAAGCAGCAGAAGTTTGAGGACATTCGCTCAGAACTGAATGGTATTCTTTCGTTTAGTGGAATACAGTATCGGAATGACGGACAATTTGAAAAGGTAACCGTAGCCAAAACTATAAGCGATGCTCAAAAAAGGATGCAGAGCATTCTACCCAAACTTCGTCAACGAGGCGTTCACGCGCGCGTAATTCAGTACTGCAACGAAGAACTTCTGAAAGAGAATTATTTTCACGCTGTTCTCGAAGCAACAAAAAGTCTTGCAGAGCAAGTTCGGCAGTTGAGTAACCTCACGGAAGATGGTTCGCCTTTGTATGATAAGGCATTTTCAACTTCCTCGCCATATTTGATATTAAACAGCCTCCAAACTGAAAGCGAAAAGAACCAACAAAAAGGTTTTTGTCTAATGTTAAAAGGTATAAACAGCATGGTGCGAAATGTTACTGCACATACGCCTAAAATCAAGTGGATTATTGATGAGGATGAAGCAGTAGACATTCTAATGACGATCTCATTCCTGCATAAGAATTTGGATAGTTGCCAAGTTGTAAGAATGGAACCGTGAAATGATAAAGCGTAAGCGAAGCAAAGGAGAAACGCTATGCCATATTTAGAAACTGTTCAAGAGCTTCTGGATGATGGCACATCACTTAGCACCAATTTGGTACTATCTTGGAACGAACTTAGAACCAACTTGCGTGTAACTTGCGGGAAACTTGCGACTAACTTGCAACCTGACACGCAAGTTCGTATCAAGGAACAGGAGGAATCAATGATATGGGAAAACTGATTTCCGTGAACGTGAAATATGTTGCGACTCCGCAGCACAAAAGCAATCTCCGCAACATCTGCGGAACCTTTGCCGCCGAGGGCATGACGATCAGCAAATCAACCCGCAGCAACCTTGACCGGATCGCCAGCGGACAGACCAGCTACCAACAGGTCTTGACCGAGCTGCGGGCAAAGTACGAAGAACCCCTCAGTCACCTTCGGTGACAGCTCCCCTTTCAGGGGAGCCTTGGATGCGCGTTGCCCAAAGCCTCCCCTGAAAGGGGAGGTGGCGCGTAAGCGCCGGAGGGGTATGCCTCCCCTGAAAGGGGAGGGGGACCGCGCAGCGGTGGAGGGGTTTTCCTTGGACCGAGCTGCGCCGGAGGGGTTCATAGGAGGGAAGTCGATGGAATTCAAACACTATACCGGCTACAACGCCGAACTGAAAGACCGCTCCCGGCAGCTGCGGAAAAATATGACGCGGCAGGAGCGGCATCTCTGGTATGATTTTCTGCGGGATTATCCGGTCAAGGTCTATCGTCAGCGCAGCGTTGACTGGTTCATTGCCGATTTTTATTGCAGCCGCGCGCATCTTGTGATCGAGTTAGACGGGGGGCAGCACTACACGTCAGAGGGGCAGGCATACGACACGGAACGGAGCGCAGTTTTACAGAACTACAATCTGACGGTCATTCGCGTGAGCAATGCAGACGTCGATCAAAATTTTTCCGGTGTTTGTGCATTCATTGATCGCCGGATCAAGGAGGAACTTTCAAGATGGGAAGACTGATTTCCGAGAAATATGCTGCTTGGCAAGCCGAGTGCGAAGAGCGCTTCCAGCAGCTCAAAAAGAACGAAGAAGAACTCAACCGCATTTTCATTGACATTTACGGCTTGCAGGACGAATTGACACCGGATGTGGCGGACAAGGATATTACTGTGCATCGTGTGTTTGACAGTAAGGACGATGTGCCGGAGTCTATGAAGGGCAGCAACTATGTCCGCACCATGCGCGACGAGATCGTCTCCCTCATTTCCTATGCCGTGGGCTGTATGTTCGGGCGG
>ERZ827469.3073-NODE-3073-length-11527-cov-3.230997_pt1 | contig 11527 bp, 10 predicted proteins | sample MGYA00519917_ERZ827469 | MGnify/ENA primary metagenome ERZ827469 (study PRJEB31778, sample SAMEA3449314) | human gut metagenome | biome: human gut; feature: human-associated habitat; material: faeces | place: United Kingdom | collected 2010/2012 ... | reverse complement strand
TGCTGGCGGCGCTGGTCATCATGCTCGGCGTCTACTTCATGAAGGAGATGGGCGAGAAGCGCATGTTCTTCTATCTGGTGCCGGCCGTGGTGGTGTGGGGGCTGTTCTACTATTCGGGCGTCCACTCGCCCATTTCGGGGGTGGCGATGGCCATGCTGATCCCGATGACGCCCCGTTACAGCAAGGAGTATTTCGCCCATAAGATGCGCCACCTGAAGGAGTTGATGCTGGCTGCGAGAACGTCGGGCGATGATTTTCCCAACGAGCACCACCGGTTCTACATGCGCCGCATGCGTTTGCTGGCGGCCGACTCGGTGGGTATGAGCTACCGCCTGGAGCATTCGCTGGCGCCCTATGTCACGTTCCTGGTGATGCCGATTTTCGCACTGGCGAACGCCGGTGTCGAGATCACCTCGCCCGAGTACCTGAATATTTTTCACTATTCGTCCGAGATCGGGTCGATCGGGATGGGTATTTTCTTCGGGCTCGTGGTCGGTAAGCCTTTGGGCATATTTCTTGCGAGCTGGGGTGCCGTGAAATCCGGCCTTGCCGTGATGCCCGAGGGGGCTACATGGCGCCTGTTGCTGGCCGTGGCCTGCCTGGGCGGCATAGGTTTCACGATGTCGTTGTTCGTCGATGCGCTGGCCTACACCGAACCCGACCTGATCGACCGGGGCAAGATAGCGATCCTGATGGGCTCGACGGCCGCGGCCGTGCTGGGAAGCCTGCTGATTTTGGTTTTTTCGAAGAAACGGAAATAAATAATATGCGTAAAACATTTTTTGCCCTGACAGCCATGGCGTTGCTGGCCGGAGCCTGCTCCAGGAAGTCGGGCGGGGGCGTGAAACTCAAGGCCGACACCGATTCGGTAGCTTATATCATCGGTATGAACGTGGGCATGAACCTGCTGAGAATGGATTCGACGATCAACGTCAATGCCGTCTGCGAAGGTATCCGCGACATTTTCCGCGGCAATCCCAAGCTCTCGGCGGCCGATGCCGAGACGTTCTATCTGAGCTACGTGAACTACGCCCTTCCCGAGAAGGCCCGCGCCTATGAGGAGCAGTTCCTCCTCGACATCGCCAAGTCGAACCGCTCCTATGCCCGCACCTCGTCGGGCGTGACCTACACGGTTACGGCTGTCGGCGACCAGAACCTGATTCCCACTTCCGAGCGGGACAGCGTGGCCCTGCGGTGGGTGATCCGCACGGCGGCGGGCGACGAGATCACCTCCTCCTACGAGCGGGGGGATACGGTGCGTTCGCTGGTCCGCAACCTGCGCCGCGGGGTGCAGGAGAGCGTGAAACTCATCGGCAAGGGCGGCAAGATCAACGCCTGGATGCCTTCGTCGGCAGCCTACGGCGCCGAGGGCGACAAGGAGCTGGGCGTGGCTCCCAATGCGACGCTTTATTTCGAGATCGAACTCGTCGACCTCGACAAATACGCGACCCGGTCGCGGCGGCGTTAACGGTCCGGTCGGCGGCAGCGGTTCCGCGGCCGAACGGGCGGGCCGGGGATTTCGCCAAAATAGTTGCTCGGAATCATTTCGTTAACAAAATTTTTATATCTTTGCGGGGAATAAACCCCCGCTTGGATAGGCGGCGCCTCGGCAGAGTCGAATAAATTCACCTCTGTGCCCGGCTTGCACTATCTTTGCGCATACGATTTGAAAGGCAAACATCAAATACATAGTAAAAACAACAATGAAAAAAATCTTTTTTGCTGCGGCGCTCGCGGGTGCTGCAATGCTCGCCTCCTGCGGAGGAAACAAGGGCGGGGTACAGCTGGGCAGTCTGTCCGAGTTCGACTCGCTGTCGTATTCGCTCGGAGCCAACATCGGCTATGGCATGAGCTACGAAATGAAGGATATTCCGTTCGATTTCAAGGCTGTGGACAAGGGCGTCCGGGAAGGCGCTCTGGGCAAGGCCACCCAGGAGCATGACAAATCGCTCGATATGCTGCGCGAATATTTCATGACCAAGCGCGGCGAGCGTGCGCAGGCCGTGGCGCAGAAGCGTGCCGAGGCGGACAGCGTACGCCTGGCCGGCGGCGACACGACGAAGGTGGAGTATCCCGCCGCCGATCCCGACATGTTCGAGAGCGAGGAGGAGCGTACCGAAATCTCCTATGCCTTCGGTAACGACATCGGTTACAACATCGCACAGAGCGGCATGCCCATCCAGCTGGTCTGGATCGGCGAGGCCATGCAGAACGTGCGCGACAACAACGCCAAGATGACCGAGGACGAGGTGAACCAGTACCTGCAATACTACTTCATGGTGAAGCGTCCGGCCGAGAACGCCGAGGCTTCTAAGGCGTGGCTGGAGAAAATGGAGAAGAAGTCGGGCGTGAAGAAGACCGAGTCGGGTCTGCTCTATAAGGTTACCGACGCCGGCGACGCTTCGGTGATGCCCAAGGATCCGCGCGACGTGGTGAAGGTGCACTATACGGGCCGTACCCGCGAGGGCAAGGTGTTCGACACCTCGATCTTCAAGAACCGCTCGAAAGAGCAGCAGGAGATGATGCGCAAGCAGAGCCCCGATTCGTTCGATGAAAAGGGCGCTCCCAAGGAGGCTGACGAACCCGCCAAGTTCCCGCTGAACCGTGTCATCAAGGGTTGGACGGAAGGTCTCCAGCTCGTGGGCGAGGGCGGTAAGATCACGCTCTGGATTCCGAGCGACCTGGCTTACGGTACGCGCGGTGCAGGCCGTGACATCGGCCCCAACGAGGCGCTCCAGTTCGATGTGGAAGTGATCGAAGTAATCCCTTACGAGGAGCCCGCACCGGCCGATTCGACCGCGACGACTCCTGCACCGGCACCTGCAAAATAAGCGGGATGCATTTCCGGAAGATATTTGGAAGCGGGCTCCGAGCGGAGCCCGCTTCTTTTTTATATAAATAGGTATTCCATCGGTGTGAACCGGATGCCGTCGACGGTGCGTTCGCCGCCGGTCGCGCGGAATCCCAGCCTGCGGTAGGCTTCGACGGCGTAGGGCGAGGAGTTTACCGTGATCCGGGGTGTGTCCGGTGCCGTGCGGCAGTGGTCGCGCAGTGCGGAGAACAGGGCACGGGCGATGCCCTGCCGATGGCAGGCTTTCTCCACGAAAAGGAGGCACAAGTGGCTGCGGCGCGTCAGGGTGATGATCCCGATGAGCGTTCCCTGCCGAAAAGCGCCCCACGATTGCATCGACCCGTTTCGGTGCTGTGCCGCGAGTGTTTCCGGTGCGGCAAAGCGGAGGAATGCGCCGATGCCCTCGGGGCTGTATTCCGGAGCTTCGAACTCGGCGAAGACGCGCCCTGCGAGGGCGGATGCTGCCGGCAGTTCCGTTTCGTGCAGGGGGTGTATGGCGGTGTCGGTAGGTTTTTCCATGTTTATGCGTATAAAGCAGCGGCGGCCGGAGCGATCTCCGGCCGCCGCTGTGTATGGTGTCTGCCCGTTTTAGAACGGCAGGTCGTCCACCTCGGCGGCCCCCTCGGGGACGACGAGGAACCGCCCGGCGTCCGGGATGTCGATCATCACATAGCCGCCCTCATAGCAGTCGGCGGAAAACTGGGCGGCATAGTCCAGCGGATAGCTGTGGTCGAACACGAGGGATGCTGTATTGGCCGGGGCGGTCTTGTGCTGCCCGCAGCCCGCAAGGGTGAGGGCGGCGGCAGGCAGGGCTTTCAGGAAATTACGGCGTTTCATCGTTACTTTGCCTCGATCAGGGATGCAGAGGCGAAGGTGAGCGTATACTCGATCTCATGCGGGGTGCTCATGGCGACGGTATCGCCCACCACATCCAGCGGGGTGTCGAGAGCCGCGACGGGGATCTCGAAGGTAGAGTTGCCCTCGGTGTTGGTGGGCAGATACTTTTCGCCGTCCACCAGCATATAGTCGTAGTTGGGGCTGGACCAGACGATGGTGGCGGTCATCCTGCCGTCGGCCACGGTCAGGGCCGCAGGGCTTTCCACGGTGGCGCGGCCAGAGCCGCCCTCGAGGGTCACGTCGCAGGTGTAGGTGCCGTCGGCAGGTGCTTCCGCCGCAGCAGACTGGGCGTTGGCGACACGGACGGTATGGTCGTACCACTTGCCCTTGGAGCCGAGGATGGCCAGCTGGAAGTCCTCGTCCAGAGCCTCCACCGGGATGTCGAAGCCGTACACCTCATCCGAAGTGCCGTCGCTGTAGGTGACGGTGTCGGTGGTGGGCTGGAGCCAGTCGCCCTCGTGGGCCTCGGCGTCAGCGGCCATGCCGACGTAGAGGTTGACGATCTTCTTGGAGGCGAGACTGACGTGGAAGGTCATCTGACCGTCCTTCACGGTCAGGGTCCCCTTGCCGTCGTTGGCCTCGTTGGCATGGAACATGGAGCTGTCGGTGTCAAAGTCGGCGGTGTAGACGCCGTCGGGCAGAGCGGCCTCTGCCGCCGGTTCGGAAGCTGCCTCGCTCACGGCGGAGGAAGCCGCAGCCTCGGAGGAAGCGGCAGAGCTGGCCGGGGTGCCGGATGCGCCGCAGCCGGTGAGAGAACCAGCCAGCACAGCGCCAGCCAGCAGAAGAGCAAATTTATGGTTCAGTTTCATGATGATATACCTCGAAGTATCTATTTTACAGAAAAGATTATAACACGCAATGGCCCGAATTCAAAGCAGGCCGAAAAAGAAATTGCCCGAAAAGGCACTCCTTTCCGGGCAATCATAGGGTCAGAATCAACCGTTCAGGGAATCGACAGCGGCCTTGGTGTGTGCGACGTAGAGCTGCTGGATGTCAGCGACCTCGCCCAGACCGGCGATCTGGCAATCGACAGAGTCGAATTTGCCGGAGGCCTCGAACTGGCTCTTCCAGGAATCCTCGTCGTCGCCAGCCATATCGTTGTTGGCGTGATCACCTGCAACGACCATCAGGGGACGCAGGACGACCTTGGTGTAGCCGGCGGCCTTGACAGCCTCGATGACGTTCTCGCAGGCAGTCTCCTCCGGCTCACCCTCGACGGTGCCGATAAAGACATTCTTGTAGCCCAGAGCGTTCATCTGAGACTGCATCTGGGTGTAGCTCACCTTTGCGGTGTGAGAGGTGCCGTGGCCCATAAAGACAAAAGCGGTGCCGTCCTCAGCAGCGGCGTCCAGACTGTCGAAACCGGCGGTCTTGACGGCCTCGGCGGTGATGGCCTTGGCGACAGCTTCCTTGTCGGCGTTGATGACGGTGGCATCGCTGCCCACCTCGCCCAGCAGAGGCTCGGCGATGGCGACGGACTCAAACTTATCGCGGTAGCTGTCCACCATCTCCATCATCTCGTCGTACTCAGCGCCGTGCATCAGGTGGGTGGGCTGGACGACCAGATTCTTCACGCCGTTGGCAACAGCGCGCTCCAGAGCCTGCTCCATGTTGTCGATCTTCTCGCCGTCACGGGCCTGGACATGGTTGATGATGATCTGTGCGGTGAAGGCACGGCGGACAGACCAGTCGGGATATGCGGCCTGGATGGCGTCCTCGATGCCCTTGATGTCCGCTGCGCGGCTGTTGTTGAAGGAGGTGCCGAAGCTGACGACCAGGATCTCGTTGTCGCCGATGTTGTCCTCATTGCGGGCGTCGTCCTTGGAGGCGTCGCCGGTGTCGCGGCCAAAGTAATCGGGGTCAGCCTCTTCACCCTCGACCAGCTCCTTCTGGGCGTCGGTCAGGGCGTCCCATGCGGCCTTGGCGGCCTCGCACTGGGCGTCGGTGTTCTCGTTGCGCTCCTGCACATAGATGGCGTCGATGAGGTCTGCCACATTCTTTGCTGCCATTTCATCGGCCTCCTCGCTGCTCACCTCGCTGGCGGCAGCAGAGCTTGCTGCGGCGCTGCTGGCGGCAGTAGAAGAAGATGCACCGCAGCCGGTGAGCACACCGGCACACAGGGCCAGTGCGGCGGCAGCGGCGGTGACGCGCTGCCAGTTCTTGTTGGTTGCCTTACGCATTGTTTGAGTCCTTTCTGTTGTGTGGAATGTACTTTTCCGATAGAAAGGGTACGAAACGGGGGCCAGCTCAAACGAAAAAAGAGCCTTTTCACCGCGCGGAAGGCACAGCAAAAAGACCCTTTGAACTTTCGGGCTTTTTGGTACGACCAATTCCTCGTGATCCGGAGCCGGACGCTCCTGTACCAACAGCGGGCAGGTTTCCTGACTGAAAGCTCACCGCCCGCTGCCGCCTTCCCAGAGGCAAAGCCTCCAGTGACCGGCGCTGAGCGCCAAGGCAGCGGACTCCCTTATCACAGTGACGAGATCGCGCGGGACTCGCACCCGCTTCCCTTTTACCCTCCCGACCGGGAACGAAGCCCCGGCGGCAGGCACCTGCTGTTTTCTATTCAGACGAGGTGAAGTATACCACACTCCGCCCTAAAATGCAATATCTCAGCCCTCCTGCGGCACGGTCCAGACCATGCCCAGCGCTTCGAGCTTTGCGATGCGCTCCGCCGTCAGCTTTTTCTCGGCACAGGCGTAGTTTTCGCGCATCCGGCGGACCCAGTCGCCGAGGCAGAAGCCGTCTTCGGTCTTATAGTTCACCGGCACCAGCAGATTGCCGTGGGCGGCGCAGTACTCTTCGGCGCGGCGGAACGCCCCGGCCCACTTGGCCTCCCGGGCGTCCCACTGCATCCCGATGGCGTCCAGCAGAGCGATATGCTCCGGCGTCACCTGAAACGAGCCGGGCCGGGCCTTGCGGGCAGCGCGGAGGTTCGAGATCCAGACGCCCAGACGGAAGCCGTTCTCGTCCACATATCCGGCAGGCACAAGGAGGCTGCCCTTCTTCTCGGCGTAGAGCCTGGCGCTCTGGTAGTTATCCAGCCAGTTCTGCTCCCGCACGCTGCACGCGGGCGGCACCGGGGCGCTGAGGCGTCGGCCTTTTTCGCCCTTGAACAGCTCTTTCAGGGCCGCGCGGCGCTTGGCGGAAAGCTTTTTGCCCTCCCGCAGCATCTGCTTCTGACGGGACAGCCAGCTGCCCAGCCAGATGCCGTCCTCCGTCCGGTACTGGGCCGGAACGGCCAGACTGCCGTGCTCCTTTTTGTATTCCACGGCCAGCTCGTAGCGGTGCTGCCACGAGTCGGTCTTTTCCCAGTTCATGCCCAGCTCGTCCAGCAGAGCTTTCCGCTCCAGCGTTACCCGGGCGCTGCTGCGCTCGGGGTTCTGCCATGCGTACCGCTGGCGGGACACCCACTTGCCCAGCAGGATGCCGTCTTCGTCGATGTACTCGGTGGGAACGTCGAGGCTCCCGTGGGCTGCGTGGTACTTCACGGCGGCCTCGTAGGCAGTCTGCCACTTGCGGTCGTTCCGGTTCGCCCAGTCCACTCCCAGCGCTTCCAGCTTTTCGATTTGGGCGTCGGTCAGCACACCTTCTTTATAAGCGGCACGCTGACTGCCCAGCCAGACGCCCAGCGCCATGCCGTCCGGCGTGACATACTTGACGGGAATTTCCAGCGTGTGATTTTCCAAATAATACTGGACGGCGGCGGCATAGCTCTTCTCCCAGAGGATGCTGCCGGTGTCCCACACCATGCCCAGTGCCTCGAGGCGCTCGACGCGGTCTGACGGCAGGTTCCCGCCCAGATAGCGCTGGCGGTTATAGACGATCCACTCGCCCAGCGCAAAGCCGTCCTTATCCTTATAATGGACCGGCACCAGCAGGTCGCTGTGGCTGTCGCGGTACCGCCGGGCCGAAGCACAGCCGTTCTCCCACGCCAGCTCAAGCCGCTTTTGCCAGTTCATGCCGATTTTGTCCAGCCGGGCAGCCTGCGCGGCGGTGAGGCGTCCCTTTTTCTTTCCGGCCCGGACAAGGCGCTGGTTTTCCAGCCAGCGGCCCACGGCCACGCCCCCGAAGCTGTAGGAGCGAGGCACGTCCAGCGTCTTTCCCTCTGCCGTCATCTGCTTTGCGGCGGCATAATAGCGCTCCCAGTCGGAGTCCAGCGCGCGGCGGAGCTGCCGGTAAGCCCGGCGGCAGGCAGAAAGGGGTTCTTCCAGCGGGAAGGCTTCCACCCCCGCCGCGCTGCACTCCTTCCGCAGCTGCTGCACACAGGTCAGCGCCTCAAAGGCCGTGCTCAACTCTGCCACCGGCACACTGCCGCAGGCCGCAAGGGCGCGGGCCAGCATCTGCCGGTATGCGGTCGGTTCAGCGCTGCGGCGCACCAGCACCACGCCCGAGATCCCGGCCAGAGGAGCCTGCACCGCCGGGCCGTTGGCACAGACCAGCAGCCGGAGGGTGGCCGCTTCATCGGCCGCAAAGCCTTCTGCATCCTTATAAATATGTGTTCCTGCACCAAACAGCTTCTCGGCCTGCTCTGCGGTCTGCGCCGCCGCTGCATCATCCTCGCAGAGGACGAGGCAGCGCCCGGCAGCATCCGGGAGCCACTGCGCCAGCAGCTGTTCCACCGGCGGAAGCTTCTCTACGGCGAGGCTCAGAGCCTGATATTTCTCGGCGTTGGGGTCAGGGCAGCCCGGCAGATGGAGGTTTTTCACCTCAGCACGGAGGCGGGCCATCGCATCTTCCAGCGGCCAGAGCAGGGCCGTATAGGAGGCCGGCATGGGCAGCAGACCCTCGGCCATCGCCCCGCCCAGCGCCAGCGGCTCCACGATGGCGTCGGCCAGCATCTCCTCGGCAGCGCGGCAGCTGTCGCCCGGGGCGTCCGGCTCCCCCAGAGCCAGCAGCTTTGCCCCCGGGCAGAGGCGGAACAGAGGCTGGACGCAGTCGGTCCAGTCCTTTGCGCTCATCTCCCTCCAGCCGTCCAGCACCAGCAGGCCGGGCCGGAACTCAGCCAGCGCCACCCAGCCCAGCGCATTCTGCACGGCCAGCTGCTCGCAGCTCATCAGCCGCACCCGGCCGCCCAGCGTCCGGCCCAGCCGCTTTGTCAGGGCGCGGCGCAGTTCCAGACGGGCAGCGCAGGACACCACCCAGAGCACGCGCATCTCGGGGTGGGCGTCCAGCAGCTCCCACACGATGCAGCCTTTGCCCGTACCCGCCGGGCGCACCAGCGCAGCACAGTTTTTCTGCTGCAGCCCAGCCTCCGCTGCACGGCAGGCTGTTTTATTTGAATCATCTACCAAAATCGACATATCTTATCCTTTCTGCCCCTTCCGAGGGTTCAGAAATTCGCTTTTTCTGCAAAAAAGAAACGCGCCTGCGCAAAGCTGGCTTTCCTGCCTGCGCTGCGCCTGCGTTTTTCCTGCAAAAATGTTACTTTCATGCTCTATTTTTATCATAAAAGTTTATTTCTTGTCAAGATGATTTGCACAGATTTTTCCAAATAATTTTACATTCCCTTTTTCCGGAAATTCCGGGACCGTTCCCTTCTGCCCGTTGACGGCGGGGACAGTTGGTGGTAGACTTTTTTCATCGGCTCCCCTTTTGGCGGGAGACTCCCCTATTTATGATATGTGAGGTAATCGATATGAACATCATCAGCACCGAAAAAGCTCCCGGCGCCATCGGCCCCTACTCTCAGGGCTACACCGTGGGCGGTCTCGTCTTCACCTCCGGCCAGATCCCGGTAGACCCCGCCACCGGCGCAGTCGCCGAGGGCATCGCCGCACAGGCTGACCAGAGCTGCCGCAATGTGGGCGCTATCCTCGAAGCTGCCGGCGTGGGCTTTGACAAGGTGGTCAAGACTACCTGCTTCCTGGCCGACATCGCCGACTTTGCCGCTTTCAACGAGGTGTACGCCAAGTATTTCACCTCCAAGCCCGCCCGCAGCTGCGTGGCCGTGAAAGACCTGCCCAAGGGCGTGCTCTGTGAGATCGAAGCCATCGCTGAGGCCTAAGCCGCCTTTTCAGCACAAAGAGGGGCCGTCTGCACTCCATTCCGGGTGCGGACGGCCCCTTTTGTCTGCCTTCGATTCCAGTTTTTCATGCTGGCTAACTTTCCCAGCCGAAGAAATTGACTTCGTTTTTCGCTTTTGTTACAATAGAATCAAACTGTTGTAAAAGATTTCCGGTCAAATTTGAAAGAGAGGTCCCTGCCCATGTCCAATTCCCGTGTTGAAAGCCACAGCCGCGCCGAATTGCGCAACAAGATCATCAGCGCAGCCACCCTGCTCGAGATCCTGTTGTCCGGCCTCGTCCTCATCGGCCTGCTGCTGTCGATGGTGCCGCTGCTGCAGTGGATGCCCGGCCTGCTGTTCGACGGCAACGACGTCGAGGTGAGCATCTTCTTACAGCGGGCGCTGGACATCGTCATCGGCATCGAGTTCATCAAGATGCTGGCCAAGCACAGCCCCGGTTCCAGCCTCGAAGTGCTGCTCTACGCCATCGCCCGCCACATGGTGGTGGGGCACGAATCCGCCATGGAGAACCTGCTGAGCGTGAGCGCCATCGCCCTCATCTTCATCGTGCGGAGGTTCTTCTTCGTGCCGGCCTTCGGCGCTCATCTGCCCGACGGCCACCCCGCACCCGACCTTTCCCCCAGCCAGAGCGGCATCCCGTCAGAGGAATTCGCCGCCCGGCTGCGCAAGCACCTGCATCATGACGATACCAACACGGAGCTTGAAGTCGCCATCGAAGACCCCAAGTACGAGGACAACACCGACACGCTGCTGGAAGCAGACCCGGAATGATCCTGACAAGTAAAATGCCCCGCAGGACGCTCGTCGAGAGCTGCCTGCGGGGCATTTTTTATGCTTAGTTGCTCTTGTGCTTCTGGCCGAAACGGTACTCCTTGCCGTCCCGGATGCGCTGGATGTTGGAACGGTGCATCCAGATGACCATGCCGCCCATGATGGCAGCGCCGACCGTGCAGACCACCACGTCCTGAGTCGGCAGGCCGCGCATGAGGCTGTACACCAGCGTCAGCACCGGGTAGGCCGCGGCCATGGTGATGCTGCCCAGCGACACCATGCCGGTGGGGACCAGGCAGACGAGGAAGATGAGTGCCAGCACCGGCAGCAGCACCGGCTGGACTGCCAGAATGGCACCGGCAGCCACCAGCACACCCTTGCCGCCCTTGAAGCCGAAGTAGATGGGCTTGGAGTGGCCCACCACGGCGAGGATGGCGGCGAGGTAGACGCCCAGATAGGGCGAGACGGCAGCGTCGGCGGGCAGATGGCCGAACAGCCACCGGCCAAGGCAGACGGCCACGACGCCCTTGAGCACATCGCCCACCGCCGTGAGGGCAGCGGCCTTCTTGCCGAAGGTGCGCAGCATGTTGGTCATACCGGCAGCGCCCGAGCCGTGAGTGCGGACGTCGTCATGGTACAGATACTTGCTGACGAGGATGCCGGTGTCCACGCTGCCCAGCAGATAGGCTTCGGCAGCGACCGCCAGCACAATGAGAAATGCGGTCATAGAACCAGTCTCCCTTCCTTATACGTCCTTCGCGCCCACTTCGCCGGAGCCGCGCTCACGCACGACAAGGCGGATGGGGGTGTGCTCCAGACCGAAGTTCTCGCGGATCTGGTTGATGATATACCGCTGATAGCTGAAGTGGAACAGGTGCTTTGCGTTGACGAAGGCCACGAACGTGGGGGGACGGGTAGAGGCCTGCGTCAGGTAGTAGATCTTCAGGCGGCGGCCCTTGTCGCTGGGGGGCTGCATCCGG
>ERZ827469.3067-NODE-3067-length-11544-cov-7.813909_pt1 | contig 11544 bp, 14 predicted proteins | sample MGYA00519917_ERZ827469 | MGnify/ENA primary metagenome ERZ827469 (study PRJEB31778, sample SAMEA3449314) | human gut metagenome | biome: human gut; feature: human-associated habitat; material: faeces | place: United Kingdom | collected 2010/2012 ... | reverse complement strand
CCCGCCCGGAGCTGACCGTGTATAACGCCATCCCCACCGCCGAGGGCTGCATCGGCATTTTGCTGGAACGGCGCAGCCGTACCCTGTGGGGCGCGGCGGTGCTGGTGCTGGGCTTTGGCCCGGTGGGGCGGGCGCTGGCGGTGCGTCTGGCGGCGCTGGGTGCGCGGGTGACCGTGGCGGCACGCCGCCCGGTGCAGCGGGCAATGGCAGAGGAGCTGGGTCTGCGGGCGGTGCCGCTGACAGAGCTTGCCGCAGAAGCTGCCGCCTTTGATACGGTGGTCAACACCATCCCCGCGCCGGTGCTGACGGCACAGGTGCTGGCAGCGCTGCCAAAGAAAAGTCTGATCGTAGATCTGGCTTCCAAGCCCGGCGGCACAGACTTTGCCGCCGCCCGGCGGCTGGGACACACGGCGCTGCACGCGCTGAGCCTGCCGACGGTCTGGGCACCGGAAACGGCAGGGGAGGCGCTGGCACGCACGGTGCAAGCCATTTTGCAGGAGCGGGAGGGAACGGTATGACCACAGAGAAAAAGGGCTGTCTTGCCTTTGCGGTGTGCGGCAGCTTTTGTACGCTGGAGGACGCCTTGGGTGCGGCGCAGGCACTGACGGCACAGGGCTGGACGCTGCTGCCCATTATGAGCTTTGCCGCGCAGCAGGATACCCGGTTCGGCACCGGGGAAAGCTGGCGGCAGCGGTTGCAGGCCGTTACCGGGCAACCGGTGCTGGACACCTTGGTGGAGCCGCTGGGTCCCCGGCGGCTGGCACAGGCGCTGGTGGTCGCCCCCTGCACCGGCGCAACGCTGGCGCGGCTGGCGGCGGGGCTTTCGGATACGCCGGTGACCCTTGCTGCCAAAAGCCTGCTGCGGGTGGGCAGCCCGGTGGTGCTGGCAGTCTCCACCAACGACGGCCTTGGCGCTTCCGGGGAAAACATGGCACGGCTATGCCAGCGCAAGCACTATTACTTTGTGCCCTACGGACAGGACGATGCAGCGCAGAAACCCCAGAGCCTGAAGTCGGATCTCACCTTGCTGCCCGCTGCACTGGAGGCGGCCCTGCACGGTCAGCAGCTGCAGCCGGTGCTCCGGGAGTGGAACTGAGGGTTTCTCTTTTCAGAGGGATAAAAATGTGGTATACTATATCATAATATCTTGAGATAGAGGAACTGGAATGAAAAAACACATCGCCATGCTGTGTGCGGTGCTTTTGACCGCACTGGCGGCGTTTGCGCCGGGCGCGGCAGCTGCCGGGCCTGCACTGACGGCTACGGAAGCGTACTGCATCATCGATGCCGACACCGGTCTGGTGCTGGCCCAGCAGAACATGAACGAGGAACTGCACCCGGCATCCATCACCAAGGTGATGACGCTGGGCCTTGCCTGTGAAAAGGCCCAGCGCAAGTGGGACAATGTCAAGCTGACGGTCAGCCACGAGGATGTCTACTCGCTGGCGGGCACCGATTCCAGCCATATCGCCCTGCAGGAAGGGGAGGAAGTGCCCCTGACCGATGCCCTGTATGCCACCATGATGGCCAGCGCCAACGATGGGGCCAACCTGCTGGCCGAATACTTCGGCGGCGGCTCCATTGAGGGCGGTGTGGCCGCCATGAACGCGCAGGCAAAGGAGCTGGGGCTGGAACACACCCACTTTGCCAACCCCCACGGCATCAGCGATGAGGACCACTACACCAGCTGCTATGACATGGCGCAGATCCTGCGCTGGGCGCTGACCCAGCCCGGGTTCGAGACCCTGTTTACCCGGAACGAGATGTACACCATGGGCCCGACCAATGTCCAGCCCGTGACCCGGTACTTCCACCAGCAGGATAAAATGCGGGTGGGCTCCAGCCGGTACTATATCCCGGCCATCCTGGGCTCCAAGATCGGCTACACCAACATTGCCCGGTACAGCTATGTCTGCCTGGCGGAGCAGAACGGCGTGCGGCTGATCTGCGTGACCATGCAGAGTCAGATCAAGACCGACAAATACAACGATGTCCGCACCCTGCTGGACGATGCCTTTGCCCGCTACACCGGCTACACCGAGATCCCTGCCCAGGGCGTGACCGGGGAGCTGGAAGTGGCGGGCGGCGGCAGCACGCTGGGTACAGTGACGGTTTCTGACCCCGGTGTGAAGCTGCTGCTGGCCGACGGCCTGACCGCTGCGGATGTGTCGGTCACGCTGGAACTGCCCGAACGATACCTCTTGGGGGTTGACCCGGCGGTGTATGCGGTGTATACCATTCATGGGCGGGACGTGCAGGAAACGGCCAGCGTCCGGGTGCCTGCCGCTGTGACCGGGCTGGAGGAACTGCTGGCCAAGAGCGCCAACGCCACCCTGCCCGCCTCCCGGGATGTGGGGCCAAAGAGGATCGCAGGCGGCCTGCTGGCCATCTCGGTCGGTGCCACCGTGCTGGCCGCTCTTGCGGCGTTCGGCGTGGTGCGGCTGAGAATAAAATGGAAGAAACGTAAATCAAGAAGTAAGCACTGACCAGTTTCGCCAGAGGCTCCCCTACCAGGGGAGCTGGCGAGCGTAAGCTCGACTGAGAGGTTGTACAAAGATGAGGCTTAAAATTTGTAAGAAGTCTTGCAAAAATACCTAGTAATAGGGTATAGTATATACGAATGGTCTGTTTGACCACGAAAACACCCACAACAGAAAGGAATCCCATCATGTTTGATATTTTTAATATGCTCAAGAAGAACGAGGAGAACAAGACGATGCAGGTGACCCGCGAGACCATCATTGGCGATATTCTGGATATGGATCAGACCACCGCTCCCTATTTTATGGAGATCGGTATGCACTGCCTGGGCTGCCCCGCTTCCCGCGGCGAGACCATTGCCGAGGCCTGTGAGGTCCACGGGGTGGACTGCGACGAGCTGCTGGAGAAGCTGAACACCCACCTGGCAGCCAAGAAGGCCTGAGTGCTGCCCACACTGGATGCGCGTCTGACCGCAGCGGCAGAGCTGGTGCGCCCGGGACAGCCGGTGGCGGACATCGGCTGCGACCACGGCAAGCTGACGGCGGTGCTGGCGGCTTCGGGAAAATACCCGAAGGTGATCGGTGCCGACCTGCGGCCCGGCCCGCTGGCAAGGGCAGAGCAGACGCTGGAACATGCAGGCTGTAAAGACCGCGCTGAGCTTCGGCTTGGCGACGGTCTTTCTGTGCTTACGGAGAACGAAGTAGGCAGCATCGTGCTGGCGGGCGTTTCCGCCCAGACCACTTGGGAAATTTTAGAGAAAGCCCCGTGGGTGTTCACCGTGAGAGGGCCGCGGATCATCATGATCCCGGCCACCCGCCACGACGCGCTGCGCCGCTGGTTGTGGGAGCATGGCTTCTCCTTTGCAGCCGACCGCCCGGTGCAGGCGGCGGGCCGCTGGTACGCGGTGATGGCGGCGGAGTACACCGGCAGGGTGTATGCGCCCACCTTTGCCGAGTGCCTGTTTGGCAGTACGGGAGAGTGGCCCGAGGGAAAAGGCTACGCCGACTGGCAGAAGGCAAAGCTTCCCCGGATGCGCCTTGGCGTGCCGGATGGCAGTCCGCTTGCCGTCGAGATCGATGCAATTTTAAAAGAGGGGACAGAAGGATGACAACAGTACGGCAGGTATACGAAGCAATGCAGGCCATCGCGCCGCTGGAACTGGCCGAAAGCTGGGACAATCCCGGCTTGCTGGTGGACTGCGGCGGCACGGTGCACCGGGTGCTGACAGCACTGGACATCACCCCCGAGGTGGTGGCCGAAGCCGCCGCAAAGCAGTGTGAGATGATCGTGTCCCACCACCCGGTCATTTTTGATCCGCTCAAAAAGATCGGCCCGCAGGATGTGCCTTTCCAGCTGGTGCAGGCGGGCATTTCTGCCATCTGTATGCACACCAATCTGGATGCTGCCGAGGGCGGCGTGAACGAAGTGCTGGCAGGCATCTTTGACATGAAGAATATGGAAACCTTTGCCGAGGGCTGCGGCCGTGTGGGAGCCATTGAAGAAATCACGGTTCCGGAGCTTGCCCGCAAGGCACAGCAGAAGCTTGCTGCGCGCTGCAACGCGCCCGCCGTCGGCCCGGCGGTGCAGGTGAAGTTTGTGGATGCGGGTAAGCCGGTCAAGCGCTTGGCGGTCATCAGCGGTGCGGGCGGAAGCCTGTTTGCAGATGCCATTGCTATGGGCGCGGACTGCCTGCTGACCGGTGAAGCCAACCACCACCACGCCATCGATGCCAAGCGGCTGGGCCTTTCGCTCATTGCGGCGGGCCACTATGCCACCGAATTTCCGGTGACTGCCGCCGTGGCTGCAAAGCTGCGCGCCGCCCTGCCGGAGCTGGAAGTGCTGGTGAGCACCGAGAACCGCGACCCGTATACGTATTTATAAGGAAAGCCGCAATAAGGTGAACGGCCTCGCCCTCTCCGTCACGGCTAACGCCGTGCCACACTCCCCCCTTTTGTCACCTATGGTGACATCTGTTCCCCTCTTTGTTACCTACGGTGACATTTCTCCCCGGCCGGGGAGAATCTGTCCCGGCGCGGGGGAAGTCTTTCCTCAAAGTGAGAGGCTTTGGCAGTCTATGCAAGGTTCATGGTTTTGCCAAGGGCTCTCCCTTTGGGAGAGCTGTCGAGCAGATGCGAGACTGAGAGGGCGAGGTCGCTTAAAATAAAAGAATTTCCATTCCAAATCATAAACGAGGTAAACACTATGGCATTGGATGCCGCGACACTGGCCCTTACGGCAGCAGAGCTCAAAGCAATGCTGACCGACGCCAAGATCGCAAAACTATTTGAACCCACCCGTGATGAGCTGGTGCTCACCCTGCGCACCCGCACGGATACCTATGCGCTGCTGCTTTCGGCCCGCAGCGGTTCCGCCCGGGTGTGCCTGACCGAAGAAAGCTTTGAAAACCCGGAGACGCCGCCCTCCTTCTGCATGCTGATGCGCAAGCATCTCACCGGCGGCAGGCTGCTGGACGTGCACATGGAGCCGGGAGACCGCATCGTGTATTTTGATTTCCAATGCACCAACGAGATGGGCGACCTTGTGCGCAACACCCTGTGTGCCGAATTGATGGGCCGCTACTCCAATCTGGTTCTGGTGCAGAACGGCAAGATCATTGACGCACTCAAGCGCGTGGATTTTGAGGACAGCGATGTGCGCCAGCTGCTGCCGGGCCTGCCCTACACCACGCCGCCCAAGCCTGCAAGACCGGACTTCCTGCTGGTGAGCAGTGCGTCCATCGTGGCAGCAGCCTGCCAGAGAGATCTGCCGGTGGCAGATGCCCTCAACAAGACCGTGGCCGGTGTTGGCCCGGTGGTCTGCCGCGAAGCTGCATGGCGTGCCTTTGACGGCGAACATCTGCCCGCCAATGAGCTGACCGAGGAACAGAAGCGCAAGCTTATGGCTGCCATCGACGAGCTGAAGGAAGAGCACGCAACCGGCGGTACGCCCTGCAGCGTCACCGACCCCAGCGGAAAGCCCATCGAGTATACCTTCTTCCGCCCGCAGCAGTACGGCGAAAAATATATTATAAAGGAATGGCCCTCCTTCAACGCCATGCTGGAGGGCTACTACGCTGAGAAGGACCGCGCGGAACGCCTGCGCACCAAAAGCAAGGAGCTGCACAAGGCGGTGCACAATATGTACGAGCGCGCCGTGCGCAAGCAGGCCGCCCGTCAGGAAGAGCTTGCTGCCAGCGGCAAGAGCGAAAAGCTGCGTCTGTACGGTGAGCTGCTCTCGGCAAACCTCTATCTGGCCCAGAAGGGCATGAAGAGCATCACCGTGCCCAACTGGTACGACGAGGGCAAGGAAGTGACCATCCCGCTGGACCTGCGGTTCACACCCAGCCAGAACGCCCAGAATTTCTTCAAGAACTATAAAAAGAAGCAGACCGCTGCCCGGATGCTTGTGGACCTGCTGGCAGAGGGTGAAAAGGAGATCGCCTATCTGGAAACGGTGCTCTACGAGGTGGAGTCCGCTTCCGGTGAAGCGGCCCTCAACGAGATCCGGGCAGAGCTGAAGAGTCAGGGCTACCTGAAATACTACAAGCAGCGGGATAAGCGCCAGAAGCCTGCAGACTTCCTGCGGTTCACTTCCACCGATGGCTTTGAGATCCTGGTGGGCCGCAACAACGTCCAGAATGACAAGCTCACCCTGCACACCGCCCGGGGCAAAGACCTGTGGTTCCATGTGCAGAAGGCCCCCGGCAGCCACGTTGTGGTCATGAGCCGGGGCGAGGAGATCCCGGACACCACTAAGCAGGAGGCCGCGGAGCTGGCAGTCATCTACTCCAGCACCTACAAGGCGGGCACCGGTGCAAAGGTGGCGGTGGACACCACCGAGGTGAAAAACATCTGGAAAGCCAGCGGTGCCAAACCCGGCATGGTGCTGTACGAGGTGTACACCACGGTCTACGTCACGCCTCGGGATGGGCTGGCGGAACAGCTGAAGAAGAGATAAAAAACGAACTCCTTCAGGCGCTTACGCGCCAGCTCCCTCACGGAGGGAGCCCTTGGCAGTACGGAAAAGTTTCCCTCTTTGCCAAGGGCTCTCCCTTTGGGAGAGCTGTCACGAAGTGACTGAGAGGGCGAGGCCGCTTCCCTTTATATAATAGGTATAATCCGCAGCAAAATCGTCCATACTACCTCTGCAAAAGCAGGGTAGGGGAGTTTTCCACCGGCAAAAAGTGCTGAGATTGTGCATTCTGCACAGAAAATGCGCTCTTTGACAAAACGGAGAAAATAAAAAAGAAAATTCGTTCTTTTTTCTAAAAAACACTTGCCAAATGCACGAAGGTGTGATAGAATAACTCTCGGCTGCAAAGGGCTTGTGCGATACAAGTCGTGCAGGCCAGCGATATGCGTAGATGCGGGAGGTTGTCATCCGGCGATAGCTGCGATGGGTTATTTCCGCGGAGTATGTCCGATCTTAGAACCGGGCGAAAGAATTACTGACAGCGATGGAATACGTTCCCTCGGCAGAGAAGTTACTCCTCTGCGAAACGGGCGGAACCAATGTTCGGATTTGATTTGCTAATATGTTTCCGGGAGAACTGCCATGCGGTTCACCGGTTTTTATAGTGCCAAATCGAGGAACACCCGGAACTGTGTAGAGCAATTTATCGGCTCGCCTAGGGCAAAATCAATTTTTTCAGGAGGCGTAAGCAATGGCAGTCAAAGAGAAAATCAGAATCCGTCTGCAGAGCTATGATGCTCAGCTGATCGATGCCGCAGCAGAGAAGATCGTGGAGACCGCAAAGCACACTGGTGCCCGCGTGTCCGGCCCCATCCCCCTGCCCACCGATCGTGAGATCGTTACCGTTCTGCGCGCTACCCACAAGTACAAGGATAGCCGCGAGCAGTTCGAGAGCCGCACTCATAAGCGTCTGATCGACATTCTGAAGCCGTCCAACAAGACGGTCGAGGCTCTGATGAGCCTCCAGCTCCCCGCTGGCGTGGACATCGAGATCAAGCTGTAAAAGACACTCGATCAAATTCGATGCCCTCGTTTCCCGAGGGGTCATGTTGGCAGTGACGTGCGCTGCCAACCAATAACCTTTACAGGAGGAAAAGAAAATGGTTAAAGGCATTATCGGCAAGAAAGTCGGTATGACCCAGCTGTTCGACGCGAACGGCAAGGTCGTTCCCGTCACCGTCATCGAGGCTGGTCCCTGCACCGTCGTGCAGAAGAAGACCGTCGAGAGCGATGGCTACCAGGCTGTTCAGCTGGGCTTCGGCGAGGTTTCCGCCAAGAAGGTCAACAAGGCAGCTGCAGGCCACTTCAAGAAGGCAAACGTTGCCCCCAAGAAGACCCTGCGCGAGTTCCGTCTGGAAGATGTTTCCGCAATGAACGTTGGCGACGTGCTGAAGGCTGATGTCTTCGCAGAGGGCGACAAGGTGGACGTTGTGGGCGTTTCCAAGGGCAAGGGCTACCAGGGCGTTATCAAGCGCTACGGTCAGCACCGTCTGCGTGAGAGCCACGGCACCGGTCCTGTTGCTCGTCATGCAGGTTCCAACGGTTCCACTTCTACCCCTGCTCGCGTGTTCCCCGGCAAGCGCCTGCCCGGCCACATGGGCTTTGTGCGCGTCACCGTGCAGAACCTGACTGTTGTCAAGGTTGACACCGAGAACAATCTGATCGCTGTCAAGGGTGCGGTCCCCGGTTCCAAGGGCACCATCATCACCCTGGCCAACAGCGTGAAGGCGTAAGGAGGAAAGCTACAATGGCAAAGTTTAACGTAGTCGATATGAACGGTCAGCATGTTAGCGAGATCGAGCTTTCCGACGCCGTGTTCGGTATCACCCCGAACGAGAAGGCTGTCCACATTGCTGTGGTGAACTTCCTGGCCAACCAGCGTCAGGGCACCCAGAACACCAAGATCCGCATGGAAGTTTCCGGCGGCGGCAAGAAGCCCTGGCGTCAGAAGGGCACCGGCCACGCTCGTCAGGGTTCCATCCGTGCACCGCAGTGGACTCACGGCGGCGTCGCTCTGGGCCCCAAGCCCCGCAGCTACAACTACCACATCAACAACAAGGTCAAGCGCCTGGCTCTGCTGAGCGTCCTGTCCGACAAGGCTGCCAATGGCAACATGGTCGTTGTTGACAAGTTCGCTTGCGATGAGTACAAGACCAAGACCGTGGTTGCAATGCTGAACGCTGTTGGCGCCGGCAAGAAGAACCTGCTGGTCAATGAGACTGTCGATGCAAAGTTCGTCAAGAGCGCTGGCAACATTGCCGGTGTGAAGACCACCTTCGCAGGCAGCGTGAACACCTACGATGTGCTGAACGCCGACAAGCTGATCATCAGCGTCGACGCAGCTAAGAAGCTCGAGGAGGTGCTTGGCTAATGAAAACCGCACATGATATCATCCTGAAGCCGGTCATTACCGAGAACTCCATGGCTGGCATCGCTGACAAGAAGTACACCTTCAAGGTCGCTACCGATGCTACCAAGGTCGAGATCGCTCAGGCTGTCGAGGTCCTGTTCCCCGGCGTCAAGGTCTCCAAGGTCAACACCATCTCTGTCCGCGGTCGTTTCCGCCGTCAGGGTATGCATGCTGGTTACACCGCCGCTTCCAAGAAGGCGATCGTGACCCTGACCAAGGACTCCAAGGAAATCGAGTTCTTCAACAGCATGGTCTAAGCCGAACCCGCCGAGGGTTCCTCTATGGGGATATGACCCCGATAATAATTCATAAGATAAACAAAGGAGAATAGCACTATGGCTATCAAGAAGTATGGCCCCACTACTCCGGGCCGCCGCGGCATGACCGTCACGGATTACAGCGTCCTGTCCAAGGTCGCTCCCGAGCGCAGCCTGCTGGAGCCCATGAAGAAGCACAGCGGCCGCAACAACACCGGTCGTATCACCGTCCGTCATCAGGGCGGCGGCAACCGCACCAAGTATCGTGTCATCGACTTCAAGCGTCAGAAGACCGATATGCCCGCTACCGTCAAGACTCTCGAGTACGATCCGAACCGCAGCGCATTCATCGCTCTGGTCGAGTACACCGATGGCGTCAAGAGCTACATCATTGCTCCCGATGGCCTGAAGGTGGGCGATGTGGTCATCAGCAGCAAGTCTGCCGACATCAAGCCCGGCAACTGCCTGCCCTTCGAGAACATCCCCGTCGGTACCATCATCCACAACATCGAGCTGTATCCCGGCCGCGGCGCTCAGCTGGTTCGTTCCGCTGGCAACATGGCTCAGCTGATGGCTAAGGAGAATGGCTACGCTCTGGTTCGTCTGCCCTCCGGTGAGATGCGCAACGTTCGTCTGAACTGCATCGCCACCATCGGCGTTGTTTCCAACCTCGACCATGAGAATGTCAACCTGGGCAAGGCCGGCCGCAAGCGCCACATGGGCGTCCGCCCCGGCAGCCGCGGTGCTGTCATGAACCCCTGCGATCACCCGCACGGTGGTGGCGAGGGCCGCGCACCCGTTGGTCATTCCAGCCCGCGTACTCCGTGGGGCAAGCCCGCTCTGGGCCTGAAGACCCGCAAACACAAGGCTCGCAGCGACAAGTTCATTGTCAAGCGCGCCAACGGCTAAGGGAGGTTTTTGAACAATGTCTAGAAGCACTAAGAAGGGCCCTTACGTTCTGCCTTCCCTGTACAAAAAGGTCGAGGCTATGAACGAGGCTGGTAAGAAGAGCGTCGTGAAGACCTGGAGCCGTTCCTCCACCATCTTCCCCGAGTTCGTCGGTCACACCTTCGCCGTTCATGACGGCCGCAAGCATGTGCCTGTCTACGTTACCGAGGACATGGTTGGCCACAAGCTCGGCGAGTTTGCCCCGACCAGAACCTTTAAGGGCCATGCCGGTTCCAAAACAACTGGTAAATAAGGCCGAAAGGAGTATAGACAATGGAAGCAGAAGCAAGGGCTTATCTGAAATACGCCCGTATTTCTCCCCGTAAAGTGTCCATCGTACTGGACCTGATTCGCAACAAGCCGGTGGACGTTGCAATGGCTATCCTCAAGAATACCCCCAAGGCCGCTTGTGAATATCTTCAAAAGCTGTTGAAGTCGGCCATGGCGAATGCTGAGAATAACCATAACATGGATGTATCCAGACTGTACGTAGCAGAGTGCTTCGTATGTCCGGGCCCGATCCTCAAGCGCATCCGTCCCAGAGCGCAGGGCCGCGCGTATAGAATCGAGAAGAGAACTTCGCACGTCACCCTCGTGCTCAAGGAAAAAGAATAAGCAGATGAGGAGGTAAACTATGGGCCAGAAAGTAAATCCACATGGTTTCCGTGTGGGCGTAATTAAAGATTGGGATTCCCGCTGGTTCGCGAAGGACAATGTTTTCGGCGATACGCTCGTTGAAGATTACAACCTGCGCAAGACCTTGAAGAAGCAGCTGGCAGCCGCTGGCGTTCCCAAGATTGAAATCGAGCGCGATGCCTCCAAGGTGCGCGTTCATATCCACTGTGCAAAACCCGGCATGGTCATCGGCAAGGGTGGCGCAGAGATCGAAAAGCTCCGCCTCCAGTGCGAAAAGATGCTCGGCAAGCCGGTTGCCATCAATATTGTTGAAGTGAAGTCCCCGGACCTCAACGCTCAGCTGATCGCAGAGAACATCGCACAGCAGCTGGAAAAGAGAATTTCTTTCCGCCGCGCGATGAAGCAGTGCATCGGCCGCGCGATGAAGCTCGGCGCAAAGGGTATCAAGACCCAGGTCTCCGGACGTCTGGGCGGTGCAGAAATCGCTAGAACGGAGCAGTATCACGACGGAACGATTCCGCTGCAGACCATTCGCGCGGACATCGATTACGGCTTTGCAGAAGCCGCCACCACCTATGGCCGTATCGGCGTTAAGGTGTGGCTCTACAAGGGCGAGGTTCTCAACGATAACCGCAAGCCCCGCAGGGAAGGAGGCAATAAATAATGCTGTTGCCTAAGCGTGTAAAATACCGCAGAGTGCATCGTGGCCGTCTGACCGGCAAGGCATATCGCGGCAATACGGTGACCTACGGCGATTTTGGCCTCCAGGCCATGGAGCCGGCGTGGATCACCTCCAACCAGATCGAGGCAGCTCGTGTTGCTATGACACGTTACTGCAAG
>ERZ827469.3065-NODE-3065-length-11549-cov-2.750914_pt1 | contig 11549 bp, 10 predicted proteins | sample MGYA00519917_ERZ827469 | MGnify/ENA primary metagenome ERZ827469 (study PRJEB31778, sample SAMEA3449314) | human gut metagenome | biome: human gut; feature: human-associated habitat; material: faeces | place: United Kingdom | collected 2010/2012 ... | reverse complement strand
TTCACCGAGCTGCATAGAAGGGTCTCCCCCGTCTCCGGGGAGATTTTTTTCTGCCGCACCAGGTTCGCGATCATCTGGGCTCCTGTGGGATATCCTCCCAGAAGGCTCAGAATAAATACCGAAACCGTCTCCCCCGGCACCCGGAAGGCCCAGGAAATAAACCGCAGCGGGAAAAACAGCACTTCCGACAAATCAGTGAGCGATAAAAACTCTGCGATGACCATAAACATAAAAAGGGAAGGGATGACGGTTTGAATGCAGATATCGAGTCCTCTCGACACTCCCTGTGCCGCTAAATCCGCGCGCTTTAACACCAGTATCCCCGCCAAAATAATCCCCAGCATTACCAGGCTCAGCTTGATATAGTCTTTCTTTTTTATGACGCAACTGACCGCCTTCATTCCATAAATCCCTCCCCCACTAATTCCATTCCAGCGTCTGGAACGCGCCCTTCACAGTGATGGACGATTCGGTGTAACCGGACACCGAAAGGTCCTTGCCGGTAATCAACAGTTCCTTTTTGCCGACCACCAGTTTGACCATCATGTCGTCGTATTCCAGGATGGCCTTGCACCCTTCGATATAAAGTTCAGTGTTGCCGGTGATCTGAAGCTGCGGCTCCAGCACCAGCTGCACCACCGGCTCTTTGAACGCGTCAAACAGCGACTTTTTCTTTTTCGGGGATGGAGTAAACTTTGTCGTCGTGACGGTTACGGGGAAGCTTCTTGTTCATTCTCATCATGCCTTTGCACAGCAAAGGCCTCCTTTCTTACGGAATTTGGGCTGGTTTTGCTTTACCGAAATTGCCGCCTCTGCTGCGGCAAAAGCCCAAAAACGAACGTGAAAAAATATTTTTCACGCCACCGCCAAACCTTCGAAACCTGTTTTCTATTTATATTCACCGGCGCAAACGCATATACATCCAGTAGAAAATAAACGACTTTTGCAGATGATACAGAGAGGGTACAAGTTTTGTGCTTTGCGGGGCTATTTCAGATTCACTGAAACCGGCACAGAATTCTACCGCTTAAACGAGCAGAGCTCTTTTTAGCGCAGAAAGGAATGGTTATCACAATGTTAAAATGGATCGGAACAGTTCTCTTTCAGGCGGAAGGCGACGAGGTAGGTCGTTTTTTATCCCTCTGCCGGTCCGACGGCCTCAATGTCAAGCGATTTGAGAAAAACGGCAGCACTTGCCGGGGTTATCTCTCTCCCAGAGAATACAAGCAGGCAAGCTCTCTGGGAAAAAGTGTCGGTGTCCGCCTGCGGATCGAGAAAAAAATCGGTATTCCCTTTCTCCTCTACCGATACCGCAAACGGCTGGGGCTTTTTATCGGCGCAGCGGCGGCGGTGGGCATCTTGATGTTTCTCCAGTGCTTTGTGTGGGCCATTGACGTCTCGGGAAACGAGCAAATTACCGATACCCATATTCTGGCCACAGCGGAAAAATACGGGCTTAAAAAAGGGCTTTTTCTCCCAAAGGCCGATTTGGAGAAAATCGAGCTCGACATGATGGGGGATCTTCCCACCCTTTCCTTCCTTTCTCTAAACCGCATTGGCAGCCGGGTGGAAATCGAACTCAGCGAAGAATCTCCCAAGCCCTTTATCATCCCCGGCGACGAACCTTGCAACATCGTGTCCTCCAAAACAGCCCAGATTGCCGAAACCGAAGTCTACGCCGGACAGAAAATGGTCAAACTAGGAGATGTGGTCTATGAAGGGGATCTTCTGGTCAGCGGCGTGGTGGAGAGTGCCGACGGCAAAACCACTTATCACCACGCTTCCGCCAAAATTTTAGCCCAAACAAATTTTGTGAAGGAGTTCTCCGTCGCCCTCAACCAGGAGGAAAAAAACTACACCGGAAAAGAGAAAAAACGCTACCGCATCGACATCTGCGGCAAAAAGCTGCCGCTTTTTATCGCCACGTCCATCCATACACCCCACGATTCCAAAAAAGAGATGGATACTCTGCGGTTTTTCGGCATTCCTCTGCCCATCGGGCTGGAGACCGAGACCATTTCTTTTTACGAGGTACATCCCGTGAACTTTACTGAGGAACAGGCGCTGGAACTTATTGAAAAAAATATCGAAATCTATGAGCAGGAAGAGCTGAAAGACGCGGAAATCCTTTCAAAGGAAGTGTCCGCTTCGCTGGATGGCGAACTGTTTCGAGCGGAAGTACACTACCAGTGCCTCGAGGATATTGCCATTGCGCAAAAAATTGACGCGGATGTGGATCCAACGATTCCCCGCAACCCGTAAACCCTCGCATTTTGGGTAAACTAAAATTGTATTGGTGAAACAATTATCGAAAGCCCCAATCAGACTAAAAAATTTTGTATATTTCGCATAGATACAAAGCGCTATTTTTATGTTATAATACTAATAATTGTAGAATATTTGATCTAAGCTGCAATAAATGGCTGTTATTCTGTCGAAATATGGAACTGAAATAAAATGATTAAACGGAAGGACAGGAAAGATTGGCTGAAAAAATCATCACATTACAAAACGCAGAACAGGTGACCCAGCTCTGCGGCAATTACGATAAGAACTTGTATGTCCTCAAAAAAGAATATGGCGTGGAAATCGTCATCCGCGACCTGGAGGTAAAAATCCTCGGAGAAGAGGCAGATACGATCCGCTGTCAGAAGGCCATTGAAAGCCTTCTCACCCTCATCGCCGGCGGAAAGGACATCGACGAGTTAAACGTCCGGTACGCCGTTTCCATGACCGAAGAGGGCGCGGCAGGACAGCTCAAGGACTTGGGCAATGACTGTATTTGTATCACCCAGAAGGGAAAACCCGTCTATCCCAAAACGGTAGGACAGAAAAAATACATTCAAACCATCCAGAACAATACCACCCCCCTGGGCGTCGGCCCCGCCGGTACCGGCAAAACCTATCTGGCCGTGGCCATGGCGGTAAAAGCTTTCCGCGCAGGCACTGTAGAGCGGATCATTCTGACCCGGCCGGCGGTAGAAGCGGGGGAAAAGCTGGGCTTCCTGCCCGGCGATTTGCAGAATAAGGTCGACCCTTATCTGCGTCCCCTTTACGACGCGTTGTTTGACTTTTTGGGGGCGGAAAACTTTTTAAAATACCAGGAACGGGGCAATATTGAGGTGGCGCCTCTCGCCTATATGCGCGGGAGGACGCTGGATGAATCCTTCATCATTCTCGATGAGGCGCAGAACACTACTCGGGAACAGATGAAGATGTTCCTGACCCGGCTGGGCTTCGGCTCCAAAATCATCATCACTGGCGACGTGACCCAGATAGACCTGCCGGACAACAAAAAATCCGGCCTTTTGGAGGCCATGAAAGTGCTTCGCAACATTGACGACATCGGAATCGTCCGTTTTTCCGACAAAGATGTCGTCCGGCATAAACTCGTCCAGGACATCGTCAAGGCTTACGACAAATATTATGAGGAGGGCAAAATCAGACACCATGAATAAGGTTAAAGTTGTGATTTCCAATCGACAGAATGAGGTAAAGATTCCCACGGGGATTCGTTTGCTGGTTAGACGCTGCTGTAACGCAGCCCTCAAAGAAGAAAAGTTTACCGAGGACGCAGAAATCGCCGTTTCCTTTGTGGACAACAAGGAAATCCAGGAACTGAACGCCAAATACCGCAACAAGGATATTTCCACCGACGTGCTGTCTTTCCCCTTAGGGGAGAACGGCAAATATGACCGCAATGAGCAAACCGGCGCTCTTTTATTGGGCGACATCGTCATTTCCCTGCCCAAAGCGGTAGAGCAGGCCGAGTTTTATGGCCATAGCCTCCAACGGGAAATCGGCTTTTTGACGGTTCACTCCATGTTCCACCTGTTGGGATACGACCATGAAAACGGCGGCGTGGAAGCCGTCCGCATGCGGGAAAAAGAAGAGACTGTCCTGACGATGCTGGGCATCCCCAGAGGTGCCAGCTATGTATTAGAAAATGAATAAACTAGAGGAACAGCGCCGCGCGCTGCTCAAAAGCTTTCTGTACGCTTTACGGGGAATCCGTTACTGCGTCAAAAACGAAAGAAATATGCGCATCCATATCAGCGCAGCAGTTTTAATTGCTGCGTTTTCTTTCGTATACGGACTTTCTGCGGTGGAATATGGAATGCTTTTTTTCGCCATCGGTTTTGTCATCGTGGCGGAAATGTTCAACACCGGCATCGAAGTGGTCATCAATTTAGAGATGCCCTCCTATCATAACTTAGCTAAAATCGGCAAAGACGTGGCGGCAGGAGCGGTTCTGGTGGCAGCGATTACCGCCGTCCTCATTGGGCTGAGCTTATTTCTCCACTTTCCGAAGCTTTCGGACACTCTGTGGGCCATCGTAACCACCCCTCACCTGTTAATCGCTTTTATCCTGCTCATTGGGACGGGAATCCTTTTTGCCTTTTGGGGCAATCTTCTGTTTCGCCAAAAATAAGAGAACCTAAGAAAAGGAATTTTATATGAGTACAAAATCTGCATTCGTCGCCATCGTCGGTAAAGCAAACGTAGGGAAATCTTCCCTCCTAAACGCCCTGCTGGGCGAAAAAATCGCCATCGTTTCCTCCAAACCCCAAACCACCCGTACTCGGATCACCGGCGTGCTCACCGAAGGGGACTTGCAGCTGGTTTTCCTGGACACCCCCGGCTTCCACAAGGCCAAAACAAAACTGAGCGGCCATATGAATAACGTCGTCACCAACAGTATCGGCGATGTCGATCTGGTTTTGTTCGTGGTAGAGCCTAAAGGTAAAATGAATGAGGAGGAGCTGAAACTCATCGAGACTTTCAAGCAGCGGAAGCTCCCCGTTTTTCTCGTCATCAACAAAATTGATTTAGTAGAACCGGACGACATCCTCATCCGTATCGGCGAGCTGCAGAACTTACACGATTTTGAAGCGGTGGTGCCCATCAGTGTCACCGAACAAAGCGGCCTCGACATTTTGATGAAAGAGCTCTCCGCCCATACGCCGGAAGGCCCCCACTACTTCCCCGACGACACCTTGACCGATCAGCCGGAACGGGTCATCGCCGGCGAAGTGATTCGGGAAAAAATTCTCCGCAACATGCGGGATGAAATCCCCCATGGCACCGCTGTTTCCATCGAAAAAATGCGGGAACGGGAGGAAGGCGGCATTCTGGACATCGAAGCCAACATCTACTGCGAAAAAGACAGCCACAAAGGTATGATCATCGGCAAGGGCGGTTCCATGCTCAAAAAAATCGCGTCGGAAGCGAGAGCAGATCTGGAAGAATTTTTAGATGTCAAAATCAATCTGAAATGCTGGGTCAAGGTACGAGATGACTGGCGCAACAACGAAAATATCATTCGTTCTCTGGGCCTGAAATTCGAAGGATAAGGTTGGGAAGCATCGGAAAAAGCTGGAAAAAGCCTTACCTTGCAAACTTTTTCCACCTATATTTCCTCTCAAACCGTAAAAAATGATAACACAAAATCGTTTTACAGCACGGATGAGGGAGGAAACAACATGGATGACCTGAAAGCAAGCTCCGCATGGCAGCAATTCGAAAAAACCGGTAAAGTTTCGGACTATCTCCTGTTCAAAAATCTGGCCGACGTTTCTTATGGGGAGGGAAAAAACCTTGACAGTCAAAACCCACGGAATCGTTTTGGCACAGACGCCTCTCAGTTCACAGGACAAAAGATTGACCCTTCTCACTTCTGATTTGGGGCTTGTGGACGCCATCGCCCGTAACGTATCGGGCGCTCGCTCCAAGCTTTCGGCTGCGGCGGAAGTGCTGGCATACAACGACTTTTGCCTCTTTAAAGGCAAAAGCGGCTACATAGTAAACTCCGCCGATTTGGAAAACAACTTTTACGGGTTGCGGGAAGACCTTGTAAACCTTTCCTTAGCCGGTTATTTCTGTGAGCTCACCCGTTTTGTCCTCCCTTCTGAGGACAACGGCGGCGAAATCCTTCGCCTGCTCCTCAACACCCTCTACCTGTTGGAGAAAAAGAAGCGCACCCCCACCTTTTTAAAGCCTATTTACGAATTACGGCTGCTTTCCCTGTCTGGATTTGCCCCCAACCTTCAAGACTGCTGCATCTGTGGTGAAGTTGGGCAAAAAGAAGTCTATTTTCTTCCAGTGGAGGGCAGGCTCATTTGCGGGGATTGCCTTCTGAAGCATCCCTACGACCAATTAAAAATCATTCTGCCGGATGCTGTTCGCAAAGCCATGGAATACATCCTTAACGCGGACATCCGGCAGCTTTTTGCGTTCCAGCTAACCTCTGACAGCGAAAAACTGCTGGAGGCGGTGAGCGAGGCCTTCACTCTCTGCCACGCAGGGAGCAAATTCAAGTCGCTTGAATTTTACAAAAGTATCACCATCTGACTATTTTGAGGAATTATAATGAACGAAAAATACAGTAAAACGCTGGAACTGGACAAAATCCTGTCCATGCTGGCGGAACTCACCTGCTGCGACGACGCGCGGGACGCGGCCATGGCCATCGAGCCCATGACCGACATAGACGACGTCCGGCGGGAAGTGCAGCGGACAAATGACGCCTTTCAGCTCACCGTCCGCTTTGGCACCCCCTCCTTTGTACGGGTGCGCAATCCGGCGGCCCGGCTCAAAATCGCCGAGGCAGGCGGCGTATTGTCGCCCAAGGAGCTTCTAAACATCGAAGCGATCCTTCGACAGGGAAAACTGCTCGCCCAGTGGTCCAACCAGTTCCCTAACGAAGAGAACTCCATCACTGAGCCGCTTTTTTCCATCTATCAAAACAATTCCCTTATGCGGGAAATCTCCTCCGCCATTGTCAGCGAAGAGGAAATCGACGACAATGCCTCCCCAGAGCTTTCCGCCATCCGCCGCAAAATCCGGCAGACGGAACTAAAAGCCCGAGACAAAATGGAGCAGATGATCCGCTCCAGCACCTATCAGAAATACCTCCAGGACAACATCATCACCACTCGTGACGGGCGGTTTGTCATCCCGGTCAAAGCGGAATATAAAAACGAGGTGGGCGGCCTTGTCCACGATACCTCCGCCAGCGGCTCCACTTATTTTATCGAGCCTGCCAGCGTCGTGGAAGCCAACAACGAAATCCGCGTTCTACAATCCAAAGAACAGGCGGAAATCGAGCGGATTCTGGCGGAGCTCTCAGCTCACTGCGCCGATTGCAGTGAGGACATCTCCATCCTATTCCGGGAAATCATCGACCTGAATATCCTTTTCTGCAAAAGCACTCTGGCCTCCCGGATGAATGCCCAGGCTCCGAAAATCGTCGACAACGGTGTCATCCACCTGAGGAAGGCGCGACACCCTCTCATTGACCCGAAAAAAGTCGTGCCCATCGACGTGTATCTGGGAGAGGATTTTTCCTGCCTCGTCATCACCGGCCCCAACACCGGCGGCAAAACTGTCACCTTGAAAACCCTGGGGCTTCTCACTCTGATGACCATGTGTGGCCTGCTGATTCCCGTGGCCGACAACTCCACTATTTCGGTTTTTGACGAAATCTTGGTGGATATTGGCGACGAACAGAGCATTGAGCAGTCCCTCTCCACCTTCTCGGCTCATATGACGAACATCATCTCTATCTTAGGCAAAGCCGATTACCGTTCCCTTGTCCTGGTGGACGAATTGGGCTCCGGTACCGACCCGGTGGAGGGCGCCGCGTTAGCTACCTCCATCCTCGAAACGCTCAAAGCCAAAGGCTCCAAAATCGCCGCTACCACCCATTACGCGGAGCTGAAAATGTACGCTTTACAGACCGAAGGGGTGGAAAACGCCTGCTGCGAATTCGACGTGGAAAGCCTCCGCCCCACCTACCGGCTTTTAATCGGCGTACCTGGACGCTCCAACGCCTTTGCCATCTCTCAGCGGCTGGGGCTTTCCGAAGACATCATCGACCATGCAAAATCCCTCGTCCAGAGCGAAAACAAACGGTTTGAGGACGTCATCGACACCCTGGAGGAATCCCGCCACGAGTACGAGTCCTTGACCCGTCAGCTGGAGGAAAAAAACAGAGAGATCGAACGCACCCGCCAGGAAGTCCGGGAGCACAAAGAGCGCCTCTCCGCTGAAAAGGCAAAAGAGGTGGAAAAGGCCAAAAATCAGGCCATGAAAATCGTCTCCGACGTGCGGGCCCAAGCCGACGCTTTGATGGACGAGTTAAACGAGCTTCGTAAGCAGAAAGACAAGGCTGATTTCTCCGCCAAAACCTTGGCCGCCCGGTCAGGGCTCAAAAACCGTCTGGACAAAATCCATGACGCGGCAAACCCCATCGCAAAGCGGGAAAATATCAGCTATACCCTGCCTCGCCCCCTGAAACCCGGCGATGAGGTGCTCATCTTCGATATCGACAAGGAAGGCACCGTCATCAAAGCCGCCGACAAGGCGGGAAACGTGCTTGTACAGGCGGGCATCATGAAAACCAAGGTGAACCAGTCAAATCTCCGGCTTTTAGACAAAAAACCGAAAGTCAAGTTCGGCGGTTCCACCATCAAGCCCTCCCGGGGCACCGCTCAAAGAAACGCCAAATCAGAATGCGATCTTCGAGGTATGACGGTGGAGGAGGCGCTGATGGATTTGGACAGCTTTATCGACAACGCCGTGCTGTCAAATCTCCATCAGATCACCATTATCCACGGCAAGGGAACCGGCGCCCTCCGCGCCGCGGTGCAGCAGCATCTTAAGCAGCATAAAAATATCCGAACCTTCCGCCTGGGCGTCTTTGGAGAAGGCGAAGCGGGTGTCACCATCGCCGAATTGAAATAGCAGAAAAACTCCCCCTCATACGAGGGGGAGTTTTTTAGAAACTTTTCCTTATTCCGCAATGATTTCGTTCCACAAATCCTGAATCAAAAGATTTGTCTCATCAGGGAGGTTTACAAAGCTCTCGCAATTTGAGAGCACTTCGTCGGAGGGGTAAATAATCGGATTGTTCTTCACTTCGTCCGGCAGAGCGTCGTAGACGTTTGTCAGCGGAGTGGAGTAACAGATTTTCTCGATGTTCGCTACACCGATTTCGGTGTCGCACATAAAGTTGATGAATTTTTCGGCCAATTCCTTGTTGGGGCTGCCTTTGGGGATGCACATGGCGTCGATAAAGACGTTGCTGCCCTCTTTGGGAATGACAAACCCCAAATCCGGGTTCTCAGCGATCATCGTCACCGCGTCGCCGGCGTAATAGGGGGCCACCGCCGCCTCGCCAATCTCCATTTTATCGAAAATCTCGTCCATTACATAGGTCTGGAGCACATCCTTCTGCTGTTTGAGCAGGTCCGCCGACGCGCGGATTTCCCCTTCGTCGGTGGTGTTCTGAGAATACCCCAGAAGCTTTTCGGCAATACCGAAAGCGTCGCGAGAATTCAGAAACATCAGGATGTTGTCTTTGTACCGCTCATCCCACAATGCGTTCCAGCTGTCGGGAGTCTCTTCCACCATGGTGCTATTGTAGATGAGGCCCACAGTCCCCCAGGTGTAGGGAACGCTGTATTCGCCGGTAGGGTCATAATCAGTGGCCTTAAATTTCTCCATGATGTACTGGTTGTTGGGGATATTCGACATATCCAGTTTTTCGAGCATGTCTTCTTTAATCATACGGGAAATCATGTAATCGGACGGAATGATTACATCATAGCTGACCGAGCCGCTCTTGAGTTTTGTATACATTTCCTCATTGGTAGAGAACATGTCATACTGGACGTTGACGTTAAACTTTTCCTCAAACTCCTTAATGGTATCCAAGGTGTCGTCGGTGCCATCAGAAATGTACTCGCCCCAGTTGTAGACGTTGAGAGTCGGTTTGTCCTCTCCGCCTGCGCCGCATCCGGTCATGGTCATCGTGCCCAGCATCAGGGCCGCTGTCAGTGAAACAGCAAGTAGTTTTTTCATTTATCTATCTCCTTTAAATATATTTCACCAGGGCTACAGAGGTTTTTCCACCTTTTTGGCCCGTTTGGCTTCTACAACGTTCATAATAATCAAAAGTGCCAATACAATCAAGAAAATGATGGTCGACAGGGCGTTGATCTGGGGATTGACCTTTTTCCGCACCATGGCGTAAATCGTCGTGGGAAGCATTTTAAAGCCGTTGCCCGCCGTAAAGTAGGTGACGACAAAATCGTCCAGCGAAAAGGTAAAGGCCATCATAAAGCCCGATAGAATCCCCGGCATGATTTGGGCGATGACCACCTTGAAAAAGGCCTGTATCGGCGTACAGCCCAGGTCCAGCGCCGCCTCGAAAAGATTCTGGTCCATCTGCCGGAGTTTCGGCAGCACGTTTAATATCACATAGGGCAGGCAGAAGGTGACATGTGCGATAAGCACCGTCACAAATCCCATCGGAATGTGGAATACGTTTTTAAACCAGACAAACAACAGCATCATCGAGATACCGGTGACGATTTCAGGATTGAGCACCGGAAGATAGGTGACGTTCATAATGGCAGCCCGGCTTCTTTTGCCCATTTTGCTGATGCCAACAGCCGCCAGCGTCCCCATAATCGTCGCAATCATGGACGAACAGAGCGCCATGAGCAGGCTGTTGAATAAGCTTGTCATAATCAGCTCGTTTTCAAAAAGCTGATTGTACCACTTAAAAGTAAATCCGGTAAACAGAGCCCGTGATTTGGACTCGTTGAAAGAAAAGACGATGAGCACCAGAATCGGCGCGTACAAAAAGGCAAAAATCAGCCCCATGTAGAGTTTGGAACCCAATTTAGTCTTATTCATTACCGCTGTTCACTCCTTTCTGGGAATTGGGCGTTTTTGACGGCTTTGCCGCAAAATTGTCGCCCTATTATTGGCGGCAAAGGCCCAAAACCGGGTTTGAAAGTTTACTTTCAAACCAGCATGCCCTCCATTTCTTCATCGTCGAAATGGTTGATAATGCCCATGATGATAAGGATAATCACCATTAAGACAAGCGACATGGCGGAACCTACGTTAGGGTTGTAGACACTCCCCAAAAACTGCTGCTCGATCAAATCACCGATGAGCAGATGTTTGCCGCCGCCCAACATTCTCGAAATGATGAAGGTGGACACAGACGGTACGAAAACCATGGTGATACCGGTGATGATGCCGGGCAGGCTCAGTGGAATCAGTACCCGCAGCAGCACGTGGAAACTGTTGGCGCCCAAGTCCTGGGCAGCCTCAATGACCGACTTGTCGATTTTCACCATAATGGAATGAAGGGGCATAATCATAAAGGGTAGGAAGTTATACACCATGCCCAGCACTACCGCTCCCTGGGTGTTTATCATGTTAAACGGCCCTATCCCGAAGAGCCCCAAAAACTTGTTGATGAGGCCCTCCTTTTCCAACAGGGTCATCCAAGCGTAGGTACGCAATAGAAAGCTCATCCACATGGGAAGCATCAATAGCATCAGCATGGTCCGCTGGGCTATCTCGCTCATACGGGACATCATATAGGCGATGGGAAACGCCAATACAAGACAAATCAGCGTGGCAACAACCGACAGATTGATAGACTTTAAGAAAACGTGCGCGTATTTTCCGATGCCCAAAATGTTGTCAAAGGTAAATCCACCCTCTCTGGAAGAAAAGGCAAAAAA
>ERZ827469.3064-NODE-3064-length-11550-cov-11.155633_pt1 | contig 11550 bp, 12 predicted proteins | sample MGYA00519917_ERZ827469 | MGnify/ENA primary metagenome ERZ827469 (study PRJEB31778, sample SAMEA3449314) | human gut metagenome | biome: human gut; feature: human-associated habitat; material: faeces | place: United Kingdom | collected 2010/2012 ... | reverse complement strand
CGCTTTATCGACGAAAAGAAACCCGCGCCCGCTCCGGCAACAGCGCCGAAAAAAAATGCGGCACGGGAAAAAGCGCCCGCCGAAGATCTTCCCGGCGACAAACAGGAGCAGGCGGACAAGCCGAAGCACAGCGACACACTGACAGCGGACGAAACGCGGGAAGGCAGCAAACGGTTCGTGCTGCTGCCGAACAGCAAAAAACGGGCGTTTTTGAAACTGAGCCGCGCGTATCTGTCCCGCTGCCGGTATGCGGGCGACACGAAAAACCCGCCCACGGTTCCCTTCCTCCGCCCGGATTGGATCCCCGAAATCCAGCCGGAAGAACCGCCCACCGAAGAAGAGCTGCGGCGCAGGGCGTACCGGAAAAACATCGTCGGCGAGGAAGATCTCCGCCGTCCCACGCCGAAAACTGTTATCAACAATAATCCGCAGGGGCTCAGGCGATATATCTTTTACAATGAATGGCTTGCCTGTAAAAACGGGTTTTTGTACTATCTGATCCCGCTGGCGATCGGGGTGATCTTTTTAATTATCAACCTGTTCCGGCATAACTTTTTCATCAACGCGGGCGTTGCGGCGTGCGTTTTGGGAATGGTGCTCGCGGCGGGCAAAATTGCAAAAAACTTAACCAACCTGAAAACGCTGCTGCTCAATATTTTCTTTATCCTGTTGTTTATCGCGGCGTTGGTATTGGCGATACGGTTTATCCCCGGATTCCGGGAAGGGATCTATCTGCCGTTCAGTCTGAAACTGCTCGTGATCGTATTCGATGTATATTATTGCGGAAAATTCTATGCGTATTTCGCGATCGCTTATGCGGGCGATTGTCAGCTGGATTTCGGGAACACGGTGCGCATCAACGCGGGAAAGCCCCGCAGCGGCAAGACCTCGAACGCCGTTCACGACGGACGGATCCTCGCTTTGAAAATGTGGGAACGGCTGCAATATGATTTTTGGGATTGGCACAGCCGCGAGCCTGAGATCCTCGCGCGGAACGACAAGGACGAGCTGCTGCAATATCACGAGATCAAAATCAGTTACAATTTTTACGTTATGCGCCCGTGCATTCCGTGTCTTTGGTCGAACATCGGTATCGAGGACGATCGGGGTTACCGCTGCCACAAAATAACGCTCGCGCACCTGCGCGGCATCGAGCGGCTGCCTTTGTATTCCGTTGTCGTTCTCGATGAAATAGGCGCGGTTTTGAAAGCAGAACTTTCCAACGACCGCGAAGGTCGCCCCTACGACGTTTCGGATATGTTCCGCCTCGGCGGGCATTTCCTGAAATGGGCAGTGATCGCGTGCGAACAGGATTTCAATAATATCTATATCGATTGCCGCAGGGTGGTCGGGTTCAATCAGCTGATCAGCGGGCAGGAATGGGTTTGCCGCCCGGGCTTGCTTTGGGGAATATATAACTTTTTTAAGTTCATCATTTCCGACCATATGCAGAAGAAACAGAAGCGCCGACCGAAACTCGCACATTTTATGCACGGTTTTGAAAGGTTCGTTCGGTCGGTAGGATTCCGCAGTTACAAGCTGGCGTATGTAACGAACACGCAGACAGACGCGGCAATCAGCGGCGCGAGCGAAGATCAGAAGGCGATGAAGATCGACGGGAAAGCGCGGCGGATCGTGCCGTCATCGCTGGCGGCGAGGTACGACGACCGCGCATATAAACAGCTTTATCCCTCGTATTTCGACAAAGAGATCAAAGGCGAGTTGCACCCGGCGCTGCATATCCGCGGAACGGACACGAAATACGGGCGGCAATTCGTGAACACGTCGAAGGCGATCGAGGAGAAACGCGGCGCGATAGACGAGCTCGTGCGGGGGCTGAACGCCGCGGCGGGCGGAAGTTCGTTTAATGGCAGCGGCGTGAAACGCCGCAGAAAAAATCGGGGGAAGAAAAATATGCCGTAGCGCCCCGAAAGGGGCGAAAGACGGGGACGGAAAGTGCGGCGAAAGGAGAAAGACGGGCGCGTGCGCCCGTTGCTCCGCGCCGCCGTCCGCCCCGTCGGCGCAGGCGTATTTTTCCCGATTTTTTGGAGCGGGAAAAGCAAAAAAACATTTTGCGCAGAAAAACGGGTTTCAGATAAATGAATGTGAAATCCGAATGAATCAAAAAAAAGCCGTAGGAGCGTAGCGACGAAGGCAGTTTTTTTGCCACCCCTTCCCGAAAGGGGCGATAGCACGAAAAAACGGCGGAATATCCGCCGAAAGGAGGAAAAAAACGCAATGGACGGGCAAATTCATGTATATGATCTGACGAGTTTCGGCGAACGGCTGGGAGAGATCAAGCGTGCGCTGCTGATCCTCGATGTTTTCGTACAGATCAAGGACAGGCTGAACAGGATCCGCGTCAGCAAGCGGGAGCTGGCGCGGGCGCTCGGCATCGGTTACAGAACGGTGTCGCTGCACGTCGAAATTTTAGCGAAAAACGGGGCGATAAAATACCGCTATTCCGGCTCAGCCCGTTTAAACCCGTTTTTTTCTTTCGACGGCACGGCGGACGAATACGAGCTCGCCCTCCGCGAATGGAATTCGTTCCGTTCCGATATCCCCGCACTCAAACCCGAATATTTACAGCGCCCGGCTTAACCGAGGCAAAGGAGAAACACCGATGAACAACAAGTACGACAGAAGATGTCCCCTCTGCGGCGGAAACCTTCGACCGGAAGCGCGGATCAGAACCGCGCCCAAAGATTGGAAGAACGTCGAAAAAGGCGAACTCGAATACACGAGAACGATCGCGGGAGCGGGGCGAGGCGCGGCTCGCGTGCGCATAAAGGTCAAAGAGCACGGCGGCACCCCGGTAAATACATATACGATGTACGTCTGCCCGGCGTGTAAAATAGGCTTTCACTTCAAAGACACGCTGCCGCCCCTCCCCAAACCGCAGAAGGATTACAGCAAAATGACCGTCCGCGAATTCAAGCGGATCAATAACTGCCTGTAAAGGCACACTTCGGGGGCGTACTATGTTATATTTCTTTACGATCTTTTCCGACAATTAAGCCGACGATCCCGCCGGCTTTTTTGGCTTGCTAAAACTACATATAAAGAGCAAGGCAGGGCAGCCTCTTCATAATCCTCGGAAGTGCGGCGAGCTTCCACCCCTGTGAACAAAAGAAGTCGCCATATACTGCCGCTGCAAGCGCGGCGGGAGCGCCAAGCGGCTGGGCGCGGTATAAATGATAGCTCGGGGCAGGGCTCGGCTCTCCGGGAACGGAGAAAGGCTCGCGCAAAGCGCTCAGGCAGTCGGGTGGGCGCGTCGATATTTTCGATACAAAAGCGCGTGAACGTGCGATGCTGCGACGAGGCGAACGAAGCACATCTCGCAAGACGCTTTCCTCCCCCTGTTTCCTCTGTGTCTTTTCCGATGCAGGGGAAACACACGTTTCCGAAAAATGTCGGAACGCTGCAAAGGGGGTTTTGCTGTCTTTTTCCCTTTCTTTGTAAAGGGAAAACTGCTCCGCAGCTCGAAGGCTCGCAAAGCAGCATAATGCTTCGCTGCCTTCCCGTCAAACGTTTTGATAAAAAATGTTCGTTCCGGCAAGCGCAGCGCGCCGCCGTTCCGGCGTTGCGCCGGACTTCTCCCCCGCCCGCGTTCCCGCGCTTTCGGTCAGTTGACTGACCGGGAAATCTTCGCCCGATGCAGCTTCCGGCAGACAATCTTATATCCGCAAATTTCGTCAAAAAAACCTTGCCTATTTCGACAAGGTTTGATATACTTATAGAGCCGAACGGAGCATCCCCAGCTCCGTGAAGCAAGGTGCAGGGGCAATCCTGCCGGCGGTTAGCACTTCCACCGCGTTCGCGGAAAGGAGGTGATGTCCGATGGAATATCTTTTGATACTGTTAATTTTATTAGTGGTACATAGGATTATGAAAGACGACAGAAAAAAATAACCGCCCTCGGGGATAGCCGATGACGGTTAATACAGAAATCGCTTAAAGGCTAACCGCCTATACCGGTTTGCCCCTTTGCACTTTTAATATACATCATAATTTCGCTTTTGTCAATACTTCTCCGCAAAATTTTTGCGGAAATTTATTTGCAAAAGTATCAAAAATTAAGGTGTCAAACATAGTTTTTCAAGGTGTCAAAAAAAGGCGCAAAATTTTAAAATCGGGTTTTTACGATTTTTTCAAAAAAAATCATAGAAAAAAATAATAAATTTTTTTTGCGGGCGCGAAATGGGGTTCAAGAGGTCGAAAGTTCAAATCTTTTCACTCCGACCAAAAAAGCGGTTTTTCGTTTGATATTCGCGAAAAACCGCTTTTTTTACGCGGGAGGACGGAATGAACCATACAGGAACGGTCACTTTATACACCGAACGGCTGATTTTGCGCCGATTCACCGAAAACGACGCGCCCGCTATGTTTGAGAACTGGGCGGCGGACGAAAAAGTTACGCAGTATCTTCCCTGGAAGGAATATAAAAGCCTTTCTGAAACGCAGAACTATCTGCGGGAAGTGACGGCGCGCTACGCCTCCCCCGATTTCTACGAGTGGTGCATCGTTCTGAAAGAAACGGGCGAACCCGTCGGTTCGTGCGGCGCTGTGCAGGTCAACGACGATTTACGCGCCGTGGGGCTGGGCTGCTGTCTTTCCCGGAAAGTCTGGGGGCTGGGGCTTGCACCCGAAGCCACACAGGCGATGCTGCGGCACTTTTTTGAAACGGTAGGCGCAGAGCGGATTTCGGCGGCGCACCACGAACCCAACCTGAAATCCGGCCGCGTGATGCAGAAATGCGGCATGACCTACGAAGGCACCCTCCGCAAAAACGCGAAGGATAAAAACGGCAACCTTGTGAATACCTGCGTGTATTCCGTCCTTGCGGAAGAATATTTTTCGCGAAAAAAAAACAATGCGCCGCATATTTAAGGAAAAATTTTCCGCTTTTTACGGTTTTTTTTGCATTTTTACGAAAAAATCGCTGAATTTATTGAAAAATCATTGAAATTTTTCTCAATCGATGCTATAATAGTAACAACATTTCGTTTTGGAGTTCGATCAGATCTTTTTATACGAACGGATCCCGAAGGGCGCGCAGACCGCGGCGGTCTATGCCTACAAGCGGGGCGAAAAGTCCCTCATCGGCACGGCGGAAATCGTTTCCGAACACGATTACTATTTGTCATCGGCAGCGAACTTCGGCGGCGGGAGCGTTTCGGGAATGGATTCGGAAGATTTTTGGACGGAAAATTATTAGCATATCCCGCGCGGCAAGGGGCGCGCGCATAGTATCTCCTTAGGCTGCCGCCCGATCACGAGCGGGGCGGCAGCCGCTGAGGGGCGCGGTCAGTCAACTGACCGAGGAGGAAAAAATGGAACTCGGTGAAATTTATCTGACAAGCGAAGATCTGAACGCATACGACACGGCGGGAAATCTCGCGGCGGAGATCGCAATTCTAACGGAAGAGATCGGGCGGGAGGCAAAACTCGCGGCGAAGAGATTTCAGCGGTTGGATCTCGAAGGATATAAAAAGCACCGCGGCGAAGCGGCGGAAATGTATAAACAGCTGTTTGTCCTGCAAAGAAAATTGCGGGAAGAAATAGAAAAAACAGAAAAGGAGAAGCAAAGATGAAAACGAAAAGCAAAAAAGCGGTCGCCGCGGTGATCGGGATTTTGGTGGCGGCGCTGCTGGCGTGCAGCGTGCTGCTGGTGCAGTATGTGAAAGAAGATCTCGCGCCGCAGGTGCCCGAAGCGAGCGCGCCGACAGAGAACGGCGGAATGCTCATCGGCGAAGGCGAGGGCGCGGGCGTTTCGCTTTTGAGCGAAAAAATAGAGAAAGCGGATTATGAGGCTTACGGCGTTTCGCCGCTGGCAGAATCCGCCTATACCCTGACGGCAACGGTCGAGCCGGCAAACGCACCGGATAAAGCGGTGGATTGGTCGGTGGCGTTCGTGAACCCCTCCTCCGAATGGGCAACGGGAAAGACCGTAACGGATTACGTTACCGTAACGCCGACGAGCGACGGCGCGCTGACCGCAACGGTGCAGAATCTGAAAGCCTTCGGCGAGCAGATCAAGGTTACAGTTACTTCGAGGCAAAACAAAGATGCATCCGCCAACTGTTCCGTAGATTATGCAAAACGAATCGTAGATGTTTCGGTTAATTTCAATAATCATTATACCATTACTTCAACTGCGGAAACATTTCAAACGGAATTACAATTGATACCCAACGTAACAATGTCCCCCGATGATATTATTGTAAATTATACTTATTCGGATTATACCGTTGAAGACTCGTTTACGATGTCTGTTCCGAAAGTTCAGCTAAATCCTGCATTTGTAAACGCATTTAAATCAAAGATGTCCGAAACAACAATGGATGAATATTATCAAGGATTTATAAATTCAATAGAACCAGTAAAAACGGATATGACTTCCGTTTGGACTGATAATGTGTATATTCGCCTTGATGTTTTAGGAGGATTGATTTCAAACTCATTCGACGGAGAAACTTATTCGCTCGAAGATTATATATTTTTAGGCGGAGACTATTTGATGAATTTAATCATTCCCGCACTTTCAGAAAATGAAGATATGTATCTTTCTACGGTTGAATTTGTATTTTCCGGAACGTATTCCGAATTCAGCTTTTCTGCAAAACAAACTGTTGATGTAGAATCTTTAAATTATAGCGTAGTAAAAATCGATATTAACGACAATTCTCTAATATTCTAAACGGTTTTATATTGCATTCACAATATAAAAAATACGGCGCGGAAACGCGCCAAAGGAGGTAAAAAAGGCGGTGGCAATGTGGAAGAAGATCGGGATTGCGGTGTTGGTGCTGGTACTCCTTGCGGGTATCGGAACGGGAATATATTTCATCGTAAAAGCATCGCAGGAAAATGCAAAACCTGCGGAAGTGTACCAAGAAATAGATTTTCTCGAAGATAGTTACATAGCGGGCGAAAAGATCGTGCTGCGGGCGAAATTCCAAGACGATAAGGCTTTCACCTCTATCAAATACAGCATCGACAGCGGCGAAGAAAAAGCGCTCGAATCGACGACCGGGGAAACGGCTGACAATGAAGATCTCGACGGAAAGAACGGAGAATTTTACATCGACAGCGGGATCGAAACGCTCGACACTACGGGATTAAAGACCGGGACGCACGTTCTGCAAATCTACACGGTGCAGGACAATGTGCAGATCTTGCAGTACGAGCACATCTTCACGATCAAAGCGGCGGCATAACGGCAAAGGCAGCGGGGCGGGCGACTGCCCCGCAATATCCCGCGAAGGAGGAAAGAAACATGAAAAACATCATCGGACTGCTGTGGGGTTTGCTGATCGTGGCGTTGATCGCCGTCGGCGGGTATTATCTTTCCACGCGGGTATCGTGCGCGCCGGAGCAGACGGAAACGAGATACGGCATCGAGATCAACGGCAGCGTTTACGAGGACGGCGACGCGGCTGCCCTGAAAACCGGAGTCAACGAGCTGAAACTCGTGCGCCCCGCGGGAAGCGGCGGAACGGTGAAACTCGAAGTGCACCGAAACCCGGAAGCGGATTTCGAATTTAAAGCGGACGGCAAAACGATGAGTTTCGCCTCGCTGGATAACGTAACGGCCGCGTTCGAGCTGACGGCGGGAGAGAACGGCAACCCGATCCTGACGATCGAGGAAGGGATCACGATGACGAAGATCCTGCAAGCGTTGTTCCCCTCGAACGTGATCACGAACGTTCCGGAAAGCGCGGACGCGCTGGGCGGCGGATATTTCTATCTGCTGGCGGATTTCGGCGGGGAAAACACGGTAAAAGTGGATCTTATTTTCGGCGAAAACTCCTCCGTAACGATCACGCTCGATCCGGGGCAGATTATATTTTAACAAAGCAAAAAGGAGAAAAACACGATGAACGAAGTATTAAAAAAGGAAGAAAACGAACTGCTGCCGATTGCGGAAGAGTTCTTAAAACAAACGCGGCTGGATCTCGACGATGCGAAAATGAGTTTTTTCAAGATCGGGTTCCGGCTGAACGAGGCGAACCGCGGCGGTTATTTCCGCGCGCTGGGGTACGAAGATATTTACGCGCTCGCGCTGGACGAGTTCGGCTTTGAAAAGACAACGACCAAAAACCTGATGGCGATCAATTATAAATATTGCGTTCACGGCACGGGGAGCGGATATTCCCCCTATTCGATGCAGATCGCGGAGAAATACAGGAAGTATTCGCAGACTCAGCTCGTGGAGATGCTGCCGTTAATGGATACCGAGCGCGAACACGTTCCGGAAGATTTCACGATTTCGGAACTCAGGGATTACAAAAAGGTGTGCAAGAATCCGACGGTTTACGGCATTTCGTGGACAAGTTACAGGAAAGATCCCCGCGCTTCGGTGAAACAATACCGCGAGAAAAAAGCGGAAGAAGAACGCAATGCGCAGCAGGGTGAAACGATTGTTTTCGACGGGCAGATGTATTTCACGGACACGGGCGAAACGGCGGAGTTCCACCAAAGCGGCGGAGAACTGCACGCTTTGCCGGTCAGTCAACTGACCGAAGAGGAAGATCTCTGCGGCGCGCTCGGCGAAGTGCTGGAAGAATGCGAAGAAATCTCCGAAGAAGAAAGCGCGGCGAACACGATGCAGCGGCTGCGGGAAAAATACGTGCTTTTAAACGAAGCGTTTGCCGAAGCGGGAAGATCTTTCCCCGCGCCCTCCCCCGCCGTGAAAATCCCCCGCCACGTTTTCAAGAACAAAACCGAACGCGAGGCGTTTATACGGGACATCAAAAATTTTCCCGTCCTCGTGCTGCACTGCGAGGAATTACAGCTGACCGTACGCCGCTGCGATCTCGCCAACGGCGCGAAGATCTATCACACGGAATATAAAGAGTATCACGATTGGAACAAGCAGACATCGACCCGCGAGCGGCTTTGCCTGATCGACGTACAGGAAAAAGCCGAACGCACCGGACACAACGCCGGCGGCACCTTCTCCCCCAAAACCTACACGCTCGAAGGCACCGCCCCGACGTATATCGTCGATTATATGACGAAATTCAAGGACGAGATATGACGTTTGCGGAATTTATCCGGCTGCACCCGCGCATCAGATTTGACAATGCGGACAAGCTCGCCGTGAAAAGTTACGGAATAGACCTTGCGAAACTGCACGAAGCGATTGGGCGTTCTTCTTGGCTCAAACGAGCCGTGCGGCTCGGCTGGCTCATAAGATCTTATGCGGAGATCCTTTCCGGCAAATACGACGATTATCCGAAAAGATCTCTTCCGGCTTGCGGGCACTACTCGGGCGAACGCAAGTACACCAAAGCGCAGCTCGATTCGCTGATCGACGATATAGACAGCATCGAATTTTAATTTCCCCGGCAAGACCGGGGAACACACCGCGGGGAAACTGTTCATCGGTGTTCGGGATGCAAGAATCCCGCCCCGCGCTCCTTTGAAATTTTACTACGGGGAAAGGCGTATGAAACGGGAAACGATAACGAGGATCATCTGCACGGCAATGGCGGCGCTGCTCATATACAGCAGCGTGCCGAAGGCATACGCCGAAGAGGAAAAAACCTATGCCTTCGACGCGGTGAGCGTGGAAAAAGACCTCGAAAGCATTGAGGGATTCAATTACATAAATTATCCGTATGATCCGGTCGGATTCCACTCGCCGCAGATCTTCAACGTGGCGGAATGGGCGTATTCGTTCGACGAGGCTCGGCGGGACGATTATGCCCTGTACGTATATTTTTACAACCCGCAGGGGCTGGACATTCACGAGGATTCAAATCAGAACAAGATCGTGCTGGCGGTGGATTACGACAAATACCCCATAACGCAGGACAGCCTGCCGACAAGCTATGAAACGTTCGATCTCGCTTTCTGCTCGAAAACGGGCGGAGATTATGCGAATCTGTTTTACAAATACAGGGTGATTGACCACGAAAGCGCGGACGGTAAGACGATTGCGGAACGGGTGAACAGCAACGGGCGGCGATACGATATTTCGGAGATCCTCTTAAAAACACGCGGCGAGGATAACGCGACGGCTTACGGCGTGGGCGGCACGTATTATTTCACGGGCTATGCGGCGGGCTACGGAGCAGACGAAAACGCTGCATCGACATTGACGTGCGAGGTCGTTGACCTCGAAACCGTTGAGCTCGAAGTCGAATCGACGTTCTTCCGCACGGAGAGTTCCTCGCTCGGTAAAGGATATCAGAATCAGCTCAACACCGTTTATTTCGGAATCCCGAACGAGCTGCTCAATAAATACGGCAGCTTGCAAAGGGTAAAAGCTGAATGGTATGAATACAAAACGAAACCGATTTATATTATCAACAGATTTGATGCGTATGATAAACTTATCGGAGCAGTAGGAAAACAACTCGCTTCAAATTACGATGAAAATTTATATTACGGTTTAGGTTTCGGACGGGGTGAAAGCGGCGGAACTTCATTTGTCCGTGTAAGCTATAACCAAGGGTTTAATATTTACGAATATAGCGGAGCTTTTTCGGCGGTTAGCGTAATAAACCCATTGACCAGAATCGAATATCTTTTCAAAACCGAAACGGATCAACAGAGTTTGGAAAACTTCGTTTTAGACGGGGACATCTTAAAAAAATACATATTTGACTACGGAAAAGGAAGCGCGCAACTTCCGATAAAAGACGGAACTATCAGCGCAGATTTGTTTGAAAACAATGTTGATAATAATCGGACAATGGGAAAAAATGTTGCCGAGATCGATGCCGGAGATGAATTCAATATGCTTTCCTATGATGAAACGCATAATTTTTGGGAAAAGCTGTTTGAATACGGGTTGTTTGCTCCCGATACAGACGATACATATAAAAACATTCCGCCGATCTACGCGGTAACAAATGCAGATCTTTCAAAAAGCGACGAAGAAATCGCAGCGGGGTTATTTATAGATGAAAGTGATGTTTCAGATTTTAAAGAATATGCAGCCGCTGCAACATTAAGAAATGAAACGGTACATCTGTTCCGATTTGGTCAAACGGACTATTTCAGCGAATACGGAGTAGTTACAAGAAAGGACGGAGATTACTCAAACAGCGCGATGCGCGCGCAAGAAACAGTATTCTTTGATTTCACCGTAATTTCGCTGACTTTCAACAAAGAAGGCGTTTACAAAGTGATCCCCGCGGTAAGTTCTCCGACTGATATTATCGCAGACGTTACTCCTCCGCCAGAGGAATCTTTCTGGATTTGGGAGGCAATTAAAGATTGGTTCGGCGGTTTATTGGAAACACTCGGTGCGTGGGGCGTGCTGGTGCTCAGCATCATCATCGGGATTATACTCCTGATCATTGAATTAAAGATTTTGGAAACCGTCGGAAAAATAAAAAATACGGCGCTACGGGTTATTTTCATCATTGCGCTTTTGGCACTGTTCGTGTATTTGGATTATTTGGCGGTGAACTTCGTGATCACGACGATCAACGGCTTGGGCGGGCTGGTATAACGGAATGAACGCGGAAGAATTCAGGCGCTTTATCGACGAAAAGAAACCCGCGCCCGCTCCGGCAACAGCGCCGAAAAAAA
>ERZ827469.3062-NODE-3062-length-11554-cov-3.941734_pt1 | contig 11554 bp, 9 predicted proteins | sample MGYA00519917_ERZ827469 | MGnify/ENA primary metagenome ERZ827469 (study PRJEB31778, sample SAMEA3449314) | human gut metagenome | biome: human gut; feature: human-associated habitat; material: faeces | place: United Kingdom | collected 2010/2012 ... | reverse complement strand
AGAAAGAGCAGCACCTTTATTTGTTCCCGGAGCAATGAAGTCAATCCAGATATTTCCGGAAGTAACAACCTTAATCTCTGCACCGAACATTTCCTGTAAGTGTTCTAAATATTGCATGATTACTTTTGTGTCATCAATCATATTACAGATTGCAATCTTGAGAAATGGACCTTCGATTTTGCTTAGGTCGTCTACAATTTTTGTTGTGTTCTGCATGACATTTACAATATGATTTACAAAAGCTTCATGATTATCTTCAATCAGACAAGCATCTTCTCTGGAGATGAGAATATCAAAATTCGGTGATTTTTTCACTTCATCTATAATGCGGCAGGCAAGGTCATCTGCAATTATTCCGCGAGAGATTACCTTTCCCTGATGAATACAGATGGAACCATTTTCTCCAATATAGGAAATCTCGTCCTTAATCTCAGAAAACAGTCTGCGCTCATTATCATACTGGCGTCCGCTTGCAGTAACAAAGTGAACCCCTTTCTGTGTCAGTTCATGAATCAGCTCTATGGCACGAGGAGTCAGTTTCTGTGCTCCGTTATGAAGAAGCGTACCATCAAGGTCGCTTGCGATTAATTTGATCATATGTAAAATCCTCCTGATTTTTCAAACTCTGTTTACGCAAAAAAAGTTTAACATCATCTTTCGAAAGAATCAAGAAAGTTATTTCGCAATCACTTCTTCTGCACGTTTCAATGCGGCACTGATATTCGGCTGGAAGTTCTCTTTTCCAACCAGCTCTGTGAATCCGGCTTTCTCCATAACTTTCATTGGCTGTTCGTTGACGTGGGAAAAGACAACCGTAATTCCCTTTGACTCACAGACTTCTACCAGATCAACCAAAGCATTCATAGCAGTACTGTCCAGTGCAGGAACGCTTCGCATACGAAGAACGAGGCAGGTAGTAAAATCTTTTACGACAATGTGTTCGATCGCACTTGCTGCTCCGAAGAACAGAGGTCCTGAGATCTCATAGACACGGATCTGCAGTGGAAGCTTCTTCAGATGTGCATCCACATCCGGTGTATCATCGTCCACGTAAGTCCAGCCATCGACATGCGTTTCCTCACTCATACGCTTGATGAAGAGAAGACATGCAAGCACCATGCCGATCTCGATCGCAACCACAAGATCGAACAGGATCGTGAGAATGAAAGTTGCAAATAACACGATGATATCACTTTTCGGTGCAGTGCGGATTAAGTGTACGAATGTACGCCACTGGCACATATTGTATGCTACGATAAACAGGATTGCTGCGATGGTCGGCATTGGGATCATTCCGGCGAATGGCATCAGTACGACGAGTACGATGACCAGTGTGATGGAGTGCACCATTCCGGCAACCGGTGTGCGTCCGCCATTTTTGATGTTGGCAGCGGTTCTTGCGATCGCTCCTGTGGCAGGGATACCTCCGAATAAAGCAGAGGCGATATTACCGGCACCCTGGGCAACCAGTTCCATGTCGGAACGGTGCTTTCCGTTGATCATTCCGTCTGCGACGACGCAGGAAAGAAGTGATTCGATCGCAGCAAGCACAGCAATGGTAAATGCATTTGGAAGCGCATTTTCTATAATGTGCAGATTCACAGCCGGCAGATGAAATGCCGGAAGCGAATTACTGATCGTGTAAAGATTTCCAATTGTAGATACCTTAAGCGGCAGGAACTTTACCATCAGGATTCCGACGATAACGGCAATCAGGGAACCCGGAATCTTTTTGAAGATCACCGGTGAGATGATCAGGATCGCAAGGCTTACGATACCAACGATCAAAGCAGCGGTATTCATGGTAGAAATATTTTCAATAAATGCTTTGAATTTTTCTGTGGTTTCAATCGGCTTTACGCCGTCCGGATAAGTGACTCCGAAGAAATCCTTTAACTGTCCGATGACGATCGTAACGGCGATTCCGGATGTGAAGCCGGTTGTGATCGTATACGGAATGAATTTGATCAGACTTCCGAAGTGACAAAGGCCCATCAGGATCAGGAAGATACCTGCAAGGATGGTTGAAATCACGAGCCCGTCCAGTCCGTCTTTGGCGACAATACCCGCAACGATGGTTGCAAATGCAGCGGTCGGTCCGGCAATCTGTACACTGCTTCCACCAAGTGCAGAGATAACAAATCCCGCAACGATGGCCGTGAAGATTCCGGCTTCCGGTCCGACACCGGAGGCCAGTGCAAGTGCAATGGACAGCGGAAGTGCGATGATCGCAACGATGATTCCGGCGGTCACATCTTTTACAAACTGGGTACGGTTGTAAGATTTCAGTGAAGTCAGTAACATTGGTTTCAATGAATTCATGTGTAAATTTTACCCTTTCTCTTTTGTTTTATTCCTCTAATCTATAAAAACAACTTTAGAAGTATATCATAGGAAGAAAGCCGAAGGGGGAGTGTTTGCATTTATATACAATTTTGTGGGAAATATATAGAGTAGTACGTGGAAAAAGGCTTGAAATTCATAGTACGAAAGTCTATAATATGTTGCGGGCAGTTATGATACTGCACACGATAGTTAGAAAATCAATGATAAAATTCAACAAAAAAGGCAGGTGAACAGAATGGACGGTTGCGATAGTCATGGGCGAAGTTGCAGCATAGGATGGAAATTAAAAAGTTTATTAAGCAACAGTCGATTCTGTTTGAGTTAATTGCTGTACATTTAAGAGAAGCTCTAAGCGGCAAGTTCTTGGTACAGGCATCATAGATTTCTTTTATTTCTTATCCTATTTCCCAATGAGTATTACAAGTGAATAATAGCAGTCGTTTCATGGAGGATATGATCGTTACATATCCTGCAGTGTGTTTATGGTGAAGAAAACTGGAAAATGTATATCCGGTTATAGTGCATTAGGAAAAGGACAGGAGGTAAAGGTATGGAAAACAAAGATTATACAGTCGAGATACTGGAAATCATCAGAAGTAATACATCACCAGGTATTATGAGAAACAGACTGGAAGATTATCATGCAAATGACCTTGCAGAAGTATTTCCACAGCTGAAAGTATCAGAGAGAAGAAAAATCTGCAGAATCCTGGATCTGGACATGCTTTCTGATATCTTCGAGCATATCGACGAACAGGAAGCGGCAGAATATCTGGATGAGATGGATATCAAAAAAGCGGCAGCGATCCTTTCGGCAATGGAGACGGACGCAGTTGTGGATGTTCTGCAGATGATTCCGAAAGAGAAGAAAAATCTGCTGATCGAATTAATGGATGACGATGCCAGAAAAGATATGGCAATCATCGCTTCCTTTGATGAGGAAGAGATCGGAAGCAGAATGACAACGAACTGCATCATGATCCGTGAGAATCTGACGGTGAAGCAGGCAATGAGCAGTCTGGTAGAACAGGCAGCAAAGAACGATAACATTTCTACGTTATTTATGGTAACGGAAGATAATACATTTTACGGAGCAATGGATCTGAAAGATCTGATCATCGCAAGAAGAGAGTCTCCGTTAGAAGATCTGATCGCGACATCGTACCCATATGTATATGGAAATGAGCTGATCGATGACTGTATCGAGAGATTGAAAGATTATTCCGAGGATTCCATCCCGGTACTGGATAATGACAACAAGCTTCTCGGAGTCATTACATCCCAGAGTATGGTAGACCTGGTTGATGATGAGATGGGTGAAGATTATGCGAAGTTCGCCGGTTTGACCGCGGAGGAAGATTTGAAAGAACCATTAAGAGAAAGTATCAAGAAGAGACTTCCGTGGCTTCTGGTACTGTTGGGACTTGGAATGGTCGTTTCATCCGTAGTCGGTCTGTTTGAAGAAGTGGTAAGTCAGCTTACGATCATCATGTGTTTCCAGTCACTGATCCTGGATATGGCAGGTAACGTAGGTACGCAGTCACTGGCCGTAACGATCCGTGTACTGATGGATGAGTCACTGACCGGAAAGCAGAAGGCAGAACTGGTATTTAAGGAAATGAAGATTGCATTCTCGAACGGTTCGATCCTGGGAATTCTGTCGTTTGCACTGATCGGGCTATACATTGCATTATTCAAAGGAAAGACGTTCGTATTCGCATATGCGGTATCCGGATGTATCGGAGTGTCACTGTTGTTGGCGATGGTGATCTCAGGAGCGGTTGGAACATTGATTCCGTTGTTCTTTAAGAAGATTCATGTAGACCCGGCGGTTGCTTCGGGACCACTTATCACAACGGTCAATGACCTTGTGGCAGTTGTATCTTATTACGGACTGAGCTGGATATTCCTGATCAATATGATGCATCTGGTTGGCTAGTTTAAGTTACAGTTAGAATGATAGTTAGAATGAAGACAGATAGTCATGGACATTAAAGATTTAAAAGTATTTCATACAATAGCAAAAGAAGAAAGTATTGCAAAGGCATCCCGTATTCTCTATATGACGCCTCAGGGGATCAGTAAGATCGTAAAAAACCTGGAGGCAGAGATGGGATGCCGTCTCTTTACACGTAATAAATCCGGCATGCAGCTCACAGAAAGCGGAAGACGTTTTTTAGAATATGCGGATAAGGATATCGAAGATTATTATCAGGTGAAGAAGGATATCCTGCATATAGAACAACGACAGCGCAAAGTAGTGGATCTTTTGTCGGCATATGGAATCATCCGTATGGTGACGCCGGACTGCATTGCGGAATTTTGTAAGAAATATCCGGATATAGAATTCCATTACAGGGAGTACCCGGATCTGCAGGCAGAGCGTCTGTTTGCTGAAAATGAAGGAAATGTTGCGTTTTCCATCGGAGAATTTGATGAGGAGTTATATCATGTAGTTCCGTTGGAAACATTTCCGATTAAGCTTCTGGTAAATGAACAGGATCCGTTAAGTGAACAGGAAAGTGTGACAATTGAAGATCTGAAAAACAGGCCGTTATATATTGAAAGCAGTCAGTTCGCAATTTATCATCTGATCATGAAGAAATGTGAAGAAGCCGGGTTCCAACCGGATATCGCATTTCAGACCAGTGGATTCAGTTTGTGCCATAAGATGGTGAAGGAAAATAAAGGCATATCCGTGACGGTGGATTTTGTCTTTGATGACATGAAAGAACAAGGGCTGAGACTGATCCCATTTTCGGATGATGTGTATGAGTGGAAAGCATGTATGATTACCAGAAAAGAAGAAGCGGAGAATGAAGCAGTACAGTGCTTCCTGCAGTTTATACAGGAATGGATCGGGAAAATTAAGAGTGGGGAGATTATCCGGTAGGAACCTGAAACAGAACAGGATGGAGATAACGCATAAGAAAAAAGTTGATATAAAGTAACAAAAAGTTGCGGATAAGCCATAAATTCTACATTGTCAACAAATTGACAGTGGAAGATTTATGGCTTTTTGTATAGAAATTTTCTAAAATAGACGGATTGAATAAGTCAAAGAATCTATAGATAATCTCACTTTAACAAATAAATTTTATATAGCTATAATATAAATATATGGGCATTGGGGAATGCCCGGAGAAGATTTATTTTTAATTTATTTTAGGAGGTATTAATTTATGAACATCGGAGTAACAGAAATCAGCCCAAGAGCGGTGCAGAGAGCAGCAGAGAAGAATTTTAAAAGTGGATATTACTGTTGTGAGGCACTGATGTGTACGATCTGTGACGAATTCAAACTGGATGTGCCAAAGGAAGTCATTGCAATGTCATCCGGTATGGCTGTCGGAGCAGGCAAATCGGGATGTGTCTGTGGCGCATTCAACGGAGGTCTGCTTGCACTTGGAATGTTCTTCGGAAGAACAGAGCAGGACGGGCCAACCAATCCAAAGAGCGTAAAATGTATGGAACTGGTTCACGAACTGCATGACTGGTTCAAGAAAGCTAATGGGAAGAATGCAATCTGCTGCAGAGTTCTGACAAAAGAATTCAATATGGGACAGGGTGAGCACAAAGAACAGTGTATCTTTTTCACAGGACTGTGCGCATGGAAAGTAGCACAGATTGTCTGTCGTGAACTGGGAATCAAGAATCTGGACGAAATTGATGAACCGGCAGAACGTCGTGCAATTGCAGATATCTAGAATACATAGATCCAGACTAGAAAGGAAGACAAGATATTATGAAAGATGTAATCAAAAAAATACCGATTCCAATCTGCGGAGTCATGCTTGGAGCGGCAGCTTTAGGTAACCTGCTTCAGAGCTATTCAGAAGGAATCCGTTATGTGTGTGGAGTGTTCGCAGCATTTCTGCTGATCCTGGCACTTCTGAAGCTAATTATGTTTCCGGGAGCTGTGAAGGAAGATATGAAGAATCCGATCATGGCAAGCGTATCAGGAACATTTCCGATGGCACTTATGATCTTAAGTACCTATGTAAAACCATTTATCGGACAGGCGGCTTATTATATCTGGCTGTTTGCGATCGCATTACATATCGTGCTGATCATTTATTTTACGGTAAAATTTGTATTTAAATTGCAGATGCCAAAGGTATTCGCAAGTTATTATATCGTATATGTTGGAATTGTCGTTGCATCAGTCACGGCACCTGCTTATGAGAAACTTGCAATCGGAAGTGCAGCATTTTGGTTTGGATTTGTGACACTGATCCTGTTACTGATCCTGGTTACATACCGCTATGTGACGGTGAAAGAAGTACCGGATCCGGCAAAACCACTGATCTGTATCTATGCGGCACCGACAAGCCTCTGTATCGCAGGATATGTACAGTCTGTCATGCCGAAATCTTACGGATTCCTGATGGGAATGTTTGTAGTTGCAACGGTGATCTACATCTTTGCACTTGTAAAAGCAATCGGCTATTTGAAGATGCCATTCTTCCCAAGCTATGCGGCATTCACCTTCCCATTTGTCATCAGTGCGATCGCTTCAAAACAGATGATGGCATGTGCAATGAATATGGGACATCCAATGCCGTTCCTGAAATATGTGGTATTGATCGAGACGATTATTGCGGTTGTTCTGGTTGTGTATACTTATATCCGATTTATGGCATTTATCTTTGGTGGGAAGAAATAAGTTAGTGTAGAAGAAAAAAGAATGTTTGAAAGAATGATATAAAATATTGAGAGCGCCGGATGTAAGATTGCATCCGGCATTTTTATACTAAAGTATGTAAGAAAAGTTGCCGGTGCCAGGTTTTTTAGTATTCATTGATAAAGTATTCATAGAAATTACTGATAATAGCGTTTTCTTAGTTGGGCAGAAAATGTTACACTATACAAGAAAGAATATTCAGAAAGTCTCAGGCAGGAAGGATATTCATTAGAAAATTAAGAACGAAAGAAAGGTTTACAAAAAATATGGTAAAGATAGATCTGATTACCGGATTTTTAGGTTCCGGAAAGACAACATTTATAAAAAAATATGCAAAGCATCTGATTGACAAGGGAGATAATATTGGAATCTTGGAAAATGATTATGGTGCGGTTAATGTAGATATGATGTTATTAAAGGACCTGGAAGGTGAAAAGTGCGAACTGGAGATGATTGCCGGAGGATGCGACGCAGACTGCCACAGAAGACGATTCCGCACGAAGCTGATTGCAATGGGAATGTGCGGTTATGACCGGGTAATTGTGGAACCGTCCGGTATCTATGATGTGGATGAGTTCTTTGATGTATTAAGGGATGATCCGATCGACAGATGGTATGAGATTGGCAATGTGATCACAGTTGTTGATGCGAAGCTGGAATCAGACTTGTCGGATGAGGCAGACTATCTGTTGGCTTCCGAGGCTGCAAATGCGGGATGTATCGTACTTAGCAGAAGCCAGGAAGCAACCGAAGAAGAGATAAAAAATACGATAGAACATCTGAATCATGCAATGGAAAAAGTACAGTGCAACAGAAGATTCCGTGATGAGATTTTTGTAAAAGACTGGGAGACATTTGAAAGTGCAGATTATGAAAAGCTGTTAGCCTGCGGTTATGTGCCGGAGAATTACCGTAAGATGCATATCGAAGAAGGAGAGACGTTCAAATCTTTGTATTTTATGAATCTTGATAAGACAAAAAACGAGATAATAGAGACGGCAGAGAAGATATTTGCTGATACAGAATGTGGAAAAGTATTCCGCATTAAGGGATTCTTAATGGATGACGATGATAAATGGATGGAACTGAATGTTACCCATCAGGAGATGCGGCTGGAGCCGATCACGGAAGGACAGAAAGTCGTAATTGTGATAGGGGAAAACTTAAATGAACAAAGAATAGGAACTTTCTTTGCATAAAGTGCAGAACCGGTGGTGTATTCCACCGATTCTGTAAAAATACGGACTGTATGAAATCGTTTCACGCCATTCTTATTGTGCTTCTTCGAGCTCTTTCATTCTTTTTCTGATCAGTTCTTCAATCCGTTCCAGTTCGGAAATATCTTCTTCCTGCTCAATGAATGTAGCAATCATAGCCGAAGTAGAACTATTTCCAATAATATTTTTATATTCCGCATTGAAATATACATCTCTGGAAATGAGCGGACGGTAACTGCGGCTTAATACCGTTCCACTGTATACAATATCGGCTATTTCTATCAGATTCTCTTTTAACAGGACACGAAGAGAAGCCTGTACCGTATTAATGTTCATGGAACTTTCGGCTTTTACAATGTCGGAAGCAACCAGAGGAGTGCCTGCATCCCAGAGTATTTTCATGACGTCTAATTGTTTTTGGGACAAATTTCGTATCATTATACATTCCTTCTTTCCAATGATATCCGGGGATAATTTTTTGTTGCTCGGATATTATTATATAAGTAAATGCTTGTGAATTCAACAAGAATATATAATAAGGTATTGTTTGATTTGAAATAAATTGACAGATTGTATATGTGATAATAGATTAATCATATAATGAAAGAAAGATGATGAAATAATCATAATGAGAATGTTAATAAAATAACTAAATAATTTTGTTGAAACAACACAAAATTGATGCATATTAACGAAAGAAAATGAAAAAAGAATTGTATATAATAGATGAAAAGCTAAAAAATGACCAAATGTCATTGAAAAAAATTGTGCACTGTGATATAGTAAGCACAGTTGAACAAGGGAGCTGAGATAGGAGAGCGAATACAAGTAATCACACGATTACTTTTAGTCGCGCTCTTTTTTTTGAAAATTATTTCAGAATATAATAGAATAAATATATAGCATAGACGTTCAGCAAATAGGAATGAGGATGGAATAAGATGAATCAGATATTTTACGATGCGGTCGGCAATAATCCGATTATTGCAGCTGTGAAGAACATGAAGGATATAGAAGTAAGTTGCACGATAGAGGAGATACAGGTGATTTTTATATTGTTTGGAGATGTCTGTTCGATAGACCGGATCGTAAAGAGAGTAAAAGATGCAGGAAAGGTTGCGATGGTACATGTAGATCTGATCAGTGGCCTGAGTCCGAAAGAAGTTTCGGTAGAATATCTGAAAGAACATTACCATATTGAACCTTCCAAGATTAAGGATTTTATTACGAAAGCAAAAGAACTTGGGATGTATACGATCCTCAGATATTTTCTGTTGGATTCCATGGCATTTGAGAATATCAGACAGCAACAGCATATAGTAAGACCGGATTTCATAGAAGTACTTCCGGGTGTGATGCCAAGAGTGATCAAACGGATCTGTGGTTCAGTGAAGACACCGATCATAGCAGGAGGATTGATCACAGATAAAGAAGATGTGATGGCTGCATTATCAGCCGGAGCAATTGCAGTATCATCAACCAATCATCAGGTATGGAAGATGTAATAACTGTATAAGAGAAAACAAAGTATTTAATTGCTTGAGGGAGCAATTTAAATAGAACGCATGCGAAAAAGTAACAAGTAAAATGAAACGAAAAATCAGGAGGAAATGAATATGGCAAAATATGTAATGGCATTGGATGCAGGAACTACCAGTAACAGATGTATTCTGTTTAATGAGAAAGGTGAGATGTGTAGTGTGGCACAGAGAGAATTCACACAGTATTTCCCAAAACCGGGCTGGGTAGAGCATGATGCAGATGAGATCTGGGCAAGTATGCTTGGTGTTGCGGTAGAAGCAATGAATATGATCAATGCAGAGGCAGAAGATATTGCAGCGATCGGTATCACAAATCAGCGTGAAACAACAATCGTCTGGGATAAAGAAACAGGAGAACCGGTACATCATGCGATTGTATGGCAGTGCCGCAGAACATCAGAATATTGTGATTCTTTAAAAGAAAAAGGATTAACAGATAAATTCCGTGAAAAAACAGGACTGGTCATTGATGCATACTTCTCAGGAACAAAGGTAAAATGGATTCTGGATAATGTGCCGGGAGCAAGAGAAAGGGCAGAAAGAGGAGAATTGTTATTCGGTACAGTTGAAACATGGCTGATCTGGAAACTGACCAAGGGTGCAGCACATGTGACAGATTATTCGAATGCTTCTCGTACAATGTTATTTAACATCAATACACTGGAGTGGGATGATGAGATCCTTAAAGAACTGGATATTCCGAAATGTATGTTACCGGAACCAAAACCATCCAGCTGCATCTACGGAGAGGCTGATCCGTCTTATCTTGGAGGACCGATCCCAATCGCAGGAGCAGCAGGAGATCAGCAGTCAGCTTTATTCGGCCAGACATGTTTCAATGCCGGAGAAGCAAAGAATACATATGGAACAGGATGTTTCCTTCTGATGAATACAGGAGAAAAGCCGGTATTTTCTAAAAATGGTCTGGTTACGACCATTGCATGGGGATTAGACGGCAAAGTAAATTATGCGCTGGAAGGTTCGATCTTTGTAGCAGGAGCAGCGATCCAGTGGTTGAGAGATGAACTTCGTATTATTGATTCTGCACCGGATTCTGAATATATGGCAAAGAAAGTTAAAGATACGAATGGATGTTATGTAGTACCTGCATTTACAGGACTTGGAGCACCACACTGGGATCAGTATGCAAGAGGAACCATTGTAGGAATTACACGTGGAGTGAACAAATATCACATTATCCGAGCAACGCTGGAATCACTGGCATATCAGGTAAATGATGTTCTTGTTGCAATGAAAGCAGATTCCGGAATTGATCTTGCTGCACTGAAGGTTGACGGCGGCGCAAGTGCTAACGATTTCCTGATGCAGACACAGGCGAATATCATCAACGCTCCGGTAAACCGTCCGCAGTGCGTAGAGACAACTGCAATGGGAGCTGCTTACCTTGCAGGTCTTGCAGTCGGATACTGGGAAAGCAAAGAAGATGTCATTAAGAACTGGGCAATCGACAAGACATTCGAGCCTAAGATCGATGAAGAGCAGAGAAGTAAGATGATCAAAGGCTGGAATAAAGCTGTAAAATACGCTTACGGATGGGCAAAAGAAGATTAAAAACTGAATAAAGATAGATAGAAAAAAGGGGGAAATTTCTATGTTACCTTATATAGCTGAATTCTTGGGAACGATGATACTGATTATTCTTGGAGACGGAGTGGTTGCGAATGTGAACCTGAATAAATCCGGAATGAAGGGCGGTGGAGGGTTTTGCCCGCCTGGGTCTTGCGGAACTTGGGCGAGGGACGAAG
>ERZ827469.3060-NODE-3060-length-11560-cov-6.005215_pt1 | contig 11560 bp, 10 predicted proteins | sample MGYA00519917_ERZ827469 | MGnify/ENA primary metagenome ERZ827469 (study PRJEB31778, sample SAMEA3449314) | human gut metagenome | biome: human gut; feature: human-associated habitat; material: faeces | place: United Kingdom | collected 2010/2012 ... | reverse complement strand
TGATGGTCACCCGTGCCTGCCCGCTGCAGAACATCCACGACTGCGCCCACTGCGATAAGACCGGCGTGCTGACCGACCGCAAGGCCAAGAAGTTCCCAGTGCGGTGCGGCCTTGGTGTGCGCACCATCTATAACCCTGTACCTATTTATATGGGGGATAAGCCGGGCGCTTTGACGGTGGACTACGGTGTGGCTTACTTCACGCTGGAAAGCCGGGAGGAAGCGGCCAAAATTCTGGAGATGATCCGCACCCATGCACCCTTTGAAGGTGATTTTACCCGTGGGTTGTATTTTAAAGGTACGAACTGAAACTCCTTCCGTCATTGCTGACGCAATGCCGCCTCCCTGAGGGAGCTGTCGAGCGTATGCGAGACTGAAGGAGCTGCTATAAAATCAAAACGAGGTATACTATGGAACCCATTACAGTAAAATATAAGGTATTGGACACCCGTGCCAAGGTGCCCTCTTACGCAACCCCCGGCTCTGCTGCAGCCGACCTGTGCGCCGTACTGGACGCGCCGCTCACCCTTGCCCCCATGGAGCGGGCACTGGTGCCCACCGGCCTTGCCATCGAGCTGCCCGGCCCCCACAGCGTGGCACTGGTGTACGCCCGCAGCGGCCTTTCCATCAAGCACGGCCTGTGCATGGCCAACGGCGTGGGTGTGGTGGACAGCGATTACCGCGGCGAGCTGAAGGTGCCCATGGTCAATCTGGGCAGGGAAGCCTACACCATTCAGCCCGGTGAGCGTGTGGCCCAGCTGTGCATCGCACCGGTGTACACCGCTGCCTTTGTGCCTGCCGAAGAGCTGGGCGATACCCAGCGCGGCGAGGGCGGCTTTGGCTCTACCGGAAAGTGAGATGGAATCATGAACCTGATCTTAGCTTCCGGCAGCCCGCGCAGGCGGGAGCTGCTCTCCTTATATACCACCAATTTCACCGTCTGCGTCAGTGACTTTGACGAAAGTGCAGTGCAGGCCGCTACGCCTGCCCATCTGGTGGAACAGCTGGCCCGGGGCAAGTGCCTTGCTGTTTCGGCCCAGCACCCGGGCGCTGTGGTCATCGGCTGTGATACGGTGGTGGATGTGAACGGCGAGGTGTTCGGCAAGCCCCACAGCGAAGAGGACGCAAAGCGGATGCTGCGCGCCCTTTCCGGTGCCACCCACGAGGTGCACACCGGCGTGTGCATCTCGGACGGTACGCGCACTGAAAGCTTTGTGGACAGCTGCCGCGTTACCTTCTTCCCGCTGGGTGAAGAGGAGATCGACTTCTACGCTTCCACCGCCGAACCCTACGATAAAGCCGGTGCCTATGCCATTCAGGGGCGGGCGGCCCTCTGGCTGGACCGTATTGAGGGCGACTACTACACCATCATGGGTCTGCCGGTGAGCCGCACCGTACAGCTGCTGGCACATTTTGTGTGATAAAACTGGAAAAAACGAAGAAAACTTGCGCAAACGCTTGAGAAATCATTGCCTTGCGGCTATAATAGAACCGTGTTATTCTGCGCAAAGGCGGCACAAAAGGGCTGCCGGATGTTCTGGCGCTATAGATAAAATGGGAAGCATAAGGAGAATTTTTACAATGGGCCTGTTTTCTAAAGATGTAGGTATCGATCTGGGTACCGCAAATACTCTGGTATATATGAAGGGCAAGGGCATCATCATGCGGGAGCCTTCGGTCGTGGCTGTGGATACCAAGACCGACGAGGTACGCTGTGTGGGTGCCGAGGCAAAGGCTGTCATTGGCCGTACCCCCGGCAGCATCGTGGCTGTGCGTCCGCTGAAGGATGGCGTGATCGCTGATTTTGACATCACCACCAACATGCTGGAAAATTTCCTCAAGAAGGCATGCGGCAACAGCATGTTCTCCCGCCCCCGCGTGGTCATCTGCATCCCGTCCGGCGTTACCGAGGTGGAGCGCCGCGCTGTGCGCGAGGCTACCCTGAAGGCCGGTGCCCGTCAGGTGTCCGTCATTGAGGAACCCATGGCAGCAGCCATCGGTGCGGGCCTGCCCATCAGCGAGCCTACCGGCAGCATGATCGTGGATATCGGCGGCGGCACGGCTGAGATCGCTGTGATCTCTCTGGGCGGCATCGTGGCCTCCCGCAGCGTGCGCATGGCAGGTGATATGTTCGATCAGGCCATCATCGCCTTCATCAAGCGCAAGTACAACCTGCTGATCGGTGAGCGCACCGCAGAGCAGATCAAGATCGAGATCGGCTCCGCCTATGCGCTGGACCCCGAAATGACCATGGAGATCAAGGGCCGTAATCTCGTGGACGGCCTGCCCAAGAACATCGTCGTCCACTCTGAGGATGTGCGCGAAGCTCTGCTGGAATGCCTGGTCAAGATCACCAGCGCCATCAAGGAAACGCTGGAGCGCACCCCGCCGGAGCTGAGTGCGGATATCATCGACCGCGGCATCACCCTGACCGGCGGCGGCGCACTGCTGCGCGGTCTGGATCAGCTGATCCAAAGCGAGACCGGCATCGACGTACACATTGCGGAAGACCCGCTGGACTGCGTGGCTAAGGGTGCCGGTGCGGTGCTGGATCATGTGGATGTCCTGCATGACGTGCTGGACACCGACGGCGGCCACATGTAACACGGGCAAGGCCCACACTTGCGGAAAAAGGCTCTTTTGCGCAGCGTCTGCGCTGATTTCCGCTGCAAACAATGTCTCTTGCGCGGATGGCAGGGCTGTCCGCGCTTTTCTTATGGCATCCACCCGAAACAGGAGGGTACTCCCTTGAAGGACTTTTTTGACACATGGAAATTTAAGATATTGGTAGCCGTGGCGGTGTTTCTGGTGGGCATCATGGCCTATGCCGGTGCCAACGGACGGCTGACTGCTGCCCCGCAGGAACTGCTGGGCGTGGTGCTGATGCCGCTCCAGAAGGTCACATCGGCACTGAGCGGCGGCATTGGCTCGGTGTGGGAAAAATACACCAGCATCGATGAGGTCATGGAACAGAACGAACAGCTGGAAGCGGAGAATGCTGAGCTGCGCCAGCAGATAGTGGACTACGACCGCATCAAGGCGGAGAACGAAGCCTACAAGGCACTGGCCCGCATTCAGGATTCCAACACCGAAGCAAGCTATATTTCTGCCTTTGTGATCGGCCGCGACCCGCTGGATGAGTTCGGAGGCTTTACGCTGGACTGCGGCACGGTGAACGGCGCAGCCGTGAACGATGCCGTGATCAGCGATAAGGGCTATCTGATCGGCATGGTGGTGGAAGCCGACACTACCAGCTGCAAGGTGATGACCATTCTGCACCCCAGCTTCAGCGCTGCGGGCGTGGTATCCCGCACGCGGGAAAACGGCATTATTAATGGCAGCACCGATTATGCCGGTGACGGCCTGTGCGTGCTGACCAATCTGGAACGCGCCACTGAGACGAAGATGGGAGATCAGGTGATCACCACCGGTCTTGGAGGAGTGTTCCCGCCGGATCTGCTGGTGGGAACTGTGCAGAAGGTGGAGCCGGAAGTCAGCGGCAAATCTTCCATTGCAGTGGTGCGCCCGGGTGCAGACCCGCGCACGGTCAAGCACGTATTCGTTATTACCGACTATTAAGGGGGCGCATTTGTATGGAATCACGCCGCATGCGCAGCCGCAGCCAGATCCTGAAATGGGTCTGCTACGCGGTGGCACTGTTTGTGTGCGCGGCACTGCAGACGACCCCCGGCCTGCTCCAGCTGGGGCAGGCAAAGCCGCTGTTCATTCTGCCGCTGTGTCTGGCTGTGGCCGTGTATGAAGGCGAGTTTGCAGGTGCGCTGTTTGGTGCCGTGAGCGGCCTTTTGTGGGATTACACCGCCGGGCGCACCGTGGGTATGCTGGCGCTGGAACTGCTGTTGCTCTGCTTTGCGCTTTCGGTGCTGGTTCAGGTGTATCTGCAGGGCAGCACATGGAACTTTGCGCTCATCAGCACCGGCACGGCCCTTGTGGTGCTCTCGCTGGACTGGCTGTTCTTCTACTACATGCCCGGCTACAGCTGGGCGCTGAGCCGCTGGCTGACCTTTGTGCTGCCTTCGGCCATGATGACGCTGGTGCCGTCGCTGATGCTGTTCAGTCTGGTGCGGCACATTTACAGCGCATTCAAAATCGACAACGGCGTAGTCTGAACCGCCGGAGGAAACGCGGATGAACCAAAACGAACGAAAAACCGTTGCGCGCCGGATGATCCTGCTCATTGCAGTGGCATGTGTTATCATGGGCCTGTACGTGATGCGGCTGATCTTTCTGCAGCTGGTCAACGGCGACGACTTCAAGGCCAAGGCCACCAATACCACCGACTATAACTTTACGGTCACGGCGGCCCGCGGCGATATCGTGGACAGCGCCGGGCGGCGCATTGCCACCACAACCACCAGCTACAATGTGGTCCTCAACAAACTGCTGATGGGCGACCGGGATCTGGACACCATGCTGCAGCAGATCGTGGAGCTGCTGCGTGCGAATGGCGAGAGCTGGAATGATACGTTGCTGATCGGTCAGGCGGACGCAGCAGGCAATTACGCCTTTACGGACGATGACACGTCCACCAGCGACCAGAAGCAGCTGGCAGACATGAAGGAAACGCTTGGTCTGCAGCAGTACGCCACCGCCAACGATGTAATGGAAATGCTGGTGGAAAAGAACGATCTGCAGGATTTTTCGCCGGAATGGCAGCGTGTGCTGGCCGGTATCCACTACGAGATGGACCGGCAGGCGTTCTCCAATGTGAACAATTTTGTCATGGCGGAGAACGTGAGCACCCTCGCGGTGGCCACCATCAAGGAACACAGCCTGCAGCTGCCGGGTGTGGAAATCGTGGAAACCAGCGCCCGCAGCTACGACCAGAGCGATATCATCCCGGCGGTGCTGGGCCGTGTGGGCAAGATCACGGCGGAAAAGTGGAAGGTGACCGATTCCAACGGTCAGGTGACCTATCCGCTGCGGGAAAAAGGCTATAACATGAACGATGTTCTGGGCATTTCTGGTCTGGAATCCGTTTATGAGGACGAGCTGCGCGGCAAGGACGGCGTGGAGACCATCACCCGCAATTCGGACGGCGTGATCGTGGATACAAAGCTCACCACTGTGCCGGAGCCGGGCCATACCGTGCAGCTGACCATTGACAGCAACTTCCAGCGTGCCGTGGACAAGGCACTGGCGGACAACATTGATATGATCAACCGCGTGTACAATACCGGCACCATGAAAGCTGCCGCCGGTGCGGTGGTGGTGCTGGACGTGAAGGACGGCAGTGTGCTGGCTGCTTCCAACTATCCCAGCTATGACCAGAACCTGTATGCCGCTAACTACAGCGAGTACAGCTCCGACCCGAGCCTGCCACTGTTCAACCGCGCATTGCAGGGCCTGTATACGCCGGGTTCTACCTTCAAGCCCGCCGTGGCGGTGGCTGCACTGGACAGCGGCCTCATCAACCAGTATTCTACCGTTTACTGCAACGGCGTGTACAACTACTTCAAGGATTACCACCCCCGCTGTACCCGCCACGGCCACAGCGGCAACATCGATGTGGTCACAGCCATCAAGTGGAGCTGCAACATCTTCTTCTATGATGTTGGCCGCCGCCTGACCAGCGATGTGTACGATGCCTATGCCTACAAGCTGGGTCTTGGCCAGCGCACCGGTGTGGAGGTGAGCGAGGCCGTGGGCCGTCTGACCACCAAGAGCGACTCCAACTATACGGCATCGCTGGATGTGCAGGCCGCCATCGGTCAGGGCAACACGGTGGTCTCGCCCATCCAGCTGGCTACCTACGCGGCAACTCTGGCCAACAACGGCACCCGTTACCGCACCCATTTCGTCAAGGCCATTCTGGACACCAACACCGGCGAGGTGCTCAGCGAGACCAAGCCCGAGGTCATGGATGTGATCGAAGGCACCGGCAACACCTTTGAGCTGGTGCGGCAGGGCATGAAGCAGGTGCCCAGCACCATCAGCGGCAAAATTTCCAGCTATCCGGTGCCGATCGCCTGCAAGACCGGTACACCTCAGCGCAGCGAGACCTATGCGCCCGGTAAGCACTATCTGAACGCCATGATGGTGGCTTACCTCCCGGCGGATGATCCGCAGATCGCCATTGGCATTAGCATTGAGTACGGAGGCTATGGTGCCCGTACCGGTGATCTGGTGGTGGACATTGCAAATGCCTATTTTGCCCTGAAGGATGGCAGCCTTGCCCAGCAGGCCGAAGCGGAAAAAGAAGCCGAGCAGGCCCAGCAGGAAGATCAGGCACAGACCACTGACCCAGCACAGGCCGCTGCAGGCCAGACCACCGGCAATGCCGCAGCCCAGCCTGCACAGATGACACCCGCCGCAGACACCGCTGCGCCGGAAACGGCAGCAGAAGGGGAAGCCCAGCCTGCCGTGCAGGACGAGCAACAGCCCGCCGCAGACACCGAGCAGAACCCCGATGCCATTGCGCCGGAGAACTGAAAACGGGAGACAAAACCGACACGGGAAAGGGCACTGCAGCGGGGTTTTGAATGGAAACATTCCTGAAAAGAAAACAAAATTGAATGTTTTGTATAAAAACCGGTTGTAAAAGATTGGATTTTGTGATATCATTTCAACCGAAGGACTTTTTACAAGTGGGTCCGCATCGTGAAGAAAGAGGAGAGGGTAACGGATGACGATCGCACTCATTGCACATGACTCCAAAAAGGAGCTGATGGTTCAGTTTTGTACGGCTTACTGCCGTATCCTGAGCCAGCATAAATTGGTGGCCACCGGTACGACCGGTAAGTTGATCGCCGAGGCTACCGGTTTACAGGTGCAGCGCTTTCTGGCCGGTGTGCAGGGCGGCGACCAGCAGATCGCATCCCGCATCGCCTGCAATGAGATCGACCTGTTGCTGTTCTTCCGTGATCCCATCAACGCAAAGCCCAGCGAACCCAACGAAATGACACTGCTGCGCCTGTGCGATGTGCACAACATTCCCATGGCCACCAACATTGCCACTGCCGAGGTACTGATCCACGGCTTGGAGCGCGGCGATCTGGATTGGCGCGATATCGTGCATCCCCAGAACTGACAAAACGATTTGGAATGGTTCCGCGTGCGCTGCGCCATATTCAGCGGAAATTATATTGATAATGCGAAAATCGGGAGCATCTGCGGATGTTCCCGATTTTCATTTTCACGGGAATGGGGTCCGAACCGCAGAATGCATTTCTGCCGCCGTGCGGCTGTTTCCGCAGGAAGCAAAAACAGCAGATGCCGTGTGTCGCAGCGGCCTTGCCTGTAAAAAAAGAATTCCGGAAAATCCGCAGATTTTCCGGAATTCTAATATAAAAATAATGTTTCCGCTGAATATGGCCAGAGTGCAACGGAGGCCATTTGAAACGTACGGTTAAACTTTAAAATCCTCGGCCATCTCCGCCACATCTTCCGGGGCAAAATCGCCCAGCGGCAAGATCAGCCGTGCCAGCGTTTCCTGCGGCAGAGCTGCAAGAATCGTGCTGTCATCACTGCCGGTGCCTGCGGGCGGGCAGACGGTGTGCACGCCGTCTGCACCGGTCTCCACCCGGGCACGGTGAGTGGTTGCCACATATTGCATCCCGAGCTTGTCTGCAGCCGTCAGCAGGGCGGCAAACAGCGGCGTGCCGCCTTCGCCCAGAACGTCTGCGTCCTGTCCGGCCAGTGCTTCGGCGTTCAGCACGATGCACTCGATGCCAAGGGCCTCTGCTGCCTTTTTTGCGTTTTCCGCATCGGCGGTCTGTTCTGCTGCCAGCCGCACGGCAGCGCCCGCCACGGCAAAGCCCTGCTGCTGTAAAATGCGCACAGCTACGGCGCATTCTCTGCTGCCGTCCATCTGCACCAGAACCTTATCCTGACTCTCGTAGGTGTCGAACCCACTGCCGGGCAAAAATGTGTCGCTCATGTTCCCTGCCTCCCGCCATGTGCTTTGCTTTGGGCCACGGCCAGCTGGTCGCAGCGTTCGTTCTCCGGGTGGCCTGCGTGGCCCTTGACCCAGACATAGGTGATCTTGTGCCGGGCTTCCTGCTCCAGTGCCTGTGCCCAGAGGTCCGGGTTCAGGGCAGGGGAGCCATCTGCTTTTTTCCAGCCCCGGCGCTGCCAGTTTTTGGCCCAGCCCTTCTGAAGCCCGTTGATGACATACTGGCTGTCGGAGCACAGCCGTACCTCACACGGCTCCTTGAGCTGGCGCAGTGCTTCGATAAAGGCTGTCAGCTCCATGCGGTTGTTGGTGGTGCTGTCGTCGCCGCCGCTCAGCTCTTTTTCGTAAACTTTGCCGTTAAAACGGTAGCGCAGCACGGCGCCCCAGCCGCCCGGGCCGGGATTGCCGCTGCATGCGCCGTCGGTGTACACTTCGACCTGCTTCATGCGGTTCTCCTTCTAAAATGAGTTGCTTCTATTTAGCGCTATTTTCCGGCTTCTGTCAAGTGCGAATGTATATTCCGTGCCGGAGCTGCCAAACCTTGGAATTGACAAAAACGCCGGGAAATACTATACTTATCCTAACAAAATGCGTATAGGGGCGCACCGCAGGCGTGTGCCCGGGCGTTCCAACAGAAAAGCCACGGTCGCATCGAGCAGATGGACCTATCTGGCACAAAACCTCTTACGGAACAGGCAGCGGTTTGCAAAAAACACGCTGAGAAATAAATTCTATACGGTGCATCCAACGGAAGCCGATGCGATTTTTCAAGGTGCTTCCCATGCACAGCGCGGCTGTTTCCACAAGCGGGGACGGCCTGCGCTGTAATTATTTTGGAGGTCAGAATGGCACAGTCGAAAGAAAATACCAATAATTCCGCACGCAGCAAGGCAGCAGCTGCTGCTCAGAGCACCGGCGCACCCGCCGCGCAGACGGGCGAAAAGCGCCCCCGCACCACCCGCCGCCCTTATTATAACCGTCGGCCCCGCCGCCCGCAGCAGCCCAGAGAGGCCGCTGTGCCCATCCACATCTACCCGCTGGGTGGTCTGGGCGAAGTGGGCAAGAACATGACCGTGTACGAGTGCAACGGCGACATGATCATCGTGGACTGCGGCCTTGTGTTCCCGGACAGCGACATGTACGGCGTGGACATGGTCATCCCGGACTTCACCTTTGTGGTGCAGAACAAGGATAAGATTAAGGGCCTGCTCATCACCCACGGCCACGAAGACCACATCGGCAGCATCCCGTATCTGCTGCAGAAACTTGACCTGCCCATCTATGGCACCCGCCTGACCTGCGGCCTGATCCGCAACAAGCTGGAGGAGTTCGGTCTGGCAGGCAGGACCAAGTTCGTGGAAATCACCCCCAGACAGAAGATCAAGCTGGGCTGCTTTACCATTGAGCCCATCCATGTGAACCACTCCATCCCGGATGCGGTGGCCTTTGCCATCGACAGCCCGGCTGGCACCATCATCCAGACCGGCGACTTCAAGATCGATTACACTCCGCTGGCCTGCGGCGTCACCGACCTGTCCACGCTGGCCGAGTACGGTCAGCGCGGCGTGCTGGCCCTGCTGAGCGATTCCACCAACTCCGAGCGCCCGGGCTTTACCGCCACCGAGCAGAAGGTGGCTGCAGGCGTGCGCAATCTGTTCGCCCGTGCCCGCAACAAGCGGATCATCATTGCCACCTTTGCTTCCAACATCTACCGCGTGCAGCAGATCATCGATCTGGCCGTGGAGGATGGCCGCAAGGTGGCATTCAGCGGCCGCAGCATGGTGAACAACACCGCCATGGCGCAGGAGCTGGGCTATATGCACATCCCGGAGGGCACCCTCATCAGCGTGGATGAGCTGAACCAGTATCCTCCGGAGCAGGTAGTGCTCATTACCACCGGCAGCCAGGGCGAACCCTTGAGCGCCCTTTCCCGTATGGCATCCTGCAGCCACCGTCAGGTGCGCGTGGGCCCCGGCGACTTCATTATCATTTCGGCAAATCCCATTCCCGGCAACGAGAAGAGCGTGACCAAAATCGTCAATGGTCTGCTGCTGCTGGGTGCAGAGGTCATTTACGAGAGCATGTACGATGTGCATGTTTCCGGCCACGCCTGTCAGGAAGAGCAGAAACTCATGCTCACCCTGACGAAGCCTAAGTTTTTCCTGCCGGTGCACGGCGAGTACAAGCAGCTCAAAAAGCACGCCCTCACCGCTGCCAGCCTTGGCATCCCTACCAGCAACATTCTGATCGCGGAGAACGGCTCCAATGTCATTCTCAGCCAGGACGAGATAAAGCTGGGCGAGCCTGTCACCGCCGGTGCAGTGATGGTGGACGGCCTTGGCGTGGGCGACGTGGGCAATGTGGTCCTGCGCGACCGCAAGCACCTGTCCGAGGACGGTCTGGTCATCATTGTGGCCACCGTGGACAGCAAGACCGGCAAGGTGCTGGCGGGGCCTGACCTTGTGAGCCGCGGCTTTGTCTATGTGCGCGAGAATGAGAGCCTGATGGACGGGGCCCAGAGCATTGTGGAAAACGCGCTGGATCGCTGCGTGGAAGAGCATGTGCGCGACTGGAACAGCGTCAAGACCCGGGTGCGTGAGGCGCTGAGCAGCTATATCTACCGCCGCACCAAGCGCAGCCCGATGATCCTCCCCATTCTGATGGAGGTATAAGCCGGAAGCCGCCCCGCCGGGGCAGGCAGACCAGGAGGCAGAAGATTCCATGAAACAAAAACCGAGATGGACGTTGGAAATGCTGATCGCCGCGCTGGCAGTGCTGTGTGCACTGCTGACACTGGCGCTTCTGGTGCAGCGGCCCGCAGGCTGGCCTGCGCTGGCAGTGCTGGTGGTGCTGTGGGGCATCGGCATCTGCGTTTTCCGGTATCAGCTGCGGCGCTGGACCGCCAAATGGGTGGCTGGCGGCAGCTTTGAAAATTCCAGGACCCAATACAGTCTGGAGTCCCTCTCTCAGCCGGCGGCTCTGCTTTCTGGCGAGACGGTGCTGTGGTATAACAGCCGCTTCCGCACGGCGCTGCTGGGCGGCGAGGACAGGCTTGCAGGCAGGGCACAGAAGCTGCTGCCCGGCCTGGACACCGCACAGGCGCGCACCCCGGAGGGGCAGCAGCTCAATCTGGCCGATGGTGTGTGGAATGTGCACAGCAGTACCGTGCCGGGCGGCAGCGAGAGCATGACGCTGCTCGTGTTCAATGAGGAGACTGCCCTGCGCAGGATCGAAACGGAGTACAAGGCCAGCCGCCCGGGCTACATGGTGTTCCTGGTGGATGGCTACGACGATGTGTTCAGCGATATGCTGGACAGTGAGCGCGCCCGCCTGCTGGAGGGCATCAACCGCATCCTGGAAGATATGATCGGCCGGGGCAGCGGTTTTCTGCGCCGGGTGGCCAGCGGCCGTTACATCGCCGTGGTGGAAGAGCGCCAGATGGAGCAGTTTGCCAAGCGCGGCTATGACGTGCTGGACAAGATCCGTGCGCTGGACCCCAGTGTGAACCTGTCACTGTCCATCGGCATCGGCCGCGGGGCCAAGACCCTGCGGGAAGCGCAGGACATGGCCGTGCAGGCACTGGACATGGCGCAGGGCCGCGGCGGTGACCAGGCCGCCGAGATGACGCCGGATGGCTTTACCTTTTACG